>Ga0307374_10010758_pt1 | contig 13164 bp, 7 predicted proteins | sample OX3MG_FD_202532 | JGI IMG/M metagenome (GOLD analysis project Ga0307374, IMG submission 202532) | Soil microbial communities from Risofladan, Vaasa, Finland - OX-3 | ecosystem: Environmental > Terrestrial > Soil > Coastal area > Acid sulfate soil | place: Finland: Risofladan, Vaasa | collected...
TATGCGGATGCGCCGCGAGCGCGCGCCGGACGCGATAGCTGGCCACCCAAGTTTTCCGATTGGCAATATCCTCGAGCAGCGCGCCCGTCAGGTCCTTGCGCTCGAGCAACGCGCAAACGTGTGACTTGTTGAAATGCGGATTGTCGATCAGCGAGCGGACAATATCTTCACTGCCCGACAGCAGCAGCTTGGAGATATCCTCACGGGCTGACGCGCGGATCGCCTGCGCACCGGCATGTTCTTCAGGCGCCATGACTCATCGACAGCGAAGCAGATTCGCTCTGCCGGGCGACCAGACGCGCCGCTCCGACTGCCGGGGAAATCTTCAGCCGCGAAATCTTCGCGCGCAAAGCGCCGCTGGCGAGCACCGAATCCAGCAACGTGTCCAGCACAGGGCTTTGCCCAAACACGCCCCCGCACTTCACCAGCGGAAATTCCTGGCCCTTCAAATCGAGGCGGCGCACGACAACCATGGCGAGATGCCCCAGACCAATGGCGGCCGCAAACAGAATCTCCTTGGCGGTGCTGTCGTCGAAGTTGGCGGCGTCCACAATCGCCGGAAACATCCTGGGGAAGACATCATCTGGATTTTTGATGATCCGCTGCATCAGCTCGTCCCAATCCGGGCAATCGAGGGTGGAAGAAATCATTTCGGCAAGCAACGTCACTGGCCCATCGTGGTCCCGGGATCGCGCCACGGCAGCGACGGCGCGGCGGCCCATATCAAATGCGCTGCCTTCGTCTCCGATCCACGGGCCGTAGCCTCCCGCGTGGGAAGTCTCGCCGGCGGCATTGCGGCCGTAGGCCGCCGACCCTGTACCGGCAATCAGCACGATGCCGGGTCCGTTGCCTGCGGCCGCTTCCAGGGCAATCTCGTAATCAGTAGTGACCTGCGCAACCGCGTGGGGAAATTCGTGCGCCAGGAAAACCATCATGCGGCGAACCACGCTGCGCCGACCGGCACCCGCAAGTCCCGCGCATACGCTCTTGATATCCGCGGTATGCAAGTGCGCGGTGCCGAGGGCTTCCGCGGCCGCTACACTGAGCGAGTGGAAGGCGGCGTCATAGCCGGAGCGCAACGGATTGGCAGGACCTCCGTGCCCTTCGGCGATGATCGCGCCATCGGTATCGAGCACGACGCAATGCGTTTTGGTGCCGCCTCCATCAAATCCCAAAGAATATCTCATCGTCCCTCATGGCTTACTCGTTGCCTAATCTTGTTTCGTCGTTCTATTACAACCTGCAGCCGCGCTTGACGTCAACGCGATGCGCCCGTATGATCGCCCCGCCCTCGCCATGCGGCTGACCTCTCTTGACCTCCTTATTATCGCAGTCTATCTCTCCGGTGTAACCCTTTTTGGTATCGCCCTTCGACGCGGACAGAGCACCATCCGCGATTATTTCCTGGGAGGCCGCACGGCGCCGTGGTGGGCCATCACGCTTTCCATCGTCGCCACGGAAACCTCGACGCTCACCATCATCGGCACTCCCGCGCTGGCCTTCGCGGGAAATCTGACTTTCCTGCAACTGGTGTTGGGATATCTCGCGGGCCGGGTGATCATCGTCCTGGTTTTTCTGCCGCACTACTTCCGGGGTGAATTTTATACGGCCTATCAGCTGATGGAAAGACGATTTGGCGCAAAGGTGAAGGCGGTAGCGGCTTCCACATTTCTGATCACGCGAGCCCTTGCCGAAGGCGTGCGCATCGCAGCCATCGGCCTGGTGATCCATGCCATCTTCGGCACCAGCCAGCGCACGTCCGTCCTGCTGATCATGGCCCTGGTGCTCCTCTATACGTATGAAGGCGGGATGAAAGCTGTGATCTGGACCGACGTGGTCCAATTCCTGCTCTATTCCACCGGTTCCATTGCCGCCCTATTTCTGCTGCTGCACAAAATTCCCGGAGGCTGGGCAACGGTCGCGCACATCGCTGCGGCGACAAATAAATTCCGCGTGTTCGACTTTTCCTTCAGCCTCTTCAATCCCGCCAAGGTCTATACGTTCTGGTCCGGGATGATCGGCGGCGCATTCCTGACCATGGCCAGCCATGGAACCGATCAGACCATCGTGCAGCGGCTCCTGGCGGCGAAATCGGAACGCGAAAGTAAAATTGCGCTCCTGGCCAGCGGCGTCATTATCTTTTTCCAGTTTGCGCTGTTCCTCGTGCTGGGCGTCATGCTCTATACGTGGCAGGGCGCTCCTGCCATCATTCACGGACAAAGCTACGATTCGGTTTTTCCGGATTTTATCGTGTCCGCAATGCCTTCCGGAGCACGCGGACTGATGATTGCCGCCATTCTGGCCGTGGCCATGTCCAATGCCAGCGGGTCGCTGAATTCAATGGCCGCCTCGAGCGTCGTCGATTTCCAGATCTTGCGCAGCGGATCGATTCCAGGAGAAAGCCACGGACGTTTTCTTCGCCTTTCCCGCTGGATGACGCTGGGTTGGGGCGTCGTGCTGGCCCTGCTCGGCACGCTGCAGTGGGGACCGATGCTGGAAGCGGGATTAACGATTGCTTCGATCACTTTCGGCACACTGGTCGGACTTTTTCTCCTGGCATTCCTGTTGCGGCGGGCAACCGCTTCCGGAGTTGTGATCGGGATGTTCGCGGGCCTGGTGGCGATCGTTTATATCCACTTCCGCACACCGCTGGTGTGGACGTGGTACGTTGCTGTGGGCACAGCAATCACGTTTCTGGCGGGAGCGCTGGCCAGTTACGCGAGCCGTCCATCGCGCGCCGCTCAGGACACCCGATGAACGGCTTCAAGAAACTCGATCCAGAGCTTAAATGTGCTTTATCGCCCCGCCGCGCGGGCGAGAACATGCTCGCTGCCCGGCGGCATGCGCCGCGCCGGATTTTCCGCATGGATCGCTCCGGCCAGGATCGCCATCCCTTCGGCCAGGCGCGGCCCCGGCCGGGAGAAATATCCACTTGCTTCGACGACAAACACGCGATCGTTTCGCACCGCCGGCAGATTCCGCCATCCTTCCGGCAGCGGCAGATTTCGAAATTCGGCTTCGGCGTTTTCCAGGCTGTAGCCGCACGGCATGATCACAATCACGTCCGGCTGCGCCGCAACAATCGCCTCCCACTCCACGCGAAACGATGGTTTTCCGGGTTGCCCGAGCGCATCGATGCCGCTCGCGCGCGCAACCATTTCCGGCACCCAGTGTCCGGCGACGTAGGGTGGATCGAGCCATTCGAGGCAGAGCACGCGTGGCTGCGGCAGCCCGGCCACGCTTCGCTCCACCTGCTCCACGCTTTTTTCGAACGCGGCAACTACGGCATCCGCCTGCGCGGAGCGTCCCGTTGCTTCTCCGACCACGCGTATGTCCGCGCAGACATCTGCCAGCGAGTGCGGATTGAGCGTCACAATTCGCGGCCGCCGCGGCAGATAGGCCAGCGCCGCGCCCAAATCGTCGGGCGTGGCGGCGCAGACATGGCAAAGGTCCTGCGTAACGATCAAATCCGGCTCGATTGCGGCCAACGCTTCAATATCCACGCTGTACAGGCTTTCGCCGCGCGCCAGATATTCGCGGACTTGCCGGTCAATCGCGGCGGCATCCCCGGCAAGCGATATCCGGGATCGGATCAGGACGGGTTTACTTTGAGCTTCCGGCGGAAAATCGCACTCGTGGCTGACGCCAGCCACATCCTCGCCAAGTTTCAGCGCAAACAGAATCTCGGTGGCCGACGGCAGCAGCGAACAAATTTTCATGATTGGCAATCTAACACGGATGCGGGATTTTGCGCCTCTCGCCTCTGGTCCCGCACTCCCTTTGTACGCTTACTGGCATATCCGCTCACTGACATATCATTTATATAAGAGATATTTCGCTCGCATCCTTGCAAACGCGGCCAGCCCCGGCTCCCAGCTCGAAACAGTCCTGGCGGGCGACTCCCCCGCCGCAAGCCGGCCGATCGTTGCCGCGTTTCCCACCAGCCGGATCATTTTTGCCGCGTCAAATTTCCCGGGATAAAGTTTCACAAGCGCGGCGGCGATCTCAATCCCCATGGCCATGGAGCGTATCGCCCGGCGATTGGTGACGATAATTCTTGCGCCGCGGCAAAGCTCTCCCTTGTGCGGGCCCGATTCCGGCGTGAACTGGTCCGGTACGAAGCGCACGCCCGGAAGGTCGCGCCGATTCAAGTAATCCGCGAACGGTTTGCCGCGAATCCACGGCGCGCCGAAATGCTCGAACGGCGTGGGTGTTCCGCGCCCAACGGACACGCCGCCCTCCTGCAGAATCTCGATGCCGGGATAGAGAATCCCGGCTGCGGCGGAACGAAGATTGGGCGACGGATTCACCCAAGGCAAGCCCGTCTGGCTGAACCATTCCTGCCGCCTCCAGTTTTCCATCCGTATGACGTGCAAATCGCAGCCCATCTTTTTTCCCGCGTTGAACATTCGCGCCATTTCGCCGAGCGTCATGGCCATGCGCACGGGCATCGGAAAATAGCCCACGAAGTTCGTGCGTCCGGGATCAAGCATGGGGCCTTCCATGACCACCCCGCCGAGTGGGTCGGGGCGGTCCAGCACGTAATACGCCAGATGATGCGACGCCGCCGCCTCCATCGTGTACCCCATCGTCGTGATGTAGGTGTAGAAGCGCACTCCGGCGTCCTGCATGTCAAACACCAGCGCATCGAGGCCCATGAGCATAGCCGCAGTGGGGCGCCGGGAATCCCCGTAGAGGCTATACACCGGCAATCCCGTAGCCGCGTCCACGGTGGACGAAATGCGCCGGTCAAGAACGCCGCGAATTCCGTGCTCGGGACTGAACAAAGCCACAAGCTTCACTCCCGGAGCGTGTGCCAACAGATCGATCGTGCTGCGGCCGTGGCGGTCGATCCCGGTCTGGTTGGTAATCAGTCCGACGCGCTTGCCTTTCAGCGGAGCAAAGCCCTGCGCTTCGAGGACATCAATGCCGGTCAATGTCCGCGCGGCGACAGCGGCCTGCGATGCCCCGGAAGCAGATTTTGGGAAGCACGGATACGCACAGACCAGCGCGGACAAGGCAAAAACAACAAAAATAGAAATTCGAACGGGTGACCGGAGAGGTAATTTCATGCGTTTTGTCCCAGGCATTGTCGCTGGCCGCGATCACTGCATCCAACAGGCTTCGACATTGTTACGATCCGGGTTTCCATATGGGTTTATCTGTATGTATCCGTGGTTCCAAACATGTTTGTCACGCCATCCGGCGAATGCTATATATATTTACAGCATGCAGGCGTCAATTCTGAAATCTACGCGATGCGAACATTGAGTCGCAGCGTCCTGCTGCTCGCTCTCCTCGGATGTGGGCTCTACTTGGCGCCCACCAGAATCCTGATGGCTAACACGGGCCGCACGCAAAACACTCCGCGCACACCTGCCGCGCCTTCCCCGGCAAAACTTTCTCCCGCAGCCGAGCGCTGGGTCGCGCACACGCTCAAAAAAATGTCGCTCGACGAAAAGATCGGGCAGGTCTTTGCCGTGTGGGCCTACGGATCGTTCCTGTCCACCGAAAGCCCCGCCTACCGGGAACTGCTGCGCGACGTCGAGGAAAAGCACATCGGCTCGTTCGCCATTCAAACGCAAGCCTCGCCGCTCGGCATCGAGCGCAGTCAAGTGTACCCGACCGCGGTCCTGGTCAACACGCTGCAAAGCCACGCCAAAATTCCTCTCCTGGTCGCCGCGGATTTTGAGCGCGGCACGTCCATGCGCGTCGAGGAAGGCACTTCGTTTCCTCATGCCATGGCCGTGGCCGCTACCGGCCGCCCGGAAGACGCCTATACCATGGGCAAGATCACGGCGCTGGAAGCAAGGGCCATGGGAGTTCCCTGGATTTTCGCGCCCGATGCGGACGTCAACAGCAATCCGGATAATCCCATCATCAACACGCGCTCGTTCGGCGAAGATCCCGCGCGCGTTTCCGAGTTCGTCGCCGCATTCATTCGCGGCGTGGAGGAAAACGGCGGCCTGGCCACGGCCAAGCACTTCCCCGGACACGGCGATACGAGCACCGATTCGCACCTCGACCTTCCCACCGTGAACAGCGACCGCGCGCATTTGGAGCGCGTCGAGCTTGCACCGTTCCGCGCGGCCATTGCCGCCGGCGTCAGCACGATCATGACGGGCCACCTCGCCGTGCCCGCACTGGAACCTGATCCCGGCTTGCCGGCCACGATGTCGCACAGAATTTCTACCGACCTGCTGCGCACACAGATGGGCTTCCAGGGCCTGATCGTCACCGACGCGCTCGACATGGGCGGCGTAACCGTGCGCTACTCGCCCGGCGAAGCGGCTGTTCGCTCGCTGCTGGCCGGCGCGGACGTCCTGCTGGTGCCCCCGGTGCTCGACGCCGCGCTCGAAGCCGTGCGCGACGCTGTGGATTCCGGCCGCATCCCCATGGCGCGGCTCAATGACGCCGTAACGCATGTGCTCCGCGCGAAAGCCCGTCTCGGCCTGAACAAATCGAAACTTGTGGACCTGGACGCCCTCGCGCGCAATTTCGACCGTCCTGAATTCGATCGCGCCGCGCAGGACATCGCCGACCACGGCGTCACGCTGCTGCGCGACGACCAGCACATTCTGCCGCTCGATGCGACCAAGCGCCAGCGCGTGCTACTGGTCGCCGTTTCCGGCGACGCCGATCCATATCCCGCCGGAAACCTCGAAAATGAAATTCGCTGGCGCGTCGATTCGCTCGCCTCGGTGCGCATGGACACGCGTTTTGTTCGCGCAGACACGGTCCAGCTTCCTTCGCCGGACACCTACGACGTAGCGATTGCGGCAATTTTTGTGCGCGTCGCCGACCGCAAAGGCAGCGTCGGTCTTCCCGACGACGAAGCGGCCGTGGTGGACAAGCTGCTCGCCGCCGGCAAGCCCGTCATCGTGGCCTGTTTTGGCAGCCCGTACTTGATCGAGCGATTCCCTGCCGCAAAGACCTGGATCGCGGCGTTCAGCACCGTGGATGTCGCGCAGCGCGCTGTGGGCCGCGCCCTGTTCGGGCAAATCGCAGTGGGCGGACGATTGCCGGTGCATGTTCCGGGCGTTGCCGCAATCGGCGCGGGACTCGACCTGCCGGCAAATCCCATGAAATTGCGTCCCGCGGATGCGGCCGAGGCGGCAAAACTGCAGCCCGCATACGGCCTGCTCGACCGCGCCGTCGCCGATCATGCTTTCCCCGGCGGCGTGCTGGCAGTCGGCTATCGCGATCAATTGTTCGTGCACGCGTTCGGACGGCAGACATACGACGCAACCTCCCCGGCCGTCACGCCGGATACGATTTACGATGCCGCTTCGCTGACCAAGCCGGTGGTCACCGCGACGCTGGTGGCCATGCAGGTGGAGGCCGGCCAGATCGCACTCGATATGCCCGTGGCGCGCTTCATTCCCGAGTGGAATTCCGGCCCGAACCCCGAGTGGCGCAAGACCGTCACGATCCGCAACCTGCTGACGCACACCTCGGGACTCCCCGCGCACATGGATTATTTCCTTACGCTGCATTCCAAGCAGGAAATCATCGCCGCCATCTGCAACGAGCCTCTCGCATACGAGCCCGGAACGAAAACGATCTACTCCGATCTGGGTTATATATTGCTCGGTGAAATTCTCCAGCGCGCTATGGGAAAAACCCTCGATCAACTCGCGCGGGAACAGATTTTCGCGCCTCTGGGCATGGCCGATACGGCGTTCCATCCGGCGAAATCGCTTAAAAAACGCATTGCGCCCACCGAAAATGACGTTGCGTTCCGAAAGCGCCTCCTGCAGGGCGAAGTGGATGACGAAAACGCCTTCGTCATGGGCGGCGTCGCCGGGCACGCCGGTATGTTTACCACCGCCCCTGACCTTGCCGCGTTCTGCCAGATGCTTTTGAACGGCGGCATTTACGCGCACCGGCGCCTGCTGACGCGCGCAACTATTTCTCTTTTTACCGCTCCCCAGCCGCTCGCGGCGGGCACATTTACGCTTGGCTGGATGATGCCGACGCCTGGTTCCTCCAGCGGCCACTACTTTTCCGCGCACAGCTTCGGCCATCTGGGCTTTACTGGAGCATCCATCTGGATCGATCCCGACCGGCAGCTTTTCGTGATCTTGCTGACCAACCGCGTGTACCCCACGCGCGCCAACGACAAGATTGCAGCCGTGCGCCCCGCCCTGCATGACGCCGTGATCGAGGCCCTGGGACTGGCTCCCGCAGCGCACTGATCTGCGCCCCCCAGTAGAACAGGCTTCAGCCTGTTTTCTTTTGACTTTTGCCGGTGTGGCGAAGAGCAAAGAAGAGCTACAACCACAAGAAAATCAAAACAAAACAGGCTGAAGCCTGTTCTACCCAAAAGCCATCGCAGTGGCTGGGGTCGAAATGCCCCTTACTAAATACCCCTTACTAAATGAGTGAAGGCCCGCGGATTCGCCGCACCGGAAAAGGCTACACGCATGCGATGATAGTCTCCCAGCGCATATTCTTGGAATTTTGTCGAATAATCTAAATACGCAACAGGCATAATCACGGCGGCCGTTCGAGGATGCCCGGAAACGCGCGACACAAATGAGAATGAGCAAGACAGCCAGGCCGACCGAACAGCGCAATCCCCGCACGCGCGGGATTGACACGAAATCCTCGTTGAAAATTGTGCGCGCAATTCATCGTGAGGATGCGCGCGCGACCCGCGCCGTCGCCGCCGCGCTTCCCTCGATCGCGCGCGCCGTGGACGCCATCACAAAAGTGTTGCGAAACGGCGGCCGTCTATTCTACGTGGGAGCGGGAACCAGCGGACGCCTCGCGACCCTCGATGCCGCGGAACTTCCGCCGACCTTTGGCACATCGCCGCGAATCGTGCAGGCTGTGATCGCCGGGGGCCGCAGAGCCCTGACGCGGGCCGTCGAAGGCGCGGAAGACGATCGCGCGCAGGGCGCGCGCGATCTGGCCGCGCGCGGCGTGAACCGAAAAGACGCCATCGTCGGAATCGCCGCCAGTGGCTCGACGCCGTATGTTCTGGGAGCGCTCAAATTTGCCACGCGGCGGGGCGCGGTAACCATCGGCGTCACATCGAATCCGCGGTCACCGGTCGCGCGCGCCGCAAAAATCAGCATCGTGACCCCAACCGGTCCGGAAGCCATCACCGGCTCGACGCGCATGAAGGCCGGAACAGCGCAGAAGATGGTCCTGAACATGCTCTCTTCCGCCGCCATGATTCGCCTCGGGCGCGTTTATGACAACTGGATGATGGGCGTGGCACTGACCAATCGTAAGCTACAGGACAGGGGCATGCGCATTCTGGAAGAGGCATCCGGCGCAACCCCGGCCGATGCGGCGCGAGCCTTGCAGCAGTCCGCACACGCGATGGGCGTTGCGTTTATCATGCTTAAGACCGGCGCAAACGCGCGCGTTGCCAGCCATTCCCTGCTCTGCGCAAAGGGCAACATCCGCGAAGCGCTCGGACAAATATCCGCACCACCGAAGGGCCGAAAAAAATCAAATGGATAAACTTCTCATCGAAGGCGGAAGGCCGCTGGAAGGCTCGGTACGCATCAGCGGCGCGAAGAACGCGGCGCTCCCGGCGATGGCCGCGGCGCTGCTGACCAGTGACCCCGTGGAACTGGACAACATCCCGCGCGTCCGGGACATCATCACCATGGGCCGCCTGCTCGCGCACATGAGCGCGACGGTCGAGACGCCCGAACTTCCTCCCACCGCCATGATTATCCATGCCGCGAAAGTCAACGGCGCCGAAGCGCCCTACGAACTGGTGCGCACAATGCGCGCCTCGATCCTCACGCTCGGCCCGCTGGTCGCGCGCACCGGTTCCGCGCGCGTTTCCCTGCCGGGCGGCTGCGCAATTGGCGCACGCCCGGTGGACCTGCACCTCAAGGCCCTGGAGCAGATGGGCGCGAAAATCGGCACTTCCCATGGTTACGTGGAAGCGCATGTTCCGGGCGGGGGCCGGTTGCCCGGCGGAAAAGTATTTTTCGACAAGATCACTGTGACGGGCACCGAAAACGTGCTCATGGCCGCGGCCCTGGCGGAAGGGGAAACGCAAATCGAGAATGCAGCGCGCGAGCCGGAAATTACCGACCTCGCAAACCTGCTCATCAAGATGGGGGCAGACATCGAAGGGGCGGGCACGTCGACGATTGTCGTGCGCGGAAAAGAAAAGCTACATGGCGCGACGCACAAAATCATTCCTGACCGCATCGAAGCCGGCACTTTCCTGGTTGCGGCTGCGATCACGAACGGCGCGCTCGAACTGACTTGCTGCGAGCCTGAACACCTCACTTCCATCATCGCCAAGCTGCGCGAAACAGGAGTCGAGATCCGCCAAACCGCCCCCGGAACGCTGGCCGTGCGCGGCGCGAAGAAACTGGTTGCCGCCGACGTGCGCACCGAGGAGTACCCGGGATTTGCCACGGACATGCAGGCGCAGTTCATGGCCCTGGCGACCCAGGCCGAGGGAACCTCGGTCATCACCGAAACAATTTTTGAGAATCGCTTCCTGCACGCCAGCGAAATGATTCGCATGGGCGCCAGCATCTCCATCGAAGGCCGCCGCGCCGTCGTCCACGGCCCCACAACGCTTTCCGGCACCAGCGTGATCGCCTCGGACTTGCGCGCCAGCGCATCGCTCGTACTGGCCGCGTTGGTCGCACAGGGCGAAACCATCATCGACCGCGTCTACCACATCGACCGCGGCTACGAACGCATCGAAGAAAAACTCTCCGCCGTAGGCGCGCGCATCCGCCGCGTGCAGTAGTAGAACAGGCTTCAGCCTGTTTTCTTTTGACCTTTGCCAACACCTCAACAATCAAAATCCGACAGCAGAACTCCCGCCGGATATAAAATCCCCCTCAAGAAGAAAATCCACCAGCCTGAAGGCTGTTCTACATAAATCGAAGCAAAAAAAACGGGGAGGCGATTCATCGCCTCCCCGTTTGCTTGTCCACTTGTCCGGGACCCGCTCAAACCAGCGAATCCGTTGCAATTTAGCTCGGTTGTCCGCCGCCCGCCGCTTCCTTCTGCTGTTTTTCGCGCTGTTCGCGCAACACAGCCTTGCGTGAGAGCCGGATTTTGTTGCCTTCGATCGCGAGCACCTTCACGAGCACCTGGTCGTCCAGCTTCAGTTCGTCGCGAACGTCGCGAATGCGCTGTTCGGCGATTTCGCTGATGTGGAGCAGGCCGTCGGTGCCGGGGAAAATTTCCACGAACGCGCCGAAGTCCGCCAGCCGCACCACTTTGCCGAGATACGTCTTGCCGATTTCGGCCGAGGCGGTGACATCGCGAATCATCTGGAGCGCCGAGTCGGCGGCCGTGCCGCTGTTGGCGAACACGTGCACCTTGCCGTCGTCCATGACGTCGATCTTCACGCCGGTGGCTTCGATAATCGCGCGGATTTTCTTTCCCCCAGGCCCGATCAGATCGCGAATCTTGTCGGTTGGAATCTGCAGCAGATACAGCCGCGGCGCGTAAACCGACATTTTGCCGCGCGCCGTGGAAATGGTCTGGTCCATGATATCCAGGATGTGCAGCCGCGCGTGACGCGCCTGTTCCAGTGCGCGCCGCATTAGGGAAACGCTGACGCCGCCCACCTTGATGTCCATCTGCAACGCGGTGATTCCCGTGCGCGTTCCGGCAACTTTAAAATCCATGTCTCCGTAATGGTCTTCCGCTCCGGCGATGTCGGTCAGGACGGCCGCTTTTTCGCCTTCCACGACCAATCCCATGGCAATGCCCGCGCACGCCGCACGAATGGGCACGCCGGCATCCATCAGCGACAGCGAACCGCCGCATACCGTGGCCATCGAGGACGACCCGTTCGATTCCATGATGTCGGAAACCAGACGCATGGCGTACGGGAAGTCGGCCTCGGGCGGGAGCAGGTTCATCAGGGCGCGTTCGGCAAGTGCGCCGTGTCCGATTTCCCGGCGGCCCGGGCCGCGCAGAAATTTCACTTCGCCCACCGAAAACGGCGGGAAGTTATAGTGCAGCATGAAGCGCTTAAACGCTTCGTCCTCGAAGAGCAGGTCGAGGCGCTGCTTGTCTTCCTTGGTGCCGAGCGTGGTCGTCGCCAGGGCCTGCGTCTCGCCGCGGGTAAACAGCGCCGAGCCGTGCGCGCGGGGCAACACGCCCACTTCGCAGGTAATGTCGCGGATTTCGTCGAACGCGCGGGCGTCGGGGCGGCGGTTGTGCACGAGAATGTCCTCGCGGAAGTACTGCTCGCGCAGCCGCTCAAACGCGCGCATGGCCAGCACGCGCTTCTCGTCATCCTCTTCCGGAATCGACTCCTTCACCGCTTTCTTGACTTCGTCGATCCGGTGATAGCTTTCCTTCTTCGGATATCTCTTCGTGTCCAGCGCGTCGTGCAGCTGCGCTCCGAATTTCTGCTCGATTTCCTTGGCCAGGGCCTCGTCAAACGGCAACGGGGGAACCGTAACCTTGTTGGGCTTGACCTTGTCGTGCAGTTCGCGAATCGCCTTGATGATGTTCTTGATCTGCTCGTGCCCGAACTGCAGGGCGTCGGCGACCGCGTCTTCGCTGACTTCCACCGCGCCAGCTTCGATCATCACGATGGCCTCTTCGCTGGCGACCACGATGATGTTCAGCAGGCTCGTTTTCTGTTCGGCCACCGTCGGGTTGGCGACCAGCTTGCCGTCGACCAGGCCGACGCGCACCGCCGCCACGGGAGTCGTGAATGGCAGATCGGAAATAAACGCCGCCGCCGAAGCTCCCGTGATCCCGATCATGTCGGGGTCGTTCTCGCTGTCCGCCGAAAGCACCATGGCGACAATTTGCGTTTCGTTGCGCCAGGCTTCCGGGAACAGCGGGCGCAGCGGGCGATCGATCATTCGCGAAGTCAGAATTTCGCGCTCCGAGGGGCGCCCTTCGCGCTTGAAAAAGCCGCCGGGAATTTTTCCGGCCGAATACGTGTATTCGCGATAGTCCACGGTGAGGGGAAGAAAATCGCGGTCATTCGGTTTGCTGTCCATGCACGCGGTAACGAGCACGACGGTATCGCCATATCGCGCCAGAACGGCGCCGTTGGCCTGTTTTGCAATTTTTCCGGTTTCCAGCGTCAGCGTACGTCCACCGACTTCTACCGTAACCTGATGGGGAGCGGGTGCTGCTTGCGACATATTCTGAAGTCCTTTCGATTTTCCGCCGCGCCCCGAACCATCGGGC
>Ga0307374_10010760_pt1 | contig 13163 bp, 22 predicted proteins | sample OX3MG_FD_202532 | JGI IMG/M metagenome (GOLD analysis project Ga0307374, IMG submission 202532) | Soil microbial communities from Risofladan, Vaasa, Finland - OX-3 | ecosystem: Environmental > Terrestrial > Soil > Coastal area > Acid sulfate soil | place: Finland: Risofladan, Vaasa | collected...
AAGGCGGCATCACCGTGGTAGCCCTCGATGATGGCGCCACAGTCGATCGAGATGATGTCGCCTTCGCCCAGCACGTAGTCGCCTGGGATCCCGTGGACGATCATGTCGTTGGGGGAAGTGCAGATCACGGCCGGGAATCCCCGGTAGTTGAGGAAGTTGGACCGGGCCCCCCTACGCTCGAGCACCTCTCGAGCCACCTTGTCGAGCTCCGCCGTGGTCACCCCGGGGTGCGCCGCGGCCCGGGTGGCCTCGTGCATCTCGGCCACAACCCGCCCGGCCCGGCGCATCTTGGCGATCTCCTCAGAAGTGCGCTTCATCGCCGCCCCCCCCGGTGGCTGCGCCTGTCCTCGATGGCCCTGATGATGCGGCGGAGGACCGCGTCGGGCGAGCCCGAGCCATTCACCTTGGCCAGCTGGCCTCTGTTCTCATACCACTTGATCAGTGGCGAGGTCTGGCGCTCGTAGAGCTCCAAACGGCGCCGGATCGCATCCTCCGTGTCGTCCTTGCGCTGGACCACTTCCCCGCCGCAGACATCGCATGTCCAACTGATGAGCGGGGGCGTCGACACCGAGTAGTTGGCGCCGCAGTCGATACACACCCGCCGGCTGGCCAGGCGACGCATGACCTGACCCGTCGCCACCTCTATGTCGATCGTGATGTCGATGTCACCGGGCTGCATCAACGTGGCCAGGATCTCGGCCTGATGGATCGTGCGCGGGCAACCGTCGAGGATGAAGCCCCTGGCCCGGGCGTCGGGCTCGGACAGCCGGTCGGCCACCATCTCCATGATGATGTCGTCTCCCAGCAACTCCCCGCTGTCCATGATCTCTTTGACCTTCATACCGAGCTCCGAACCGGTCTTCACCGCAGCACGAAGCATGTCTCCCGTGGAGACATGTGGGACCACGTAATGGTGCGACAAGCGCACACACTGCGTCCCTTTGCCGGCGCCCTGTTTGCCGAGCACCACGAGCCTGACCCCGGGGACCACGAGACGCTACTTGAGGAAACCCTCGTAGTTCCGCATCATCAGCTGGCTGTCGATCTGCTTCATGGTCTCCAGTGAAACGCCCACCGCGATGAGCAGCGTGGTCCCGTAGAACGGGTAGGCGCGCAGGTTCCACAAGGCCATGAGCAGCGATGGCAGCACGGCCACCACGGCGAGATACAGACCGCCGGGAACGGTGATGCGGTTAAGGATGCGGGCGAGATAGCGCTCGGTAGGTGGCCCCGGCCGGATGCCGGGAATGTAACCACCCTGCTTGCGGATGATGTCCGCCTGCTGATGAGGGTCGAAGGCCACGTAGACGTAGAAGAACGTAAAGGCGAAGATCAAGATGCCGTACGACAGGACGTAGAGGAGGCTGGTGGGCTGGATATGGTTGTTCACGAAGGTCCGGAAGCCGGTCCACGGGATGATGTTGGCCAACAGGACTGGGATGTAAAGCAGCGAACTGGCGAAAATGATGGGGATCACGCCTGATTGGTTCACCTTGAGCGGGATGTAGGTCGACGAACCGCCGTACATCCGGCGCCCCACCACCCGTTTGGCAAAAGTCACCGGGATGCGGCGCTGGCCCTGCTCCATGAAGACCACGGCCACGATCAAAATCACCGTCAAGGCCAGGATGACGCCGAATTTGAGCCGGCCGCCCTGGGCCAGCACGGCGGCTCCGCCGGCCGGGATGCCGGCCACCACGTTTGAGAAGATCAGGATGGACATCCCGTTGCCGATGCCGCGCTGCGTGATGAGCTCTCCCAGCCACATCACGAAGGCGGTGCCGGCCGTGAGGGTCATGACGATGAACCCGGCCTTCCACAGGCTGAAATTGGGGATCAGGTCGATGGTGGTGTTGCCGCCGAGGAGACCCGACGCCCCCGTGTGGAAGACGTAGACCAGCCCCGATGACTGCAACAGGGCCAGGCCGATAGTTAGGTACCGGGTGGTCTGGGTCAGCTTCTTCTGCCCGACGGCTCCCTGGTCACGCCATTCCTCGAGCTTGGGGATGACGGTGGACAGGAGCTGGATGATGATCGAGCTCGTGATGTACGGCATGATCCCGAGCCCGAAGACGGCCATGCGCAACAGTCCGCCACCGGAGAAGAGGTTCAAGAATCCGAGGATGCCGGCCTGCTTGGCCTGGGTCTCGAGCTGCTGCACCTTGGCAATCGAGATATAGGGGGTGATGATGTTCGCCCCCAGCTGGTACAGCCCGACGATGAGCAGCGTGAAGACGACCTTGTTGCGGAGGTCGGGAACCTTGAAGATGTTCTTGAGGCTCGAGAGCAACTCCGCTCCTCCCAGGCGAGGTGGATACCAGCACCGCTGATCGTTCTCCGGCGGCCCGGAGCAAAAAGGCTAGCGGTTGGTAAGCGCGTTGCCCCGCGCCGGGGGCCGTCCGTGACCGAAAGGCAGGGGGAGCAGGTCGACACTGCCGCCAGCAGCCTCGATGGCCGAGCGGGCCGAGGCCGACACCGCATGGACCTGGACCTGCATCCGACGCTGCAGCTCGCCGCGGCCCAGGATCTTGACCAGGGCCCCTTTGCGCACCAGCCCGGCCGCCACCAGGGTCTGCGGGGTGACGGCATCGCCCGGAACCTCGGCCAGGGAGTCGAGGTTGACCACGGCATAGGCCACCCGGAACGGGTTGCGGAACCCCTTCAACTTCGGGATGCGCTGGGCCAGGGGCAGCTGGCCGCCCTCGAAGCCGATGGGGATGGTGTCGCGAGCGCCCTGTCCCTTGGTGCCTCGGCCGGCGGTCTTGCCGCCCTTGCCGGCGATACCCCGTCCCACGCGGCGTCGGGGCCGGTTGGCACCAGCGGGCGGGCGGAGGTCGTGCAGCTTCATGACGATCGCTTCCCTTCGGTCGGGCCGGTGGGCTTGGTCGAGCCGGTGGGCTTGGTCGGGCCGGTGGGCTTGGTCGAGCCGGTGGGCTCGGCCGAGGCGGTGGGTTTGGCCGAGCTGACCGAGCTGACCGGGCCGGCCGCCGATATCCCGGGACCGTCCCATCCTCGCCGTTCGGCCGTCCGGTGCTCGGCACGGACGGCCTCGATACGCCCTCGCTCCTCAGCGGCTTCCTCGGCGGTGGCCGCCTCGACCCGGACCAGGTGTGGCACCCGGGCGATCATCCCACGGACGTCGGGGCGGTCGGGCAGTACCCGCGAGCGGCCGATGCCGCGCAGGCCGAGGGCCCGCAGAGTGCCGCGGTGCTTGGGCTTGGTGCTGATCGAGGACCGCACCTGGGTGACGCGCAGAAGGCCCTCGGTCACGATCCGATCTCCTGGAAGAGGTCACTGGCGCGCTGGCGCTCGCGGTAGGCGCGCAGGACACCATGGGGCACGAGCTGGTCGACGGGCTTCCCACGAAGACGGGCCACGTCCTCGGGCCGCTTCAGCTCCTTGAGCCCGGCGATGGTGGCGTGGGCCACGTTGATCCCGTTGGAGGACCCGAGCGACTTGCACAGAATGTCGTGGATGCCGGCCATCTCCAAGATGGCCCGGGCCGCTCCGCCGGCGATGACCCCGGTACCCGGTGCGGCCGGCTTGAGCATGACGCGCCCGGCACCCGCTTCGCCGATGATGGGGTGTGTGATCGTCGACCCGGCCAGCGGGACGTCGAACATGTTCTTGCGGGCTTCCTCGATTCCCTTCTGCACGGCTAGGCCGGCTTCCTTCGCCTTGCCGTAGCCGAGGCCGACACGGCCGTTGCCGTCGCCCACCACCATCAGGGCGGTGAAGGAGAACCGACGACCGCCCTTGACCACTTTGGCCACCCGGTTCACCCGGATGGTGCGCTCCTCGAATTGTCCGTCGAGCATCAGAACTCCAGTCCAGCCTGGCGGGCGGCGTCGGCCAGGGCGGCTACGCGCCCGTGGTAGCGATTGCCACCGCGGTCGAAGACGATCTTGTCCACGCCGGCTGCCTTGGCCCGCTCGGCCACCAACCGGCCGACAGCGGCGGCGGCCGTGACGTTGCCACCCGGATTGCCACGGAGCTCGGCCTCCACGGTGGCGGCGGCGGCGATGGTGCGGCCGGCGCTGTCGTCGATTATCTGGGCCGAGATGTGTCGGGCGGAGCGGAACACGGCCAGTCGCGGACGCTCGGCCGTGCCGACGATTTGCTTGCGGACGCGGGCGTGGCGCCGGATGCGCAGGGCCCGCTTCTTGGCTGAGGTCATGGTCATGATTACTTCGCTGCCTTGCCGGCCTTGCGGAGGACCCGCTCGCCGGCGTAGCGCACGCCCTTGCCTTTGTAGGGCTCGGGCTTGCGGATCTTGCGGATGTCAGCGGCCACCTGGCCGACCTTCTCCTTGTCGATGCCCTTGACCACCACTCGAGTGGGCACCGGCACCTCGAAGGACACCCCTTCGGGGGCGTCCACGGTTACGGGATGCGAGAAGCCCAGGGCCAGCTCCAAAGAGCCCGGGCCCTTGGCCTGGGCGCGGTAGCCGACACCCACGATCTCGAGCTCCTTGGTGAACCCGGCCGTGACGCCCACCACCATGTTGGCCACCAATGAGCGGGTTAGGCCGTGCAGGGCGCGGTTCTGGCGCTGGTCGTCGGGGCGCTCGACCAGCAAGGTGGTGTCCTCCTGGCGAACGGCGATGGCACCCGGCAGGGCGCGCGACAAGGTGCCTTGCGGCCCGGTCACCGTGACCGTGCGGTCCTGGACCTGTACGGTCACGCCTTGTGGCACTTCGATGGGAGATCGCCCGATGCGCGACATGCTCCCTTACCTCCTCGCCAGAGCCGGGTCGGCATGCACCGACGCAGCGCCGGACAGAGTCGTCTCACCAGACATAGCAGAGCACCTCGCCACCGACGCGCCGCTTGCGGGCCTCGCGGTCGGTCATGAGGCCGTGGCTCGTCGAGAGCACGGCCACGCCCATGCCACCCAACACCCGGGGCATGCGATCGGCCTGGGCGTAGATGCGCAATCCGGGCTTGGACACTCGCCGGAGCCCCGCGATCGTACGGGCCCGGTCGGACGAGTACTTGAGGGTGATCTCGAGCACGTTGCCCGGCCCGCTTTGGGCCGGTACCACTGTGAAGCCCTCGATGTACCCCTCGCGCTCCAAGATGCGCGCCAGGTTCTCCTTGAGCTTCGAGCTCGGCATCTTCACCGTGTCGTGCATGGCCGTGTTGGCGTTGCGGATACGGGTCAGCATGTCTGCGATCGGATCGGTCATCGTCATGAGCGCATGCCCCCCTTCACCAGCTGGCCTTGGTGACACCGGGGATCTCCCCGGCATGGACCATCACCCGCAGGCAGATACGGCACAGGCCGAACTTGCGGAACACGGCCTTGGGCCGGCCGCAACGGCGACAGCGCGTATAGCCACGCACCTTGAACTTCGGGGTGCGCTGCTGCTTCTCGATCAGGGCCTTCTTTGCCATCGTGTTAGACGCTCTCCTGCCTGAACGGGAACCCAAAGGCGGCGAGGAAGGCTCGGCCCTCCGCGTCGTTGCGGGCTGTGGTGCAGATCGTGATGTCCATGCCGCGGGTGGTGTCGATGCGGTCGTAGTCGATCTCGGGGAAGATCAGCTGCTCGGTGACGCCGAAGGTGTAGTTCCCCCTGCCGTCGAACGAGTTCGGAGGCAGCCCTCGGAAGTCCCGGATCCGAGGGATGGCCAGCGCCACCAGCCGGTCGAAGAACTCCCAGGCCCGTGCGCCGCGCATGGTGACCTTGACGCCGATGGGGACGCCTTCGCGCAGTTTGAAGCTGGCGATCGACTTCCTGGCCTTGGTGACCACGGCCTTCTGCCCGGTGATGGCCTCCATGTCGCGAACGGCGCCCTCGATGAGCGACGCCTGCTGCGTGGCCTTGCCCACCCCCATGTTGACGACGATCTTCTCCAGACGGGGGGATTGCATGATATTGGCCAGGTCGAGTTGCTCTTTGAGCTGAGCCCGGATCGTGGAGTCGTAACGTTCCTGCAGGCGCGGGCGCTGGCGCTTGCTCGAAGAGCCGGTTGCCGGCCGGGTGGCGGTATCGCTCATAGGTCGCCTCCGCACTTGCGGCAGACCCGCAGCTTGCGGCCCTGCTCGTCGAAGCGCACGCCGATGCGCGTCGGCCCGCAGGCGTGGCAGACGATCGCCACGGCGGCCACCGGTAACGGCATGTCCTTGTCGATGATGCCGCCCTGCATGGTGGCACCACGGGGCTTGGAGTGGCGCTTGGCCATGTTGGCCCCTTCGACGACCACCTTGCCGGCCTCGGGAAGAGCGCGCATGACCTGACCCTGACGGCCGCGGTGCTTGCCCGACAGGACCTGGACCGTGTCTCCCTTGCGGATGCGCATCACAACACCTCCGGCGCCAGTGAGACGATCCGCATGAACTTCTTGTCACGAAGCTCGCGCCCGACGGGCCCGAAGATCCGGGTGCCTCTTGGCTGTTGCTGGTCGTTGATAAGGACGGCAGCGTTCTCGTCGAAACGGATGTAGCTGCCGTCGGGGCGGCGGCGCTCCTTGGAAGTGCGCACGACGACGCACTTCACCACTTCACCCTTCTTGACACCGGCGCCCGGGATGGCGTCCTTGACAGTCGCCACGAAGACGTCCCCGATGCCGGCGTACCGCCGGCGCGAGCCGCCGAGCACCTTGATGCACAGCACCTCGCGAGCACCGGAGTTGTCGGCAACCTTGAGCCTGGATTCCTGTTGGATCATCGGGCGCGCTCCAGGACCTCTGTCACACGCCAACGCTTGGTCTTAGACAGCGGACGAGTCTCCATGACGCGCACCCGGTCGCCCAACTTGGCATCGTTGGCCTCGTCGTGGGCGTAGAGCTTGGTCGTGCGTTGCACCGTCTTGCCGTACCGGGCGTGGCGGACGCGCTCAACCACGGCCACGACCACGGTGGCCTGCATCTTGTCCGAGACCACCAGGCCCTCGCGCACCTTGCGGTTCTTGCGTTCGGCCTCAACAGGGGTCTGCTCCTCGGCCATCACTTCTCCTCTTCCTCGGCGTCGGCTTCGGTGCCCTCGGCGGGCGAGCCGGCCGGGCCGGTGATCTCAAGCTCATCCACCTCAGCGGTGGTGGCCTCGGCCGTGGCCCCGACGGCGGCGGCCACTTCGTCGGCCTCGTCGGCTTGCTCGGCTTCGTCGGCCCGGGTGCGCCGGCGCGGCGGGCGCGCTGCGCGCGGCTCGGCTGGGGCCACGGGGCCGGCGTAGCGCCCTTCGGCCTGCGCGATCTCCCGATCGCGCAGCAGAGTCAGGATCCGAGCCACGTCCTTGCGGACGTGGTTGACCCGCGACACGTTGTCCAGCTGGCCGGTGGCCAGTTGGAAGCGAAGATTGAGCAGCTCACGCCGGTACTCGGACAAACGCGTCTCGAGCTCCTCGTCATCGAGCTCCCGAAGCTCAGTTGCAGTCGGCATCGCTCTAGACCTCCACCTCGGCCGTGCCGTGGGTCCCGGGGCGGATCACGAAACGAGCCTTGAACGGCAGCTTTTGGATGGCCCGCTCCATGGCGGCCTTGGCCAGGTCCCGGTCCACCCCGGCCAGCTCGAACAGGATCCGGCCGGGGCGCACGACGGCCACCCAGTGCTCGGGGTTCCCCTTGCCCGAACCCATGCGGGTCTCGGCCGGCTTCTGGGTGACCGGCTTGTCCGGAAAGACCCGGATCCAGACCTTGCCACCACGCTTCACGTGACGGGTCATGGCGATACGGGCTGCTTCGATCTGACGTTGGGTGAGCCATCCGGGCTCTAAAGCCTGGATGCCGAAGTCGCCGAAGTTGACGGCGGTGCCTCCTTTGGCCGCACCGGCTCGACGCCCGCGGTGCTGCTTGCGGTGCTTCACCTTCCGGGGCATCAACATCAGTCAGCCTCCCGGCGGAAGTGCGGAGTCTCATGATGCTCGGTCCGGGTCCGGCGCTCGATCTCCTCTTCCTCGGCCAGAAGACGCTCGAGGTCGTCGGCCTGGGCCGGAGCACCACCGGGCAACGGCGCCGGCGGGGTGTCCTCGGCGTCGGTATCGATCTCTGCTCCCTCGGCTCCCACGGCTCCCTCGGCTCCCTCGGCTCCCACGGCCGATGGATCCGCGGCAGCGCTGCCCGGCTCGCCCTGCTCGGCGCGACGGCGGCCACCACCGGCTGTGACCAGGCGCCGGGGACCGGACTGCCCGGAGGTCTCGCCAGCGGCCATGGCCGCCTCACGCGAGATCTTGTCCTCGGAGGAGAGCTTGTACGGCAGGATGTCGCCCTTGTAGATCCAGACCTTGACCCCGATGCGGCCGAAGGTCGTCTTGGCCTCACGGAAGCCGTAGTCAATGTCAGCCCGCAAAGTGTGCAGCGGCACCCGGCCTTCGCGGTAGCCCTCTTTCCGGGCCATCTCCGAACCGCCAAGACGACCGGAGCATTGCACCCGCACGCCCAGCGCGCCGGCCTTGGTCACGGTCTGCATGGCCCTCTTCATGGCCCGGCGGAAAGCGACCCGACGGGTGAGCTGGTCGGCGATGCTCTGAGCGATGAGAGCGGCATCCAACTCCGGCTGTTTGATCTCCTGAATGTTGAGCTGGATCCGGTTGCGGAGGCCGGTGATCTCCTCGAGTTTCTTCTTGAGGCGGTCGGCTTCCGAGCCACGCCGGCCGATGACGATGCCGGGGCGAGCCGTGTGGATGTCGACACGAAGTCGATCCCGGGTCCGTTCGATCTCGATTCGGCTTACGGCGGCGGCCTCGAGCTGCGACATGAGATAGTCGCGGATCTTCCAGTCCTCGACGACGAAGTCCTGGTAATTGCGCTCCTCGAACCAGCGCGACTTCCAGTCGGTGGTCACACCGAGGCGGAACCCGTAGGGGTTGACCTTCTGGCCCATCAGTCCTTCTCCTCGGCGTCGCCACTGCCTTCTTCGGCGTCGGCGACTTCGGCGGTGGTCTCGTCGGCGACTTGAGTGGCCTCGTCGGTGGTCTCGTCGGCGACTTCGGCGGTGGTCTCGTCGGCGACTTGAGTGGCCTCGTCGGCGACTTGAGTGGCCTCGTCGGCGACTTGAGTGGCCTCGTCGGCGACTTGAGTGGCCTCGTCGGTCGTCAACTCGAGGTCGGTGGTATCGGTGGTGTCCTCCGAAGGCACAGACGCCGCGGCATCGGCGCCGCCGCCGGCCCGGCGATCCCGACGAGAGGCGGCCACCCGGCGAGAGCGCATGGCCGAAGCCGACGCAGCAACCTTGGCCCGGCGGCGAGCCAGGCGGTCATCAGGCAAGCGACTCACGATCACCGTGATGTGACATGTCCGCTTACGGATACGTGTAGCGCGTCCTCGGGCCCTCGGGCGCCAGCGCTTGGCCGTGGTGCCTTCGTCGGCGAAGCAGGCCGAGACATAGAGCTCGTCAGGCTCGAGGCCGTCGTTGTTGCGGGCATTGGCCACAGCCGACGCCAGCACCTTGGCCACGACGCGTGCTCCCTCGCGGGGGGTGCCCCGGAGGATGTCGGCGGCCCGATCCACCTCCTGGCCACGCACGAGGTCGAGGACCTGGCGGGCCTTGTAGGCGGACATCCGGTAATGCCGCAGCACGGCACGGGTGCCGGGCCGTTCGTTGGTCTTCACACCGGGCATCTCAGCGCCTCGCCTGTCGTTCCTGGCCGGCGTGGAACCGGAAGGTCCGGGTGGGGGCGAACTCACCGAGCTTGTGCCCCACCATCGACTCGGTCACGTACACCGGCACGTGCTTGCGCCCGTCGTGGACGGCGATGGTGTGGCCGACCATGTCGGGGATGATCGTGGAACGGCGCGACCACGTCTTCACGACGCGCTTTTCGTTCGTGGCGTTCAGGGCGTCCACCTTCTTGAGCAGGTGGTCGTCCACGAAGGGGCCCTTCTTCAGGCTACGGGGCATGCAGCGCTCCCTTGGGATCCGTTCATCGGCGCGCGCCGCGGGTCCGGCGACGGCGCACGATCATCTGGTCGGACGGCTTGTGACGGCGACGGGTCCGGCCCTCGGGCTTGCCCCACGGCGACACGGGGTGACGGCCACCGGAGGACTTGCCCTCGCCACCACCAAGGGGGTGGTCGACCGGGTTCATGGCCACGCCTCGCGTCTGGGGCCGCACACCCTTCCAGCGGTTACGCCCGGCCTTGCCTATGGAGACCAGCTCGGCCTCGGAGTTGCCCACCTCGCCGAGGGTCCCTCGGCAATCGATGGGCACCCGGCGCATTTCGGTCGAAGGCAGACGGAGGGTGGCGAACAATCCCTCTTTGGCCACCAGCTGCGCGCTCATGCCGGCCCCACGGGCCAGTTTGCCGCCCTGGCCGGGGCGCAGCTCGATGTTGTGGATGGTCGACCCCACCGGGATGTAGCGCAACGGCAGGGCGTTGCCCGGCCGGATCTCGGCTCCCTGACCATTCTGGAGCACGTCGCCCACCCGGACCTGGGCCGGCGCCAGGATGTAGCGCTTCTCGCCGTCGTAGTAGTGCAGCAAGGCGATGCGGGCATTGCGGTTGGGGTCGTATTCGATGGAGGCCACCTTGGCCGGCACGCCATCCTTGTCGCGCTTGAAGTCAATGATGCGGTACTGCTGCTTGTGTCCGCCCCCGCGGTGGCGGGCCGTCTTGCGCCCGTAGCTGTTGCGCCCACCGGTCTTGGGCTTGGGCGCCACCAGGGAGCGCTCGGGACGCGAACGGGTGATCTCCGAGAAGTCGGAGACCGACTGGAACCGTCGGCCGGCGCTGGTCGGCTTGCGCTTGCGTAGCGGCATCGGCGGCCTCCTCTCAGCTCTTCTCGAACAGGTCGATACGGTCGCCGGCGGCCAAGGTGACCAGAGCACGCTTGGTCGAGGCGCGGGTGCCGAAGGTGTTGGACTTGCGGTTGCGGCGGCGCTTGCCCTTGCGGTTGAGCGTGTTCACCCGGGCCACGCGGACGCCGAAGACCTGCTCCACGGCCAGACGGACCTCGATACGAGTGGCGTCGGGGGCGACCACGAAGACGTAGGTACCGTCCTCCATCAGGGCGTAGGACTTCTCCGACACCACCGGTCGCAGCAGCACCTGGTCAGCGGTCCTCACGCTTCGCCCCCTTCGTCAGTGGCGGACTCGTCGTCGGCGGCAGTGGCGGACTCGTCGTCGGCGGCAGTGGCGGACGGGGCAGCACCTGCGGCAGACGGGGCAGCACCTGCGGCAGACGGGGCAGCACCTGCGGCAGACGGGGCAGCACCTGCGGCAGACGTCGCAGCAGCGCCGGGCAGGGTGGCGTCGGTGAAGACCACCCAGTCGTTGCGCAGCACGTCGTAGGCGTTGAGCTCCGAGGCGGCGATGATGTGCACGTCCGGCATGTTGCGGAAGGAGTAGGCGGCGTCGAGGTCGTCGGTGCCGAGCACCACGAGCGCCTTGCCGGTGATGCCGAGAGCCCTCAGCGCTGCGGCGGCGTCACGAGTGCGGGGAGTGTCGAATCCCCAGGCGTCGACCAACGCCACCCTCTCCTCGGCCGCCCGGTCCGACAGCGCCGAGTGCAGCGCCAGGCGGATCATCTTCTTCGGGGTGCGCTGGCGGTACGAGCGGGGCTTGGGCCCGAGGGCCACGCCACCACCGCTCCACTGAGGCGCCCGGGTCGAGCCCTGGCGGGACCGGCCGGTGCCCTTCTGCTTAAAGGGCTTGGCCCCCCCACCGGCCACCTCGGCCCTGGTCTTGGTGGACTGGGTGCCCGATCGGGCCGCCGCCAGCTGGGCGATCACCACCTGGTGCAGCACGGCCTTGTTGGGCTCGATGCCGAAGATGTCGCCGTCGAGGGCCACCTCGCCTAGCACGGTCCCGTCAGGCCGGCGACGCGCCACCGAGCGGGCTTGGGGCTCCGGGCGGATGCGGCGCCGGTACGAGCCGCCATCAGCTTCAGCCGAGCGACGGGGAGCCGAGGCCTGGGTCCTCGTGTTGGAGGCGCTCATCGCCCGGCCTTTGCGTTCCGGCCGGCCTGCGGGCCCTTGACGGTGTCACGCAGGACCACCATGCCCCCCCGAGGACCAGGCACGGCCCCCTTCACCAAGATGAGCTCCCGGTCGGGGTCGGCCTGGACGATCTCGAGGTTGAGCGCCGTCACCTGGTGGCCACCCATGCGGCCGGCCATGCGGGTGCCTTTGAACACCCGGGCCGGGGTGGCGCAGGCCCCGATCGAGCCCGGCGAGCGGTGCTTCTTGTGGTTGCCGTGGGAGGCCCCCTGGCCCTTGAAGTTGTGGCGCTTCATGGCCCCGGCGAAACCCTTGCCCTTGGAGACGGCGATGGCGTCCACGTGGTCCCCGGCCGCCATGACCTCGGCGGTGAGCTGCTGGCCCACCTCGAAGCCGCTCGTGTCGTCCACCCGGAGCTCCACCAGCTTGCGACCCGGCTCCACCCCGGCGGCGGCGAAGTGTCCGGCCTCAGGTTTGTTCAAGGTGTTCTGGCGCCTGAAACCCCAGGTCACCTGCACGGCGCCGTATCCCTCGCGCTCGGGAGTCTTCACGAGCACCACCCGGACCGGCGCGACCTTGAGCACCGTCACCGGCACGGCGCGGTGCTGCTCGTCCCAGACCTGGGTCATGCCGACCTTCTCGCCGACGATCGCCTTGGTCGCCACGGCTCGCTGACCTTTCCGGTAGCCGGGGCCGGGCCGCGAAGGCGACCAGGCTCCGAGGTGTCGGGTACCGCACCGGTACCCGGTTCGCATGCCAACGCTCCGCCCGGGTGACCCGAGCGGAGCGCTCTTCGGTTGTGCCCCGAGGTCCCCGGTGGTTGCCCACCAGGCGCTCGGAGACGTCGTATCGGACTTCCGGCCAAAACCGGCCGACCTGCGACGTTACACCATGGGTTGGTGGCCTGCCACCTGCCCCGACCCGGCCTGGACCAGGCGGAAGGGCCGGTGACGGGCCTCAGACGTTCTGGATCTTGATCTCGATGTCGACGCCGGCGGGCAGGTCGAGGCGCTGCAGGGAGTCGACGGTCTTCGGGGTGTGCTCGATGATGTCGACCAGGCGCTTGTGCACCCGCATCTCGAAGTGCTCCCGACTGTCTTTGTACTTGTGGGGTGAGCGGATGACCGTGTACCGGTGCTTCTCGGTGGGGAGAGGTACCGGACCCTGGACCTTGGCCTGCGTGCGCAGGACGGTCTGGACGATCTTCTCGGTCGACTGGTCGAGGATCTCGTGGTCATAGGCCTTCAACCGGATCCTGATCTTCTGGCGGGCCGCGTCGGCCAGGGTGT
>Ga0307374_10010761_pt1 | contig 13162 bp, 11 predicted proteins | sample OX3MG_FD_202532 | JGI IMG/M metagenome (GOLD analysis project Ga0307374, IMG submission 202532) | Soil microbial communities from Risofladan, Vaasa, Finland - OX-3 | ecosystem: Environmental > Terrestrial > Soil > Coastal area > Acid sulfate soil | place: Finland: Risofladan, Vaasa | collected...
AGCAAATTCCAGACCTGCCCCGCGCCCAACTTCGCTCTATGTTGAGTACCATGTACCGTATCCGCGCTTTTGAGGAAAAAGTAGATGAGTTATTTATGCGAGGCGAGATGCATGGGACAACTCACCTATCAATCGGCCAGGAAGGGACAGCTGTGGGAGCAGTGAGTACCCTCAGAAGCGATGATTACATTACCAGCACGCATCGCGGGCATGGACACTGTATTACCAAGGGCGCGGATATCTCCCTCATGATGGCCGAACTGCTTGGTAAAGAAACAGGTATTTGTCGCGGTCGCGGCGGCTCGATGCACATCGCCGACGTGCAAACGGGCAATCTTGGAGCGAACGGCATCGTAGCCGGTGGAATGCCCATTTCAACGGGTGTGGGCTTGAGCATGAAGATGCAGGGAACCGATAGGGTCTGCCTGTGCATCTTTGGAGATGGCGCGGCTAATGAAGGAGCGTTTCACGAATCCATCAACCTGGCCGCTACCTGGGATCTGCCGGTCATCTTTCTGTGCGAGAACAACCAGTACGGCATGTCCATGTCAACGCGCCGGGCCATGCGCAACGAAACAGTGGCTCAACGCGCCGCTGGCTATGGCATACCGGGCGAACTTGTCGATGGGAACGATGTGCTGGCCGTCTATGCCACCATATCCGCCGCCGTGCAGCGCGCGCGCGACGGTCATGGTCCCAGCTTGATCGAGTCACGTACCTATCGCCACAAGGGACATGCCAAAAGCGATCAGAATCTCTACCGCAGCCGCGATGAGATTCGCGACTGGCAACAACGCGACCCCATCCAGAATTTTGCTAACCTTCTTATTTCGCAGGAAAAGCTGACTCAGCAGGAGGCCAAAGAAGATGAGGCCGCAGCGTATGCCGCGGTTGAAGAAGCCTACCGGTTTGGCCTGAGCAGTCCCGACCCCGATCCTGAGACGTTGCTTGAAGGAGTGTACGCATGACGATTTCTCACTCACAATCCTTGACCGCTTCAGGCGGAGAGACTGTTGAGCCTTCCACCCGCAAGATAACCTACGGAGCCGCCATTCGCCAGGTGTTACAGGAGGAAATGCGCAGGGACCCACGGATATTCTTAATCGGAGAAGATATCGGCATTTACGGTGGAGCTTTTGGCATAACCAAAGGACTGCTCGAAGAGTTTGGGGAAGAGCGCGTGCGCGATACGCCTATCTCGGAGCAGGCCATCGCGGGCTGTGCCATAGGCGCTGCGCTGAGTGGTATGCTGCCAATAGCAGAATTTCAATTCAGCGATTTTATGACGCTCGCCATGGACCAGATCGTCAACCAGGGCGCCAAGTTGCGCTTCATGTTTGGCGGTAAGGCCAGGGTGCCTGTCGTTTTTCGCGCGCCCCTCGGCTCCGGCATGGGCTTCGCGGCTCAGCACTCACAATCGCTCGAAGCCTGGTTCGCCCATGTTCCTGGCCTAAAGGTTGTGCTGCCCTCGACGCCTGCCGATACCGCCGGCTTATTACGCTCAGCTATCCATGATCCGAACATCGTGATTTTCTTAGAGCACAAAGCTCTGTATAACCAGCAGGGCGAAGTTCCCACAGGCGACTGGCGTGTACCGATCGGTAAGGCTGATATAAAACTGGAAGGCAAACATCTTACCATTATTGCTCTCTCCATTATGGTTCAGCGCGCACTCGCGGTTGCCGAGCGTCTCGCGCAAGAGGGCATCGAAGCGGAAGTTATCGATCCACGCACCTTGCGCCCCCTGGATGAAGAGACGCTGGTCGATTCTGTCAGCAAAACCGGGCGCGTGTTGATTGTGCAGGAGGCGGTGCTCACCGGCGGCTTCGGCGGGGAAATAGCAGCTCGTATAGCTGCCAGCAAAGCATTTTACTACCTGGATGCGCCCATTATGCGACTGGGCGGCGCGGAAATCCCCATGCCCTACCAAATTCAACTCGAAAAACATGCAACGCCACAAGAAGAGGATATTTATCAGGCCGCACACCTGCTGCTGCAACAGAAGCCTGTATAGGAGCAACGATGCCTGTGGAAAAGCCATTTACCATGCCCAAACTGGGCGCAACCATGACGGAGGGTACCGTCTTGCGCTGGCTTTACCAGCCGGGAGACGTGATAGCCAAAGGGGAACCGCTCATCGAGATCATGACCGATAAGGTGAACATCGAGGTAGAAGCGCCCATCAATGGTCGCCTGCTAAAAGTGCTGGCTCAGGACGGCGATATTTTAGCGGTCGGCACAACACTGGCAATACTGGCAGAAAATAGCGGCAGTTCCAGCGAAAATGCCGTATCCGTAAACACGCCGCTGCATCACGTCATGCCCGTGGCCAGTACGCCCGCTGCCAAACGCGAGGCCGCGCTGCTCGGCATCGACCTGCACGCGGTTGTCAGCGCCGGGGCCAGGCAGCCTTTGAACCGTAACGACGTAATCGCCTTCGTAGCGCGCGCCAGTCAAGACAAAAAAGATGAACAATCTACACATCTGGATGTGCGAGCTACGCCTGTAGCGCAAAAAATCGCCCGAGAACATCAGATAGACCTGGCACACATAAGCGGGCGTAAGCCAGGTGAGAAGGTGACACGGGCCGATGTTGAAAGCCACCTCCAGCAGACAGCGCAAGCTGAACCCGCGCTCGCGCAAACGCTAGCCACCGCGCCTCACGCGATCTCTCAGGATGAACAAGATGAGGAACTGATGCCGATTACTCCCGTGAGGCACATTATCGGGAAACGCATGCTGCAAAGTATCACCACGGCACCTCACATCTATCTCGACCTTGAAATTGATATGACAGAGGCTGAGAGATGCCGCCAGAGCATCGGACGCAGCCTGCAAGCCCAGGGAGAACCCGCTCCATCGCTAACGGCGCTCATCGCGCGCGCGGCAGCGACGGCCATCGCGCTCAATCCCAGCGTGAACGCTGTATTTGAACAGGGCGCTTTGCAAGGAAAAGATGCTATTCGTCAGAGGCGAGCTATACACATCGGCGTAGCGGTTGACACCGAGCGTGCTTTGGTGACGCCGGTAATTCGCAATGCTCATCAACTCTCACTACCCGCTATTGCGCGCGAGCTAAGGCGTCTCACGCTCGCTGCCCGCCAGGAAACCCTCACCCCTGAAGAGGTAACAGGCGCGACTTTTACTATTTCCAACCTGGGCATGTACGACATCGATACCTTCCACGCCATTATCGTGCCAGGGCAAAGCGCCATACTCGCGGTGGGGAAGGTGACAAAACGCGGCGTGGTCATCGAGGAGGATGGCAATCCTGCGCGCCTGGAAATACGTCCCATGATGAAGGTCTCTTTATCGGCGGATCATCGTGTCCTGGACGGAGCGAGTGGTAGCCGCTTCTTGCATCAACTCAAGGTATTTCTGGAAGACCCCTATCTTTTATTATGACCTTCAGAGGCCGTAGAAGCCCGCGGCGTGCCCGTTGGCCACTAGTATCGATGGGTGGGTCAGCAATGCATCGAGGATCAGGTCGCCAGCAAAACGTTTCAGATCATACTGGCAGACAATCGTCACCGAGGGATACTTATCGACCAGTGGATTGAGTTGCGCCTCGTATGTAGCCATTTCCTCAGCGCCGGGCGTTCCCTGGAGCGACCACGTCATCTCGCCCGTCATAAGTATGCGCTTATGTCCTGCTTCCTGCGCTGCTTGAATAGCCGTTTCGATAAAATCCAGCATGTACTGCGCATCAAATCTACCCGGCAACAAGTAGGATTGCGTAGGAGGTAATACGCGTAGCAAACCGCGTGCAATCAGCTTATCCAGGGGCAATCCCTCGGCATGCAGCCGCTGCATCAACTGCTCCGATGAAGTGCTATGCTGGAGGTAGATCGCCGGTTCCCCAGCATTCAAGTGATCGATTATATACGGGCGGAACAATTGCCACTGCTCTTCCGCATCCCGAAAGAACAGACTGATGTGGCGTTCGGTGTAATCAGTTGTATTCTCACCTGCGGCTTCTGTTTCATCTACCTGCTGCTCCGGCTGGATAACCTCAGAGGGCATGAAGGCGAGCAAATCCTCAACCAGAAAACGTCGTTCGTTGCGCCCACCAACGCGAAAACAGCGCAATTTCCCGCTGTTAGTCCAACGTCTCAGGGATACCTCACTCACATGAAGAAATTCGGCAGCCTCGCTGATGGTCAAAAACCTTTGTTTTTCTTGCATTTCCAAATCTACCTGAGCTAATCTTATACTTTATTGATCTTTATTTTACAATACTTCTCGATCAATTGTCAAGCTTTGTTTGGAATTCTGTAATTATGGCACTGAATGGTGCAAATTCTCCGGCATTTATGTGGCTTACACTGTTACATTTTCTCTTTTAGGCGAGAAACTGATTTATTAAACCAAAAAGGCTTGACAATCGCACAGGCTTTCCGTACACTAAAGAATATCAATGACTAGCATTGTTGGGCATTTCTCAAAGAATCCAGGTTTCTTCTCTTTGTGAAACGGCAAACAATGAACAAGTTCGACGTGTTGCTGGTTTAGCACGATTCTTACTCTCGGTCATACAAAACGTGAAAAGAAAGGAGGGATGAGTAAGTAAGATAGACTCAATGTATTCCTCAAACACTGGCGTTCACCGGTAGGCCCTTTCCATCACTCGTTGATGTTTACGTAAGACAATTTACTGACGATGATGTCGTTCTCAAGGAGGGAACTATGAAGATCCGTGGACAAGATATATTACTACCAACCAGCATGGTCGGCAATTACCCCAATCCCCGCTGGTGGGACGCCTATTTTGCCCGTTATTGGACGGGAGACCAGAGGCCGCCTGACTCGCTTGAGCGCGAAGCCCTGGAAGATGTTGTGTTAGCGCTCGCGCACGACCAGGAAATGGCCGGGCTGGATATTATCGCGGATGGACGCGTGCATGCTGACAACTATGGCGACCAGGCTCTTTACTACTACTACCAGCGACTGGGTTATGATCTCAAAGGCGGCTATTTAGGCTTCCCTATCTACAGTCGTCTGCATGCAGGTACAGTGGCCCAGGAAGTAAGACGGCACGGGGCCATCATGGTTGAACAGGCCAAAGCCCTTAAACGCGCCACCGATAGGCCGACAAAGGTGCAGTATACTGGCATCCAGGTGCTTGCTCAGGCCACCAATGACCTCTATTACAAGTCCAGTCACGACCGCGCTATGGATATCGCCAAAGCCATTAACGAAGATATCCTGGAAGTGGACTCGCTGGGTATCGATTTCATCCAGCTCGACGAGTTCACCTGGCCCTATGGCTTCGAGGATTATGCCATTGAAGCGTTCAACCGCGCTGTCGAGGGTGTCAAACACGCCAAGATCATTTGCCACGTCTGCTGGGGCAACTGGGGCGGCACGCCCGCCTATATGCCCGACCAGACAGCTCAGGCCGGGGAGATTTTTGATCTAACCCAGCGCAAAGGCCCAACCCCCGGCGACAGCACCTTCGTTATCCCCAAGGCATACGAAGCCAAAATGGATGTGTTGAACCTGGAAGTCGGTGGGCGCAGGCGCGACCTGAGCGGACTGCAGGTCCTCAAGCAGCACCCGCTTCCGGCCAATATGCAGTTCTGGGCCGGCGTGATCGATGTGAAAAGCACCATCACAGAGACCGCCGAAGAAGTGGCGGACCGTATCCGCGAGGTGCTCCAGTACGTTCCCGCCGAGCAACTGGGTGTCACCAGTGACTGCGGCTTGATACTACTCCAGCGCTATATCGCCATCGACAAGCTGCATGCCCTGGCTGCTGGCGCGCAGATCGTTCGCAACGAACTGGCCCGCAAAGCCGTTACGGCGTAACGCACTCAGGAACGATGACCGGTACTCATCGGGGGAACATGATGAGTACCGACCATGTTCCTCTGTTCGCCACAGAGGGAGAAGCGCCATGCCAATTCTATCCATCCAATGCCCGAAATGCGGACATCGTTTCCAGGGTCTTGTTCTGGAGGGAACGCGTCCTCCACAGGAGTGGGTCTGTTCCAAATGCGGCTCTCATGAAGCGGAAGTGGATCACAACCAGAAACCGCAGCTTCATCCCTGGGAAAAAGAAGGGGGACACGGCATCGGGCTTTGTCCCTGTTGCTCTTGAGGATACATTATGCGACTGAAAGACAAGGTAGCAATCATTACCGGCGGTGGATCGGGTTTCGGTGAAGTAACCGGGCGTCTCTTCGCAAGCGAAGGCGCGGCAGTTATGCTGGCCGATATCAACGGTGACGCGGCGCGCGCGGTTGCCGAGTCCATTCAAACACAGGGAGGAAAAGCCGCCTGGGTCGAAGCCAACGTCTCGTCAGGCGAAAGCACGGCGGCGATGGTCAAAGCGACGCTCGAACGCTTTGGGCAGGTCGATATCCTCTTTAACAACGCCGGCGTTGAGGGCTGGGGATCGGTGATCGACGCAGACGAAACCTCCTGGGAACGCATCTTTGCCGTGCATGTGCGCGGCGCTTTCCTCTGCTCAAAACATGCCATCCCGGCTATGATCAAACGCGGCAAAGGAGGCTCGGTTATTAATGTCTCCTCGGTCGCGGGATTGGTTGGCCTGCAAAACATGTCCGCCTACAGCGCTGCCAAAGGGGCCATCATCAGCCTGACACGCTCCATGGCTGCCGATTTCGCGCGGTATAACATTCGCGTCAACTGCATCGCTCCCGGCACTGCTATGACTCCTCTGGGCAAACGCCTGATCGAAAACGATACAGCGGAGAAGCTGGCACAGCGCCTGAGCCGCTACCCCATGGGGCGTTTCGGCGAACCGGAGGAAATCGCGCGCTCTGTCCTCTACCTGGCATCGGACGACAGTTCGTATACCACCGGCACCTGCCTGGTGATGGACGGCGGTCTAACCAGCGTGTAGCCGCATTCCTTGAGCGAGATACCAGTCCTGTAGGGACAGGGACGCGGGGTGGTGTGGACGCGGGGGCCTTGCGCCTGTCCCCGTGAGCATCGCGCCTCATTCACCATTCCGCATCAATCGGGACGGGGACAGGCACAAGGCCCCCGCGTCTACTCCACCCCACGTCCCTGTCCCTACGCACCGAAGGACGCCGGGGACTTTGGTCAACGAACTGTTATATCAGACTGGTTTGGATGTCAATCTGCCCGCTGGGTCGCCGCTAAAACCGTATCGTAAAACAGCAGCTCAAATTCGTGACTCAGACGCACGGCCCGCGTGATGCGCCGTCGATCCTCAGGCGTATCGTAGCGGGCCAGCAGGATTGCATCAATGGGAGTCACCTGCGCCCCTATCTCGTCATGAATCGTAAAGAAAGCCACCTGCTCCGCGCTCATGCCATAGTTGCGCATCAGGGCAGGGCCGACGCGAGCGCAAATCTGGATAAAGATGTCCTCGCTGGCGCTGACGGCGGCGATTTTTTCCGGCGCTGAGCCATAGGCCAGCATCCAGTAGAAAAAGTTGGTCAGGGCCATACAGCCCGCCAGCGGCTCAACGGCGTCAAAATCCGCTCGTGATAAACCCAGCGCTTCACCGAAACGCAGCAGCAACTTGTAACCGCCAATTTTGGGAACGAGCTTGGCGAGCAAGAGGTCTTGCAGATCAAGGTCGGGCAGAGCAGCGACAGCCAGCGCATCCAGACGATAGGCTTCCCGCACCAGCCACCAGTCCTGAAGCGCAAAGACGCGCAAGGTATCTCGCCCCAGCGTTCCTTGCTCGATTCCCATCCAGAGCGGGTGAATAAGGAGACGCTGGCGTAATATTTTCACGTCCCCGGTCAGCATGTTGTCAGCAAAACTCATGGCTTGTTGCTCGTTTCTCGCAATAGGTGCGCGCCTCACAATACACTAATGATGTGCGGAGCAATCTCCTCGTCCTTCGCCTCTATCATAGCATACTCATACTCGATTAAGGCACCCCTGCATAGGATTTGATCGCAGTTGGGATGAGAGGCATTTTCCCCTTGATAGGCCAGGCTGAGCTACAGGCAAACTTACAACGAAGTGTGTCGACCAAAGGATCCACTTACAACGAAGTGTGCTAACGAAACGAAAGGAACAGATCATGAAGAAGTTCGTCAATGACCCGAAGCAGTTTGTGCCAGAGATGCTCAAAGGAATCGCGCTTGCCAATCCCACGACCCTCAAGTATGTGCCAGAGTACAACCTCATTATGCGAACCGATGCCCCCAACGACAATAAAGTCTCGATTGTCCAGGGATCGGGTTCGGGTCACGAGCCGGCCCATGTGATGATTGTCGGGCGAGGGATGCTGGATGCGGCCTGCCCCGGTGATGTGTTCGCGGCGCCTCCCATGGACTATGTGCTTGAGACGACCAAACTGTTAGCCTCGCCAAAGGGAGTGCTGCACATCGTCAATAACTATACTGGTGATCGCATGGCCTTTGAGATGGGGAAGGAGATGGCGGAGGCTGAGGGGATTCGCATCGAGACGGTGATCGTCGATGACGACGTTTCGGTGAAGGACTCTACCTGGACGGTTGGTCGGCGTGGTGTTGCTGGCAACTTTTTCGTCATTAAGGCGGTGGGAGCCGCTTCCGAACAAGGGGCTGACCTGGATCACCTGGTTGACCTGGCCAAGCGGGTGAACTCGGTGACGCGATCGATGGGTATGGCCCTCACCTCATGCACGCCACCCGCCAAGGGTTCGCCGCTGTTCGCGCTGGGGGAAGACGAAATGGAGATGGGTGTTGGCATTCATGGAGAGCCGGGCCGCCGCCGCGAAAAATTGGCGAGCGCGAATGCAATCATCGACGAACTGCTTGAAGCTGTCGCTTCGGATCTCCCCTTCAAGCAGGGCGACAACGTGGCGCTCATGATCAATGGACTGGGCGGTACCCCCATCTCAGAGCTGTACCTTCTCTACGGGCGAGCGCACCAGCAGCTCGAAGCGCGTGGCATCAAGGTCCAGCGCAACTACGTCGGCAACTACTGCACCTCCCTTGATATGGCGGGGTGTTCGCTCACCCTGGTGAGACTAGACGACGATCTGGTGAAGCTGCTCGACGCACCAGCCGAAGTCGCCGTTCGCATCTTCTGATGCCTTCCGATTTGGATTAACCGCCTCCGCCAGCCATTCCATACGCGCTTCATCGTCCTGGCGGAGACGATTAAGGGAACCGCCGTTGCAATAGACTTCAATTGCCGCCAGCAGTTCTTGCCTGGCTTGCCGCGTGGTTGGTGAGCGGCGCGTGATTGTCGATTGTAAGCAGGGACTGCTTACAATACATATTCAGCGTAAAGCGAAGCTCTCCTTCACAGCTGTGATGACATTCCAACGCGGTGACCCAGTTCAGACGTGGTCAAGCGAGAATCTCGCTGCAATTCCTTCAGCACCCGTCTGTTAACTGCGTCAATCTCCTCGTACCGTGGCTTGTAGAGGTATCTCCCGCCACAAAGCATCAAAACTAACACACTTGACACATCCATAATGCCGCCTTACAATTAGGTTACTAACTAAATTATATGCCAATGTAATTACCTGGCTATATATTATGAAGGAGGTATGCAAGTGATTACTGGCCTCGATACAACCGCTCAGAATCTTCTGCGGGCCTTTATGCAATTTCACCGGGCCGAATGGCACGAGCATTCCATTGCGGGTTGTAAACCGAGCGAAATCAGGGTCCTCTTCTGCATAAAGAAAGGCATAAGTTCCGACACTCCGGTAATAAAGGTGTCGGAGATCAGTAAACTACTCCAGGTGACTTCTCCGACCGTTACTCAGTTGCTAAAAGGTCTGGAAACCAACGGATTGATCGAACGGCACAACGATTCAACCGACCGGAGGGCGGTAGGTATTACCCTGACTAAGAAAGGTGAAATGGTCACTCAGCGGGCTATGGACGCTTTTCATGCCTCCCTGCATGGATTGATCGATTACCTGGGAGAGGAACAGAGCGAGCAGCTTGCCGACCTGTTATTGAAGGTGTCGCGTTACTACAACGAGAAGGCTAGCAGTATGAATGACACCTATTGGAATGGAGAAAAAGAAGCATGATTAAATTGCTGCGGTTTATGAGTCCGTATCGAATGACGCTCGTGCTTGTCCTGGTGTTGGCTTTTGCGCAATCCATGGCTAACCTGTATCTGCCTACATTGATGGCCAACATCGTGGACTATGGGATTGTGAAGGAAGACACCGGATACATCTGGAGAACCGGCGGATTGATGTTGCTGGTGACCATCGGGGGCGTCATCTGTGCCATCATCGGCAGTTTCTTTGCGGCCAGGGTCGCGACCGGCTTTGGCAAAATCATCCGCGCTCAAATTTTCACCCACGTGGAGCATTTTTCGCTGCACGAGTTCGACAAGATGAGCACGGCTTCGCTGATTACGCGCACAACCAACGACACGACGCAGGTGCAGCAGGTCTGGATACTTATCCTGGGCATCATGATTACCGCGCCCATGATGATGATAGGTGGCATTATTCTGGCTGTTGCCCAGGATGCCCCGCTCTCCCTGGTGCTGGTGGTCACTATTCCGATACTGGTAGCCGCTATTGTCGTGCTCATGAGCAAAGCTATCCCGCTTTTCCGCGTCATGCAAGTGAAACTCGATAAACTCAATCTTATTCTGGATGAGGGCCTGACCGGCGTGCGCGTCATCCGCGCGTTCGACCGTATGAAGAACGAGGAGCGGCGCTTTGACGAGGCCAATCTCGATCTGACCGATGTGGCGATTCGAGTCAACAGAATCATCGCCTCGCTCATGCCTATTATGATGCTGGTCCTGAACGTCACAAGCATCGCTATCCTCTGGTTTGGGAGTATTCGCATTAGCAATGGAGATATGCAGGTTGGCGCGCTCTTCGCATTCCTGCAATATGCCATGCAGATTCTCTTCGGTTTGCTGATGGTCTCGATGATGTTTGTCATGCTCCCACGCGCCGCCGCCTCCGCGGATCGCATCAACGAAGTGCTGGAGATGGAGCCTGAGATCAAAGATGCCGAACAGGTAAAACTTGCCGATGCAAAGCAGGGATATGTCGAATTCCAGGATGTCACCTTCAGCTATCCGGGCGCGGAAGAGCCTGCCCTCAACAACATATCCTTCAGCGCCAGGCCCGGCCAGGTCTCGGCGATCATCGGAGGAACCGGCGCGGGCAAATCGACGCTGGTCAGCCTGATCCCGCGCTTTTACGATATCGACAGCGGCTCTATTCTGGTGGACGGCGTCGATATCCGCGAAATAGCGCAGCAGGACCTGCGCGCGAAAATCGGGTTTGTGCCGCAAAAGGCCGTGCTCTTCTCAGGCACAATTGCCGAGAATATCCGTTATGGCAAGGAAAATGCTTCGGAAGATGAGATAAGGCATGCTGCCGATGTCGCGCAGGCCACGGAGTTTATCACGCAGATGCAAGATGGCCTTGATTCTGCGATTTCGCAGGGCGGCACGAACATTTCGGGTGGCCAGAAGCAGCGCCTCTCGATCGCGCGCGCCCTGGTGAGAAAGCCCGAGATTTATGTATTCGACGACACGTTCTCGGCGCTGGACTTTAAAACTGACGCCATGCTGCGAGCAGCCCTGAAAAAAGAAACACTGGATTCTACCGTGCTCATCGTGGCCCAGAGGGTCAGTACCGTCATGGACGCGGATCAGATTATCGTCTTAGATGAGGGGCGCGTGGTAGGTATTGGCACCCATCGAAAATTGATGAGGAGTTGTGAGGTCTATCGTGAAATTGTGACATCACAACTGTCGATGGAAGAAATAGCGGAGGAAATCGCATGAGTGAAGAGCGTAAAGAACGACAACCCGGCGGCCAGGGCGGTATGCAGGCCGGGCCGATGGGCAGGGGCGGATGGGGAGCTATGGGCAGGCCGGTCGAAAAGCCGAAGGACTTCAAGAGGACGGCAGGGCGACTGCTCAGCTACTTCATGCCGCAGAAGTATCGCTTGATGATCGTGCTCGGCGCGTCAATCATCGGCACGGTATTCAACATAGTCGGCCCGAAGATCCTGGGGTTAGCAACCACCAAACTCTACGAGGGACTGCTGTTGAAATTCCGGGGCATACCAGGCGCGAAAATCGATTTCAACTATATTGCGACAGTCTTGCTGATCCTGCTCGGATTGTATATCATCAGCTCCATCTTCATATATGTCCAACAATACGTGATGGCGGGCGTGGCACAGGGCACGGTGTACAGGCTGCGTAAAGAAGTTGATGGGAAACTGTCGCGCTTGCCTTTGAAGTTTTTTGACTCGCGCACGCATGGAGAAATCCTCAGTCGCATCGTCAACGACATGGATAATATCAGTACCACGTTGCAGCAGAGCATCACTCAGCTAATTACTTCTGCTGTCACGCTGCTTGGCGTAATCGTGATGATGTTGATCATCAGCCCGATTCTGAGCCTGGTAGTAGTACTTACCTTGCCGCTCAGTCTGCTTGTCACAATGGGGATCGCGAAACGCTCGCAAACCTACTTCAGGAATCAGCAAAGGTCGCTTGGACACCTCAACGGCCATGTCGAGGAGATGTATACAGGCCACAAGATCGTCAAAGCCTTCGGACATGAGAACGAGTCCATCGACAGATTCGCGGAGTTAAACGAAAACCTCTACGACGCCGGATGGCGGGCGCAGTTCATGTCGGGCATGATTATGCCACTTATGCGCTCTGTTGGCAACCTCGGTTATGTTTTCGTGGCTGTGGTCGGCGGCATCATGGTAACGAATGGGGCTATTCTCATTGGAGATGTGCAGGCATTCATCCAATATGCCCAGCAATTTACGCAGCCGATCACCCAGCTTGCGAATTTCGTCAACGTCATTCAATCGACGATGGCTTCGGCTGAGCGTATCTTTGAACTGCTCGATGAGCAGGAGGAGGTATCAGAGGTTGTAGACGCGACAGTCATTGAGTCCCCGCAGGGCGCGGTGCAGTTCGAGCACGTCAGGTTCGGCTATAAAGAAGACAACATACTGATGGAGGATATGAATATTGATGTGCAGCCGGGACAGATGATCGCCATTGTCGGCCCCACCGGAGCTGGCAAAACGACCCTGGTCAACCTGCTGATGCGCTTCTATGAAGTCAACAGCGGCAAAATCCTGGTGGATGGCGTGGATATCACGCAGATCAAGCGCGGGGCGCTGCGCCGCACCTTCGGCATGGTGCTCCAGGATACCTGGCTCTTTAATGGTACCATCCGCGCGAACATCGCCTA
>Ga0307374_10010764_pt1 | contig 13161 bp, 7 predicted proteins | sample OX3MG_FD_202532 | JGI IMG/M metagenome (GOLD analysis project Ga0307374, IMG submission 202532) | Soil microbial communities from Risofladan, Vaasa, Finland - OX-3 | ecosystem: Environmental > Terrestrial > Soil > Coastal area > Acid sulfate soil | place: Finland: Risofladan, Vaasa | collected...
GGCTCTGGGCGTTGGTGCGGTAGAAGACGGCCATGTCCGACCACTTGAGCGCGTGCTCGCTTCGAAGGCGGCGCAGTTCGCTCGCGATCCACCTTCCCTCGTCGTACTCATCCCCCGCGCGATACAGACGGATCATTTCGCCCTGGTCCCCGTCGGTGAAGAGATTTTTCGCGTGGCGCGACGCGTTTTTCGCGATCACGGCATTCGCCGCGTCGAGGATCGTCTGGGTGGAGCGGAAGTTCTGCTCCAAGAGGATGACGTCGGCGTCGGGGAAGCGCTGCTCGAACTGCAAGATGTTGCGCACGTCGGCGGCGCGAAAACGGTAGATCGACTGGTCCGAGTCGCCCACCACGCACAGGTTACGGTGCTTTTCGGCGAGCATCATCACGAGCTCGTTCTGCACGCCATTGGTGTCTTGGAACTCGTCGACGAGCAGGTACGTGAAGCGGTCCTGGTAGGAGGCGAGCACGCTGGCGTCGGCGCGCATCATCGCGACGGCGTTGAGCAAGAGATCGTCGAAGTCCATGGCGTTGGCGAGTTGGAGGCGCTTTTCGTAGAGCTCGTAGATCGTCGCGACGCGGCGCCTCATGGGGTCGTCGCCGTACAGAGCGCCGTACCGCGCCGAGGAGAGCATCTCGTTCTTGGCCGCCGAGATCATCGAGGAGACCGAGCGCGGGGACAGGCGCTTGGTGTCGAGGTTGAGCTCTTTCATAATGCGCTCGACGGCCATCTCGGCGTCCCCGGCGTCGTAGATCGTGAAGCCGCGTTGGTAGCCCAACACGTCGGCGTGGCTGCGCAGCATGCGAAGACACGCCGAGTGAAAGGTGGAAACCCACATGCGCGACGCGTCCTCGCCCACCAGCTCCACGACGCGACGACGCATTTCGTCGGCCGCCTTGTTGGTGAAGGTGATGGCCATGATCTCGTGGGCGCGCGCGTCACCCGTGGCGAGCAGATGAGCGACCCGGCGCGTCAGGACCCGGGTCTTGCCCGATCCCGCGCCCGCGATCACGAGCAAGGGCCCACCGCGCTGGGTGACGGCCCGGCGCTGGGGTTCGGTCAGCCCCTCCAAGAGCGAGTCCGGGTCGAGGGAACGCGGTTGGTTCTCCGCCACGGACTCGTCAAAGACCGAGTACCGGCTCACTCCCACTCGATGGTGCCCGGAGGCTTGCTCGTCACGTCGAGCGCCACGCGGTTCACCCCGTCGACCTCTCGGATGAGGCGATTCGCGATGCGCTCGACGAGGTCATAGGGCAGCCGGGCCCAGTCCGCCGTCATGGCGTCGTCGCTCGTCACGGCCCGGATGACGATCGGGTACGCGTAGGTTCGTCCGTCCCCCATAACCCCCACCGTACGCACCGCCGGTAACACGGCGAAGCTCTGCCAGAGTTCTCGGTAGAGTCCGGCCTTCTTGATCTCATCGACGACGACGTAGTCAGCGTTCCTGAGAATCTCGGCGCGCTCGCGCGTCACTTCACCGACGATGCGCACTCCAAGTCCCGGGCCCGGGAAGGGTTGGCGCCAGACGATCTCGCTGGGCAGGCCCAACTCTTCGCCAACGCGACGTACCTCGTCTTTAAAGAGCGAACGCAACGGCTCGACGAGCGAGAAACTGAGGTCCTCGGGCAGTCCCCCCACGTTGTGGTGACTCTTGATGTTCGCGGCGTGCCCCGAACCCGATTCGATCACGTCGGGGTAGAGCGTCCCTTGAACTAAGAAGCGCGGACCGTCGCCACTCGTGGCCAGGTCACGCGCCACCGTCTCGAATTCACGGATGAACAACTCGCCGATGATCTTGCGCTTCGCTTCGGGGTCGCTCACGCCCGCCAGGGCGTCGAAGAAGCGGTCGGCCGCCTTCACGTGAATGAGTTCGACGCCGAATTGACGAGTGAAGGTCTCTTCGATCTGTTCACCCTCGTTCTTTCGCATCAGCCCCGTGTCCACGAAGACGCACGTCAACTGCGCGCCAATGGCTTTGAAGACCAGCGCGGCCGCCACGGCCGAGTCGACACCGCCGCTGAGCGCACACAGCACCTTCTCATCGCCGACCTGGGCGCGGATGAGTTCGACCTGGTCTTCGATGATCGACGTGTTCGTCCAGGTGGGCGCGACGCCGGCCGCGTGGTGCAAGAAGTTCGCCAGGAGCGCCTGTCCGCGCTCGGTGTGTGCCACTTCGGGATGGAACTGCGTGGCGAATAGTCGCCGCTCGACGTTCTCCATCACCGCGACCGGCGCCTGGGGCGAGGAGGCCGTGACGACGAACCCTTCGGGCGCGGCGGCGATGGCGTCGCCGTGGCTCATCCAGCACTCGCTCTCTTCGGGCCAGTCGGCCAACAAGGCGGACGACCCGCGACGCGTCAGCGCGGTGCGGCCGTACTCGCCCACTCCGGTGCGGGCGACGTCGCCCCCAAGTTGTTGGGCCATGAGCTGCGCGCCGTAACAGATGCCGAGAATTGGCAGGCCCAGTTCATAGATCGCCGGGTCGAGGCTCGGCGCGGGCGTTTCGTAGACGGACTTGGGCCCGCCCGACAAGATGAGCGCCGAGGGGCTCTTCGCGAGCACTTCCTCGGCCGTGATGCCCGAGGGAACGATCTCTGAGTACACGTGCGCTTCGCGAACGCGCCTGGCTATGAGTTGGGCGTACTGAGCCCCGAAGTCAACGACGAGTACGGTCTCGTTCAATGTCCCATTCCGACACCCTGGGAGCGCTGGAGCGCCTTGCCCTCGGTCTGCAGGGAGGGCGCGAGCATGATCTCGGCCTTCTGGAACTCCTTTAAGGTCTCGTACCCGCAGGTCGCCATGGACGTACGCAGCGCACCGAAGAGATTGAGCCGCCCGTCGTTCTCGTGCGCCGGTCCGAGCAGCACCTCTTTCAAGGTGCCGCGCACCTGGGTGCGCACGCGCGTGCCGCGCGGCAGGGTCGGGTGGAAGGTCGCCATGCCCCAGTGGAACCCGCGCGCGGGCGCCTCGACGGCGCTGGTGAGCGGCGAGCCGATCATGACCGCGTCGGCGCCACAGGCAATGGCCTTGGCGATGTCGCCGCCCTTGCTCATGCCGCCGTCGGCGATGACGTGCACGTAGACGCCGGTCTCGTCGAGGTGGCGCATGCGCGCGCCCGCGACGTCCGCAATCGCGGTGGCCTGGGGAACGCCGATGCCGAGCACCGCGCGCGAGGTGCAGGCGTTGCCCGGTCCCACACCCACGAGCACACCCGCGGCGCCGGTGCGCATGAGGTGAAGGGCGGCCTGGTAACTCGCGCATCCCCCCACGATCACGGGAATCTCGAAGTCGCGGATGAACTTTTTCAAGTTCAGGGGCTCGGCGGTCTTGCTGACGTGCTCCGCCGAAACGACCGTGCCTTGGATGACGAGAATGTCGAGACCCGAATCGATGATGGTCTTACCCATCCACGCGGTTCTGGCGGGCGTGACCGACGCCGAAGTCGTGATGCCGGCGTCCTTCATCTGCTTGATCCGCTCGGCGACGAGTTCGAGCTTGATCGGCTCTAAGTACATCTGTTGCATGCGAGCGGTCGCCTTATCGTCGTCGAGCTCGGTGATCTCTTCAAAGAGCGCCGTCGGGTCTTCGTAGCGCGTCCAGAGCCCTTCCAAGTTCAAAACGCCCAGGCCCCCCAAACGGCCAAGTTCAATCGCGGTAAGGGGTGACATCGCGCCGTCCATGGCCGAACCGAGCACCGGCAGTTCGAACTTGTAGGCGTCGATCTGCCAGGTGATGTCCACGTCCTCGGGGTCGCGCGTGCGCCGACTCGGCACGATGGCGATGTCGTCAAAGCCGTAGGCCTGACGTGCCGTCTTGAAAATCCCGATCTCTACTTCCGCCATGAAGCCCTCCGCGTAAATGACCACCCGAAAACGAAAAAGGTGTGCCCCTAATCTACTCGGGGGGGCCTGGGTCAAACCGATGCTCGTCGGGCCAGGGCACGTCGAGGGCGACGCAGAGCAGCTCGGTGAGAATCCGTGCCGTCGCTCCCCAGATGACGTCGTGGGTGACCTTGAAAAACGAGATCGGGAAGAACCCCTCGTCGTCGGCTCCGGGGCGCGTCGTCGCGCGGCGCCAGCGCTCCTCGAGGAACGTGCCCTCGCTCGCGAGCTCGGCCAAAGACACGCTAAAGACGCGCTCGACTTCGTCGGGATTGGCTACTAAGACGGGCTCTTCACCCAGTGTCGACACGATGGGCCAGATGGCTGATCCCGAGGCCAGCGTCACCAGGGGACTCAGCCAACCCACCACCACCATTTGGTTGGCGTGCAGCGCCACTTCTTCCTCCGCTTCGCGCAGCGCGGTGGTGACCGGGTCCTCATCTCGGTCACTGCGCCCCCCGGGAAAAGAGACCTCGCCACGGTGACTACGCAGCTGCGCCGAGCGGCGCGTCAAGATCACGTGGGTCTCGCCGTCTCGCTCGAAGAGCGCGACCAACACGGCCGAAGCTCGCGTGATCACCCGCTCGACGTCGTCGGCGACCACTCGAAGCTCCCCCACGTCGCTCGGCAAAGGCGAGGTCGAAAAATGGCGCCTTCGAGTACGGAGTCGCTCTTCGACCAGGGCCAAAGTGAGCGCCGTGCGAGCCTCTCGAGCCAAATCGCTCCAGGGGGCCAGGCGGCCCGGACGGATCTCGTCGGGCTCGGGAATCGCCTGGGGGTAGGCGTGGCCCGAAAAACGCGTCGGGAACGAGGATTCTGGAGACACCGGCTCCGCCCCTAGTCTGGAGGTTTCCCCTACCGTACCTGAAGGGCCCCCGCCTAAGGAGCTTCGTGAAGTCCCTCGCCCGTTTCGCCGTGCGCCGCCGCTGGTTCGTGCTCGCCTTTTGGATCTTGTTGTTCGTCGCCATCAACATCGCCTCGCAGTCCGCGGGATCGGCCTATTCGAACTCCTTCACCCTGCCGGGCACCAACTCGACCCAGGCGGAGAACCTTCTGGCCAACGCGTTCCCTGGCCAGTACGGCGACACCGACCAGATCGTGTTCGCGACCACCAGCGGCTCGGTCGCCAGCCACGCCGCGTTGATCCAGGCCATGTTGGAAAAGGTCGCCCGACTGCCCCAAGTGAGTACGGTGACGTCCCCCTTTTGCACGGGACCCTTCGCCGCGGGCGAGACCCTGTCCAATGGAAAGTGCCTGGGCGCAGCACAAGTCGCCAAAGACGGAACCATCGCCTACGCCATCGTTCACTTCGCCCTGCCCGGCTTTCGCCTCGACACCGCCGCCATCAGAGCGGTCGAAACCGTGGGCGCTTCGATTCGATCGACTACCTTGAACGTGCAGTTCGCTGGTGACGCCTTCGGCCAGCTCGACAGCCCTCACGGCTCGAAGGGTGAAATATTCGGCCTCATCGCGACCGCCATCGTGCTGATCCTCGCCTTTGGTTCGCTCTTCGCGATGCTGCTGCCCTTAGGGGTGGCGCTGTTCGCGCTCGGCATCGCGACCGCCGCGACGGCGTTGCTCAGCCACGGTCTCGCCATCGCGGACTTTGCGCCCATCCTGGGCTCGCTGATTGGACTGGGCGTCGGGATCGACTACGCCCTCTTCATCGTCACGCGCGTACGCCAAGAGATGAAACGCGGCTCGAACGTGGAAGAGGCCGTCGTGACGGCGATCAACACGTCGGGTCGGGCCGTGCTCTTTGCGGGATCGACCGTGTGCATCGCGCTGCTCGGCATGTTGCTGCTGCGATTTTCGGTCCTGAACGGCGTGGCGATTTCGGCCTCGATCACGGTGCTGATTACGGTCTTCGCGTCGCTGACGCTGCTGCCTTCCCTGCTCGGATTCTGGAAGGGCAAGGTGCTGAGTCGACGCGAACGAAAGAGCCTTCAGACCAACGGACCCGAGCCCATGGTCGTCGAGGGTCCCTGGCAGCGTTGGGCCATGTTCGTCTCGCGCCGACCGCGCTTGCTTTCACTCGTGGCCCTGGTGTTGATCGTTCTCATCTCGATACCGACGTTCTCGCTGCGCCTCGGGAGTTCGGACCAGGGATCGAATCCGCCGAGCACCACGACTCGCCAGGCCTACGACCTGCTCGCCAAAGGCTTCGGACCGGGTTTCAGCGGACCACTCACCATCGTGGGAGCTCTGCACGGCGCGAAGGACTTAGCGGCCATGAACGCGCTGGCGGGTTCTTTAAAGGGCGCGAACGGCGTGGCGGCCGTGGAACCACTCCTCGTGAATCCCACCCGCACCATCGCCATCTTGAACGTCGTCGCGACGACGAGTCCCCAGGACGCCAAGACCACCGACTTGATCAATCGCATTCGAGACCACTTCATCCCGGCGGCGACCGCCGCGTCGCACACGAGCATCTACGTCGGCGGGCTGACCGCGATCTTCGCTGACTTCGCGAGTGTTTTGGGCGGTCGCATTCCGCTCTTTTTGGGCGTCATCGTGCTTCTCGGGTGCCTCTTGTTGATGGTGGCCTTTCGAAGCGTGTTGATTCCCATCGTCGCGGCGATGATGAACCTGCTCGCGGTCGCGGCCTCTTTTGGCCTCGTCGTCGCCGTCTTTCAGTGGGGCTGGGGCAGCGCGGTCATCAACGCCGGCACTGGTCCGGTCGAGTCCTTCCTCCCCATCATCATGATCGCCATCCTCTTTGGGCTCTCGATGGACTATCAAGTTTTCTTGGTCTCTCGCATGCACGAAGAGTGGGTCAACACGAACGACAACGAACTCGCGATCATCCGCGGGCAGTCCCATACCGGACGAGTCATCACCGCCGCGGCCCTCATCATGGTGAGCGTCTTTTTCTCCTTCGCCTTCGGCGGCCAGCGAATTATCGCGGAGTTCGGCATCGGCCTCGCGGGTGCGGTCTTGATGGACGCGTTCATTTTGCGCACCGTGTTGGTGCCCGCACTCATGCACTTCATGGGCCGCGCGAACTGGTGGATGCCGGGTTGGCTCGAACGCGTGATTCCTCACGTCGCCGTCGAAGCGAACGAGCTTTAGCACTACCGCAACTGACGGCGGTCCATGCAAGGACGCCTTGCGTTAAGTGCGAATCACCAGAACCCGTTGACTGCTATCAACCGTGTCCAGGAGCACGAGTACCTGAAGGGACCTTCCTCTCGTAAGGAATGCTCGTACCTGCGCCGCGCGCGCACGTGCCAAATTCGGGTCATTCAGGGCGTAACCCACGATCACGATGGAGGCCCCGTTGGAAAGTTCGGCACTGACCTGGGTCAACAAACGCCGAGTCGCTAACGAGAGCGTCGACGAGTGTGGCGCGAAGTTGACACTCACGCGGGCCGGCAACGGCTGCGAGACACTGCCCGACACGAAGGTAACGCTTACCGGCGCCGAGGTCGCGGTGGCGAAGACTGACGTACCGACTTTCGTCGCGGCCACTTCACAGGTCCCCGGACTCGCCGCGCTCAAGGAGGAGCCCTTGAGGGCGCAGCCACTGGCCGTGCCGCCGACGACGGCGTAGTGCACCACGCCCGAGCCCGAACCACCGAGGACTTTGAGCGCCACTCGCTTAGCCACGCTCACCCTCGCCGTAGAGGAGATTGTCAAACGAGCTTGCGTGCGCAGTCCCGACAGGAGTATGAGAACCTGAGGAACGCTGAACCTCACGGTGACGGATCCGCTGGCGGGCACGACCGCGTGAAGCTTCATACTGTTCGCGGTGAAATAGTAGAGCGAGCCGCCTGACGCGATGGCCGCGCCCGACACCGTAAACGAAACGGCGTGGCGAGCGGTGGAGGTTTTGAATCCCGCCTTCTTCCAGGTGACGATCAACGACGCAACGTAGGTCTGCCCCGGCGGGACCTTGACGCGAATCGCTGAGGTGCTCTGGACGAGATAGAGGCTGACCGTAGTACCGGCGGGCAGCGCGCCCTGGGGCACCACGACCGACGCCGAAACACTTGTCGAGTTCACCTGCACCAACGTCGCCGCACCCGCGACGGTGCGTTTCGATTGTGGTGCGCCGAGACCCGTGGGCGTTACGTAGGACGGTGCCGGGGCGGGAGTGATCGGCGGACCTGGCGCGACGAGCGTCAACGTAGCGGGCAAATAGTCCGTGGTCACGTTGTAGTGCGACGAAGTGCCGGAGGTGAACGAGATCGTCGCGCCCGAGGGCGTGATGAGGTACGAGCCCGGCGAGGTCGGCGCGACGCTCGAAAGACCGTAGCTCGTGCCGTTCGTTCCCTGATAGGTGTAGGTGAGTGCCGATACCGTGGCGGCGTCACCACTGAGCAGCCCACTCAACGTCGCCGACGGCGACCACGTCGTGCCGGCGGCGACGTTCACGCTGGTGGCCTGGACCGTGAGTTGGCTTAATCCAATGGCCAAGTTCCCCGCGAGGTACTGAATGGTCGAGTTGTAGTGCGCCAAGTTGCCGGAGGTGAACGAGATCGTCGCGCCCGAGGGCGTGATGAGGTACGAACCCGGCGAGGTCGGCGCGACGCTCGAGGGACCATACGTCGTGCCGTTCGTTCCCTGATAGGTGTACGTGAGTGCCGATACCGTGGCGGCCTCACCGTTGAGCAGCCCACTCAACGCCACCGACGGCGACCACGTCGCGCCGGCGGCGACGTTCACGCTGGTGGCCTGAACCTTGAGTTGGCCCGTGCCGATCATCAAGGTACCTACCGAGTATTGAATGGTCGAGTTGTAGTGCGCCAAGTTGCCGGCGCTGAACGAGATCGTCGCGCCCGAGGGCGTGATGAGGTACGAGCCCGGCGAGGTCGGCGCGATACTCGAAGGACCATACGTCGTGCCGTTCGTTCCCTGATAGGTGTAGGTAAGGTTCGTTACGGTCGCGGCCTCGCCGCTGAGCAGCCCACTTAACGTCACCGACGGCGACCACGTCGCGCCGGGCGCGACGTTCACACTGGTGGCCTGGACCTTGAGTTGGCCCGTGCCGATCGTCAAGGTCCCTGCCGAGTACTGAATGGTCGAGTTGTAGTGCGCCAAACTGCCGGCGCTGAACGAGATCGTCGCGCTTGAGGGGGTGACGAGATACGAGCCCGGCAAGGTCGGCGCGACGCTCGAGGGACCGTAGTTCGTGCCGCTCGTTCCCTGATAGGTGTAGGTAAGGTTCGTCACGGTCGCGGCCTCGCCGCTGAGCAGCCCGCTCAACGTCGCTGACGGCGACCACGTCGCGCCGGCCGCGACGTTCACACTGGCGGCCTGAACCTTGAGTTGGCCCGCGGTGATCGTTAGCGAGCCCACGCGATAGAGGATCGTCGAGCTGTAGTTCGACGAGCTGCCGGAGGTGAACGAGATCGTCGCCGCGGAGGGCGTGATGAGATACGAGCCCGCCACGGTCGGCGCGACGCTCGAGGGACCGTAGCTCGTGCCGTTCGTCCCCTGATAGGTGTACGTGACCGCCGACACCGTGGCGGCGTCACTGCCGAGGAGTCCGACCAGCGTCGCCGACGGCGACCACGACGTGCCAGCGACGACATTCACGCTGGTGGCCTGAACCGCCAGTTGACCAGAGCCGATGGTTAACGTTCCCGTTCCGTAGGTGAAATTCGTGTCGTAGTTGGAGGAGTTGCCGATGCTAAAGGTCGCCGTCCCGCCCGAGGGCGTGATGAGGTACGAGCCCGGCAAGGTCGGAGCGGCGCTCGAGGGACCGTAGCTCGTGCCGCTCGTTCCTTGATAGTTGTACGTAAGCCCCGTCACCGTGGCGGCGTCGGATCCTCGCAAGCCAACCAACGTGTAGGAGGGCGACACCGTCGCTCCGTAACTGACCGCGATGCTCGAAGAGTTGATCGTCAACGGCTCGGGTTCAATAACTAATGACCCGCTGGCGATCGTGACGTTGTAATTGCTAGTGGCACTGCCGGACAAGGTGTAACTCACCAGAGAAACTACGTACGTGCCCGCCGAGACGGGCGCGGTCGTGGACGTCGAATAGACCGTTGGGCTAACGCCAGTGTATTGAAACTGACTTGACGAGACTGAGATACTGTCCGAATTGAGAATGCCCGTGAGCCCGGCCGCGTTCTGATACGACTGGCCGTAGTACACGGTCAGGGATCGAACGTACAGCTGCAACGGTGCGGTTTGCATCCTGAAGCTGGCGGAGCGACTTTGCGTGGCGTACGTCGAGTCGCCCGAGTACGTGGCGCCCAAGGTCTGCGAGTTCGCGGGAATAGTCGTCGTCGTGCACTGCGCCCGCGCAGGCTCGTTGGGCGACAGCGTAATTGAGCTGCAGCCCGCGATCGCCGCGCCGCCCGCCGTGAAGGTCACCGTGCCCGTGGGCATTGGAGCCGTATCGGCACTGTCGCTCAATAGCAGCGTCACGGTGTCGCCGTAGGTACCGGTCGTCGACGAGTTGCTGTTCGACACATCCGAAACGGAGAACGACCAGGTTGACGAGGTGGACCCAGTTGCCGAAGCGACCGATGGCGCGACGCATAGGGCCAGCCCCACCACGAGGGCGCACGAAATGGCTTGGCGGAGCAGTCCGCAAGCGAAGCGCTCGGCCATCCACCCTCCCAAGATCCGAACTCCATCGAGGGCCCGCGACCAGCAACATGCACGCCGCGCGCCTGCTCGAGTCAGGCAACGCCGCGCACCACCGCCCAAGCACTCGCGATGCCGCCCGTATTCGCTATTGATTCTCGCATAATAAATGGCGAATTCAACGCGCTCGGGAAATCTTCTTCCACAGGTCAGAACGCTCGATTCTCCCCGCCATCACTCAATGGATAAAGCATCATCAGAACGGCAATTCGCGACGAACGCGCTCGACTTTCGCGTTCACCTCGGAGTCGTCGTGTGCAATCGCGAGGGCCGGACCCTTAAGGTCCGGCCCCGGCACGATTCGTCTTGAATGAGGCGACGTCACTACATCATGCCGCCCATGCCGCCCATGTCGCCGCCGCCCATCGGGGGACCAGCGGGCTCGGGCTTGTCAGCGACGATTGCCTCAGTCGTGAGCAACAGCGCGGCGATGGACGCGGCGTTCTGCAGGGCTGAGCGCGTCACCTTCGCGGGGTCGATGACCCCCGCGGCGACCAAGTCCACGAGCTCACCGGTGGCGGCGTTCAGGCCAACGTTGCCCTTCGCGTCCGCGACTTCGCGCACCTTGACGGCGCCTTCGTAGCCCGCGTTACTCGCGATGTGGCGAAGCGGCGCGTCAAGCGCCGTGGCCACGATCTTCGCGCCGGTCTGCACGTCGCCACTCAACGTCGCCACCAAGGCCTCGACGTCGGCACGGCTGCGCACCAACGCGGTGCCACCACCGGCGACGATACCTTCGTCGATCGCCGCACGCGTCGCCGAGAGAGCGTCTTCGATACGGTGCTTCTTCTCCTTGAGCTCCACTTCCGTGGCGGCGCCGACCTTCACGACAGCAATCCCACCGGCGAGCTTGGCGAGGCGCTCTTGGAGCTTCTCGCGATCCCAGTCCGAGTCGGTCTCGTCGATTTCACGCTTGATCTGGGCCACCCGGCCCGCGACGTCTTCCTTCGAACCTTCGCCGTCGACGATGGTCGTAGCGTCCTTCGTGACGACGACCCGACGCGCTCGACCAAGCAGGTCAACGGTCGCGCTGTCGAGCTTGAGGCCGATCTCTTCAGAGATCACGGTGCCGCCGGTCAAGATCGCCATGTCTTGGAGCATCGCCTTGCGGCGTTCGCCAAAACCGGGAGCCTTCACCGCTACTGAGGTGAAGGTCCCACGGATCTTGTTCACGACGAGCGTCGCGAGGGCTTCGCCTTCGACGTCTTCAGCGATGATGAGAAGGGGCTTGCCCGCCTGCATGACCTTTTCCAAAACGGGCACGAGGTCGTGCACGGCCGAAACCTTGCCGCTGGTGTAGAGAATGAAGGCGTCTTCAAGGACGGCCTCTTGGCGCTCGGGGTCGGTCACGAAATAGGGCGAGAGATAGCCCTTGTCGAACTGCATGCCTTCGGTCAGTTCGAGTTCAATACCAAAGGTGTTGGACTCTTCGACCGTGACGGTGCCGTCCTTGCCGACCTTGTCGATCGCGTCGGCGATGACCGCGCCAATCGAAGCGTCGGCCGCGGAGATCGTGGCGACCTGGGCGATCTGGTCCTTACCCGACACCTCTTGGGCCTGGGCGGCGATCGAGGCGACGACCGCCGCGACGGCGGCCTCGATGCCCTTCTTCAAACCGGCCGGGTTCGCGCCGGCGGCCACGTTACGCAGGCCCTCTTTGATCAACGCTTGAGCCAGGACGGTCGCCGTCGTGGTGCCGTCACCGGCCACGTCGTTGGTCTTCGTGGCGACTTCTTTCACCAATTGGGCGCCCATGTTTTCGAAAGGGTCTTCGAGCTCCACTTCGCGCGCGATCGAGACGCCGTCGTTGGTGATGGTCGGCGCGCCGAACTTCTTACCAATGACGACGTTTCGGCCCTTAGGCCCGAGGGTCACCTTGACGGCGTCGGCGAGCTTGTCGACGCCGGCTTCGAGGCCGCGACGGGCCTCTTCGTCAAACTTCAGCAACTTTGACATAGTTAGTCCTTAACTTTGGGGGTAACGAACGGATTCGTCGGATAGTTACTTAGAAATAGTGGCGAGCACGTCACGGCCCGAGAGGATCAAAAGATCCTCGCCGTCGACGGTGATCTCCGTGCCGCCGTACTTCGAGTAGACGACGGTGTCGCCGACGTTCACCCCGGTCGGGATGACTTCACCGGTGGCGTCAGCGCGTCGGCCGGGGCCGGCCGCGAGGACCTCACCCTGCTGGGGCTTCTCCTTGGCGGTGTCGGGGATGACGAGTCCCGAGGCCGTGGTGGCCTCAGCGACGTTGGGTCGGACCACGATGCGGTCTTCTAGTGGGTGCAACTTCATACTCTTTGCCTCCTGAGCGGTTAGCACTCGAATCTTGCGACTGCCAATTTAGCAGCCAGCGACAAAGAGTGCCAACTCGGGCCCGGAGCGCATTCCTATGCTGCACCTAGGAGGGGTCGATGGCCAGCGAAGATCCAGGCGCGCGAAGCGCCTACCGCGGCGCCATCAGTCGCGACGTCAATCTGCTCGCGGTCTTTCGCGGCTTCTCCTTCTTGGGCGACAGTTTGGCCCTCGTGGCGCTCTACCTGCGCGTCGCGCCGCTCGGTCACGCGTGGGCGATCGCGGCGCTCGCGATCGCGGGCTCGCTCCCCCTGGTCCTGCTGGCCCCGGTCGCGGGACTGGTGGCCGACCGAGTGCGCGCCAAGCCCTTGCTCGTTGGCCT
>Ga0307374_10010765_pt1 | contig 13159 bp, 9 predicted proteins | sample OX3MG_FD_202532 | JGI IMG/M metagenome (GOLD analysis project Ga0307374, IMG submission 202532) | Soil microbial communities from Risofladan, Vaasa, Finland - OX-3 | ecosystem: Environmental > Terrestrial > Soil > Coastal area > Acid sulfate soil | place: Finland: Risofladan, Vaasa | collected...
GTCATAGTCACAAACTATACTCAAGCAACAATCGATTGGACTAGCGTGGTAGATGCAGGTGCAATCGGTGGTACTCTCGGAACAACACCAATAACAGGAGCATTCCAGCAAGTGGCGGCAGAGCACGAGAATCTCGTTGCGGGCACCGCTATCGACTTCGGAACACTATCTCTCTCGGGAGTCACAAACATGACATCTGGAAACCCAATCAGCTACATGAACGCGAACGGTGGATACGTTGGAAGTTCGACGATTCCACAGGCAGGATCTTTCTCCTGCGGAACAGTTTCAGGAATCAACGTCTGCGCTGAAACTGGATTCCAGGACAACGGTTCATTCCTCCTATTCGGTCATGGTGCCTTGATTAGGGGATCATACTCGACGACTTGGAGTATCCCAGCGTTCGGGTTCAGCAGCGTCGTAACTGGAAAAGTTACAACGGGCTCATCGTAAGCGCCCACACTAGCGTAGAAGAAACTAGAGGCTGAAAAGCCTCTTTCCCCTTCTTTTTTGTCTTTAATTGAAATACATGATTTTTGTTGCAGCCAACCTAATCTAATTCTAAATCAAACATTGGCTAAAGTCATATTCAATGATCTGTAAACAAGGATCCGGAATTCATAATCAAATTAAGCGACCTTTAACTCATTTAGTCGCGTATGTTGAGACGAACCCAAGATAATATTGTCGCGTCAGTTGTTGACATCGGAAGCATATTTCTTGCTTATCAAATAGGTGTCTCGCAGCTCGGTCTCTTCGCTGGGTTCGCCTACGGAGTTTTTGATGCGTGGATCGTTGTCTGGCAGCGTGAGCGGATCTCCAATTTCATTCATCGCGCCGAAACCTTTGTACGACGACTTGGCCCGTTCAGGCGGAGCGACACATTGCCGTGGGCTATAGATTAGACATTAATTACCGGTTCTCGGAGGAAAAACATTGAAGGAATCTGGGATAGATCTCGTGCACGGGCGTATGGTTTCTAGCACTTTCGCATCCGAACAAATCGTGGGTCAGCAGGTTCGCCCGACAAAAGTCGCTATAATTCACGGGTCATCCCTACCAGATTCCAGTTTTTCTCATGATGAGATTCATGATACACTGACTTCTCTTTTCTCGCCCCTCAGCATACGAGTCTTCTCAACACTCGAATTAGGCGAGAATGGCATGAGCGATCTTCGCTTGTCCCGGACGTACGACGTGATTGGTTTGGTTGGTGAGCCTGCCGACTTTAGTGCGCTCAAAACGGGCATGACTGGAATTCCATCCCTTAGCGATCAGACTGACAACTCCGATAACGATGTGCCAATACTGTTGTCATTCAATACGAGGACACACTTTCGGGACTCGAAAAAATACTTGGATTTTTCTGACGCCGTGATTTTCTGCGAAGCAGAAGGAAACAATTGGCCACAGGAAGTCTTTCGAATCATGTGCCGATTGTTTGAAAGCTTGGTTGTACCAAGTATGCTGAACATCGATCTGGCTGATGTAAAACGGATCGCAAAGCGTATCGGATTGGCATTCAATCTTTCTGATGATAACCACGAGAAAATCATTGAAATGTTGCCCAAGGATTGCTATGTTGCCAGATCAGCCATACTCCATTTTTCGTGCACAGATGACGTTCGGTTGCGGGAGATTTACTCCATCTCAAACTCAATCGCTCTCAAGAAGGGTCTCACTGACAGCGATCTACAGTTATCTTCCCATTCGGAGGCCAGGAAAAACATTCGCAACGTGAACATAAAGTTGGGAATCAGAATAATCGGAAAACCCCACGAAGCTGAGAAAGAGACTCGTGAAAATTCTATTGAATCAGATGTCGATGGTTTGGGCGCTTTTCAGGATGAAAAAAGGATCAGCATGACTGCGATTCTCTTCGGAATCTGATCCTAGTATCGACTTACAGTGCTGCTGGCAGATCGAATTTCTGGCCAGGAAATCAGTGAAATTACTCTACAGAAATAAAGCCGCGCTGACCCTGCCCTTTTTGGTATCCGTCTATGGCAAGAACTATCGCAATGATCAGAGATATGATTCCTGCTGTGTAAAAACCGAGGACCGCGTAAACAACCAGCATTGCGACAACAAATCCAAAAGTCGGGATTCCCAGAACCTTCTTGTATCCGAGATACCAGTAGCCCAGTCCAAAGAACAAATTCAGGACGGCCGCAACGATGGGACTCTTTGGGTTTTTGTTTGGCATCATGGTACCGCCAGTCGGATACGAGACTGGCTTTTGAGGAGCCTCTGCTTGAAGAGGAGTGCCGCATTTTTCGCAGAAAGAAACTCCATCTGCATTTTGCGCACCGCATTTTGGACAGAACATAGGGAATTCATGCGGATTCCAAGGGATAAAAAGCTCTTGCTAGAATCTCCTCAAAGGCTTCTGTATCCAAGAGACAAACGGATGAAAATCACGAGATCTTGACGATGGATTAGGGTTTTGGCCAAGACCATCGGAGCGCCTCGGACCGAGTATTCCTCCGGTCCAATGAAAAATTACTTTCTTCTATTAGTAATATTGGGACGTAAGGCCTATTTGGACTAGTAAAAATTCAATGTCTAATTGGAAGCAATAAGGGTCTGGATTCTTTGGCTATTCCGTTCTCTGAGTCTTGAATTCAACTACAATCAGTCAATATGAGATTGACATACCCGGGTGTCATGACAGTTCAGGGAGCAAGTCAGGGCGCAGTAAACGTAGACGAGAATGACAGCCCCTGATCCGTAGCAACGGTAATCAGGTAACTATCCCCGGGCGTTGGAGTAAATGAAAGAGGTATGCTCAGAGTCTCTCCAGCGCCGAGCCAGTAATCGAACGATCCGGCGACTCCCGGAGCTGTCGTGTTAGTATCATAGTGAGTTAGGACGTCCGCAGTGGTATCATAGATGTAGAGGCTTATCGTGTGCACGGCGCTCGGACTGCTGTTTTGTACAGAGAATACAGACAGCGAAGCAAACCTGACGCTAAACGGGCCGTAGCTGCCGGAAGCCCAGATCACTCCCCCGCCAGAGTATGAAGCGCTGATGCCTGTGATGGATGCTTCCGAAGAAGATATGGTGAAAGTCGGACTGAAGGTGCTTCCCTGGTTCGTTGTGTACGTGTAATTGACTAGGCTCTGAGCGCCGTAGAAGACTGAAAGCGTGTTTCCTGACTGTGATATTGAGCTCATCCATGATCCTGGTGTAGAGACCAGTCTCGTCTCCGAAGAGGTCGCAGCGCCGCCGTTTGTAAACGTCCAGAAATTGATCGTGCCACTTGTTGCGCCGGCAGTTGTCGAGTTGAGCCCAACAAAATACACCGTGTTCCCTATAGACAGCGCGGAAGAGTCAAAGAGTGCATAGTCTGAAGGCGGCGAGACTGGCGTGCTCCACAAGACTCCAGTGGTCGAAGTTATGATTGAGACCGGCCGCGTGGTACTTCCCGATCCATAGATCAGTGCTATGCCGCCAACGAACTGCGGTACCAGAATCGGGACCACGTCCGCGGCAACGCCAGTGATGTCATCGACTTTGGTCCACGTACCCGCGGGAGCCCCGAAAGCATGCCTCCACACCTCGATGTGGTGTGTTGTACCTGCTTGGATCGTATGCATCGCAATCCAAGTGTTACCGCCAGAATCTGTGACTATCGAATTGTAGTAGTAATTTGTGTAAGTGGCAGCGTGGTTCGTCTGCCCGACAGTCCAAGTGATCGTCCCAGCAGCATTCAGCGTTCCATACCGCCAGGTGAAAGTCGTTGCAAGCTGCGGGCTGGAAAGAACATAGTAAATGGTGGTCCCGCTCACCCAGACGTTAAATGCGTATGCGAATTGCGAACCCGCCAAGTTGATGAGGTTGGTTGGGGCGCTCCACGTGACCCCGTCCGCCGAAGTAACATAGAATATTCCGTTTGTTCCGGTGTAATGACCAGAACTGTAAAAGAGCCACCAGAGTCCGTTTGCGTATACGAGCTTCCTCTGGAACGAGTAAGACGTAGCAAACTGGCTGGCGTTGGTCCCGAGGAACCTGATGTAGTAGGTTGGACCGGCACCGATGTTCCAAACGACTCCCAGGACACCCGTAGAGGTAGTGGTGAGTCCCGCGAGGTTGTTTTCACCCGTGGAGATGCTCTGCACAGTTCCCCACGTCGCCCCCAGATTTAGACTGGAAACATAGTTCACGTTTGCGCCGCCGCTAAGACCATAAGTCACAACAAGACTCGTGCTGCTCGACGTGCCGTTCTGCGACATGCCTGCCTCCCAACTGTTCGAGGTGGCATCGAGAGTCGTCTCGACGCTCGTTGCCCCCGCGCCATAGGCAAAAGTCCAGAATCTCAGGGGCCCTGTGGTCCCGCCTTGAGCGGCGGTTGCATATCCCGCAAAGTAGATGGTTGTCCCAATGCTGGTGGCGGAAGATGACGAGAGATCGTACTTTGAAGGTGGAAGGACAGCCGTGCTCCAGGTCACACCGCCGTTGCCAGAAGTTATGATGTTGACGTTACCTGTGTTGAAAACTTGACCCGTGTTTCTCGTGTCTCCATAGATTAGGGCAATGTCTCCGCCACTCATCTGCAGGATCATCGGGATCCAGTCATTAGTGTTGGGGAGGGTAATGTCGAGCACCTTTGACCAAGACGTGGTGTGCTTCCACACTTCAATGTGTTCAGCGGTGCCTGTCGCGGTGTTTAATGCCGCGTAGATATTGCCAGAAGTGTCAGTTGTAATCGAGGCGTAGGATTGCACTGTATTTGTCGTTGCCTGGTTTGCCTTTGCGGTGGTCCAACTAATGATTCCCGTTGATGGTAGAGTGCCCTGGCCCCAGTCGAACGCGTTGTTGCAGCCATAGCACGTGAACAAGTAGTAAAGCGTGGTTCCGCTGACGAATATATTGAAATTGTAGCCCTCGCTCCCGTCAGTGCTTCCATCGTTTGTGACTGCGACTTGAGGTACGCTCCAAGCTCCACCGTTGGGGGACGTCACGTAGAAGATACTTGCTCCATTGCTGTAAAACAGCCACCAGAGACCAGAAGCGTACACGAGCTTCCTGTCAAAAGTGTACGCGTTAGCAGCTGAGAGACCGGTGTTCGGATCAATGGAAGTCGATGTGGTAACGGTTTGACCTGCCGGATTCGTCACGGTAGTGGCGGACGCTCCGAAGCTCATGCTGGGAATCGAAAGTGAAACTGCCTTGTTGGAGATCGCCTGTTGATCAACGTTCTTCAGGGTGTTGGCGTAATTGCTCAGCGAACTGAACACAAGAATGAAAGTGGAAAACGCGAGCAGTATCACGAGAACGAAGAACATTGTTCCCACCACAGTGCTGACACCGCGTCTTCTCTGAGCTCTAAGCCTTTGCATATGTTGTCAACCTATCTCCGTTTGTGGAAATCAGTGTGAAAGCGTAAGTGTAACCGTGCTTTGGCACGAATTGAATCGTTACAATCTTAAAATCTCCGGGCTGGATAGTGATCTGAGGCGAGATCTGATAATTGAATGAGTCGCTGAGATTGTTCTGATCCTGAACGTACAATGTCGCGAGGGTTGCAACGGTAGTTCCCACGTTTCTCACATAGATGTTAAGCGAATCAATTGAAAGCTGTGTTGTTGCTCCCGCTGAGGCGCTAGGCATCGCACCCGCCGGAGGATATGCCCTCACCACAATCATGGACCAGTACTCCGTGGATGAAGCGCCGTCGGTCGTGACAGCCACACCTCCTCCGGTGTATCCCTGCCCAGCCTGCGGGCCGTCCTCGAGCGCGCCTGGAGTTTCAAGGGCAAACGACGTCGATTTGTAAAGCGATAACTGGTCTCCAGCATTCACGGCCGTCATTTGGTACCAAGTGTTCACAGCTGATGTACCTCCAGTTGCAACTAGAGTAGTTGAACCCGCGCCGCTTGCATAGTATCCCAGCCCGTCTCCGCCGGTTCCACGAGTATCAAATCTAAACACGTAGAACTGACCCGTTCCAATGTTCTGAACGTTCGTCAGGAGATCAGTTAGAGCAGCGGTTCCCGTCAGATAGACCAGTACTTGAGCGATGTAAGAGCCAGGCAACGCAGTTGTAGTCTCGCCGTTTGTGGTCCACGTCTGGGCAGAACCGCTTCCACCATTAACGGAGCCGGTGATAGCATGAGTGTACGGGGCCGGAGCAGCCACAGTTATCGAGGGCCCGCTTCCTCCCGTTCCTGTATGCGATAGCGGAAACAGGCTCCCACCATTGTTGTAGACGAGAAAGACGTTCGCCCCGTTGTCATACTGTGCAAACGAGGGAGATATCAGGGGAGACTCTCCCGCTGTTATTCCATCAAACTCGGTCGTGGCAGGCTCAAACACCATGTAGATCGTGATCGAGGATGAAGCTCCGATGCTGCTTTGTAGATTCAGCCAAAATGTAGCGCTAGTCGCGAGCCTGGGAACTGGGTTCCCCGAGAAACTCTCTAGCCACGAGTAAAGGGGCGAAGAAAATGAGTTGCTTCCAAACGAAGCGAAGAATCGAATGTTGCCGAGGTCAGCCGCTTCGTACGATGAATATGACGAAGGATTGAACGTGAACGTCTGCTGGAACGGCACAGGAGTGGGAGTGGCTCGAGAGTTTGTAATCATGATCGGGAGATACGTCACGGTCTGCGGAGAACCCACGTATGTCTGCTCAGCTACGAGATGCTGGGCGAGCTGATCGTTTCCGAGTGAAATTAGATTGAGGAATCCGAGGCCCGCAGTGTTCATTCCCAATGATGCGAAAGCAAAGATGATCACTCCTATCCCGATGGTCATCACTAGCAGCAGCAGCGTGGCGATTACTTCGGAAATTGCGCGCTTTCTCTTCTTGCGCAAGCGAGAAATGAGCTGGGCCCTTCTGCCGTTCCTGATTATCATCTTAGCTGACTCCATATGCAAGGATCGAAGTGCCCAACTGGGTAGTAACGGTGAAACTGTACGTAGCTCCTGTGCTGGGTTTAAATGAAATCGCAATGTTCTCGAACGATCCTGGATTCACCGTGACTGGTGGCGTCAGTTGGAAAGCTCCGACAAACGTGTTCGCTGTAGTGTTCTGGACATAGACCGCGGCCAGGGTGATCGGATTTGTCCCCGCGTTTCTGACGTAGAGATTTGCCCCCGGCTGCGAGCCGGCGTGCGATGATCCGGCGCTGCTAGAAGGCATCACGTTGTTTGGCGGCAGGGCTCTCATTCGAAACCACATCACGGAAACTGGATTCGCGACTACGGTAGCACCGGTGTAGTACCCCGCGCTGATTCCCACGTAACCATTTGTGGCGCCCTGCATGTTTGCCGTTGTGTAAGCGGTCTGAGCGAGTGGTGCGACAGGAGAAGTGCTCGTGGTAAAGCCGGGAAAGAGCGAGCCGCTCCACGTTCCGGCTGAGTCAGTTATGCTCATCGCGTATGCAGTGCTCGTTGAACCGGAATACGTATTGGACTTAACCCACGCCACTTGATCATTGAGGAAACTTATGAAGCCGGGCCCGTTGCTGCTTTGCTGACCGATGAACCTGTACCCATTAGTATCGGGCGTTCCAATTGGAGTTGCGACAGCGATGATTCCGACCCTTGCAACCGCCTGCGTGGTGTAGTTGAAAGCGCTATCCAGCACGTAAGACCCAGAGGCCGCAAAGGATTGCGATTCGATTAGGGCAGTAGGCCCCCCGCCGTAGCTTCCCGTCGTGGCTGTCTGGGAGAGGTACCCATTCGTTGTACTCCAAGCACCACCCACGAAGGTGAACCCGCTCCAGCCTCCAGAGCCTCCGCCGCCATAAAGAGTGAAGACGTTCGCCCCGTTGTCGTGGACTCCGTAGGTTGTGGAAAGCTCGGGAGCCTCGCCTGCAATGGAGCCATCAAACCCAGTTGAAGTGGGCTCAAAAACCATGTAGATCGTAATGGCGGTGGATGCGCCAATCCCTGAGGGCAGGTTGAGCCAAAACAGTGCGCTCGTAGCCGTGTTAGGTGTAATACTGCCGGAGAATGATTCTAGCCAGGAGTCTATCTGCCCGGAAAACGTGTTTGCCGAGAAGGTTGTAAAGAATCTAACATTGCCGAGGTCTGTAGCCTCAATGGAAGTGTAAAGAGCTGGATCTATTGTCACTGATTGCTGAAACGGCGCAGGGCTAGCACTGATCTGCGAATTTGTGATCGTCAACGGGACGTATGGCGGCGGTCCGGAAGTCAAGTTGAAAACAACCTGCTCGACGGACATTTGCTCCGCGAGCGAATTGCCCTGATTTGTGAGGAGATTAGAGAGCCCCGAGCCGAAGGAGGATAGACTGGTGCTTGAGTACACGAAGATTATCGAAGCAACTGCCAGCACAACAATGAGCATCAGGACGGTCGCGACAATTTCACTCACTCCAGACCTGTGAGTCAGCCTGCTCCTAAAGAGTAGAGAGCTCTTTCTCAAGACACTTCAGCATCTCTTTCAATCTTGCACATTGTTCTCTGGAGTGCGCGTTGCTTCCAATGCCCAGACTGTCAGCTAGTGGTTGCTGCATCAAGCGAATTTTCATGAGGCTGCGAAACAACATGACTTCTTAATGATATATATACGTGGTTGGTTCTTTACGGGTTACGATTGTTAGTTTAGGATTCCAATAACAAGTTACACTTCTTCTTCGCTGACAATTTTTGAAGCACATATGTCAGTGCCGCTTTGATATCGACACTTAAGTTCAGAATATTCTTGGATTACTTCTCCTTCAGTCATGCCAGAAGCCAAAAGTTCTGAAATCAAGTATACCGGAATGCGGGTTCCTTTGATGACCGGCTTTCCAGCCATGATCTTCGAATTCATTACTATTGTCTTGAGAAAACCGTCCAAAGTAGACACTCTCCGAGCTTATCATTATCGAGCGTTCTTAATTATCGTTTGCCTGTAAGGTCAAACGTCCTGACAGCAGAGGTGCTACTTTGTCTCATCCGCTGGCTACGACCAAATTGCCGCGCCGAAGCCCAGACCTTCAATCCAAAGATTTTCAGACGCAAACCTTCCAAGCATTCGATGCAGAAAAAGCATTTCCTGCACGTCCAACTCCTCTTCGGCCAGAAATTAGAAGCGCGGTTATTCAATCATGCAAAATTTCTACCCATGGTGGAAGGAACACCGCGCTGGAAAATCGAACAATAAATGATTTTCGAATGCTTAAATCTCATCTAGACTGAAAAGATAACATGCAAACAGAAAAGTTGTTTCTATATTAATTTGTGGATTGTGGCTCTAGCACGAATATATATCTGTGTTGACCGATCAATCCAGGATTGGCTTGGATCGTAACGTGCTATTGCAGCGAAGGAAGAGGGGACTCTCTCTACTTATCTCCACGCTTCTTTTGGTTGTGATGGTCGTAGCAGGGGCAGCTTTGCTTTACGCGTACCTTGTCGGTTTCATTGGAGGCACAACTCACGTTCCTGCGTCCGTTCAGATAACTGGATTCTGCGCGAGCGCTACGACAAAATGCGGAGGTGACATTTACACAGTAACAATTGACAATATTGGATCTAGCCCAATTACTGGTCCTTTCTCCCTTACCTTCGTAGATTCTACTAACAGTCTGGGAACTGGATCTGTGAGCTGTGCCAACTCTAACTTGGCAGCTGGCGCTAGTTTGACTTGCAGTGGGCCGATTACAAACTGGACTCCAACTGGAGCTAACATATTCTCTTCAAACCCAACAGTGGGAGATGAAATAACTGTCAACGTGGTCAGTGCTGATGGCGGTACGGCGATCACGGTAACTCGCGCAACAGCTTAGTCTCGAATCCAATTGAGACGAGGTGTCAGCTTGTCTCAGAGCAAGGATGAGTATTCTCAAGCACGAAGAACTCGAAGAAAGAGCTGAGAGGATATAAAGCACGTCAATATATTCCATGCGATCTTTTCAGTAGCTCGCTTACCCGAGTTTAAATCGCTCCTTCACTTCTTACTGAGATTTCATTTACAAATTAGGGCAAAACATGAATTTCAGCTCAGTACAAACCTAGGCATGTTAGTATATCAAGAACAGAAGCAGACTCTAGATAAACGTAAGAATGAATCTAGAAAAGATTCAGAACAAGAAAGACGGAATAAGTCCGATCATATCGACTCTGCTCCTCATTTTGATCGCAATCGCAGCTGGAGTCATTGTGTATGCCTACGTTATAGGATTCATAGGATCCTCAACAACAAATACTGGCGGATCAACCAACGTACTCAGCATAGATCAACTCACACTATCAAGCAAGGCAGCAAGATTCCCAGTCGCAGCATACATGAGAAACCAAGGACCATCAACGGAGTCATTTAACACAGGATTCTACGTCAAGGGATCTTCGGTCAACAACCAACTTTGACTCGCAGTATCAATAATTGCGGGCACGGCAGGGGATTCAATAACAAACGTGACGCTAGGCTCCTCGACATCAACAGGACTGATTTCGGTATACATGGGTGGAGCTTGCACAGCAGGGCACACCGCAACGGTTCAGGTGCTTGGAGTATCTGTCACGACGACTTGTGCGACAGGTGGCCTATTGTTCTGGGGGAAGAGTGCTACTCCAGTAGCAGGCTTCACCTTTGCGAATTCTACCGTGGTTGCGACAAACTTCGTGGCAACGGTGTCGGTGAGTTCTACCCCACTTTTGACCGCAACAGCGACAGTCGTTGGCACAACTGTTACACCAACTGCTACCATTAGCGTTGCCATAAATCAGGTGGGTCAACTGACTCTGGCAGCATCCGGAGTACAAGCATCGAGTCCACTATCTTCAGGACAAACCTATACTGTCCAAGTCACAGGCACTGACGGCGGATCAACCACACTCAGCGCAAAAGCATCCTAAGCCCAATTTTTTAGGGCTCTCTTCCTTCTTTTTTCTTACATCCAGAATCCATTCCTTCCCATCGCGATTCAAAAGTTTTGGATTCTTAATCCAGATTCTGGCCAAGCACGTTAATATATCGACTTGGTACGAATGTGTAAGGTAACTGCATAGATGCAACGTAACAACCTAATTTGTTCAACTCGCAGTAAGCACGCAATCTCACCTATAATCGCAACCCTGCTCTTGATTCTAATCGCGATAGCGAGCGGCGTCATAATTTACGTTTATGTCATCGGTTTCGTCTCAAACTCTACTCTTAACACAGGCGTATCTCAGAGCACTATCTCGATAGACAACTCATGCGTATCCGTCTCTGCCACTCATTGCAGCGGATCGCAATACTCAATCACGATCAGGAACATGGGTACCAATACTATCTCAAACGTCGGCTCTCCAACTGCCCAAATCTACTTCACCGACGTTTCCACAACAGCGACAGCAACCACCACTTGCATTATCTCATCACAAATACCCCCGGGGGGCTCACTGACGTGCTCTGCTTCACTTCCTGTTAGTTTCGCCCCCAGCTCCGGCGATTCAGTTTCGATCAAAATCGTCCTGCCCGACGGCGGTGCCGCGGTTGCCACGACAAGAGTTTTGGCATAAGCAAACTCTTTCTCGCGACGCCCGTACTGGGTAAAATTACTCATGTCCAAGAGTTAGACAGAGGACTTTATCCCGATAGTTTCGGGAGATCTCTGGAAGTGCTGATCGCCCGTAAGCACTCTCACCATTAGCAGTGGCTAGGACGATTGCGTCAAACAGGCTAGGTTCTCGCTTTGAATGCTCCTTTGGACTCTCGATTTAACTCGAGAAAGGCTTCGACAGTGAACTTAGAATCCACTTTCTTCATAACTCTCATGTCATTCTGAGCTGCCACAGCAAGAATACTTCCTTCGACAATCTTCAATTTCCTTCTTATCTTGGTCGGAATCACTACCTGTCCTTTTGAGCTCGTACGTGCGTATTCCAGCCTTTGATTCGATTCTTGCATGTGAGCAAGAAAGTCTTGCACAGTAATTGAATTCTTACGGATCAATCCACTCTGAGAGCGGGATCTCCGCATAAGTGTAAACTGGGATCTTCACTGCGGTCGTCCTCGTCGGAAGGACGATTCTTTCTTCGATCTGTACGTCATATGGTTTTCTAGTGTGTAGGAATACAGAGAATGCATTCCATTAATTGGCTAGGTAAGAGCTTTGCTGTAATGGTTTTACAGAAATTGCGACAGAACTCAGCTTAGTTTCTGGCTCGTACCATTCTTGCTATAGTGCCAGATCTTTCCTGAGCGAATGCGCTTTCCACGCCGGTCAGGACGACCATGACCCGGACCTTGTTGCGAAGCGAAGGATCTACTCTCGCTCCCCAGACCACTCGCGCCTTGATAGGAAGAGATCTTGTGACCATTTCACCGGCCTTTGTTACCTCATCGAGCGTGATATCTTCACCACCAGCAACGTGGATTAAGACGCCGAATGCCTTGGTTGTATCCTTTATGTCCAGAAGCTGAGCATCCAGAGCTTGCCTTACAGCTTTCTCGACTCTGTTCTCGCCTGATCCTTCTCCGACGCCAATAGCTGCAATCCCTCTCTTTTCCATGATTGCTCGTAGGTCGGCAAAGTCAATGTTGATCAAACTTGCTGTGGTAATCGTTTCTGTGATGCCCTTTACGAATTCACCGACGAGCTCGTTTGCAACGCCGAGCGCTTGTTTTAGCGGAAGATCACCAGCTAATTTTGCAAGTTTGTTGTTGTCTATTACAACTACCGTATCGCAGTAAGATTTCAACTTTTGAAGACCGTCCTTTGCGCTATTGAAACGGAATCTTTCTACTGCAAAAGGAAGCGTAACCACTCCAATCATCAATGCACCCGAAGGTCTCAGTGCATTTGCAATAACATGCGAAGCTCCAGTTCCTGTTCCTCCGCCCAGTCCGGTTGCAATGTAGATAACATTCGAACCAGCAGTGTCTTTCTTTATTTGCTCAATCGACTCCATCGCTGCCTTTGCTCCCTTTTCCGCGTAACCACCGGCACCCATACCGTGGGTCGTCTTTTCGCCGAGAAGTATCCTTCTGTCGGCTTTGATTATGTTAAGGTGAACCGCGTCAGTGTTTGCGGCGATGAGCTTTGCTCCCGAAACTCCACCTCTCTTTTCTTTGACCCAGGAGACGATGTTGCAGCCGGCTCCGCCTACACCAATGACCGAGACCTGTGGCCTCGAGGCTCGCACAATCGCCATGATTTTCTCGTTTTCGGCCATCTCGTCCATCTTTGATCGGGTTTCTGGGTCGTACTCTGACAAA
>Ga0307374_10010766_pt1 | contig 13156 bp, 14 predicted proteins | sample OX3MG_FD_202532 | JGI IMG/M metagenome (GOLD analysis project Ga0307374, IMG submission 202532) | Soil microbial communities from Risofladan, Vaasa, Finland - OX-3 | ecosystem: Environmental > Terrestrial > Soil > Coastal area > Acid sulfate soil | place: Finland: Risofladan, Vaasa | collected...
GATGCCGGCGTTCCGAGGGCCGGCGATATTAAGGTTGGTGATGTCGCCAAGACCAATGCACCAGAACCGGTTGACGTAGACGTTCCTGTGCCACCGTTAGCGGTTGGCAGCGTTCCCGTCACGCCGGTTGCCAGCGGCAGGCCGGTGCAGTTTGTCAGAACGCCAGATGCTGGCGTTCCAAGGGCCGGTGCCACAAGGGTCTTGTTCGACAGCGTTTCCGTGCCGGCGAGCGTCGCCAGCGTGCCATTGACAATCGGCAGCGTCAGGCTAACCGACGCGCCCTGTACAAAGGTCGTATTGAATGCGCCCGTGGTGGCGAAATTCCCGGCGAGCGCCAGCGTGCCGGTCGTATTGGTCAGCGCCGTACCGCCAGCATTGACCACAACGGCCGTGCCAGCGGTCAACGCTGGCAGCAGCGCGAAGCCATCGGCAATGCTGCCGAACTCCGTGCGCATGACCGCCGATGAGCCGGTTGAGGCCGTCGCTGGCGAGCCGGATACGTTGTAATATGGGTTCGTGGTCATACGCGGAGTCCTCTGCGCATGGAATAGTGGTAGATCACGCTATTCAGTTGGTAGGCCGCGATGTAATTGGTCGTCGATTTGATGGTGACTTGGACGTTCTCGCCCGTTCCTGTCATATCGACATCAGTCGGCAGCAAGGTCTGGCCATCCCACGTAAATTTATCCCAAACCATCGTGTCCCATTTCGGCACGGACGAGAAATTCGACGCTGACGTGAAATCTGCGGGCGTTCCGATGTTGGTCGAGCCGTAGCCAAGCTGATAGCCGAATATAACTTGCGCGTATGAATCGCTGGCGATCTCGATGCTGGCGGCGCGGAAGCGCTTCAACAGGCGCGGCGATTTGATTGGGTCCCAATTCAGCGTGATATGCGCGTCGATATTGGCGCCATCGAACGAGGTGCCTTTCTCGAACTGGTAGACGTAGCCGAGGCCGTCATTCGAGCCGAAATACTCGATCTCAGCGCCATTGGAATCCTCGCCCTCGTCACAGACATGGACCGGGTTGGGGAATTGCACGACCCCGGCTCCGAGATATTGCTGGTTGATCATCGTGATCCAGAGACCGAAGCCGTCGCTGAAGAATAGGCGATATTGGCTTTTGCCGCGCATCAGGGTTGACGCCGTTACTTTGGTGCGTTCCTGCTCAATGAACGGCAGAATGTTCTTGGTCAGATAGCTCGGCAGAAAGTTGCCCCAATTCAGCGTCGTCCTGAGATTGATGACGCCTAAGTCGTCCATGACGAAGGTGTCGAACAGGTTCTGCGCGGTGTAAGGCAGCGCGCCGAGGCCGGTGTTGAACGTGACGTAATTGAATGTGCTTGGATCCGTACCGTAGAGAAACGCCGTGTTGCTGCGCAGATAGACAGCCAGCGTCGCCGTGGTCTGGCTGCCGGGCAGCGTGATCATCGCCGTCACGGCGTCGCCCGTGGCGATTTCGCCGCCGCCATCAACGCTGCCCCATTTGAACGGCGTGCCGACGCCGCAGTAAAAGATCGAGCTTGCTTGGGACACGAACAGGAAATTCTTGTGGAACCAGATATGGCTTGGATTATCCGGCGACAGCCCGGTTGTAATCGGCGCCAATGTCACGCCGTCGAACTCGAATGCCTTGTTGATGCCATCGCAACCGTAGATGCGCCGGGTAACGAGTTGGCCTGAGAAATTGGCCTTGACGAACTCGAAACGGCCGCCGGGCGATAGGGTGATCGGCGTTTGGATTCCGGATAGCGTCACGGTGGCACCCGAGGTCGTGGTCGCGGCACCTGCCGTGAAACTGCCGCCGGTTGGCGTGGTCACGACGAACGTCCCGACCGCCGTGCCGCCGGTAAACGATCCAGACTGCCACATCACGCGCTTGATCGTCGCCGTTACGCCGCCCTGCGTGAGCGTGTCGCCATCGAGCGGGATGGCGGTTCCCCCTGCGGTGAAATCGACCGTGTTGAAGAACGGCACCAGCGTCCAGCCGGCGGTGCTGGCCTTGTAGAGTGCCACAGCGTTGCCGGCGACATTCGCGCGGAAGGCGTAGACGTTATCCACGCCGTTGAAGATCATGCCGACGACACCGAGGATATTCCCCGTGCCGGGAACAGCGCCAATCAGCGTGCGATAGATGTCGGCCGCGTTGGCGAGATATTGCGCATCGAGTTGCGATGTGATGGCGGCCGTCTGTGCGATGGCCGTGCCGATTGTCACCAAGAATGACACCGAGTACGGGCTGTTCGCGGCCGTAACGGTGAACGGGCTGTTGGCGGCCGTGACCGTTAGATTTTCGATAGCTGAGACGACATCCGTGGCGTTGAAAACGCCAGCCGTCTGCGTGACGACCATGTAATAAGCGCCGGCCACATTGTTGACCGCGGCAACGGTTCCCGTCGCGACGGAATTGGCTTGGCTTATCGCCTGACCGACCGCGGGTACGTTGACAAAGCTCGAAACTTGGACAATGATGTATGTGGCGTCGCTCGGCGCGGCTCTGCCGTCAACGCGCTCGTACCCGACAATGCGGGCGTAACCGCCGCTTTGCGCCACTTCGAAATTCGACACGTCGCGTAGGGCGCCGGGCTGTAGGGCGAGTGTCGGCGTGGTTTGGTCAAACCCACCGGGAAACGATACCCCGGTCTGCGTCTGACCGCCGCCCAATCGGGTGACGGAGTATTTGACGGGTGCGTATTGCTGGGCGCGCTGCATGCCACTCATCACGCCAATGCCCCCGAGAACGCCATTTCGGGCACGTACTGAGCTTCCATCTGCGCCAGCAGCATCGCGTGGCCAGCCGCACCACGCTGATATACCTCGGGTGCCGATTCATATCCCGCGTACATCATCATCGCGCGGTAGACGATGTCCATGTGCCAGCGCGCCGGCAGTCCGGTCGGCAAATCGCCGTCAGCCACCATCTGCGTTGGTGCGATGAAATAATCCCCCGTCACGGTGTAGAGCCCGTCCGACGGCGGCCCGATACAGATCGATTTGTCCGGCCCGATGGCGAAGGCGACGGAGCGCGTCTTTACATTGCGTAATGCCCCGAGCATGTAGGCGTCGCGCCATGTGTCGTAAGGTATCCAATCGAGAAAGGTCTCGTTGGTTACGCCGGCCGTCGTGAGATAGGTGCGGAAAGTCTCACGGTCCCACTTGGTGAAAGCATCGGCCGTGATCCCGACCGTTCCGGCCCCTGTCCCGAGCGGGTATGAGGCCTGACCCGAGACGGTGGCGAACGACACGCCACTACCGAAAAGATTGGACGATCGGAGCCAGTCCCAATCGTCATGCTCGGTTTGCAGCTCCATCCACGCCTGGTTGATCCAGGTCACGACGCGGTTGAGGCTGCCGACCTGATTCGCCGTCGTGCTCAGCGTGCCAGAGACACCGGCCTCCAAGGCAAGCCGCTGCGACAGCGTGAGAAAATTCACCGGCCATCACCGCTTAGAAGTTACGGCGACGCAATTCCGAGAGCCACGCCACGCCTTGGGGGTTCTTGTCCTCGATAATGCTGAAGGAGTGGACGGCGCTGGTGAACCGGCGAATCGTGTTGTTCGGCGTCTCCGATTCCGGCTCGCTCACTAGCGTTTGCAGCGTGTCGAGCTTCGTGCGGACGATGACTTCGAGATACTTGCGCTTGACCGTGAGCGGCACGCCGACGGGGAGATAGATCATCTCCAGCCAGCGACCGTTCATCAGCACTTCGCAGCCCTTGCCGTTGACCCACACGGGAAATGATGTCGCTGCATTCTTCTCGGCGCTCGGCTCCAGCCGGATCGTGACGGGTTCCTCGTTGAACGCGAGCGCTTCGGCGTAGTCGAGATCGAACGGCTTGTCGGCGACGACGATGTCACCCACGCGCTCGGCATCGGGATCGATGTCGGGTTTCTGCTCGATCTTGATCGTGCTGGAATGCAATGCGGCCCGCGGCATAGAGAGCTCCTTGAAAAAACAGCGGGGGCACAATGCCCCCGCTGATGATCGGACGAATGATCGGACGACGATTTCTTACGAAACCTGCGGCCGATCGGGCCAACCAACCACGTCGACGAACGTATAGGTCAAGCCCGTGACCGAACTCAGGTTGTTGGTGCCGAACGTCCAGGTCCCGACCGCCGTCGATCCGGCCTGGATGACGATGTAGCCGATCGGGCAGAAGTCGCCGTCGGTCGTGGCGCTGCCGCTCGGGCCGTCACCACCGAACTGTGGCGCGGTGATGAAGTTGCCCCCGCTGTCGAGGGCCGTCACCGTTCCCTGGATCACCTTGACATTGCCGGAGTGATCGAGGCCAACCATGAAGATCGAGCCTTGATTTTGGCTGACCGGGAGAAAGGCGTTGCCGGTCGCCCAATCGGTGGTCGGCGTCGCGCCGTTGGTGATCGCGGCCTTGGAGTAGGCCTTGCCGCGGATGGAATAGATCGTCGTGCCGGTGGTCGAGATCGTGGTGGTCGTGCCGGCGGCAAGGGTGACCTTGCTGAGGCACATCGTGACGGGAGAAAAAGCTTGGGTGTCCATGTGAAGTTCCTTGTCTGGATTGGGTTCAGCCGGTCAGCACGGTCGGATCGAAAGCCCCGAGGGGGCTGACGTAGACCGTGGTGGCGGTGTCGAGTGCGGTGGTTCCCCCGACGAAGGCGCTCGCGTAGGTCACGATGAGAAACCCGACGAGTGCCTGGTTCTTGGGGAACTGCGGGAAGCCGACCTTGGCCAGCGCCGTGCCTTCCGTTCCCATCGCGACAGTGACCGAAGCGGCGCTGTCGATGAAGAAACAGAAGACATTGTAACTGCCCGCGGTGATGCTTCCGACCAACGCCGGCATATCGGTGCTGGCGGCGATCGTGACCAAGACGCCGTTGGCGACGGCGTAGAAATTCGCCGTGCCGGTCTTGGCCAGTGTGCTTCCGCTGCCGTGGATGACGAGGCCCGCACTGGTGAGCGGCTGCGACGAATACCGATCGCCGAGCGGCTCGACCAGATGCTGGATCGACCAGCGATCCTGCTGGTTGGCAATACCCTCCAACCAGCGTCGTTCCGTGTCTGTTGCCATGATGGCCCTCCTATCTACGGGCTATCAGGACAGGACTTTGGAGCCGACGAAGCCAACCGCCATCCATCCCTGATTCTCGATGATCACGGCCTTCCACCAGATCGTGCCGGCATAGCCGCGCTGGCCATGCGGGTCCGACTTGGACTTGTCGCCGGGCGGCAGGAAGGTCGGGTTGAGGGCGTCCTTGCCGCGCACCGCGATCTGACCCCAGGCGTCCTGGGCGGTCACGATGAAGGGGTAAACGTCAATGTCGGCCCCCTGGGTCGAGTAGAGACCCGTGGCACCCACCGCCGCGCCCGCGTCCTGCAACGCCGGAAGATCGGGAGAGGTGATGAAGCGAAACCGCTCGCACTTGCCGATCTCATACGGCATCGGCTTGCCCGAGGCGTATTTCTCGGCCGGGGTGAAGTTCGGCAGATCGCGGATGTCGGGCTCAAGATCGGTGTGGCAGTAGACGGTATAGCCCTCCGCCACCGCATCGGTCGCGAAGTCACCGGACGGCCGCAGCATCTTGTTGACCGGCTTGCCGTGATTGGCTTGCAGGTTCTTGGCGATCTTGCGGATCATGCCGAGGGTCATGCCGCCGTTGACGGTCGCCGTGGTCGTTCCGGTACCACCGAAGTACTGGTTGGTGTTGGCCCGGAGCGCACCCCAGATGATCATCTCGTTGACGAACGTGACGCGCTCGCCGATCTGCTCGATCATCGCCTTCGGAATGTCGTCCTCGTAGAGGTCGTAGGTCTTGTCGGTGAAGCCGTAGAGGCAGGCGTATTGCTGCATGACCACGGTGATGTCGAGCGGCACGATGCTGTCGGGCGACGGTGTGACGCCTTCCTGCACCTGATGCCCCTGGACGATGACGTTGCCGCGATCCCCGGTCCCGTTCTGGAAGAACTGATTCTGGGTCGAGGCCGATGTCGCCGTGGCGCCGTAGGGCAACCAGCGGCGGGCGACGTAGGTGTCCGAATTGTTCTTGGGGAACGGAATCTGCCGACCGGTGCGGCCGAGGACCTCAAGCGGCACCGCGTGAGCGAGAATCTGGCCCTTGAACTTGTTGATTCGGCCTGGGGTTAGGGTGAAGTTTTGCATAGCCATTGGAGAGACCTTTCGGGGTTAGCCGACGGCGCCGCGGTATTCCTGCTGGAATCCGGCATTGAAGTCGTCGTCGGCGGTTTTGGGAGCGGGCGGCTGTCCGCCGTCGCCTTTGGGTTGGATGGCTGCCCTGATGCGGTCGACTCTGGCCGCGATTTTGGGTGCCGATTTGGGCTCAACCTTCGACGCCGGCTTCGTGTCGGCGATGAATTTGTCGAGTGCCCGCGAAATCACCGCCGCCGAGTTGGTGGCGTTGATCTTGGTCTGATAGGCCGTCTCTTGGGTGGCCAGCCATTTGCGGAACGGGTTGTTCGGATCGTGCTGCCCCGTGGCATCGACGGCACCGACGATCGCGCGCCATGTCGGGTGCACGTCGTCAAGGGCCTCGATTTCACGCTTGATCGCTTTCGAATCGACCAGCTTGCCTACGGCTTCTGGATCGGGCTCGGCCGAGCTTGGCGCCGTGCCGCGGACGTTCTTGAGCACTTTCTCAAGCGCGTCGCGCATGCGCGTTGCCAGTTCGGGAAAATCCTTCTCCATCTCGGCAAAGGCATCGTTCGGGATTTCGATGCTCATGCCGGCCGGAGTTGCGGCTTGCAGCTTTCGAACGACCTGCTGCATGTCGCCCATCGTCCCAAAGACCTTCGACAACTGCGCCTCGATGGACGCCGTCTTGCCGGCGGCGGCCTGGAGGCTGTCGAGCTGATCCTGGGTGATCTGCACATACTTCGGTGCAGACGGCTTGGCCTCGACCTTCGCCTCGACTTTGGCTTCGGTCTTGGCTTCGGCCTTGGGCGCCGGTTTCGCTGTTGGCTTCGGCTCGGCCGCTGGCGCAGTGGCGTCGGTCGGCGCGTCTTGCGTAAAGCCCGTCGCGAAATCGAGGTCGGCTTGCTTGTTGTCGTCCGTCTCAACCGTCATTGTCCGTTCCTGTCAATCCAGCCCGCGTTGCCGTGTGCCGTCGAATCAGCCGTCTCGCGGCGGCTCGTCCCCAAGATTTATGATCGCCTTCAGGGCCGCAATCTGACCGCGAAGTGTCGCGGTCTCGTTCTCGGTTAGGGGTCCGTCATTCTTGCCGCGCAACTGCGCGAGCCGCATCGTGAGGTGCGCCGAAAGACGCACCCACAGCGGATGATGGCGCTCGCCATCGCTCAGAACGAAATCGTTGTCTGAAATGCTCATCCTGGAGCCTGATCGAACTGCCGACCGTTGCCGGCCCTTGGACCGGCTTCAACCGGCGGTTTGATCAATGGCGGCGTTGAGCGCTGCGGATGAACCGCTTTGGGGGAACGCTGCGGCCGGTTCTTTTGTAACTCGGTAGCGTTGTCGGCGGCGTTCAACTGCTTCTGCGCGTCCAGCGTCATCGCCGTGCGCGCGAGCTCGGTTTTGGCGCGCGCAATCGAAATCTGATTTTTGTTGGCGTACTCGAGCAATGCCCGGTCGTGCTGCATCTGTAATTCGTGCAGCTTGACCGTCGCCTCTGTCAGGGTCTTGTGCTGCTCGGCTTGGATGCGACCGGTCTCGTTCTGCACCCGTTGCCCGTCGAGGACTTGCGCCGCTTGCGCAATCTGCTGTTCGTTTTGCGCCGTGCGCTGGTCGGCCTGTTGTTGGGCCACCAGTTGCGTTGCGGCGGTTTGGGCCGCGATCTGCGCCACCTGGACCGCCGGAGCCGGCGTCGGCGGCGTCGAATCGATCTTCTGCTGCTGTTCCTCCGTGTATTGCAAATCCTGCGGATCGAGCCGCTTGGACTTGAAAAACATCTTGGCCCACTTCTTCGGATCGATGCCGTAAACCGGATTGAGCGCCATCTGCGCCATTTGGGCGATGGTCTGATCCTGAATCGCTCGCTCGACCAATGCGGCGGAGCCGTGCGCGTTAATGGTGAATTCGCCCTTTTCCTCGTCCGGCACATCGGGATCAAGCAGGAACCATTCGTAATACTGCCGCACCACCGGCTCGGTGATGTAATCGTCGAAGGCATAGCCGATCGAACGCAGCAACTGGTTCGCGTTGTTGTCCTGCAACTGCGCCGCACCGAACGTGTCAGGGGTCGTCGGTCCTGATTGGCCCTGTGTGATGAGCGGGATCGAGGTCGATTCCTCGGCCAGCTTCAGGCTGTACTGGATAATCTCCATCAACTCGTTGGTGACATTCGGAATCCCGACCGCGAGAAACGCCTGGCGCACGTCCTGACCGGGGCTGTCGCCCGTCTTGTACCAAATCTTGTCCGGCTCGATCGTCCAGTTTCCATTGGCCGGCTTGATCGCGCCTTGGTCGACGACGATCTGACTGCCCGCCGACTTGCCGGCGTTGTTGAGCATTGCGCGCGTCGCCGCATTGACGGTCTTCTGCGGCATCTTGATCTGTTCGGCGACACCCGTTCCGGCCCAGTGCCCGGCGCGGCGCTGCCACGGCACCGAGTGATAGGGGAACTTGCCGGAATCGAGCGGGTTGATCGTCGCGCGGATCACGCTGTCGTTGATCAACGTGACGATGGCGTAGACCGACGTTTGCTCGGGCGACGGCGCGTCGGTTGCCTGACCGGCGGCCGAGGTAATGACGCTCATCTCGTCGCGCGTCAGCGTGCCGTAGTAGTACCAGATTTCAAAACGGTCCTTGCTGCGCGTCTCGCGCGGCGAAGCCGGCGCGCCGTCATCGCGGCTGAGATAAGCCTTATCCGGCCCCTCGATAAGAACCTGATCGATCTGATCGCCGAGATAGCCAGGAATCTTCTTGAGATCGCGGACCTGACGCTCCGACAGATGATCCCGCTCAAAGATGAAATCGCCGTTCTGGATGCTTTCACCGCAGGCGGGATCGGGAAACACGTTCCACGGATCGACCCACTTTGCGGCCGGGATGATCTTTTCCTCAATCCCAAGCTCGACGCCGCCGCCGTCCTTTTCGAGCACCATGGCGCGCGTCGGCTTCGGGAATGGTGCCTTCAACACGCCAACGCCGATCCGCGCGGCATCAAAGATGACCTTGCGCATCTCGGCCGTGTATTGCGATTCAACCATCCAGTTGTAGATGCGCGTCTCGGCCTGTTTTGCCTGCGCTCGAGCAAGCTCAATGGCTTCCTCGGCGAGGTCTTTCACGGTCAACGGAACTTGCGGCGCTCCCGGTGTGGGAGGTGCGCCAGCTGCCCCAGCCGGTAGGACCGCTCCAGCGGCCGGGGCAGCGACGGGCACTGCGGCGGCAGGGGGAGCAACCTGCTGGGCCGCGGGCGGGGATGGCATCGGCGGCATTTCGCCGGGCTTGGCGGCGCGCGTGAGCGGCATGTTACCCATGCCGTCATGCACGACCTGTGACGTGTCTTGCTTCGCCTTGATCAGCTCCGGCACCGGCATTTCGGTGAAGGAGAAGGCCTTGTCGTCCGTCGGCAGTAGAATTTCGCCAAGCTTCGCGGCGCCAGCATCGACATACCGTGCGGTCAGCCGAACGAACGCAGTAGAGCGATAATCCTGGTTGCGCGGCATCCTGCCGGTCGTTACCGGGCCGTCACTGCTCCAGGGCTTGGACCACTTGGCGTCCTGGAACTCCTGCCGATTGGCGTCGTCAATCCCGACATAGGCATCCTCGGCCTCTTTCCATGTCTGCTCGACACCCGAAGACGAGCGCGCGGCCTTTGCCTCGGAACGTCGCTTGGCAATGGCGACACCAATCGCAGTGAGGGTCTCGACGTTCTCAGCCAGATGTGGCGCAATAAGCTCGGCCACATCGTCGGGGAGATCGTCGAGACCGGCCTTCATTCTTTCACCAGATCGCCAAGGACGATGAGCTCGTCAGCCCGGATCGAGCCGTCGACGTTATCGCCGAGATCCAGGTAGGACAGCGGAATCGGTTCGATTTCGACATCGATTTCCTCGTCGCCGATCTTCTTCCAAGCCGCGGTGAACTCGCCCATCTTGTCGGGCGGCACGACAAAATCTTCGGTCTCCACCGTTTCCTCGACGCCGTCGCACAACGTGGTCTTGGTTTGATGCGTGCCGTAAGCCTTGATCATTGCGTCGCGCTGGGCGCTGATGGTGTTGAACTCCGGCAGAAGCTTCGCGTGCATCCGTGCCAGCCGATAGGCGCCCTTCTGCGGCATCGGCCGTCGATCGCGGATGATCTGGCTGATGGTCAAGACGGCGTCCATGGTGTGCTGAACGGTGAGTTTCACTGTGCGGTCCTCCAGGGATTCCCCCGGCCGGAATGACCGGGGGGCGAATATCAAGCTCAGATCGGAACCAGGCCGACGGAAACGGTGACGCCTGCAGCCGAGCCCACGGTACCCCCGACCGTAAACGACAGCCGATCGCCGGCCGCGAGGGCCAGCGTCGCCAGGGTCGCCGACAACGTGCCGGTGACACGGGTGTTGCTCACGGCTGGCGTTACCGCTCCCGTGCAAATCGCGGTGCCGCCACCCGGTGCCGTCGTGCCGGTGTCCTTGTGGAAGGTGTAGGTTTCCGAGGTGCCGAACGTCGCCTCGATCACCGAGACATACTTGATGCGATAGGCCCGGTTCGCCATGAAGAACGTGACGACCGAAGCGCTGGCTGGAGCCGATGACGTGCTCAACGGCTGCGACCAGACAACCTCATAGAGGCCGGCCGCGCTGTTGACCTGGACCTCACCGGGCGTTCCGGTTCCGGCCAGGGCACCAGGGACGAGATTGATGTTGCCGCCGTTGCCGTTGGTCGAGGCCGCGGCACCGCCCGTGAGAGTGACCGCGCCACCATTGCCCGTGGCGCCCGTGCCGCTGGCACCGCCGACGAGGCTTGCGGCACCACCAGCGCCCGTACCACCGCCCGCACCACCGGTATAGGAAACCGCGCCACCAGCACCCGAGGTTGCGCCGCCCGCACCGCCGACATCGACGATCGCGCCGCCATTGCCGGTCGTGTTACCCGCACCACCGGTGACATTGACCGCGCCACCAGTTCCGGTTGCGGCCGAGCCCGCACCACCGGTGAGGGACGCGACACCACCGGTGCCGGAGCCAACCGAAGCGCCGCCCGTGACAGACGCCGCGCCACCGGCCGTATTGCCGCCCATGGCAACGCCGCCCGTGAGGGAAACCGCACCGCCGGCACCGGCTGTGGTTCCGCCAGCGCCGCCCGCAATGACAACCGCACCGCCAACGCCTGAGGTCGCGCCGCCGACGCCGCCCGTGACATTGACCGCCGCACCGTTGCCAGTCCCGGCACCGGCACCGCCTGTTACGGATGCAACGCCACCGACGTTATTGGTCGAGAGCGCCGCACCACCGGTTAGAGACGCTGCACCGCCGGCACCCGTGACACCAGCACCCGATGCGCCACCGGTGACGGTGGCTGCACCGCCGGCACCGGTTCCCGCACCGGCACCGCCGATCAGGTTGACCGCACCACCGGGGTTATTGGTTGTGCCACCGGCACCGCCGGTGACAGCAAGCGCACCGCCGGCATCGCCGCTACCGGGCTGCCCGTTGATGGCATTGGGAGTGATGATTGTGGACGGAGTCGACGCCATGGACCGCTATTCCTTTGAGGTTGATACGCGGCCGGCGGTCCTCGGCTGCGTATGGTTGGTGGATTGGTGGAGCGATTATGCCGGTTGGTTGATCACGACGAGCTTGCCGAGAACCGAAACCCCGGCGGCGTTGAGAACGGTGAAGGGCGACCAGACAACGAGATAGGAACTGGCCCCGATGATAAGATTCGGCGACCCCGCCGGCACGGTTTGAAGAACCGAGCCCGGTAGGGTAGAGCCGTCGGGTGAAGCGCCACCCGCCTCGACCAGCGCCGTGCCGGTGGACTGATAGCGCGTGTACGGCGCGACATTGAGCCGATAGGTTGCGTTGAGATCGGCCAGCATCGCCGCCGTGGGGGAAGCAATCTGCGCCGCCGTGAGGTCAACCGGCGTCCAGATACCATCCGGCCCCCCGGCATTCGGGCTTTCGATCCCGATCGGCGCACCGGTGTTGTTGTCCACCAGCAGTCGGAGTGACGCAAGCCAGTTGCGCGGCTCCCACGGCGATACCGTGGATCGAAACGATTTGAAGGGTGCGCCAGCCATTCAGGCAATCTCCTAGCTAGGCGTGAAACGGCTCAAGTACGGTCATATTGACCGGGCCGGCCGCAGTGATGTGCAGGCGCAATGCCGTGACCGGAAACGTGACCTGTCCGTCAGCCGTCGCCGTCTTGCCCGTCAGGACTGAATGGGTCAGCCACGACGTGCTATCGAGCCCTGCGGGTGTTTGGTCGGCGGTGTATTGAACCGCGTAGGTCGGCGTCCCACTTGGCACCCGGCAGAAAACTTCGATGTTGATCACCGGAACCCGCGTCAGCTCGGGATAGACGTTGGCTCCGACCGCATCCGCCGTCCAGCCGATGTTGAACGTATCGGCGCCGGTCGTGCTGTCGATTTTGATCGAGGTGACGGTATCGTAATGGCCGGCGAAGGTGACGGTCGCATTGGCCGCCGGGCCGGCGTGCGTCTCGGTGAGCGGATCGCCGTTCGCGTCGGTTCCCACGATCGTCAGCGTTTTGCCGCTGTGATCGTTCGCCGTCAGGTTGGCGAAGGTAATGAGGTGGCCAAGGCTGTCGGCGGCACCGGCGGCCGTCAGTGCATAGCCGCCGCCGGAATAGGCCACCGCGGAAGCGATGCCGGTCGCGTTGAGCGCCACATTCGTATAGGTCTGATAGGTGATGCGGCTCATTCGTTCTCCGATTTGATCGGCGCAAGAAAAAGGGGCCGACGATACGTGCGCGTCAAAATTGCGCTCCGAATAGCCACGTGCCTAGCACGCTTAGCCACTTAATAGCGAGCAAAAGCTGGGTTATGAATGCGGTTCCGATCCACAGCGACAGGGAACCGCCAGCGAAGGTTAAGATATTCCCAGCGAACCACTGGCGAAATTGCGCCATAAATTTCACCGTAAACCAATACGGCTTCTGATCCATTAGCGCTCCCTATCTTCTCACTTCGGCGCAAGAAAAAGGGGCCGACGAAGCGGCCCCAGGTTCGGGATGTATGCGCGCGGCGATAGCCGC
>Ga0307374_10010770_pt1 | contig 13151 bp, 13 predicted proteins | sample OX3MG_FD_202532 | JGI IMG/M metagenome (GOLD analysis project Ga0307374, IMG submission 202532) | Soil microbial communities from Risofladan, Vaasa, Finland - OX-3 | ecosystem: Environmental > Terrestrial > Soil > Coastal area > Acid sulfate soil | place: Finland: Risofladan, Vaasa | collected...
GATCAATTTCATCTCCGTTAACAGAATATTCCTTTGCGGTCTTTGTAAATTCAGTCAAGAATTTGGAATGATGATGTAGCATCTCAAGTCTTCTGCTTTTATGTATAGTTCTAAGTCCATTCTTAGTTTTCATTTTTGGTCTTAAATGGGGATTGTATTTGAAACCCTGCTCTGTAAGAGAACTTAGTATTTTTTTCCTTAATGTGTTATTTTTTATTAAAATAATTTCTTTCATAACGAGTATTGAAATTTATCTTAATACCTGACTATTCAACAATTCTTGCACTATTTACTTCAAGCCACTTTCTTTTTTCTTCATAATCAGGCATGAATTTTTGCACCAATTCCCAGAATCTATGAGAGTGATTTCTAATCTTTAGATGGCATATCTCATGCAAAATGACATAATCTATTGCTCCTTTTGGGGCCTTGAGAAGATGCTCGTTTAGGTTGATTATGTTATCTTTTGAGGCACTTCCCCATCTAGTACGCATTTTTTTGATATTGACTTTACTAGGAGTAATTCCTACTTTTCCAGCATAGGAATTAACCTGCTTTAGTAAGAATCTCTTGGTATATTTCTTTGGGATATAATTTACATCTATTCTTTTTTTAAATTCTAATTGTTTTTTGAATATCCACTGAGCTTTACCTTCTACTATTTTTTTTATTTCAGAATTATTCTTTGTAAAAGGTGTTCTTATTATGACTTCATTACCATCTACCACGATTTGAGAGGTTTTTCTTCTTCTACTTTTAATTACAGAGTATTCTATCATACTCATTCCGTAATTAACTATCGATTTCTTGGGTTTCTCATCCATGATAATATCACTTCTGTTATTTTTGGTATCAAACTATCAAGAATTTTGTTTTCAACTGAATCATAGATGATCTCAGTCATTTTCTTTTCAATACTTGATTTTTCCCACCATCCCACAATGTCAGTTTGTTCTAAAAGTTTAGGAGATAAATTAAGAGTTATTTCTTTTGCAGTTTCTTTAGTTACCTTATTTGCAATTAATTCTTCATAAATTACAAATTCTATTGGTGCTTCAAATCCAAGTTTTTTTCTTTCTTCATGTTCTTGTAATGCCTTTTCGTATACATCCTTGTATTTGCCTTCTAGATCAATAAATGCAGCATTTTTTTTCCTTCTTGCTTCCTCTTCAGCTATGATCTTCTGAAGAATCTGCCATAATTTTTCATAGTAAGCTGGATTTTGTTCATAATTCTCTTGGATGACTTGCATTGCCTTGGTTTTGATCATAGCTGTTCTTGCACGAGGAGATTTTTCCTTGCCCAGATATGCCAAAAAGTTATCATAGGTAATTTCTATCGGTGTTACCAATTCCACTATGCCTGATGACCTAATGGCATCATCAATTAGCTTCTGAATTCGTGGTGCGTAAGGTCTTAAAGTCATTTCAGGAGGGTCAAATTTGTTACGAACTAATTTACGGACTTCACACAAGAATTTAAAATCTTTTTCATATATCGAAGCTTCTTTTTTGTATCTTTGAGAGACATAAATTTTGACAAATTGTTTGAAAGCTTCATCAAATTTATCTCGAACATCTGAAAATTCAAAAACTTCAGCTATCATTGCGTCATCAATATTATTTTTATCAATCCCTTTAACAAACTCCATTGCATCAAGGTATCTTTGCTTGAGAACCATAAGCTGCTCATTATCTGGCTCCCATGCTCCTTTGACATCTTTTTCATCAAATACCTCAAGTGCCTTTTGAATTTCTTCCGTAATTCCTGAATAGTCTATAATCAGACCTTCTCCCTTCCATTCATCATAAGGTCTGTTTACTCTTGCAATAGCTTGCAATAGATTATGTTCCCTTAATCCCCTATCAAGATACAATACTTTAACAATTTGTGCATCAAAACCAACAAGCAACATATCAACAACAATTAATATTTTTGTTGGATCACTTTTTTTCTTGAACTCCTCTTCCGCATTTCTTTTTTCTGCATCTGTAAGATAATACTCATCCCAACTTGTTTTATCTTTTCCAGAATCACCAAGATTCTGATCCATAATTATTTTAGATTTTGGAGCATTCAGTCTATCAAATTCCCTTTTGTAAATTACTGCAGCTTCCCTAGAAGGAGCAACTACCATTGCCTTGTAACCGTCTTTTTCTATTTCTTCAGTAAAGTGATTTATAATATCTAATGCAATACGTTTGATTCTTTCAGGAGCTTCTGCAATATCGCTTTTTCTTACATATTGTTTTTTTAGCTCTGCTTTCTTTTTTTCATCAATATTGGAATCCTGTCCAATAATTCTATCAAATAATTCATCAATCGTTTCCTCTCCTTCAACAAAGAGCTTTGACATTCTTCCAATGTATCGGATTGGCAGAGTAGCCCCATCAGCTTTTGATTCTTCAAATCCATATTGGTCTACCATTGGCCCAAAAACCTGATAGGTACTCTTGTCTTTCTTTTCAATAGGAGTGCCTGTAAAGGCAAAGAATATGCCTTTTGGGAGTGCTTTGGACATGGCATTAGCATCTCCACCATACTGAGTTCGGTGTGCCTCGTCAACTAAAACTAGAACCTTTTGAGCTGCACTAACTGAAACTTCTGGAAATTTCTGAATTGTAGTCATTATGGTTTTGCCTTTAGGATTTTTTAGGAAATCTTCTAGTTTTGAGGAAGTTTCTGCATTTTTTGGTTGTGGAAATCCAGTAGATTTGAAGGTCTTGTAGATTTGTTTGTCTAACTGTCTTCTATCTGTAACAATAACTATAGGCAGGTTACCATAAGCAATAGCCTGTTTTGCTAACCATTGCATGGTAAATGATTTTCCAGAACCCTGAGTATGCCAAACAACTCCTCCATATCTGGAATCTTCTTTTTTCATTCGCTCAACACATTTTGAAACAGCTCTATACTGTTGATGTTTTGCAACAATCTTGGCTTTCTTGCCCTCAAATGTTTGATAGATGACATAATTTTTTAGCAAATCAAGGAGGTGAGATTTGTCCAACATACCTGCAATTAGAACTTCTTGTTCTCTTCGCTGTCCAAACTTTTCTTCAACTTGTTCTAATGTTAATGGATACGCACTAGACCATTTTGAAAAATGATTTACCTCAGAAGTAATTGTTCCATGTTTTGCAAATGAACCAGCTGCTGCCACTAAAAACAAATTATAAAACATTAACCGTTCATATCCTTGTCCTCTACTACGATATTTTTTGAAATTTTCTTTTTCAACTGCAGCCTCTAACCAATCTCGTCTAAAAGGTGATTTACATTCTATAATGACAAGAGGAATGCCATTTACAAAAATAATAATGTCAGGAAAAATATCTCTCTTATATCCATGAAATTCGAATTGGTTTGTTACAATAAAGTCATTTTTTTCAGGATTTTCAAAATCAAAGAACTGAACTGTTTTTTCATAAGATCCATTCTTGTCATATTGAGTAATTGTGATAGGCTCTAGACCAGTAGAAGTGGATAAACCTACTAGTTTTGCATGAATTTGCTCATTGGTATCAACCATGTCTGCCTCATAACGAAAATTACTTTCATGAATCTTGTCAATTACTTGTTTTGCCTCATCTTGAGTTAACCCATTAATCTCCATAATTTTCTTCTCTAGTCTTCCATAAAGGAGAGCCTCATGGAATTTTGTTCGTTCACTATTAAGCTGATTTTGGGATTTATACTCATAACCCATCAGAACTAATTGTTCCAAGGCTGGAAGTTCCGAATATTTCCCTTCTGGCTTTTCAGTTTCTACTTGAAACTTCATACTTTTACTCTAATTTGTCCTGTAAGAAGTTTCTGCACTAGTCCCTTTTTGAGATTTTCAAGACTGAATTTGAACTCTTGTTGTTTTTGAATTTGCATTACTAAACTTTAATCCCTAACTCTTTCAGATCTTTCTGTACTTTATCTTCAAGATCTTCTCTTTCTTTTTCAAGTTTCTTTAATTCATCAACAGTTTTTTGAATATCAATTTCTTCTTCAGGTTCTAAAATGTCAACATATCTTGGAACATTTAGGTTAAACTCGTTTTCTTGTAACTCTTCATGATCTGCAACATGACAATATCTGTCCATATCCTCAAATTTATCAAAAGCTGATACTATTTTTTCTATATCTTCCTCTCGTAGTTTATTTCGATTTTTTCCTTCAACAAAGTCTTTTGCAGCATAGATAAATAGAATTTTATTTTTTCTTTTTGCGGGTTTATCTTTATTCAATACTAAAATACAAGCTGGGATAGATGTATTCCAGAAAAGACTTGAAGGTAAGGCAATAACTGCTTCAATTACATCTCCCAAGAGATCTTTTTTCTTATCACCTAAAATCATGTTTTTACGAATTTTTTCTTCCTCTCCACTTCTAAACAATACGCCTTGTGAGCAGATTATAGCAGCCTGTCCTTTATCATTCAAGCTAGTTAGCATGTGCAAAATGAATGCAAAATCTGCCCTATCCTTTGCAGGAGCAATTCCATATCGAAACCTATCGTAAGGATCTTTGTCAGCTTTAGAGTTATCCCAATCCATAGAAAATGGAAAATTAGCTAGAACTCTATCGTATTTTTTTAGGCTATGATCTTCTACAAGCTTTGGATCAGAGAGAATATCACCAAATTCTATTTTAAAATCAACCATTCCATGCAAAACCATATTCATTTTACACATTGCCAAGTTTCCATAATTGGATTCTTGTCCTTCAAGTGTAATGTTATTTGGATTTCCACCATGTTTTTGAATATATCTTTTTGAGAGAATCAACATTCCACCAGAGCCAACAGTTGGATCACAAATCTTCATACCTTCGGTTGGTTTTATTATATTGATTAATAGTTTTACAACTTCACGTGGTGTGAAAAATTCACCACTTTTCGTTAATGTAAGATCTGCAAACTGTTCTAAAAGGTACTCATAAGCATCACCAAAGATATCTTCTTTTTCTAAATCTGAGTTTCTAAGTCTAGGTTCGTTAAAATGAGCAACTAATGCCCTAAGTCTATCATCTGGATATTTTTTCTTGTCATTGTATTTGGTATTAGTTAGAACTCCTTCAAGTTGATGATTTGTTTCTTCGATTTCTCTACATACTTTGTCTATTACTTCTCCTATGTTTTCTGAAGCATTTGATAAGACAGACCATGAGGCATTTTCAGGAATAAAAAATGTTTCATGAAATCTAAAAGGTTGTTTTTTTAACTGCTCTTTGGTTTTACCCCCTACAAGTAATTTCTCAGTTTTTTCTTCAAAAACATCATTTAGTCTTTTTAGGAATAAAATGGTCATAACTGGCTGTCTGTATTCGCTGGCATTTAGACTTCCACGTAGGATATCAGCTGCCTTCCAGAGATGAGATTTTAGAAATTCTAGAGTTACTTTTTGATTAGACATGATACTATAACAGATGTTTTTCCTTTTGGTGATTATTATTGTTTTAAAATGTTCTACATTTTAGTAGGTAATAGTTTTATTTGGAATTCATTACCAATAATAAAAAAATTCGAATAAGGAAGATATGTGTATAATAAAAAAAATTAAAGAGTATTTTAAAAATTTTATAGGCTAAGAGCCAACAAAATGAATGAATCTGATACTTGAAGGACCTTATCTGACATTTCTTCAATTCCTTCCACTACATCCTTTAGAAGCAATAGCTCTTTTGTTGTGGCAGTTTCGTCAAGTACTCTGATGCTCAGTGCTCTGTACTTGTCATCTACCAATCTCTCTATCTTCTGTGCCTCGTGGGCAAGATCAATTGCCACAGTACTGTTGTTGCTTGCAAGAGCCCTGATTATTTCATTAATTTTATGAATCTGGTCTACAGCTAGTTCTACTAGTTCTGTAAGATCCTTGTCAAGCTTTTCTTTTTTGAGTGTGGCTGCCTTGATATTTGAGAGTTTAAAGGCAATGCCTGTGATGTATCCTGCGATTTCATCCATTGTATATGCCGAGTTCAAAAGATTCTCTCTATTCATCATGAGACCTCCAACATCTGAAATTTCTCTAGTAATCTTTCTACGAAGAGCTTCTACTTCATCTTCGGTATTCTTTATTCGCTCAAGTAGTTGTTTTATTTCAGCTTTGTCTGCCTTGATAATCAAACCGGGCAGAATAGATAGATCTCTCACAGCGTTGAGAATTCTGTTTATTTCGTCTTGTAAAACGGCAAGGGCCTTTCTCTTTGCCTGAACTTCAAGTTCTCCGCTATACATCTAGAGATTTTAAACTAAGATAGCAGATAAAAATCCTGCGTAAATCAATGTTCAGAAGGATTTTGAGATATAATCAAAATGAGTTCAGAAATTAACCCTAATTTTTCCCATGAGAAGATTCTGCATCAATCCTTTCTTAAGATTTTCAAGATTAGATTTGTATTCTTCCTGTTTTGTATGAAATGAAGACACTTCTGAAAGAATATTAATAATTTTTTTCAACTCTTCTTTGGGTGGTATTGCTATTATCAAATCTTTGATATCAGACATCTTCAATCCAGCTTGAACTGTTCTCCCTGATCCAACAACTGACAAGATTTGTTGAGGAATTTTACTGACTAAAAACATTGATACATAATTTACTAGTTCATTGTCTTTAAGTTGGATTCTTGCTAAAGCTTGATTCAAATTTGCAGGACCGTAATCTTTAGGAACTACTCCCACACATCCAAGTATACCAGTTTTTGAAATAATAATGTCATTTGGTTTCACTTGACTTTTCTGGAGTTCTTCATGTTTCTTTTTTGAAATAAATCTCAAATCATTTTTTGTTACTGTTAGATTTTTCAAGTTTTGTATACGAAGAATTGGGATTCCAACTTCAACATAGTCATAATTATGAAGAGCAAATCCCATTGGACCATCTTTAATATCAATAGATATTTCTTTCAATTTCTTAATATCCCATGATTCTGGAACAGAGAATTTTATGAATCGAGGAATTACATGAATTTGTTTAAATTTAGTATGTCCAATTCCTTTTGTCAGTAATCTCTGCATTAGTCCGTTCTTGAGTTTTTTAGTATATTCAATAATCTTTTGTGTTTGCTGTATTTGAGTATCAGAGTGTGATATGATCAATGCGATCTTTTTTTGTTCTGAAATATTTTGTGTATAGATAAGTTTTGTCATACCTATTTCATTTTTATTTATTGCATCATATGTAGTTCCTTGAGAATATTGTATGAAATGACTTTTGAATTGCTTAAGAAGATAAAAACAATATTTTAAATCAGAGTTTTTTGGTGTAAGAGAAGATATTCCTCTACCCATGTAACATCTAGAAGTATTCAAATTTATTTCACCTACTGGAGCTCTCACAGAGAATAAGATTTGATCAGGGTTAGCAGTTTTGTTTGCATTAGAACACCATACTGTAGGCATTGGATTAATTTCACCAAAATCTGTAACACCCTGATAGAATGGTAAACCTATCCCTTTTTCATTATAGGTTTCAGAAGGTGGTGATTGACCCATTGTAATATCGAGAAATTTAGAAATTTTTGATATTTCCCATTCTTCTGGAATCTCTTCGTATCTACCATAATTTGACTTTACAAGTTTGTATCCTTGCTTTGGTTTTTGTACTTGCAATGCTAAACAATATTTTCTAGATTTATATAGATTGATTCAACATGTTGAGAATTTAATCTGCTAATGCAATTCCTTTCAAAATCTCATTAAGATCTCTTGTTGGTGCATAATCAAATCGATTGTCTTCATTCTCAATCCATTGTCCAGTTGCACTGTCTTCCAATGGTCATCTGAGTCAATCAATCCCTCATAATGCCGATCTGGGGGTACTATTGGATGAACTCCTTCATAGTAAACTTGAATAAAATCTCCTCGCAGACAGGACAACGGGAATTTTTCTAAATCCCATCTCCTCTTTTAGTGCAACCATTTTTCGTTTTAACAGCAGTTTTTCTATAATCGGTCTAATCTCAATGAGATAATCGTATATCATCCAGTTTTCCTTTTTTTTGTACGCTTGTCTGGTAACAGTATCTTTTCTATTTTAGGCAGGGTAGTTTTAGTCTCTTCCAGCACATCTTTTCTGCTAATATACCCAGCAAGAAATTCTTCCCTTAGAATTCGGGTCAATTTGGTGTTGGAGATATGTGTAGTTAATTTAGCCTCATCTACATGAATATGAGAGGTCAAATTAGCCACATCATAGTAATCCTTCCAGATTTTACTGACCCAGTAAGTTCTATCATGTGCCGCATGCAAGGTTCTGATTCTTGCAAGTGCTCCAATTATTTTGAGTAAGATCAACAACTCAATTTCTGGCACAATTATGATTGCATCATCCATCTTGATTTCATTTTTGAAAGTATTTACCCAATTCCAATCCACAATAACACCTAATTTCTCTGGATCTTCTCGAAGCCTTGAACCAGATAGTAAATCAAAGAATACAATATCATCATCAGGATTGTCAGGATTGATTGGCTTGCCATAGTGTTTTTCAATAAAATAATCTTTGAGATAGTCATAAGCACGAAAACCGTTATTTGGAAAATACTCTTTTTTCATAATATTCTCAATCCAATCATCAGATGGCAGAATCAAATCAACGTCTCTTGATCCAAATCCATTTTTATAATACGCCCACACTGCCCAACCACCAATAACTGATGGCCACGTGTCATTTTTTTTATGAAACCACTTTGCAAATTTTACAAGTTCTTTTTGACTTTGAGTTGTTAGAGGATTATCATATAGATCTCTTATCGCTGCCATAATTGTTTGATCAATGGTTCTGCCGCATAAGCTTTATCATCGCAGTATAGATCTATCAAGGTTCGTAGTGGTGTTGTAACTTTGAGGCCATTTTTCTCAGTAACATTATCTTCTCGATATGGTTTGAACGGATATAGATTTACTCTGACATTTCCAGTTGTCTCTTTTTTTTGCATTTCATTCCAATAATCATCTATTACGTAAACATGAATAGCAGGATCCTTGACATATTCCGTATATTGTTCAAGAGCTGTAGTCAAACAAAAGACAGCATTTTGTGATTTGAAATACTCAATCATTTCTTGTCTTGTATTACCCATATCAATAGAAAGTCGCATCTCATTCATTTTTCGAAAATTACTATAGAATTTTATCAACGCTACCGGCGATGGTACTGCATACGCATTGGTCCTGTCCTGCAAATTCCTATTTTTCTCTACAAACCCCAGACTTTCCAGCCAGGTGACAAATCCGCTAACCCTTGATCCATGTGGAATACCTAACTGTCTTGCCATGGGTCGCTGTTTGAACTCCCGGTGTGAAAGCATGTAGTATAATTGCGGATAGGCAGTAGCCGACTTGAAACTGACCAATTACTTTTTAGGTATAGTGATCCTATTTTAGCCCTTTGATCCCAATAATCAGACCGCATCCGGTCCGAATTTCAGGATTGTTAGGCGTTTTCAGGATCAGCATGCAAACAAGCGGCTCATACCCTACCCCCCCCCCCCCCGGGGTCACCTAGTGCAATATTGCACTCGGAAAGGGTTTCGATAATGATCTACTGTTGAACTAAAACTGCATGTACAACCTTAGGTCCAAATGAACCTGAGGTGTCTCAGGAATTGCAACCTTCCCACCAAATGGAATGAGGGATAAGACGAATGTATGTTTTGACAACCCAGAAGCAGGTGTGCTATTTTTTGACAATTTTCTGGACTTTCTTAAACGTAGGTATGGAAAGTGTGTTTGCTAATATTAGTTATGTTCAGATTCGTAGAGAAAAAATCTGAGAAGACAGACTATATTGTTGGAAGAGAGTGGAGCAGCCTCAGGAAAGCCTGGAAGGAATATCGAAAATTCAAAGATGATGACAATACAGAAAAGATGGCAGAATATTCTAAAAAGATACTTAATCTGCAAAAGAAATTAGGCATAAAACAGTCAGAGTTTCCAGAACTCAAAATAATTTCAAATTAATTTGCTTGATCTATTCTTTGATAGTAGAATACTAATATGTCCTGTAAAGATTCTTAATTTGAAATAATAAAGATTTCCATAGTGGCTGTGGGTCTAGTTTATTAGATAAGAATATCCTCAAGATTTTTTCTTCATGGATCCAATGTTTTCTATCTAATACATTGGGTATATCCTTATCAAAAACTATCATCAGTTTATCAGCTAAACAATGTAGTGCAGCAAGTGCTGCAAAAGCGTTTAACACCGTAGCATAATTGATTTTAGATTGATTCTCAGAAAGTCCATGTTTGAGGGCATTGTAAGCATTCCACCATTCCAGGTGTTTTGTAAAGGGTGTGAATTGTAAGTTGCTCGGAATTAGATGAATTTGAAAGTCAGAAAGAACTGCTTTTTCGTTGATTTTATGAATCAAACTAGGTGTACTGTTGCTTTTGGTTTTGATGTCACATCTAGAAGCAACAAGTTTTGTAACTGCTTCGATCTGTGGACAGCAAACTAGCATCATGTTAAGTAATCTTGGGGAAAAAATCTTTGCCGTAGTCTGCCTGTCATAAGGAACAATTTCGTCAAATTTTATCATCTGTTTTTCAAGATCCACGTATAATTTTACTAGATTATCTAGATCAAATCTAAGAGATTCCTTATCCATGAATATTCAATATTGGAATTATTTTGATGGCGAAATAAGGTTTTCATCATACTACTATCGTTAATTATACATGTAATCGGTTTTAATGCAAAAATAGTACAAAATCTATAGTCTTGACTCTTTCGTGATTTAGTATAGCATATTATTTCAAGAACTCGAGCTTTTCTTAGAGTAACTCTGAAACTCTAGAGTTCTTGGCAATTCTGACAAGATTTAACCAGGTATAGAATTAAACGGAATAAACAAAACGTCCACAAGTCTTATTGTTAACTTGACAAGACATAACACCAATGCCAAAAACGTCAAAAGACAAACTAGTATTTGGAGACGGCACTATATACAAAAAGAAAGGAGACCGATGTTCTTGCATATGTCATGATCCAAAAAATAACCTGCACGTATGCAAAAAATGCAAGGATGAGTTATGGCCAGGCGAATTATGTGCAATTGAAAAATATGAAGAGGGTAAGATGAAATTCAAGACTTTTACAAATGTGGAAGAAATGATAACAGAGAAAATACTGATCAAGAAAGTTTGTAAAAAAGAAAGCAAAATGAAGATCAAGAACGTATCAAACTAATCAAAAGATTCTGATAAATATGAAACAAGATTACAATGAATTCAAATGTTAAAAACTAGCAGAAAATGGCAATCTAAAAACTATAGTGTTCTCTAATGATAAAAAACAAAGGCAATATAGAAGATCAGACAAAAAAGAAAACAACAAGAAAAAAATAAAATAGAAAATGATAATGAAAAAAGAAAGCAAAATACAGGTATAATAAAAGGGTGCAGTCTTGTGCAGTTTGGATATGATTGTGCAGTCTTGTGCAATCATCTTTATCGAGCCACTCAAGCTTCAAGATTTCATGTGAATTGAACTGCCCTAGACTTCAGCCTGACCAAGAACATAATGCCTGTTTTTAACAAATTGTGGAATATGGTATTTTTGAGATAAGAGGTGAATAAAATAGAGTAATGTAACCGTATATCAAAAAGTAATGTAACTTTTCATGATTCCAAAAATCTCTTTGTTTCTTTTCAATTTTGCATAAGAGATGAAAAGATATCAGAAAAGGCCAAAAATTCTGCCTTAAATTCTACATCATGGTATAATACCATGACAGAAGAGAAGAAAAAGAAAACAGGATGCAGGTATTATTCCAGAAAGGCACAAAAGTACGGACCAAAAGAAAAAAACACATTGTCAATTACAATACCTTCAGAGTATGCAAGACATCTTGGCATAGTCAAAGGCATGAAGCTTTTCTTCAGGCTTGAGGATAACGAGATCATCATATCAAAAGAAGAACCTGTTAGGCATAACAATGAAAAGATCTGCAGTGACTTGGATATCAGGCCAAGCTCAGGCCTTGATGCCTTGAATGAAAAAAGAGATGTGATGACAGAATCTATCGCTGAACAGTACCTAGAATCCCAGTTTGAGGTATGATGGTACCATTGCTGTTATTTTTCTGCCACGATTTCCAGTAAGCGACTCATGCCAAGCACATTGCTAAAGACAGGATCCTGTGAGATGACAAGATTTGCGTTCCTTACTCTTTGTTGCAGCTCTTGGTAAAGCCCGTCAACGAGGATGCCGCCACCTGAGATTATCACATCTAGTTTTCCCGTAGACTGTCTTGGAATCATCTTGCTGATATCATCAAGCTCATCAGATATCAGGTCTGCCAAAGCGCATACTCTAGTTCTTGATATCTTGCAATTTTTGATATCAACATAGGCAAGCTTGTCTGTGATATCATCGAACAGTAAAAAGTCAACTGCGTTCTTGAGCGACCTGCCAAACTCTGCCCTATGATTTCTGTAACAGACAATCTCTGTCGTACCCTGCCCTATCGATATCACTATTCCCTCACTCCTGCCTTCGCATACAAGAGTACCAATGCTTTGGCTTACCACCAGGCATCTTGCTGGTTTGATGGTAGATTTTACAAGCCTTCGCATCTCTTCTTTTTGAGACCTGTTTCCGTACGGTATCCCTGTTATGACTGTCACACTTGAAAGATCCTGTTCTGACATATCCAGCCTTTTTACGGACTCGTGTACCAGTGCCTTGAATGGTTTCTCCAAGAGAGGCATTCCTTCTGAGACTCCGCGCAGAACCACTGCAGTGGGATAGGCCTGCATCTCAATTGCCTTCTCACCAACAGCTTCTATGATCTTGTTTCTTTTTTCATCTACACTTTTGCCTATGATATCATCATCCAGTCTGGATGGTTCTCTGTATCCATAAAGGGAGGGAAACTTTATCTTTCTGTCTCCATAGCAGGCCTTGACAAAGCCGCTGCCCATATCAAGTGCAAGCACAGGCTGCTTTTTGTTTGGGATTGTTTCGTTTTCATTCATTGTTTCTCAGATACACAAATGTCTGAAGTTTATAAGGCATAAAATGCAACGAGATGAACTGCATAGATACAATAGTTCTTTGTTGATATCCCAGAGATAAATCAAGTCAGAGACTTACAAAGTTGGACAAGTCTCTGTTTCTCGTCCTCTTCTTTTCTTACTATCTTGTTGTATTTTTT
>Ga0307374_10010772_pt1 | contig 13151 bp, 12 predicted proteins | sample OX3MG_FD_202532 | JGI IMG/M metagenome (GOLD analysis project Ga0307374, IMG submission 202532) | Soil microbial communities from Risofladan, Vaasa, Finland - OX-3 | ecosystem: Environmental > Terrestrial > Soil > Coastal area > Acid sulfate soil | place: Finland: Risofladan, Vaasa | collected...
AGTCGGTGTGGCGCGAGCCGCGCGGTCGCGCGGCGGGGTTTCACTGGCCGCAATATTCGGTGCATCGCGGACGGCTGCAGGTCATGCTGGCCGAGGCCGCGCAGGCCCGCATCGGCGCCGACAATCTGCGCACCGGCCATGTGTTTCAGAAATTCGTCGAGCGCGGCGGCAAGGTGGTCGCGCGTTTCGCCGACAGGGCGAGCGGTGCGATCATCGCCGAGGATGAGGCCGACCTCCTGATCGGCGCCGACGGCATTCATTCGACCGTGCGCCGGCAATTCTATCCCGGCGAGGGCGAGCCGAATTTCGCCGGCCAAATCCTGTGGCGCGCAGCAGTCGAGACGCCGCCGTTCCTCGGCGGCGCGGCCATGATCATCGCCGGCCATTTTCATCAGCGCATCGTCGCTTATCCGATGGCGCCCGGCGCCGCGCCGGGCCGGAGGCTGACCAATTGGATCGCGCAGATGAGCGTCGCGACCGAGGCCCCGCCGCGCGAGGATTGGAACCGCAAGGTCGCCAAGGAGCGGTTCATCGATGCGTTCCGCGGGTGGAAATTCGACTGGCTCGATTTTCCGCGGCTGGTGGACGAGACCGAGGAGATTTTCGAATTTCCCCTGGTCGATCGCCATCCGGTCGAGCGCTGGAGCTTCGGCCGCGTAACCCTGATCGGCGACGCCGCGCATCCGATGCAGCCGACCGGCTCGCAGGCCGGCTCGCAAGCGATCGTCGATGCGCGAATCTTGACCGCCGCGCTTCAGGCCGAGGCCGATCCGGTCGCGGCGCTGGCGGCCTACGATCGCCGGCGTCGCCCGGCGATGAACGAGATCATCTTGCGCAACCGCAATTTCGGGCCCGAGGCGGCGATGCAACTCGCCGAGGAGCGCGCGCCCGGCGGCTTCAAGGAGATCGAAGACGTAATCCCGCGTGCCGAGCTGGAGACGATCTCACGCTCGTTCCAGGAGGCGGCCGGGCTCGATCCCGCCGGGCTCAACGCGCGGCCGTCCTTCGTGACACTGCGCCCTCAGCCGTAACGGAGCTTGAGGTAAAGAATGGCAGCCGTGAGCGCCAGGCTCGCGACATTGGCGGCGATGATCGGCACGTCGCGCTCGAGAATGCCGTAGGTCAGCCACAACGCGATCCCCGCGACCATCAGCAGAAACATCGCGGCCGAGATGTCGTGGGTCGAGCGCGTCCGCCAGGCCTTGAGCGCTTGCGGTAGATAGGCGAGGGTCGTGCAACACCCTGCCGCCAACCCCAGAACCGTCATCCCCGACATGCCGCTTGCCAATGCTCCCCCGCGCCGCGGCGACTGTGGAAAGAGCGCCGGGTCGCGTCAACCCGCATGGCTTCCCCGATTGCCCGAAACCGCCTAGATACCGAAGAGCAGCGAGGAAAGAGGGCAAGAGTGGAAACGCGCATCATCGGCAAGAACGGTCCCAAGGTCTCGGTTGTCGGCCTCGGCTGCAATAATTTCGGCGGCCGGCTCGATCTCGACGGCACGCGCAAGGTGGTGGCGAAGGCGCTCGATCTCGGCATCGATTTCTTCGATACCGCCGATATCTATGGCGGCCGCGGCTACGGCAATTACGGCGGCTCGGAAACCGATCTCGGCGAGGCGCTGGGCGCGCGCCGCAAGGACATCGTGCTGGCGACCAAATTCGGCATGGCGATGAACGAGGCGGGCACGCTGAAGGGCGCGTCGCGCGGCTATATCATCGCGGCATGCGAAGCGAGCCTCAAACGCCTCAAGACCGATTACATCGATCTCTATCAGATCCATATCCCCGACACCCGGACGCCGATCGAGGAAACGCTGCGCGCGCTCGACGCTCTCGTAACGCAGGGCAAGGTGCGCTTCATCGGCTGCTCGAATTTTACCGCGGCGCAGATCGACGAGGCGATGATCACCTCGCAACACCTCAAGCTCGCGGCATTCGTCTCCTCGCAAGACGAATACAGCCTCCTGGTGCGTGACATCGAGCGCGACGCCTTGCCAGCGGCGGCGGCCCAGGGTTTGGGCCTCCTGCCCTATTTCCCGTTGGCGAGCGGCATGCTGACCGGCAAGTACCAGCGCAACGCCCCGGCACCCAAGGGCGCGCGCCTCGCCGGCTCCGGTCGCTCCGGCCGCTATATGAACGACGCCAATTGGGCGATCGTCGAACGGCTCGAAGCGTTCTGCGCCGCGCGCGGCAAAACCCTGCTCGAGCTCGCCTTCGCCTGGTTGCTGGCGCATGATGTCGTGCCGAGCGTGATCGCCGGTGCCACCAGCGCAAGCCAAGTCGAGCAGAATGTGCGCAGCGCCGGCTGGAAGCTCACCGCGGCCGACAAGGACGAAGTCGATCGGCTGACGCGCGCTTAACCCTACGCTTTCAGCTTGTAGCCGCGCTCGATCATGAGATAGGCGAGGCCCAGCAACGCCGCGTTGATCGCCAACAGGATCGCGACGCCCAAGAGCGGCGGTGCCTCGGCTTGGCCCGTCAGGCCGTAGCGAAACCCGTCGATCATGTAGAAGAACGGATTGCACAGCGCGATCGTGTGCCACAGCGGCGGCAATTGCTTGATCGAATAGAACGTGCCCGAGAGGAACGCGAGCGGCGTCACGATGAAATTCGTCACCGCCGCCAGATGATCGAATTTATCGGCCCAGATCGCGCCGATGATTCCCAGCACCGACAACAGCATCGAGGCGGCACTGGCATAGAACAGCGCCGCCCACAGCGACGCGATTCCGATATGAACGAACACCGCCATCGCCGCGGTCACGACCACGCCGACCATCAGCCCGCGCGTGAGGCCGCCCAGCGCCAATCCCACGGTCAGCTCGAAGGCGCTGATCGGCGGCATCAGCAGGTCGACGATGTTGCCCTGCATCTTCATGATCATGATCGACGAGGTGGTGTTCGCGAAGGCGTTCTGGGTGACCGACATCATGACGAGGCCCGGCGCCAGGAATTGCAGGAACGGCACGCCGTCCATGCTGCGGCTCTGGCCGTTCATCGCCAAGAGGAAGATCATCAGGAAGATCAGCGTCGACACCACCGGGGCAAACACCGTTTGCATCGACACTTTGAGAAAGCGCCGCACCTCGCGCAGATAAAGGGTCCAAAGGCCCTGCCAGTTGACGACGCCGAACTGGCGCACCGGCCGCGCGAGCGGGGCATGCATGGCGGTTTCTCCCTGAAGAGCAAGCGCGCTTGCTCTCGACTCACGAATCGGACCATGATTCACGGCCCGCCGGATCGCCGGTGGCGATTTCGCTGGGCCGATCCTGGTCCGGCGGGCGGCGAGATTAAGGGCAGTGCCCATGAGGGGCAAGGCGACGGGCGCATGGCAGAGTCGAGAAAAGCGCGAGAGTCGCGGCCGCCGCGGACGCTGACCGCCGCGTCGCTGGAAAACGCCGCGCTGTTCTATCTCAGCCGGTTCGCCAGCTCGAGCGGCAATCTGCGGCGCGTACTGATGCGCAAAGTCGGGCGCACGGAGCGGCTTGGCGGCGACACCGACGGCGCCGTGCCTCTGATCGACGGCATCATCGCGCGCTTTCTCGCCAGCGGGCTGCTGAACGATCGCGCTTATGCGTCCCAGGCGGCGGCCAGCCTCGCGCGGCGCGGCAGCTCGCGCTACTCGATCGCCGGCAAGCTCGCCCAAAAAGGCGTCGACGCCGAGTTGGTCGCCGAAGCAGTGGCGACGCTCGACGCGGGCGGCGAAACCGAGCTCGCCGCGGCTTGCGCTTTGGTTCGCCGCCGGCGTCTCGGTCCTTATCGCGCGGCGGGCAAGCGCGCTGACTGGCGGCAGAAGGATCTGGCCAGCCTCGCGCGTGCCGGCTTCGGCCTCGATCTCGCGCGCCGCGTGCTACGCGCGCCCGATGTCGCGGCGCTGGAGCGGCTGGCGCGCGGCGACGATTTAGACTGAGGGCGCCGCTTGCGCCGCTTGCGCTGCCGCCGCGGCTGCAGCGGCGCGCGCGGCGACGTAATTGATCTGGTTGGTCGAGGCCATCTCGACGCCGTGGCGGTCGAACGCCTTTTTCAGCACGCGGTTGAATTCGCGGGCTAACTCCATCTGATAAGGCGGGGTGGCCTTGATGCGCGCGCGCACGACCATTGCCGTGTCGGTGAAGCGCTCGATGCCCAGGATTTCGAGCGGCGCCAGGACGCAGCGCGCCCAGCGCGGCTCGTCGGCCAACTCCTTGCCGGCCTCGCGCATGATCTCGATCACGCGATCGGGGTCCTCCTTATAGAGGACACCGGCGTCGCAGACGACGTAGCCGAAGTCGCGACTCATATTGAGGACGGTGGTGATCGCGCTGAACGGCACGGTGTGCACGATCCCTTGCACGTCGCGCAGGCGGAAATTCCGGATCGAGACCGCTTCGATGACGCCGACATGGCCGCCGCCGACATCGACCCGGTCGTCGACCGCGAACGTATCCTCGAGCAGAATGAAGAAGCCGGTGATGATGTCCTTGACCAGCGCCTGCGCGCCGAAGCCGACGGCGATGCCGGCGATGCCGGCGCCGGCCAGCAGCGGCGCGATGTTCAAGCCGATTTCCGACATTACCATCAGCGCGGCGATGGTGATCAGAATGACCAGCAATGTGGTGCGCAGCAGCGGCAAGAGCGTGCGCGCCCGCGAGCGGCCGATGTTGTCGATCCCGGCCAGCCGCCGCTCGATCGTCGAGCTGAAGAATTCCCACAGCACCACGCCGCCGACCAGCACGATCGTCAGCGCGATCGTGCTGCGCGCCGCCGGCTGCCGCGTGACGCCGACCATCCAGGTAAAGGCGCCGATTCCCCAGGCCTCGAGCAAGGCCAGCGCGGCGAGCCCATAGATCGCGGTTACGCAAATAATCGTCAGGATCGCGGTGTAGCGGTTGGCGCGGGCTTCGAGATGCGGAAAGCGCTCTTTCAGCGCCGGATCGACCGTAAAGCTGCTGCGCAGCATGCGCTCGATGACGCGCGCCAGGATGGCGGCGCCCGAAACGACGACCAGGCTGAGCGCCGTCGCGCGCAACAGCAGAGTGAATCCGCCTTGCGCGTTCAAGATGTAGATGCCGAAAGTGCCGACCACATAGACGATCGCGAGGATGTGCCAGGTCTCGCCCAGGCGATGGCGCAAAACCCGCCAACGGATCTCGTCGGCGCGGTCGCCGCCGCGCAGCCATTCCGCGACCGCGGCGCGGTTTTGCAGGACGAAGATGATGGCGAGAATCGCCAGCACCAGAACGCTGATGCGCATCAGCAGGCCGTCGATCGCGCCCGGCGCATTGAAATACCAGGCGCATATCGAGGCGGCGTAGCCATAGGCCGCCCAATAGGCAAAGCGCCGCATCCAGATGTAAAGGTAGTGCCGCGTCTCGTCGCCGAGCGAATAGAGGAGCTGCGCGCGCGGCGACAGCAGCACGACCCGCATGATGCCGAGGGAGCCGCGCGCCCACACGGTCGCCGCGACCAGCACGCCGGCGACGCCGCGCGCTCGCTCGCCCGCCTCGGTCAGCGGCATGACGAAGGTCGCAACCCCGGCGAAGATCAACACCGGCAGCAGCTCGACGATCGCTGCCAGCGTCAACAGCAGAAGCTGCACCGGCAGGCTCTCGCTCTGCCGCGCATTGAGGAAGCGGGCGGGACGCCGCAGCAGGAGCCGCGCCGCCAGATCGGCGGCGATCCCGGCGACGAACATCGCCAGCAGCTTGGTCGTGATCGCGATCCAGCGCTGGCGCCGCTGGTCGTTCTGGACCTGAAAATCGACCCAGGCGGCGAAGCGCGGTGCTTGCGCGAAGATCGGCACCGCCGCCAGCACTTCGCCGCCGATCGCGTCGAGCTGGCCCGGCAGCCCCGAGAACCACGATATCGGCGTGGCGGGCTTTGCTTTCTGCTGCGCGGTTTCCGCGGCGACCAGCGATTGCAGCTCCTCGACGAGCTGGGTGCGCGCCTTGTCGTCCTTGAGCGTCGCAACCAGCGCTTGGAGCTGTGCGACGGTGGGGGCGGTCGACGGCGCCGCGGTTGCGGGTGCTGCGAGCGCCAATGCCGCGCTCTGCGCCTTGGCCGCGACCGGCGGCGCGAGGCACAGCGCCACAATGGCGAGCCACGGCAAGAAGCGGCGCAATGTCATAACGTGCAAGCTTAGCCGCGCCCCGCTGCGAGGCCAAGAATGGGCGTCAGCCGGCGGCGCGTAGCCCTTGGACCGCGAGCACCAGCAATCCGCCGCCCGACGACAGCAGGATCGCGCCCGAAACCCGATTGATCCACAGCATCACGATGTTGCCGGCCATATGGCGCACCGAGGCGATACCGAAGCTCAAGCTCAGCCACCACAGCAGCGAGCCCGCGAAGACGCCGGCGACCAGCACCGAGATGTCGCCGATACCAGCGGTCGCGCCGGCACCGACCTTGGCGAAGATCATTGCGAACGACAGCAGCGTGATCGGGTTGGCGATGGTGAGGGCGAAGGTCGAGGCAAAAGCGCCGAGCAAATGCTCGCCGCCGAGGGGCTCAGGCTCGCGCGGGCGGCCCATGAACAGCGCCTTGATGCCGAAGGCAAGCAGAAACAGCCCGCCGGCGAGGCCGAACCAATCCTGATAGCCGAGCAGCCAATCGCGCAAATAGGTCAGGCCGAAGCCGGCAATCGCGCCGAAGCTGGCATCGGCGGCCGCCGCGCCAAGCCCCGAGACGAAGCCGTATCTCGCGCCCTCGAACAGGCAACGCCGCACGCATAACACGCCCACCGGCCCGACCGGCAGTGCGATGACGATGCCGACGACGATGCCTTTGACGAGGATGAGCAACAGCATGATGCGGCCGCAGTCTCGACCAAGCGGCCATCCGCGTGCAACGGGAAATCCCTGGAATGCCTCGCGGCGCGCGGTAATCTCCCGGTCGACCGACGATGTGGCGATGACCGACAAGCCCCCAGACGAAAAGCCCCCAAACGACGGGTTGGGCGACAAGCTCGCGCAGGCGCGGCCCAAGCTGGTGGCAGCCAAAGAGCGCTGGGCGCGCGTCGGCCGGCTGCTGACCGGCAGCGCCCGCCCGCAAGGTGCCCAACCGCCGAAGGACCGCCTGCCGCCGGGGCAGCATTTGGTGCGTGACTGGCCGGTGCTCGATCTCGGCGTCGCGCCCAATATTGCGGCCGAGCGCTGGCGGCTCGCGGTCGACGGCCTGGTCGCGACCAGGCTCGATTGGAGCTGGTCCGAGTTCATGGGCCAGCCGCAAACCGGCGACGTTTCCGACATCCATTGCGTCACCGCGTGGTCGCGCTTCGACAATCGATGGGACGGCGTCGGCGCTAAGCACATCTTGAGCTTGGTCCAGCCCAAGGCCGAGGCGCGTTTCGTGGTCTTTCACAGCTATGACGACTACACCACCAATTTGCCGCTCGCTGATTTCGACGATGATGACGTGCTGCTGGCGCATTCCTGGCAAGGCAAGCCGCTGCCGAGCGAGCATGGCGGGCCGGTGCGCGCGATCGTGCCGAAGCTCTATTTCTGGAAAAGCGCGAAATGGGTGCAGCGCATCGAATTTGTCGCGCGCGACCGGCCGGGCTTCTGGGAAGAGCGCGGCTATCACGAGCGCGGCGATCCTTGGACCGAACAACGTTACGGGTGAGAAGACCATGATGAACAATGAAAACGCCGCGACGCACGACCGCGATTTGCGCGATCTGTTGGGACTGTCGGTGCCGCCGATCGCGATCGCGTTCGTCGACAGCGTGCCGGCGGGCTTGCCGCGGCCGGGCGGCGCGATGCCGTCGCCGACGCCGGACGGGCGCACCGGTGCGGCCCCGGCGGGCTGCGTCTTCTGGATGACGGCGACCGAGCACGCCTTCGCGACCGTCGCCGCCGATCACGGCAATTGCAGCGTCGGCAGCTATACGCATGGCTTCAAGACCTTGGCCGAGGCGGCCTCGGGCGCCGATGTCGCGGCCTTCGTCGGCGCCGAATGGGTGACGATGGCAGATGCCGCGACAATTCCGACCGTGGCGAAAAAGCCCCAGGCGGTGCTCTACGGCCCGCTCGCCGCGGCGGCGTTCGATCCCGATATCGTGTTCCTGCGTTTGACCGGCAAGCAGCTCATGCTGGTCAAGGACGCGTGGCCCGAGCTGCACTTCGAGGGCAAGCCGCAATGCCACATCATCCCGATCGCCCAGGAGACCGGCGCAGTCGCGGTGTCGAGCGGCTGCATGCTGAGCCGCGTGCGCACCGGCATGCCGAACACCGAAGTGACCTGCGCGCTGCCCGCGGCCAAGCTCGGCGATCTGATCGCGCGGCTGAAGCGGGCGCAGGCGGCCGATATGAAGGTCGCTGCCTATGCCGCCGCCGACGCGAAGCGCTTCCAAGGAGCACCAGCATGAGCGCGCATGATTTCAGCTTCCGCAAGATCGACGGCGGCGCGTTGCCGCTGGCGGCCTGGCGCGGCAAGCCGGTGCTGGTGGTCAACACCGCCTCGGAATGCGGCTTCACCCCGCAATATGCCGGGCTCGAGACGCTGTGGCAGCGCTATCGCGATCGGGGTTTCGTGCTGCTGGGCGTGCCCTCGAACGATTTCGGCGGGCAAGAGCCGGGCGGCGACGCCGAGATTCATGATTTTTGCAGCAAGAATTTCGCGGTCGATTTTCCGCTGGCCGCGAAAGAGCCGGTAACCGGCGCGAACGCGCATCCCTTCTATCAGTGGGTCGCATCGGTCGGCGGCGCGCCGCGCTGGAACTTCCACAAATACCTGGTCACGGCCGACGGTACGCTCGCGGGCGCGTGGCCGTCGCGGGTCGCGCCCGACGATCCGGTCCTGACCGGCGCGATCAAAACCGCGCTGAAGGGCTGAATCTCCGCTACATTACAGCGAATTAAGTCCTACTCGCGATGCCGAGGCTTGATTTTCCGGCGCGAAATGCGGCTTATGGCCCCTGGTCTCAGAAGAAGAATCCGGGAGCGAGACGGTCACCATGGACGCGATGATTGAAGTTCGCCATCTGACCCGGCGGTTTGGGCCGGTGACGGCGGTGAGCGACGTGTCGTTCACGGTCGGCCGCGGCGAAGTGCTCGGTTTCCTTGGTCCGAACGGCGCCGGCAAATCGACCACCATGAAAGTCATCACCGGCTTTCTCGCGCCGACCAGCGGCACCGCGGTGGTGTGCGGCGCCGATATCGTCGCCGATCCGATCGCCGCCAAGCGCCATATCGGCTATCTGCCCGAAGGCGCGCCGGCTTATCCCGACATGACGCCGCACAGCTTCCTGCATTTCATCGCGCGCATTCGCGGCTTCGATGGCGCCGACGCGCAGAAGCGCATCGATCTCGCGGTCAAGCGCACCGCGCTCGGCGGCGTGCTGGCGCAGCCGATCGACACGCTCTCGAAAGGCTTCAAGCGCCGCGTCGGGCTAGCGCAGGCGCTGCTGCACGATCCCGACGTGCTGATCCTCGACGAGCCGACCGACGGTCTCGATCCCAATCAAAAGCACGAGGTGCGCACGCTCATCACCGAGCTTGCGCCGTCGAAGGCGATCATCATCTCGACGCATATTCTCGAGGAGGTCGACGCGGTCTGCACCCGCGCCACCATCATCGCGCATGGCAGGCTCCTGGCCGACGGCACGCCCGCCGAGCTCGAGGCGCGCTCGCGCCATCACAACGCGGTGCGGCTGGCGATCTCGGGCGAGGCGCCGGATGCGGCGACCGCGCTGCTGCGGCTGCCTGGCGTCAGCTCGGTCGAGCCGGTCGAGGACGATGAGGGCGCCGGGTTGATGATCTTTCCGCGCGACGGCCACGCGATCGTTTCCGAGGTCACCGATCTGGTGCGCACCGCGGGCTGGCCGATCGCCGGCATGCGAGTCGAGCGCGGCCGGCTCGACGACGTGTTCCGCGCGATCACCGCGCCGGCAGCCTGAGCGACAATCCGATGCACAACACCTGGATCATCTTCCGCCGCGAGCTCGCGAGCTATTTTGCGACGCCGCTCGCCTACGTCTTCATCGTGATCTTCCTGGTGCTCGCCGGCACCCTGACGTTCTTCCTCGGCAATTTCTTCGATCGCGCCCAGGACGATCTGGTCGCTTTCTTCAGCTTCCACCCCTGGCTCTATCTGGTCTTCATTCCGGCGCTGTCGATGCGGCTCTGGGCCGAGGAGCGCAAGAGCGGCACGATAGAGCTGTTCCTGACGCTGCCGATCTCGATGACCGCGGCGGTGCTCGGCAAGTTCCTCGCCGCCTGGGCATTCGCCGGCATCGCGCTGATCCTCACCTTCCCGTTCTGGATCACGGTGAACGTGCTCGGCAGCCCCGACAACGGCGTGATCGTCGCCTCCTATGTCGGCAGCTTCCTGATGGCCGGCGGCTATTTGGCGATCGGCTCGGCGCTTTCGGCGCTCACCAAGAACCAGGTGATCGCGTTCGTGCTGACCGCGGCGGCGTGCTTCCTCTTCACCGTCAGCGGCTCGACCGTCGTCCTCGGCTTCCTTCAGGATTGGGCGCCGCCGAGCGTGCTCGACACCATCGCCTCGTTCAGCTTCTACAGCCACTTCAACGCGATCTTGCGCGGCGTGATCGATCTGCGCGACGCGGTGTTCTTCGTCTCGGTAATGGCGCTGTTCCTCTATGCCAACGCCGTCATCGTCGATCTCACCAAGGCGGATTGAGGCCAGCATGAGTTCCCCCACGCTGTCCCGCCGCAGCCTCGCGGTTGTCGGATTGATCTCCGCGGCGGTGCTGTTCGTCGCCGTCAACGTCATCGCCAACCGCACGCTCGATACCACCCGCATCGACCTGACCCAGGGCAAGCTCTACACGCTGTCGCAGGGCACGCGCTCGACGCTCGCGAAGATCGACGAGCCGCTGGTGCTGCGATTCTATTATTCCAAGAAACTCGGCGACGAGATTCCGTCCTACGGCGTCTATGCGCAGCGCGTGCGCGAGATGCTCGAGGAATACGCCGCCGTCGCCAAGGGCAAGATCGAGCTGCAAGAGCTCGACCCGAAGCCGTTCTCGGCGGTCGAGGATCGCGCCGTCGCCTTCGGCCTCCAAGGCGTGCCGCTCGACCAGGGCGGCGAGCAGATCTATTTCGGCCTCGCCGCGACCAATTCGACCGACGATCTGCAGATCATCCCGTTCTTCCAGCCCGAGCGCGAGCAGTTTCTCGAATACGATCTGACGAAGCTCATCCACAGTCTCGCCTTCCCGAAAAAGCCGGTGATCGGGCTTCTGACCGATCTGCCGCTCGAAGGCGACATGATGGCGGCGATGCAGGGCCAGCCGATGATCCCCTATGCGGTGATCGATCAGATCAAAGGCCTCTACGACATCAAGGACCTCTCGACCGAGCTCGACCGCGTGCCGTCCGATGTCGACGTGCTGATGATCGCGCATCCGCAGCACCTCTCGGACAAGACGCTTTATGCCATCGACCAATTCGTGCTGGGCGGCGGCAAGGCGCTGGTGTTCGTCGATCCGAATTCGGAAACCCAGCAGATGCATCCGAGCCAGCTCAATCCACCAGGCATGCCGCTGGACAGCGACATGCCGAAGCTGTTCGCGGCCTGGGGGCTGACGATGGAGCCCAAGATGGTGGCGGGCGACCGGCGCGCGGCGCGGCGCGTCAATGCCGGCACCGCGCAGCATGTCGAGGCGATGGATTACGTCGCCTGGCTGTCGCTCGATCAACAAGATCTCAATCACGAAAGCCCGATTACCGCAGACCTGACGCATATCAACATGGCGTCGGCGGGAATTCTCGATCCGACGAAAGCTGCCAAGACCACCTTCACGCCCCTGATCAGCACCTCGACCGATTCGATGGCGATCCCGGTCGCGAAAATCCAGGGCGTCGGCGGCGTTCCCGACGTCGGCGGCCTGCTGCGCGACTTCAAGCCCGACGGCAAGCGGCTGACGCTCGCGGCGCAGGTGACCGGCCCGGCCACCACCGCTTTTCCCGACGGCCCCCCCAAGGATAAGAAGGCGAAGGACGACAAGAAGGACGCGTCTGCGACGCCGCCGGCAGCGAGCGCGACGCCATCGCCGCCAACGCCTGCGGCTGCGCCGCAGATCAAGACCGCGGCGAAGCCGATCGACGTGATCGTCGTTGCCGACACCGACATCCTCGAGGACCGCTTCTGGGAGCAAAGCCAGGATTTCTTCGGCCAGAACGTGGTGATCCCGGTCGCGAACAACGGCGATTTCGTCGCCAATGCGCTCGACGTGCTCGCCGGCGGCGACGATCTCGTCAGCTTGCGCAGCCGCGGCACCTCGGCGCGGCCGTTCGAGTTGATCGACAATATCCAGCGCGCCGCCGATGCGCGCTATCAGGCGACCGAGAAGGACCTCGAGACCAAGCTCAAGGACACGCAAGACAAAATCAAGAATCTGCGCGCGCAGGGCGGCCGGCCGGGCGTTGCGCTCGCCACCCAGCAAGAGCAGGCGATCGACAATTTCCGCGGCGACATGCTGACGATCCGCCAGCAATTGCGCCGAGTCCAGCTCGCGCTGCGCCAGGATATCGACCGGCTGCAGGCCTGGACGGAATTTTTCGACATCGCCTTCGTGCCAATCCTGGTCGGTCTGGTCGCCATCGTCATCGGCGGGGTGCGCTTCCGGCGGCGCAAGCGCCAAGCTCGTAGCGGCGCGTAAGGGACAACGCCATGCAGAACAAAGGGCTTCTCGCGTTGGTCGGAACGACGGTGGTGGCCGTCGCGCTCGCGGTTTTGGTCTCGCACACCGCCGGCATGCAGCCCGATCCGCTCGCCGGCCAGCCGGTGCTGCCGGAGGTCGCGCAGCGTCTCGGCGATGTCGGCCGGATGGCGCTGGTCCACGCCGATCAGAAGACCACGCTGGTGCGCGACGGCGGCAATTGGTCGGTCGAGGAGCGCGGCGGCTATCCTGCCGACACGACCAAGGTGCGCCAGGCGCTGCTCGGCCTCGCCGATATGATCTATATCGAGCCCAAAACCGCGAAGCCCAAATTCTACCCGCGGCTCGAAGTCGAGGACGCCGGCGGCAAGGATTCGAAATCCACGATGGTGACGCTCGCGGATACCAAAGGCGTGTTGCTGGGCGAGGTCATCACCGGCAAGCATCGCGCCGACCAGCTCGGCGGCGGCGAAGGCGGCGTCTATGTCCGCAAGCCCGGCACGGCGCAATCCTGGCTGGCGCGCGGCAATCTCGATCTCGCCGGCAAC
>Ga0307374_10010773_pt1 | contig 13150 bp, 10 predicted proteins | sample OX3MG_FD_202532 | JGI IMG/M metagenome (GOLD analysis project Ga0307374, IMG submission 202532) | Soil microbial communities from Risofladan, Vaasa, Finland - OX-3 | ecosystem: Environmental > Terrestrial > Soil > Coastal area > Acid sulfate soil | place: Finland: Risofladan, Vaasa | collected...
GTCAGTGTTTGGCGGTACGCAGCACCGCCAAACACTGACTCCTGGCCCGCCTTTCTCGGCTATTCCCACTTACTACGCATAGAGGATGCGGCCGCAGGAGGGGCAGAAGACGAAGTCGCGGCCGGCGCGAACGCGTTGGACGAGGCCCATGGGCAAGGCGATCCGGCAGCCCTGGCAAGTCGAGCGTTCGACCTTGCTGACGGCGCGACCGCGCTTGTCGTGGCGTAGCTGCTCGTATTGGAGGAGGTTGGCCGGCGCGATCAGCGCGGCCAGCCTGGCCCGATCGGCGTTGGATCCGGCGACTTGCTCCTTGACCTCCGCCTGGCGCGCGAGCAGGTCGACCTGCTTGGCGTCCGCGGCCGCCTGCACCTCGACCAGATTCTCTTGCACGCGCTGGAGGTCGGCCTGGACGCTCTCGACGCTCGCCATCACCTGGAGCTCGTGGTCTTCGAGTTCCTTCCGTCGCATCTGGCGTTGCTCCAGATCCCGGCGCAACCCGTCGAGCTCTTTCGGATTGTGAATCGTGCCCCCGTACAGCTTCTGCTCGTCTTGCTGTGCGTGGCGGTTGATCTCTTCGACGTCGAACTCCAACTCTCGCAACTGCTGCTGTCGCTCGTGGAGCAACTCCTTCGATCGGGTAACCCGGGCGCGCGCCTCGGCGAGCTCGCTCGGCGCGCCGAGCGCCGCCTCGATTTCCTGAAGGGCGCGGTTCTGCGCCTCGATGCGCAGGTCCAGCTCCTGCAATTGGTGCAGCAGTTGCAGATCACTCACGACTCGTTACCTCGGAGTCAGGTTGCTGTTTCCATCCCCTGCTCGGGATTCTGTTCGTGCCAAGGTCAGGTCTGTCAATTATAGTATAGCGGACCCCAGCCCGTGCGGGCAAATCAGGCGACCACCAGGCATTTTGCCTTGATCAGCCAGGCTGGCACCGGACTTGCTCAACCCACGGTTTGTTAGCTAGCCCATGGCGACGACGCCAAGCGGCCGCCACGGTCGAATGAGGCGAGGAAGACCACCTTCCGCCCCTGGGTGTTCCATTCAAGAGGAGGGTTGAGGCGAATGGATCTTATTCATCGCCTGGAGCAATACCGCACCGAAGAACAGAAGCTAGCGTGGCAGGGCACTTTCGCCCAGTACTTCGATCTGGTCCTGGCAAACCCCCAGAACTGCCAACTATCGCACGCCCGCCTATACAACATGCTCTTGCAGGACGGGACCGAGACTGGGCCGAACGGTGAGAAGCTCTTCAGCTTCTTCTCACGCGATCTCTTCGGCCTGACGAAGACTCTCCAGCAACTCGTCGAATACTTCAACTCGGCGGCACGTCGTCTGGAAGTACGCAAGCGGATCCTGCTCTTGATGGGACCGGTCGGCGGCGGAAAATCGACCATCGTCACCCTGTTGAAGCGCGGGTTGGAGAGCTACAGCCGGACCGACGAGGGTGCCGTCTACGCGATCAAGGGCTGCCCCATGCACGAGGAGCCGCTGCACCTGATCCCGGAGTCGATGCGCGGCGACATCTTCAAGGAATACGGCATCTACGTCGAAGGCGATCTCTGCCCGGTCTGTCGCCAGACGCTCCAGGACACCTACCAGAACCGGACCGAAGACGTCGTCGTCGAGCGCGTGACTTTCACGGAGAAGGCGCGCACCGGCATTGGCACCTTTACCCCGAGCGACCCCAAGTCACAAGACATCTCCGAGCTGACCGGTTCGATCGACCTCTCCACGATCGGCGACTACGGCGTGGAGTCCGATCCACGGGCCTACCGCTTCGACGGCGAGCTGAACATCGCCAACCGGGGCTTGATGGAATTCATCGAGATGCTCAAGTGCGACGAGAAGTTCCTGTACGGCTTGTTGACGCTGTCGCAGGAACAGTCGATCAAGACGGGCCGCTTCTCGATGATTTACGCCGACGAGGTGATCGTCTCGCACACCAACGAGAACGAGTACAACTCGTTCATCGCCAACAAGAAGTCGGAGGCGCTGCAGGACCGGATCATCGTCATCAGGGTCCCCTACAACCTCCGCGTGTCGGATGAGGTCAAAATCTACGAGAAGCTCCTGGCGGAGAGCGCCCTGAAGGACGTTCACATCGCTCCCGGCACCTTGAAGGTCGCGAGCGTCTTCGCGGTCCTGTCGCGGCTCGAGCCGTCGAAAAAGGCGGGCATGAGCCTCATGAAGAAGCTCAATCTCTACGACGACGAGGAAGTCGAAGGCTTCAGCCAGAACGACGTCCGCGAGCTCCAGGAAGAGGCCGTGCGTGAAGGGATGGATGGCATCTCCCCGCGCTACATCATCAATCGTCTCTCCAACGCCCTGGTCAAGGACGACGTCTGCTGTCTCAATCCAATCGACGCCCTGCGCGGCCTGCGCGACGGGTTCGAGCAGCACACCAGCATCGCCCGTGACGAGCGCGAGCGACTGCTCAACCTGATCGCCGAGGCGCGCAAAGAATACGACGAGATGGCCAAGCGCGAAGTTCAACGGGCCTTCGTCTACTCCTTCGAGGAGTCGGCCCGCACGCTGCTGGACAACTACCTGGACAACGTCGAGGCCTTCTGCAACAAGTCCAAGATGCGAGACCCGATCACCGAGGACGAGGTTGAGCCGGACGAAAAGCTTATGCGCTCCATCGAGGAGCAAATCGGTGTCACCGAGACCGCCAAGAAGGCCTTCCGCGAGGAGATCCTGATCCGCATCTCGACGCTCGCCCGACGCGGCCAGCGCTTCGAGTACAACTCGCACGAACGCTTGCGGGAAGCGATCGAGAAGAAGCTCTTCTCCGACCTCAAAGACATCGTGAAGATCACTACGTCAACCAAGACGCCGGATTTCGAGCAGCTGCGCCGGATCAACGACGTGATCGAGCGGCTCGTCGCCCAGCAGGGCTACTGCGTCGTCTGCGCCAACGAGCTCCTGCGGTACGTCGGCACGTTGCTTGCTCGGTAATCGGGCGGCGCGAAAGGTGAACGGCATGCGCTGGACGCTCGCTCTGTCTCGTCAGGACTGGTCGCTGCATCGGAAAGGGCCGATCGACCAGGCTCGCCACAACGAGAAAGTCAAAGAGTCGATCAAGAACAACCTGCCGAGCATCATCAGTGAAGAGGCGATCATCACCTCGGACGGCAACAAGGTCGTCAAGGTGCCGATCCGCTCGCTCGACCTGCCCCACTTTCGCTACGATTTCGGGCGAAACAAGCACATCGGTCAGGGCGAAGGCGATAGCAAGGCGGGCGATAAGGTTGGCCAGGCCGGGCCGGGCCAGGGCAAGCAGGCTGGCAACATGCCCGGCGTCGATTATTACGAAGCCGACATCACCGTCGACGAGATTGCGGCGCTGATCTTCGAGGACCTTGGTCTGCCCAACCTGCAGCAGAAGACGTCTGAAACGATCGAAGCCGAGACGTTCCGCTTCAACGAAATCGCCAAAAAGGGCATCATGCCCAACCTGGACAAGCGGCGGACCATCCTGGAGAACATCAAGCGCAACGCGTTCGGCGGCCGCCCCCGGTTCGCCGGCATCAAGGAAGACGACCTGCGCTACAAGATCTGGGTGCCGGACGTCCGCCGCGAGACCAACGCGGTGGTCATTGCCATGCGCGACGTCTCCGGGTCCATGGGCGAGTTCGAGAAGTACATCTCGCGCTCGTTCTACTTCTGGATGGTGAAGTTCCTGCGCACCAAGTACAACAACGTCCAGATCGTCTTCATCACCCATCACACCGAGGCCAAGGAAGTCGACGAGGAGACGTTCTTCAAGCTCGGCGAGAGCGGTGGGACCAAGGTCTCCTCGGCCTACCAGCTCGCGCTCGAGATTATCAAGGAGCGCTTCGATCCGAACGCCTGGAATATCTACCCATTCCACTTCTCCGACGGCGACAACTGGGGCGACGTAGATAACCGCCGTTGTGTCGATCTGGTGAACAAGCTGCTCGACGTCTCCAACGTCTTCGGTTACGGCGAGATCCGCGAGGGCGGCGTGCGCTCCAGCAGCACGCTGATGAACGCTTTCCAGTCGATCAAGAACGACTGCTTCATCCCGGTGATCATCACCGACAAGAAGGACGTTCACCCGGCGCTGCGCAAGTTCTTCACCCCACAGGTGGGCGCCAGCGCAGGCGCGGCCGGGGCCGAGGCCGCCGCCGCGCTGTCGGTGGGAGCGCGTTGAGATGATCCCTGTCGACACGGTTGCCCTCGAGAAGGTGATCGATCAGATCTTTCAGATCGCCGAGCGCTTCGGTCTCGACCCTTTTCCGCTGCACTTCGAGGTCGTCCCGCCGAGCATTATGTACGAGTTCGGGGCCTATGGCCTGCCCGGCCGCTTTTCCCACTGGACCCACGGCCGCGCCTATCAACAGACGAAGACGATGTACGACTACGGGCTGAGCAAGATCTACGAGCTGGTGATTAACACCGACCCCTGCTACGCCTTCCTCATGGAAGGCAACTCGATGATGCAGGACAAGCTCGTGATCGCGCACGTGATCGGCCACAGCGACTTCTTCAAGAACAACGCCTACTTCTCCCACACCAACCGCAAGATGCTCGACAGCGTCAGCATCAACGCCGAACGTATCCGGCGCTACGAGTTTCAGCACGGGCGCCTGGAAGTCGAGCAGTTTCTGGATGCCGTCCTTTCGATTCAGGAGCACATCGACCCTCAGCCGGACATGCGTGACAAGGCGGTCGCGGCAGCCGAGGAGCGCGCTCAGCACGACGACCGGCGCGACCCGCGCACGACGCCGTACGACGACCTGTTTCTGCTGGACCGAGAACCGGTAGAAGAGCCGGCGCAGAACCCGGCGCCACGGAAGATCCCGGACGAACCCGACAAGGACCTCCTCCAGTTCATTGCCGAGCACGCGCCGGAGCTCGCGGAGTGGCAGCGCGACGTGATCCAGATCGTCCGCTCCGAGATGCTCTACTTCATCCCGCAGATGCAGACGAAGATCATGAACGAGGGGTGGGCGGCATACTGGCACGTGCGGATCATGCGCGAGCTCGACCTCGCCGACAGCGAGTACGTCGAGTTCTCGCAACTGCACGCCAACGTTCTCGCGCCCTCCAAGCAGACCCTGAACCCGTACCTGGTCGGGATGAAGATGTTCGAAGACGTCGAACGGCACTGGGATAACCCGACCAAGGACGAAAGGCGCGAGTTCGGCCGAACGCCCGGCCATGGGCGAGCCAAGATCTTCGAGGTGAGGGAGATGGAAAACGACGTCTCCTTCATCCGCAACTACCTCACCCAGGAGCTGATCGACGACCTGGATCTCTACATCTACAAGCTCGAAGGCGACGAATGGAAGGTCGTCGAGAAGAACTATGAGAAGATCCGCGACATGGTCGTCGCCGGGATGACCAACTTCGGCTACCCCTACATCGTCGTCGAGGACGGCGACTACCGGCGCAACCGGGAGCTGTACCTCCGGCACATGTACGAGGAGCAGGAAATCGACATCGACTATGCCGAAAAGACCCTTCGCTACATGTTCCAGCTCTGGAAGCGCCCGGTCCACCTCGAGACCGTCTTGAACGCCAAGGGCGTCGTGCTGACCTACGATGGCGACAAAAACACCAAACGGGTCCTCTGACGAGGGATGAGGGATGGGTGATGAGGGGTACGAGGATCCGGCCCTTCATCACCCATCCCTCATCCCTTCGTGTGGTATATTCTCAATGAACTGGACTGCCGACGGGTGATGAAGAACGGCGACGAAGGGGTGAGTGATGAGGGCACCGGATCCTCGTGCCCCTCATCCCTCATCCCTCGCTTCATCACATCGTCCGGCCGGGAGGCAACGTTGCCCAAAGGGCTCGAGACAATCATTCAGGTCGTGCTAGCGCTCGTCGGGGCGTATGCCGCGGCGTTCTGGTTCTGCCTCGTCGTCTGGACCTTTCGCGACATCCAGAAGCGCAGCCGGGACGTCGTCGTGCAGGTGCTGGCGACGACGCTGGTGCTGCTTTTCAACGTGCCGGGCCTGATTCTCTACACGATCCTGCGACCGCCCGAGACGCTGGCCGAAGCCTACGCGCGCTCGCTGGAAGAGGAGTCGCTGATCCAGGACATCGAAGACCGCCAGTCGTGCCCCGGCTGCAAGCGCCGCGTCAGGGCCGATTACCGGGTTTGCCCGATCTGCCGCGCCGAGCTGAAGCGGCCCTGCACGAGCTGCGGCCGGTTGCTCCAGCTCGGGTGGCACGTCTGCCCGTACTGTGGGGTGGACGTCGAACCGGAGCCGTCGCAGTCCGTGACGGCGGCGCGAGTCCACGCCTGAAGCAAAGCCACGGTGAGCAGGGCGTGGAGGTGCTCGCGGTGCGCAGCACCTCCACGTCCTGCTCACCGTGGACTGACTCCAGTAGTGGTCTTTTCTGTCTGCGAGAGTCATGGAGGAAGAAGATGAGCATTCCCGCAGTTTCATCCGAGCTGGCTGGTCGCGCCCTGGCGCGCTTACGCGGGGCCGGTGTGCCCGAGGAACGGCTTCCCCTGCTGGTCGATCGGGCCGCGCAGCTTCTGGGCTGCCTCGAGGCGATCGAAGAGCTCGACGCGGAGCTGCCGGAGCCCGCGCTGACCTGGCAGCCGATCCAGGAGGCGCGACGGTGACGCGCGACGAATTGGCTCTCGCCAGCATCGCCGAGGTTGCGCTGCTGGTTCGCACCCGCGAGGTGTCGCCGGTCGAGGTGACCGAGGCCGTTCTCGACCGCATCGAGCGTCTGAATCCGACGCTGAACGCGTTCATCACGGTCACCGCCGACGCTGCGCGCCGGAGCGCGCGCGACTCCGAGCAAGAGATCGTCGCCGGCCGCTACCGCGGGCCGCTCCACGGCATCCCAATCTCGCTGAAGGACCTCTTCCTCACGGCGGGCCTGCGCACTACCGGCGGGTCGCGCATCCTGGCGGACTACATCCCCGACGCGGACGCGACGGTGACCCGCCGTCTCCGCGAGGCTGGAGCGATTCTCGTCGGCAAAAACAACATGCACGAGTTCGCCTATGGCACGACGACGATCAATCCGCACTACGGACCCGTCCGCAACCCCTGGAACGTGGAGCGGATCACCGCGGGATCCAGCGGCGGCTCGGCGGCGGCGGTCGCGGCCGGTCTCGGCTACGCCTCCATGGGCAGTGAGACCGGCTGGTCGATTCGGCGACCGGCGGCTTTCTGTGGGGTCGTCGGCTTGAAGCCGACCTACGGTCGAGTGAGTCGTCGCGGTATGCTCCCCGCGGCGTGGTCGCTCGATCACGCCGGGCCGCTCACGCGCTCGGTCGAGGACGCCGCGATCGTGCTCAACGCCATCGCCGGGCACGATGCGGCCGATCCGGCCTCGAGCGATCGACCGGTCCCCGACTTCACCGCCGCGCTCGGCCGTGGCATCGCCGGACTGCGGATTGGCTTGCCGCGCCAGCACTACGCGGGTACGTGCGAGCCGTCCGTCGAGAAGGCATTCGACGAGGCCGTGACGCGCCTTCAATCGCTCGGCGCCGTCCTCGTCGACGTCGAGCTGCCGCGTGTCCGGTACACCGGCATCGCCTCGACGGCGATCATGTCGGTCGAGGTCGACGCGGCGCACAGCCGATGGATCCGCCAGCGGCCCGAGGACTACAGCGACGAGGTGCGGACTCGGATCGAGGCCGGCCTGGTCGTCAGCGCGGTGGATTACAGCCGGGCGCAGCGGCTCCGACGGTGGATCGCGGAGGAGGTGGCCGAGGTCTTCGAGCGAGTGGACCTGTTGGCGTGCCCGACGAGTCCGCAGGTGGCGACGCCGATTGCTGGCGGTCTGGCCGCGTTGAACGATCCTGGCGCGGTCATCGCTGACGGGCCGTTCAACCTGCTGCGGCTCTTCGCGCTGATCGGCACCCCGGCGATCTCGGTCCCTTGCGGGTTCTCACCGGATGGATTGCCGGTGGGCCTGACCATCGCAGGCCGGGCCGACGACGAGGAGACGGTCCTGCGCGCCGCCAGCGCCTACGAGCGCGCGACCGAATGGCATCGCCGCCGAGCACCGATGACTGCCGATTCGACGTGAGGTGTGCCAGTCACATTCGCCGATTCTCTGGCGGTCTTCGACAGCATTGAGCGCACGCACGGCCGAGGGCCCGTAGGGTGGCAGCTGGTCTGCCGCCGCGATGTTTCGACGCTGCACCGCAGCCGGGCGGCGGCAGACCAGCTGCCACCCTACGAGAGCGGGCCACGGTCGTCCGCGATGGGCCGGGCGGCGGCAGACCAGCTGCCACCCTACGAAAGCGGGCCACGGTCGCCCGCGATGGGCCGGGCGGCGGCAGACCAGCTGCCACCCTGTGGGCTCCGCGCCGGCCGGACCCAATGTCGCCGGACATTGCTGTGTTGCTCAGCCAGGGTGGAAATCGTAGAGTTCGCGGCTCAAACTCTGCGACTTTCACCCTGGCTTTGATCGCGGCGCTCGACCTGCCGCCTGCCTCTCTTTGACCTCCTGCCACCGTTGTCGCCAGGCATCACGCGTGGCTTTCGTCTCATCGGGGCTGTCCGCGCCGTACGTGAGACTGTCGAGGAAGGCGATCACGTCTTTGCGATTCCCTTCGATCAGATTGATTCCCGTTGGCCGTCCTAACCCGAAGCTCGGTCGCGGGAGCAGCGTCTCCCAATGCCACCGGTGGATCACCCGGTCGATGACCAGAACCTTCTCGCGCTCGGACTGGGCTGCTTCCCAGCTCCGAACGTACTCCTCGAAAATATCTGCCGCCCCACCGGGACCCAGCTCTTGATGGCGAAACGTCGCCCAGTAGTCAGCCCACGCCATCGACCAGCCGCACGCGTCGCAATGCAGCGTGGACTCGCCCCTGTCCCACGCCCAGTCTTTGTCGGCCAATGAAACGAGCAGCCCACACGCGGGGCATGGCAGGCGCTTCTCTTCGAAGATGTCGCGAACCGTCAGGATGCTCTTGCAGCGCAGGTAGAGCGTGATGCCGACGTCGTCGATCAGTTCTTCAGCCGCGCGCCCCGCGGCGAGGCCGTCGTAGAGACGCCGCAGGCGCTGCCGCGGCACGCGTGGCGACCAACGCGGCTTCACGGTGCGACCTCGGTTGCTTGGATCCACGGAGTGCTCCCTCGTCGCCGGCATCGACTGGAATTACCGTCCGACGCCGACCGGTACCTTCAGCGCCTGGACCAGCCGCTCGGCGATCAGCGCCTCTTCGCCCTTTTCCACGAACTGCGGGTTCACCACCAGCCAGTTCGGACCGACCGCGACGCGGATCGCCGGATCTCCTGCCTCCAGCGCGCTGGCGACCGCGGCGGCGCTGACTCCCGCGGTCTGCTCGTCGATCGTGACCTTCGTGACCGGAATGCCCTCTGAGTAGGCCGCCTCGGTCCGTTCGGTCGTCACGCCCGGCGTACCGGCGAGCGCCTTCTCGATCCACGCGAGTTGCTTTCGCCACCGCTCGTACACCGCATCGTGGTCCTGGGCGAGGTACAGCTCGACCGCGCGGACGATGCCCGCCATCTCCTCCTTGCCTACTTTCATGGGGCGTCCGATCGAGTGGTTGGGGTTGCCGTTCGCGGCGCAGGCTTCGATCAGCTCGGGTCGGGCGAGAATCAGGCCGGCGCTCTGCGGTCCCATCAACCCCTTTCCGCCGCTGAAGACCACCACGTCGGCCCCGGTCGACGACAGCCCTTTGAGGTTCTTCAAGGGCGGGACTTCCGCGGCGGCGTCGACGACGACCGGAATCTCGCGGGCGTGCGCGATCTCCGCCACGTCCGGTAGTCGCAGCGAGAGATCGAAGGTCCAGCGGGCATAGGTGTGAAACACCATGGCGGTGTTGGCGTTGATCGCCTGCTCCAGCTCCCAGCGCTGGCTGCCGCGTCCGCCGCCAATCTCGATCAGCTTGACGCCAACCTGTCGCACCGCGTGGTCGTAGCCGTTGCGGTGCGATCGCTGGACGATCACTTCGTTGCGCATGCCGCTCGTGTCGGGAAGCCGGTCGATCTTGCCGGGATCGGTCCCCGCGACGACCGCGGCGGTGGCGATGGCGATGCCGGCGGCGCAGCCGCTACAGATGTAGCAGCCCTCGACGCCGATCAGCTGTGCGATGCGGGCGCCTGCCTTCCGTTGCAGCTCGCCCAGATTGACGAACGCTCGGCCGGCCTCCGCCATTGTCTCGAGCACCTCGGGCAGCATCCGCGATCCACCGATCAGGGTCATCGGTCCCCAGGCATTGACCACGCGCTTGACTCCGAGTTCTTCGTAGATGCCCACGCTTGCGCTCCTCGCTTGCAGAATCCGTCGCCATTATAAGGCGTGGGAAGGGTCAGGGGGCAAGGGACGTGCATAGCACATCCCTTGCCCCCTGACCCTTCCCACACTTGCTTCGCTGTGTGACAAATAGTTGATTAACGTGAATCTTTTTACTCAGTTGACACAATTTCCGCGAGATGTTATAATTCCCTGGGGTGGGTAGACGCGATTCGGCCACAGTCTGCACATCATCCAGGGCCGGTTGTCTCCAGGATCGTAGCGCGGTGGATACTGTTTGCTGGGTGACCTTTTGCTCGACCACCAGAGTGCGAACCGGGGCGGCGGCAACGACTCTCGTACGATGATCGCACGGTGCCACGAACAGATGCCGACGACGTAAGCAGGGCATTGTTGCGGAGGACGCCTTGATCGGACCTCGCTTCGGACATTCCCCCGCGGTCGACGATAGCCTCGACGCCGAGCCGGTGGACGACGCAACTTTCGCCGATGCCTATGACGACCTCCTCGAAGATGATTTCTCCGTCGAAGACCCGGTCAAGATGTACCTCCACGAGATTGGCCGCGGGCAGCTCCTCACGGCCGACGACGAAAAGTGGTTGGCCTGTCGTCTGGAAGAAGCGAATCGTCTGAAGGATACGATTGCCGACCTGGAGATGATCCACGACGCTCCCCCCTCGCCCGCGCAAGTGATTCTCGCCGTCTACCGCCGCGTCTTCGAGCGGCGCCGACTCCTCGCCGAACTGGCGGCGGTGCTGCACCTGGACCCGGTGTCCGACGTGCCGGCGTTCCTCGCCAATCCGCACCTGCGCGAAGCGATCGACTACTACCTGGAGCCGACACGACTGGACGAGCTCGCCGAGCGGCTGGGGGAGGACGTCGAGGACGTGCGCCACGGCGTGATCGCGCTCTCGGTCGACACGCGACTGCTGCCACCGGCGGTCCGCCGCTTGCTGGGGAAGGCGAGCGGTCTGGACGACCTGCCGTGCCCGGACGTTTTCGCCGAGTTGTTGAGCGTGGGCGACCTCCGCCTCGCCGAGCACCACGACAGTATCCGTCGCGAAGCGAGCCGCGCCGAGAGCAAGCTGACCGAGGCGAATCTGCGGCTGGTCGTGAGCGTGGCGAAGAAGTACCTGAACCGGGGAATGGCCTTCCTCGATCTGATCCAGGAAGGCAACCTCGGTCTGATGCGGGCCGTGGGTAAGTTCGATCACCGCCGCGGCTTCAAGTTCAGCACGTACGCGACCTGGTGGATCCGCCAGGCTGTCAGTCGCGCGATCGCCGACCAGTCGCGCACGATTCGCGTGCCGGTCCACATGGTCGAGGTGATCAACCGCCTCAGCCGTGTCTCGCGGGAGTTGGTGCAAGGCCTCGGGCGCGAGCCGAGTCACGAAGAAGTGGCACTGATGATGGGCTTCTTCGACGAGGGCCTCGAAAGCGAGTTGATCGACGAGGTGCTCGCGCAGCACGCCCGGGCGGGAAAGGCCCCGCCGCGCGAGGTGACACCGGAGATCCGTCGTGACCTCATCCTGGGGTCGGGCATCCTCAGCGCGCTGAACGACCTCCCGTATCCCTTGCGCGATCAGGTCGAGCAGGCGTCGAGCCGCGTCCAGGAAGCCGTCAAGGTGGCGCGCCAGCCCGTCTCGCTCGAAGCGCCGATTGGCGAGGAAGAGGATAATCACCTGGGCGACCTCCTGCCAGACAGCTCGTCGCCGGCGCCGGTCGAGATCGCCACCCAGAAGCTCTTGCAAGAGCAAGTGGAAAACGTGCTCGCATCCCTGACCAACCGCGAGCGCAGGGTCTTGCAGCTGCGCTTCGGACTCGACGATGGTCATCCCCGCACCCTCGAGGAAGTTGGCAAAGAGTTCGGCGTGACGCGCGAGCGGATTCGCCAGATCGAAGCCAAAGCCCTCCGAAAGCTGCGGCACCCGAGCCGCAGCAAGAAATTACGGGCGTATCTAGACTGAAAAGCGCTACGCTGCCCGGCCTCGCGAGCTTCGCTCGATCCACGGTCCACCTGGTGCTGGAGCTGCTGGGTGAGTCTGCGCTGAATTGGCTGCTGCTGGCGGTGCCGATCAGCATTCTCCTCTCTCTGTTCCAGGCCCCGGGGGCGATCATCTTTGCGAGCGCCGCGGTGGCCCTGGTGCCGCTGGCCGCGCTGATCGGCCAGAGCACCGAGGACATCGCCAAACACACCGGTCCGGTCCTTGGCGGACTGCTCAGCGCATCGTTCGGCAACGCCACGGAATTGGTGGTCGCCATCCTGGCGCTGGTCCATGGGCTGGACGAAGTCGTCAAGGCGTCGATCACGGGCAGTATCATCGGCAACGCGTTGCTCGTTCTGGGGATGAGCATGATCGCGGCCGGTATTGGCCGGGAGCGCGTCTTCTTCAATCGGGTGGCCGCGGCGACCAGTTCTGCGACCCTGCTGCTGGCGGTGACCGCGCTGGTCATGCCGGCCGTCTTCAACCTGACGGTGTATGGGCGCCTTCAGGGCACGAGCCCGGCACTCGAGCAGCTCAGCCTGCTCGTCGCGATCGTGCTGATCGCCACGTACGGACTGAGCCTGGTGTTTTCTCTGGTCACCCACCGGGCGCTCCTGGTCAACCTGGCCGAGGTCCCCGAGCAACCGGAGATTGGCCCGGGATCGTCGATGGCCATTCTCTTCGTCGTGACGCTCGTGACCACGTTGGAGTCCGACCTGCTGGTCGGCACGATCGAGGTCACGACGCGCGCTCTTGGCATCACCGAGTTCTTCGTCGGAGTCATCATCATCGCGATCGTCGGCAACGCCGCCGAGCACCTGTCGGCGCTGCTCGTCGCCCGGCACGGCCAGATGGACCTGGCGGTCCACATCGCGACGGGCAGTAGCACGCAGATCGCGGTGTTCGTCGCGCCCCTCCTGGTGATCGTTTCC
>Ga0307374_10010775_pt1 | contig 13149 bp, 8 predicted proteins | sample OX3MG_FD_202532 | JGI IMG/M metagenome (GOLD analysis project Ga0307374, IMG submission 202532) | Soil microbial communities from Risofladan, Vaasa, Finland - OX-3 | ecosystem: Environmental > Terrestrial > Soil > Coastal area > Acid sulfate soil | place: Finland: Risofladan, Vaasa | collected...
ATGGCGTTCAACTCCCAGTGTGCAATGTATCTATATACTCAGACATCGCACCCGTGTATCCGTTGCATTTTTGTGCAATTATTAGAGATGCCCTATATTTATTTTCAGTTCAACGGGGACATACCGCGATCTTCGTTATCAAGGCTTGGCAGTACCGGGTGCTGATGCATTAGGGCCTGACGATGACTTGGTTGCAATATGGCGAACCGGTGGAAATTCAAACCAGCGATTTCAGAATTACAAGGCCATTTTCACCATCCTAGATGTTCCGGTCGCGACGAGATCCTGGATACGTGACATTCAGGATGGCCATGCAGCCTCTTCACAATATGCTCCAATCGAATGGCTCGACTGGCTGAAAAACAGAAAATACAAACCTCTGCACGCCCCACGTAGCATAGAAATCAGGAATCGTGCCTCGCAAATGCCAAGTAATCGTGAAGGAACGGAGATTGTCTCCCTCATTTACAATAAATATATTGATAATCCGTATGCATTTGAAAAGTGTGCTGCAGAACTTGCAAAACTGATGCTTCCCCAGATTATCACCTGCGATCTTACGCGCCCATGGAGGGATGGTGGTCGAGATGCGACAGGAACATTCAATGTTGGTAGCGGATCGTCGGCAATAGAGGTGGACTTCGCTCTGGAAGCTAAATGTTATTCACCACGCTCAGGTGTCGGTGTCAAGGAACTCTCTCGCTTGATTTCACGACTCAGACATCGGCAATTCGGGATTCTCGTGACAACATCATACTTGTCTGAGCAAGCATACCGTGAGCTCAAAGAGGACAAGCACCCTGTGGTAGTCATAGCAGCCTGTGATATTGCGAGACTCTTGCGTGAAAAAGTGGGAGTTCTTGAAGATATTAAGATTTGGCTAAATCGACTTGACTGACGCTTCGACCTCATAAGCTCTTCGCGATTCGTGTAACAGATCTTTCCAAGTGACTAAAAATCTCGTGTTCCCATAATCTAATGACCCGCCACCCTTGACGTCTCAACAACCTATTCACTTCATCATCCCTTTCCCTATTCCTATTTATTTTGAGTTTCCAGAATTTCCTGTTGCTCTTCGGCATTGTGAAATGCCTGGGACATGCATGCCAAAAACATCCATCGACAAATATCGCCACTTTGGTTTTTGTAAACAGTATGTCAGGCTTGCCTGGCATATTGTTTGCGACACGGTATCTAAATCCGCGACTCCATAACGCTTTTCGCAGCGCAATTTCCGCCCTTGTGTTCGCGCCGCGTATACGCGACATACAGTAGCTACGTTGAGCAGAAGTTAATATGTCAGCCATTGCCAATTTAGCTTCGTGCTGGATACCGATTTAACTATTGAATCACACTCGAAAAGAAACCAGGCGCTCTGTGATCAGGGGTACCTACAAGCATGGCTCTGTCTAATCCCTGATTGATAGTCTCGCAGGAAGTCTCGGGCAGGAGAATGCAAGCATGACACGCAGCGAGGTTGGCCATCCTGGATCCCTGGCCTCCATGCGGCTCAGAGCAAACAGGGTCCGCAGAACACCATGAAGCACGGTCCAGAGCACGTTGCATCACTTGGCCCAGACGTTCTGGTCGTCCTAGCCTGACAAGCCCACCGAGTGTGCCTTCGGAGTCGCCTGCCGCAGTGTAAATGAGAAAAGCGGCCATAGGGGCGGCGCGATCAGAGGAAATATAAAGCCTTTCGCGCAAAGACGCTGTACTGTATCCGCACTCGAAAACAAGCTGATTAATCAGAACATGTGCAAGACTGTGCACAAGCAGATAGCGGGAGGCCCATTCGCGATTAGACGGAGAAAGCGGAGGCAGTGTTTGACCCACTTCGATGAGGCGTCCTATAAACGGATTGTCAATTCGTGAATTTATCCACTCTTCGTTCTCCCCTTGCCATGTCCTTATTCGCGCTTCGTCCAACTCAATGTAGATGCCCTCACCATACACTTTAACCGCTGGAAGCCATTTGTCCTGCTGGGATACCGGCGGGTCTCTGAACAACTGCAGTATCGCGGTATCAGGTACACCTGTAAGCGGAGAGACAGCTGGTTCCAACCGATCGAAACCATAAAAGGCCCGGGTTTCTCTCACACGTTCCACTAAATTGACCCTCGAAACCCAATTGCTCCATTCCGGTGGCACTACTGTTGGAATTACACGCAAATCAGGAACCCGTGCCGGATCATCAATTTGTTCTCTCAAGATGTTGAACTCAGCCCGACGGAAAGTGAGTAGATCCAATTCAGGATCCGCTGGCGCTGCCGCACCTGGCGGCAATGTTGTTGCGGTTGCACTGAAAATGCTGTCCAGTATCTCCTCAATTTGAGGGGCAGTTACACTTAACTCTTTCACTGCTGGACGCGTTTGAATGAGCCCAACCGCACCAGCATGATCCGGCATGTTCCATAGTGTTCGGGCAATACCAAGAATGCTGGTTTCCTGCTCAACCACCGCGCGCAATTTCGCCATCCCCAGATCTTGTATACGAAGATCCGGTAATGCCAATGCAGAAACGGTACGCGGAAAATATATGTTGGTCTGATTAATCAGTGCGCCCACGAGCGGACGATCACATCCTGGTTGAGCTGCATCCTCACCAAGCCATGGCCTCTCACCCGAACAGGTGATCCCAGCTTTCTGGAACGCGCTTTGCTCCCCTGCGGACACGTCTGGTTTAACGGTTGTGCCTCCGAGGTTACGGCCACGTCGACCTGGGGAGCCTTCAGGGCAGGTAAGGCAGTGAACTTTCACGCTCGTGAGTTCGGATCCGCCACGATCCGTAAGCACTAAATGACCGTCATCTGCACACTGGCAACCCACCCATGCCTTCCATGGGAACTCCGACAGGTGCCCTCCTGAGCATACTGCGATGAAACGGACGGGCTGCCAGCGTCCTCCACCACGCGGCTTGTCAATTCGTGCAGTCTGTAAATTAAAGCGTCGAAGCTCCCCTGTCTTCGTATGACGGTACCACCTCGGAAAACGGAGTGCCGGCACAAATAGACCTGCATTCGGTGCAGCCGTCCCACCTAGTCTTATGTGCCGATGATCAGGCGGAATACAAAACCTGTCTACCCGGAGCAGGAGGGAAAGGCGCGGTTCAGACAATTCGAATTCTGCTCTGTCCGTGCAAGGCACCATCCTGCCGCTTCCTTCATCCCAACGCATGTACCAGTAGTCAAGACCTGCTACTACATGAGGAACGCCACGGCGGTCAGTGTATATGCTCCCTGGACCAAACGGAGCGATGAGCTGACCGATACGGATCTGTTTGCTTCCCATCCGATGTACTTCGCTATTGATTGGGTGTTGATGTTCCAGGAGTGTTAACGCTCCCGGTTGCTCGCTGACTCGCTGCGGCTGCATAGCCCTGGGTTATCGTCAGTTCTGCAGTGCCGTCGACTTGGCGCATGCTGCTCGGCACCTCGACACCATGTAACTTCTGAAGTTCAGTTTTAAACTGACCCGGCCAAAGCATCAAATATTCACCATCCACTCTCGGTGGATACTCCTCCCAGTACTGCGGGTTCTGTTCCCATTTTCGTATTAATTCATCCCGAACGATTTCCAACTCACACAATGACCTTTCCCGGTCTTCGGGAACTTGAATCCACTCACACCGTTGCCGTAGCAACTGATAACCACTTTCCACCGAATCACGATAAGCGGCCAGGTTTCTGACGGAAGCGGTTGCATGTTGGCGCGCCCACGCAATCAATGCTCCCGCCAGCCCTCTGTCAATTGCCGAAATTGCAAACGGCGTTGCGGTAGTAGGTTCCACGCGTTCATAGAGGCGTCGATGATAACTGTGGAATTGTTCATAGTGGGATCTGTCACGACTCTTTGATGGACTGTATATCATCAGAATCAGACCCGGTCTCTCCCACCATTTGCGACCTACGCGTCCTGTTACCTGTATATAAGTTGCGGTAGTCTTCGGCTGTCCAACGACGCCAATCAAGGATAATCGGTCAATGTCAACGCCCACCTCAATAATGCTAGACGCGAGACATGCATCCACTGTTAGACGCTTGCCCGACTCATCATAGGACTCCGAAAGTCTGTCCATCATCTGGACAATCCCAGCCTGCGAAAGTCTGCTGGTCAGCTCTTCAACAATCGGAAGATTACGTCGACTGTCTGGCGTAAATCCCTCGCGATTGAACATGAATTTAAGGCGGGAACGAATGTCAGAATCGAAGAGTGTCCGCGCACCACCCAACTCACGAATACTGTTGTAAAAAGCCAGTAGGGTCCACCACGGATCGCGTTTCTCCGCAGCAAAAGACCAAGGCCGGAATAGCGCCGCTGCAAAAGCACGGACCTGTGCCGTCAGTATCGAACCATAGTCGGTGGCATGAACGCCAAGATAAAGTCTTCCATCTCGAAGTTTTCCATTCTCGTCTCGGGCATGTTTACCAAAAAATGAGTCGCCCATTTGCAGACCCGGGCTGGGAAACAGTTGAATATTGCTACGGGCGTATAGCGCTTTCACCTGTTCATCTGCGCCGCGAATTGTTGCTGTCGACGCAATAATTTTTGGTTTGATCCATTTATTATCCCTCTTAAAGGAGCAAAGCCTTTCGAACAGCCCCTCATAAAGGGCGTACATAGTCCCGAGTGGTCCGGATATCAGATGAAGCTCGTCCTGGATGATCAGACCAGGAGGAATTGCTTCCTGCACAATAATGTCATTTACCTTCCGTCGACCAAAAAGCACACCTGCATCAGGCCTGTACGCAATCATTGCCAGCTTATCTGCCGTGGCGATTACTAGCGATGGCGGCTGTTTGTATATCCGTTCATCAATTACTTCCACTGGTAACCAAGAGTCCTCCTGCTCCTGGCCGTATTCGCAGGCATAGTCAGGGCACAATAACCGCGGTCCATCATTGCTATCTGCAATTCCTCGCACTCGGCGACTATTCCATTCAGCAGCCGACATGTCCGGCTTCGTACGCGGTTTATGGCCGTCATATCTCCCAATTTCCGCTCGGCACCACGGGCATTCAGTGAGAACCAAGGGATTGCCTTCATACTGATCGGAACCATGTCTGTACTTTGAAACTGCCGCTCCTGCATCCTTGATTCTGTTCGGTGATCCATCACCTCCAATCCAAAGTCCTAGAGAAAATCTTCCACCTCGAATTGGCTGCATACCCAACTCATCGCTATGCCTGCGCAGATATTCCATTGAGCAGATCAGGCTCGCCGCACGCTGAAACTGTTGGGTCGTCAGCATCCTTAAGGTATATCGCATCAATACATTTGTACCATCACGTCTAGGTGCGTTATTCTGCCCTTCAGCATCTAGTCGCTCCCAAAACATGTAGAAGGCCATAACAGCCAAGTACGCCTCGGTTTTACCACCGCCTGTAGGAAACCATACGAGGTCAACAATCTCCCGATCAGGCGAATTTCCATTGCAAATACCCTCCAACGACATGAGCAGAAACGCCACCTGAAACGCACGCCAGGATCCCAATTTCTTACTGTCGATGAGGTCCCTCTCATATATGCCCCAAGGCGATTGATGCTCACCCAGAGGTCTCACCGTACGGCTCGGCTCATGCCAATCAAGATGCCGTTTAACCAGCTGTTTCATGGAAATCTGCTGAAGAAGCATTGCAAGATTAGCCAGCCGAAATGCCTGTCTGCTCTTCGCATCAGTCTTTAGAAGCTCAATCCCTGCCTCAATCCGATTTAGACAATCTTCACAAGACTTTATGTGCCGGCCGCCCACACTGGCATAGTCAGTATCTAGGCCGGTAATTTCCCTGCGGCGTTGCTGGAGCCACGCATCGTAGCCTGCAGCAAGATTTTCCAGCGACTTCCATACAGGGCCAGACTTATCATCAGATATATTGGCCAGATCACGCATTGAAAGTTTGATTGGTGAACCGTTGAGTTCTATCTCAGGTGTCATGCTAGGAAGTTCCACGGCAGGCATAACATCTGCGTAGATGATCCCAGGGATTTGCCCATAGTCCGCATCCCAGCCAGCGGCACAACCGTGACCAATTCCCCAAGTTGCAGAGTCACGATAAAGAAGAGCTAAAGACTGTTCATCCTTGTCTAGTTTGTCAAAACGCCGCTGTGATTCAGGATACTTTTCAAATTTCCCTTCTGTAACCGCAACTTCAAAGTAGCTCTGGTAGAGCACCGCTTCCCGTGTGGTGCCATTACTAGGCTGGCCTGACATATTCCGGAGTACGACTGTTACTAGCCATGCATTTTTAATACTCTGATACTTGCGGGGAAATACATCAACAATAAGATTTAATGGCGAGCCATGCTCTACAGCTACTTTTTTACGGATTACTTGCCGGGATACCATCTCAGAATGCCGCACAGTAACCTGCGTATCGGGTGCAAATGCCGGTAAACGACGCCAGATATGCGTGTCTGTATCAAACCCATCCTTGTTCTTCCATCGGCGGACGCATTCTTCATAGCGACCGTTCACTTCAAATGGTTTTGTTCCGTCCTGTTGCCATCTGAATACACGTTCCTGTGGAAATCTGATCAGCAGTTCCCCTTCATCATTTAAACTCACACAAAACGACACGCCGATGGTGGATGGGTGCCGCATATCACTGCTGGTAACTTCAAAGTCATCGGTCTCATCATCAGCTTTTTCATCTTTATCTCGGTCATCTTCATCTGGTTTGTTTAGACCGTTGAACTCTTCTATATCCGTTTCCTCCGACTCCTCTGTCCCAACAGTATCCGCCGCTTTAGCTGCCGCTTCATCAGCACCAGCCATAGCCATGCCACCGGATTCGGGATGCAGCAACCCTGCACCGTACTTTCGATGAGGTGTTTCGTTCATAAAGTACAGTATTTCTTGGGGAGTAGTGCCAGGCTTCGGCAGCCATGTTAACTGACCATTGCGTAAAGCTACCGGATCTGTAAATACGCGATCGGTAAATTCAATGATTTTCGGTTCTGTGAGCGGACGATTTGGACCAACGATCTCTGCCCGCACCCACTCGATTAGACTTGAACGTTCATTCATGACGTAAACTTCCTGCTAGCCAGCTAGTTAGCGTTCCCATGGATCTCTTATCGCAAAGCACACGAACAGTTTCAGTGCTACGAGTCATCCCCGTATAGAATAAATCTCTACTGAAATTGTGATCACCAAGCATGACATCAGTAAGTATTATCACCTTGTTCTCCATTCCCTTATACGCTTGGACACTGGCATACGATATTCCATCTCCGGCATGCCACGCAGGTTTCAATTTGTACCCCATTTCAACGAGGTGATTCGCCGCACTTGCTTGATCTGCTCTAAAAGAAAGTATTGTTATCTCTGATGATTTGTAATGCTCTGCCTTATATTCCTTTATCCATTTCATCAATTGCTCGGTTTGCTGATCATGGTTTTCGTAAAACATGATGTTGTAGTTTCGCAAACCACCACCTGCACGTAGGTAGCCCGTATATACAGGGTGATCTAGACCGGCGAGTTGGACTGCGGTATCTCCTACGATACGGTAGTTTCGGCAATTCTCTGTCAATTTCCAATGTGCCGGGCGTTTCACCAAGTTCAACACCTCTAGTGAATGCTCCATGTGCTTTCGTTCGGACAACACTTGATGATCGAAGTCACCAAATAGCAAAAAAGCGCCATTTTCACTGCCGCCGACTAAGTAATGTGTAAGGCAATCCCAAAGCCTGGGTCTGGCCAAAATATCTTGTGCCTCATCAAGCACTAGATAATCAAATTGAGCGCTACTGCTGAAATCCGGATCTGTAAGCTTATCTTCCAAAAGGTCTGGCAGGATATTGTCCCAATATTCTGCTGATGGGCTTTTAGGTATCTCTATATCCGCCATCTCTGCAAGAGTGCTTATGATAGGCCCAACTATAATGTTAGGCACGGAGGGAACAAACCGGCTCGCCTGTTGCTTGAGCCATGCGCCGACCAAATGGTTGTAGCACAGCAACGCCACACGCTTTCCTTGTGATGCTATGCGTCTTGCAATCTCTATCGCAATTAGCGTCTTCCCCGTTCCTGCTGGCCCTGATACAACCAGCCTTTCATTCAACTCGGATAGCTGGAGGACTATCCTCTGTGGCTCGCGGAGCAGATTTTCTATCTCCCGCTCCCTTTGTACGATCTCTGCGCGAGCATCAGGACGCCTGAGTTGTAAAGGAACACAGGTTTTTACAATAGAGTCAACATGGCTTGGTGACAGTGGAGTCGCGATTGCTTTGAGCTGCCCATCCGCCTGAATCCCTTTCTCCATTCTGGCTTTCAGGGAGCTGCAGAATTCCATGCCACTCGCACAAGCTCGTACAGATAGAGAGTCCATCAACTCCCAGGGTTGCACAGATAGATTCGGGTACAACGTGAACTCTGAACGGGGAAATATGCAGCAGTGCAGGACTGGAACATGTCTGAATTGCGGTCTCAATTCAATCAGCCTGCGTATAAAGGTGTACTTCGCGTCAATTGCCTGCTTGAATGGGGATCGTTTGATTGTGGAAGGATGCCATCTCTCTCCATCAAAACTTATATCTTCGTGGGACTTCACTTCAACGCAGACAATACCTGTATCCGGCACTATTACTACGAAATCAATTTCTGTTCGGAGACCACGGTTAGCAGGCGCAAGATCAAGTGAGTGGATTGCTGTCCAGTCTTCCGGTCCATTTGACAGTAGGGCAAAGATTTCTCGCTCACCTGGCGGGGTATTGTCCTCTGTGAATGCTGGAATCAAACGCGCCATTGATCAACCGTCCGAATATCATGGATTATCCGCAAATAAGCGTTTGGCACTCTAAATCCAGTCTCAATCTCCTCTATGCGTAAAAAGTTAAATGTACCTCGAATGCCATGTTGCGGAGGTATCGCAAGGTTAAATCCCGCGCTTCTGGAAGCTCTCTCCCTTAGTTCTGGTACAAGTTGAGAAAGAACATGGAGAAGTTGTTCCTCCACAATCTCTTGCTCCTGGAAACCGGCCTGAATAGCCTCACCCCGCGATCTTCGCACCTCATTCCATGCAATTTGCCAGAATGGCTGCATATGGTGAGCAGTGCCAACTTCCACATCATGATTTACCTCTAAGACATTTATCAGGATTTCGAAATGCTTCACCTGTTGTGGAGCGTGAATCACTGTGCTTGGCGGGCTACACCAATGTTTGATCGCAGCTGAGAGATTGACGAGGTTGAGACCCGCTGCCCTGAGCCTAGCAATTAGTTTGTCCGGGGCCGCCGAATAATGCTCCTTTAATCTCCCTTTCCAGACTTCACTGAAATGTCCATGCCTTGCATGTATTCCACCGAGATCTACGTCGTCTACTACTGGTACAATTACATACATCCCCTCAATCAGACTATCTCCCGGCATCCGAAGCATAACCGGCGACTGCGAAGCCGGATCGCAATCAAAACTTATAACTCTAGAATGAGGAGGATAGAAGATTCCATGTAAATCTTCGACATGTACAAGTGTGGCAGGTCGGTATTCGGCAGTTTGTTCGAGGGTACTGAAGATACGTAAATCATCAAGATCATTGTCCGTTAAATTGAATGCGCCAGGGTCATTTCCATATCGTGTAACCGCGGTCTTAATATTCATCTGGCTGTATATGTTCTGTTTAGGCATCCCGACGTCAGCTGCATCATCGGATCCGGCCATACCAGCATTAGCAGCAGGATCGTAGCCAAAATCAGCATCGTCGTTGCAACCTGCCCACACAACCTGTATCAATTTACTAAACCGAGGCGATGACACGAGAGCATCCGGGACGGACCCCCAGCCCCTTACTCGGAGCGGCCCCATCTTTATCAATACATCAAGCGGGCCAGTTTCCCGGTAGCCCTTTAATGTGTTAAGGAATATTTCTGCAGGTAATAATTCTTGATGTTCTTCAGCAAGAATCGTTTGAAAATGATCAATTGATCGACGATGGCAGTAAATCTTGAATCGTTGTCGCCGGGCCCTTATATCCATAAGTACAATTCTCAGCTGGGCTCTGACAGGGCTTTCCTCGGACTGAATTTTCTGAGCAGCATTTCTGCAAAGTTCATAACATTCCAGGATGTCCTTTCCCCATCGTGCTTGTACTGCTTCCGGAGGACCCATTGTACTTACAAGAGATTCTTCAATTACCTTGTCGAAGGGCGCGGGAACTGTTAGCCATTCTGACAGCATCGCGCGAAGCTCACGTGCAAGTCTCAATGCTTCTTCATCATCCGAGTCATAGAGACTTACCACTATTCGACGGATATTCCTTCGTATTGTTCCGAAACTAAACGATAAAATCTCTCGTCGGTCAATTTCAATATTCTGGTGTGACTCGAGGTACTGGAACAGTTCCGATGCGGTAACAGTTGTCATTACTATGTGCCTTTACGCAATGCGGTTATCCTGATTCCAAGAGGCGGCTCTCTTATTAGGTCCATAATTTCGTTGTCATCCATATACCACTGCCGCAGAGATTGAATTTTATTGCCTACTGACTCCAATCGGTCTCTTTCCAGAGTACGGTGAATTACACCAATCACGCTCGTTCTTTGGAATGCCTTGTGACTTGTTGCACTGATAAAGGCCGAATCCCCGTCCGCAACAACTAAATCTGGTGACTGCACGTAACGATCAAATTCTTCCGTTCGTGAATTGAAAAATGCGACTCTGTAAATGGGATTTGATCGCGTCCATCCTCGTATCGTGAGGAGTTCGTCCAACCCTAAATTACGATCTGAAATTCCAAAACGAATATCAGCGCAGATATGCCTTGTCGCAGCATCGCCCATAGTTCGGCCTGCCATGCAGAGCCCTGAAAAGGGCCTTCGTAAATTCTCAGGTACTATCGGTGCATCGCCCATTAGCTGCTTGTATGGGTCCGCTGATAGCACGCCATCAATTAATCTATTTTCCGGGAACGGCTCGCCATCTACTTGAAAATCGTAAGCGCTGTTAAGGTCCGGCCACCATGTAAGATTGCCTTGTTCAGGGCTAGTCAACACCAAACGGTTTTCGTCAATCGTACGCTCTGAAATCCTGAAGAACTTTTTCCTGCCCTTTCTTGATTTAGTCCCTGCGGGTCTGTGTCGTATCAGTCCCGTTGCTTCAGTTGTGTAGCCGCACCCCGCAACTTCCGGGATACAGCGCATCTGACAATTGCGACAATATTGAACGTACTGCCTTGCATACCGAAGAAGCGCGTCATAGTGCCCTTCGATATTGTTTGCCTTCGGATCCCCTAAGTCCCTAATTAGCGCGCCAAGTACGATCAATCCAGCCGCAGCTGAATCACATGGCATGGATATGAGGGCGATTCTACGGACATTCCCCGCTGGCCAACTGTAACCCATATGGAGCAGATAGCTTGCCCACTGAGGCAAGTTCGACCACTCTTTATCACCCTCTAAAAAAAGCATACAAATCCCTGTCGTGCATGCCGCAATTACAGTGCGGCCCGCAGCTACGGTATTGCTCCGTTTTAGCCGAAGTGAGGCCTGTCAGGGGTCGGAGCCTTGTAGTAGCCCGACCAGTCCTGAGACCGGTCTGTCAGAAGTATGCCACGTGAATCGATCCTGACCCAGACGCGTATAAAACTGGCCGCCATTTTTCCCCTCAGCGCTGGCGAAGCGTGAGAGGAAATACTCGTAGACACGGCCGAGGGTGTCTTTGGCTTTGTCTGCGGCGCTGCCTAATGCGATGTCACTGACCAGATTGATGATCTGACCGAGGCGCTGTTTGTCCAAGCCGGGGCGGGCAAAGTCTTTGGGCAGTACGCCCTTTAAGGATGGATTGTCTCGTTCAATGGCCGTCATGGCGTCGTCCACCAGCTGACCGATCGTTGGCTGCGGCGCCATGGATTTGAGGTACGACCAGCGCGTTTCCGGCGGCACCCAGAAGATGCTTATCGCCCGGTATTCATCCGGATCCTCCGGATCGGCGCCTTGTTTCTTCTGGGAAACCAGTTCCGCGTGTTTGGCCTCGAAGGCATCGGAGATGTATTTGAAGAAGATCAATCCCAGGACGACGTGCTTGTACTCCGCCGCGTACATGTTGTTGCGGAGTGCATCGGCGGTGGCCCAGAGCTTGGCTTCGAAGCCGAGCGGGCCGGTTGAATTTGTCGACGAATTTTCCGCCTTCTTTGTCCCACGTTTGGGCATCTGAAACTGCTCCCTTTATATGTTGTGGCAGATTGAAGCCTGTCCCTGGAGGCCGGTCACTTCTTTTTGCGATGCTCCAGCAGGTCCCCCGCCTGGCATCCGAAGTAATCGCAGAGTTTGTCGATGACCTCCAGATCGATCCGTTCCGCCGTTTCCTGGTAAAGGCGCGTCAGGGTCCCGCGGTTGATTCCCGTGTCCCGGGACACGTCCGCAATTTTGACCTTCCTTTCGCCCATCAGGCGGGACAAGTGGCATTTGATCACGTCGATCGCTCTATGTAGGTAAAAATGGTCTTCTAAAGAGCAAAAAGACTTGCAAACGATCATATTGCGCCTATAATGATCTACAGGAGAGCATTATGAGTCTTTATAGAGGCTCTTTGACACTCCACAAACTTTAGCACATCGGAGGCCGCGCAATGACCCAGACCTATCTGACAACTGAAGAGTTGGCTGAGCGGATCAAGTATGACGCCCGGACGATCCGGGATCGCCTGAAGGATTCCGTGCTTTTGGAGGGACGTCACTATTTCCGGCCCTTTGGAGGTCGGAAGATTCTATATATCTGGGAGCACATCCAGGAGGACATGGTCCGCCTCGTGCCTCAGCACGCCGCGCTGATTCCAATGGCCCGTGGCGGGGTGATCGGTGGGTAGTATCCGACGCAGATCTGACGGAAACGTTCTGTTTCTGGACTTCCGCTACCGCGGGGTCCGCTGCCGCGAGTATACGCTGCTTCCGGATACCCCATCGAACCGCAAAAAGCTCCAGGCGGTGCTGAACAAGCTCGAGGCCGAGATCACCCTCGGTACCTTTGAGTACGCGCGGTATTTCCCCAATAGCCCTCAGGCAAAGCAGTTTGCAGCCGCTATGCCGCAGGGAGGCGGGCAGTACCCGCTGTTCCGGGTTTTTGTGGACGCTTGGCTCGCCCAAAAGGAGCCTGAATGGCGCCGGTCCCATATCACTCAGATCCACTACATGCTGGATCACTGGTTACTGCCCG
>Ga0307374_10010776_pt1 | contig 13148 bp, 10 predicted proteins | sample OX3MG_FD_202532 | JGI IMG/M metagenome (GOLD analysis project Ga0307374, IMG submission 202532) | Soil microbial communities from Risofladan, Vaasa, Finland - OX-3 | ecosystem: Environmental > Terrestrial > Soil > Coastal area > Acid sulfate soil | place: Finland: Risofladan, Vaasa | collected...
CTCCGGCCATGCGGGGTGCGGCCCGCTGGCCTCGGCGAGCTCGCTCGAGCGCCAGAGGGCGTTGAAGTAGATCTCCTCGGCGAGGCGCGCCGAGAGGGCGCGCGCCTCCTCGGAGTCGAAGGGGAGGCGGAGGGAGAAGAAGACGTCCTGCAGCCCCATCATCCCGATCCCGACCGGCCGCCAGCGGGCGTTCGAGGCGGCCGACTCGGGGGTCGGGTAGTAGTTGATGTCGACGACCCGGTCGAGGTAGGTGACGGCGGCGCGGACCGCGGCGCCGAGGCGCTCCAAGTCACAGCCGCCGTCAGCGACGAAGCGGCCGAGGTTCACCGAGCCGAGGTTGCAGACCGCCGTCTCGCCGCCGCTCGTCACCTCGAGGATCTCGGTGCAGAGGTTGGAGAGGTGGACGACGGCACCCGGCCTCGCCGTCTGGTTGCAGAGCGCGTTGGCGCGGTCCTTGAAGGTCATCCAGCCGTTGCCGGTCTGTGCGAGGGTGCGCATCATGCGCGCGTAGAGCTCGCGGGCGGGCAGCTGGCGCACGAAGCGCCCCTCGCCCTCGGCGCGCAGGTAGGCCTCGCGGAACTCCTCGCCGTAGCGGTCGCAGAGCTCGGGGACCTCCTTCGGGTCGAACAGCGACCACAGGAAGTCCTGCTCGACGCGCTCCATGAACAGGTCGGGGACCCAGTTGGCGAGGTTGATCGTGTGCGCCCGCCGTCCCTCGTCGCCGGTGTTGTCCCGCAGCTCGAGGAAGTCCTCGATGTCGGCGTGCCAGCTCTCGAGGTAGACGCAGGCGGCCCCCTTGCGCCGTCCCCCCTGGTTCACCGCGGCGACCGACGCGTCGAGCGTCTTCAGCCACGGCACCACGCCGTTCGACAGGCCGTTGGTGCCGCGGATCAAAGAGCCGCGCGAGCGCACGCGGTGGAAGGCGAAGCCGATGCCCCCGGCGAACTTGGAGAGCTGCGCGATCTGGCCGTACCGCTCGTAGATCGACTCGAGCTCGTCGAGCGGCGAGTCGAGGAGGTAGCAGGACGACATCTGCGGATGGGTCGTGCCGGAGTTGAACAGCGTCGGACTGGAGGGCAGGTACTCGAGGCGGGACATCAGGCCGTAGAGCTCGATCGCCTCCTCGGCGCTCTCTGCCAGCCCGCAGGCGACGCGCAGCAGGAAGTACTGCGGCGTCTCGATGACGCTCCGCTCCTCGGGGTGTCGCAGCAGGTAACGGTCGTAGAGCGTGCGCAGGCCGAAGAACTCAAAGGCGCGGTCGCGGCCCGCGTCGACGGCGTCGTCGAGCTTGCGGCGGTGCGCGACGACAAAGGCGGCGACCCCCGGCGCGATCAGCCCGACCCGCTCGCCGAGCGCCACGGACTGCGAGAAGGCGTGCACGTCGCTCGCGCGCACCTCCTTGTCGATCACCGTCGAGAGCAGGCGCGCCGCGAGGCGCGAGTAGTTGGGCTCCTCGCACACGAGGGCCGCGGCGGCGCGGATCGACAGCTCGTCGAGCTCGGTCGAGGTCGCACCGTCGCACAGGCCGGAGATCGTGCGCGTCGCGACGCGCATCGGGTCGACCCCTTCCAGCCCCTCCGCGGAGCGAGCCACCGCGCGCACGATCTTGTTCACGTCGACCGCTTCGAGGGTGCCGTTGCGCTTGCGCACGCGCATCGGACTGCCGCCCTCTCCTGGGTCACCGGCGCTCGCGCCCGGCGCCGCCGTCTCGGCCTGTGCCTCGATCGTCGTCGTCATCGCTGTTCCCCTAACCACTAGATGTGGGGGCATGGACAGCCCCGCACTCCAAGATCTAGACAATTACACGCACGTAACTACACAGCTGCAAGGGCCGCCTTTGAGCGCTAAAGGGGTCCCATTGAGTGCTAAGCGCCCGGGCGAAGCGGGGAAGAGAGGGGCGGCGTGGAGGGCGAGCTGAACCTGAAGCAGGTCGCCTCCCGCCTCGGCGTCCACTACATGACCGCCTACCGCTACGTCCGCCAGGGCCGCCTCGACGCCCGACGCGACGGGGAGGGCTGGCGGGTCGCCCCCGCCGCCCTCGCCGCCTTCCTCGCCGGCGCGGGTGACCGGCCGTCCGCGGCGCGCGGCGCCGACTGGTCGGCGCGCCTCGAGGGCCGCCTGCTCGCCGCCGACGAGCCCGCCGCCTGGCAGGTGATCGAGGCGGCGCTCGCCGCCGGCCGCTCGCCCGAGTACTGCTACGTCGAGATGCTCGCCGGCGCGCTCGCGCACATCGGTGAGCGGTGGGCCGCCGGAGAGCTCGACGTCGCCGACCAGCACCTCGCGACGGCGGTCGTGGCCCGCCTCGTGGCGCGCCTCGGCGCCCGCTTCCGCCGGCCGGGACGGGCCCGCGGCACGGCGGTCTTCGGCGCCGCGCCGGGCGAGCTGCACAGCCTGCCGATCGCGATCGCCTCGGACCTCGTCCGCCTCCGCGGCTACGACGTGCTCGAGCTCGGCGCGGACGTGCCCCCGGAGGCCTTCGTCTCGGCGGCGGCGCGCACCCCCCGCCTGATCTGCATCGGGATCGGCGTCACCCAGCCCGAGCTGCTCGGCGCGGTGCAGCAGGTGCTCGACGCGGTGCGCGCCCACGACGGCGAGGTGCCGGTCCTCGTCGGCGGCCTCGCCGCCGCGACCTTCGGAGCGACGCGCCTGCGGGGGGTGAGCGGGATCGCCGCCGACGGCGCCGCCGCCGTCGCCCTCGTCGAGCGCTTCGCCGCCGCCCGCACCCTGCGGGCCGTGTGAGGCGCGGGCACCCCGGAGATACGCTCGGGCGCCCGGCGGCCCTGGCACCGACAGCGGACGCGCGGCGAGGGGGAAACATGGCGAGCGCCTTCCTGACCGTCGAGGACTTCCGTCGCCGGGCGCGGCGACGGCTTCCGAGGGTTGCCTTCGACTTCGTCGACGGGGCGGCCGAGAGTGAGGGCACGATGCGCGCCAACCTCAGCGCCTTCACCGAGGTCCACCTCCGGCCGCGCAACGGCACCCGCGTCGGCCTCCCGGACCTGCGCACGACGGTCCTCGGCCAGGAGCTGTCGATGCCGGTCGCGCTCGCGCCCTGCGGGATGGCGCGCGTCGTGCACCCCGCGGGCGACCTCGCCGCGGTGCGCGCCGCCGGGCGGGCGGGGACCGCCTTCACCCTCTCCACGATGTCGGGTCACGCCCTCGAGGAGATCGCCGCCGCCTCCGCGGGGCCGCTCTGGTACCAGGTCTACGACGTCGGTGGCCGCCCGCGCGTCGAGCGGGCGCTTGCACGCGCCGCCGAGGCGGGCTACCGGGCGATCATGGTCACCCTCGACACCCAGGTGAGCGCGGGCCGCCTGCGCGACTCCCGCAACGGGACGGCGGTGCTGCTCGGGCCGCGGCCGCTGCCCAAGGCCCGCTACCTCCCGCAGATGCTCGCCAACCCCGGGTGGCTGGCGAGGCGCTTCCGCGACGGCCTCGTGCCGCGGGTCCCGAACGTCCTCCAGGAGGACGGCACACCGGAGTACCTCTGGAAGAACGTCCGCCCCTGCTCCCTGTCCTGGGAGGACTTCACCTGGCTGCGCGAGGCCTGGAAGGGGCCGGTGATGGTGAAGGGCGTGCTCGGCGCCGAGGACACCCGGCGCGCCGTCGACCTCGGCGTCGACGCGGTCATCGTCTCCAACCACGGGGGCCGCCAGCTCGACGGGGTGCACGCCACCTTGGAGGTGCTCCCCGAGGTCATCGGGGCCGCCGCGGGGCGGTGCGAGGTGCTCCTCGACGGCGGCATCCGCCGCGGCAACGACGTCGTGAAGGCGCTCGCCCTCGGGGCGCGGGCGGTGCTCATCGGCCGCCCCTGGATGTACGCGCTCGGCGGCGCGGGCGAGGCGGGGATCGACCGGCTGCTCGCGATCCTGCGCGCCGACCTCACCCGCGACCTACAGCTGATGGGCTGCGCGAAGCTCTCCGAGCTCGGCGCCGAGTCGGTCACCGCCCCGGTTTCCTGGTTCGGGTGAGCGCGCCCGACGCGGCGCCGATCGAGCGCCTCGCGGCCTTCGCCGCCGGCAGCGGATCGCTCGCGCTCGACGAGGTCCTCGTACCACGCACGCAACTCCTCGTCCTCGACACCCTCGGCTGCGCGGTGCTCGCCGCGCACCTCGAGCCGACAGAGGCGCTGCTCGCCACGCTGCAGGCGGGCGAGCCGGCGGGGCCCTCCCGGCTGTGGTTCCACGACGGGGGCCTCTCGCCCGCCAACGCGGCGATGCTGAACGCCACCGCGGTGCACGGCTTCGAGCTCGACGACATCACCACCTCCCTCGGCCACTACGGCTCGGTGACCGTCCCGGTGGCGCTCGCCCTCGCCGACGCCGGCCACCTGCTCAGCGGCGCGGCGCTGCTGCGCGCCGTCGTCGTCGGCATCGAGGTCGGGCTGCGGGTCAACGAGTGCGTCGGCGGGGTCCCACACCTGCAGCTCGGCTTCCACGGCCCGAGCGTCTTCGGGACCTTCGCCGCCGCCGCGACGGCCGGCGCCGTGCTCGGCCTCTCGCCCGCCGAGATGACGCACGCCCTCTGCCACGCGGCGCAGTTCACCGCCGGGCTGATGGGCGCGCAGCACGGCGGGATGGGCAAGCGCCTCCTCCCGGGGCGCGCCGCGCACAGCGGGATTCTCGCCGCAGGCCTCGCGGCGCACGGCTTCACGAGCACCCCCGCCCTCTTCGCCCGTGGCTACGGCAGCTTCCCCGAGGCCTTCTCCGGCGGCGGCGAGGGCTACGACCTCGCCCGCCTCGCGGAGGGGCTCGGGAGCGACCTGCGGGCGCACAAGGTGAACTTCAAGCTGTGGGCCTGCAGGATCCCGATCCACCCCTCGCTCGAGGCGATCCGGCAGTTGCGCGCCGCCACCCCCTTCGCGGCGGAGGAGGTGGAGCGGCTGGAGGTCGCGCTCACCGGCGGGGCCTTCCGCTCGGTCGGCCACCCCTACCGCCCGGACACCGTCGCCTCCGCCCAGCTCAACCTGCAGTACTGCGTGGCGATGATGCTGCTCGAGGGCGACGTCTTCGAGCAGCAGTTCCGCGCCGAGCGCCTGCGCGACCCCGCCGTGCTCGACCTCGCGGCGCGGGTCCGCGTGCGCCACGACCCGCGCCTCGACGACGCGGCGCGGGACCCGATCACCCAGCCCTCGCTCGTCGAGATGACGCTCGCCGACGGCCGCCGCCTGCGGGGGGAGGGGTTCCTCCCGGGGGCGACCGCCCCCGTCCCGGCCGAGGTCGTCCTCGCGAAGTTCCAGCGCATGTGCGAGGCGGCGCTCGAGAAGGAGCACGCCGACGAGCTCGCGGCATGCTGTCTCGACCTCGAGCACGCCCCCGACCTGCGGGCGCTCTCGGCGCTCCTCGCGCCCACCCGCTGAGGGCGCGGCGCGCCGCGGCGTCAGGGGCGGCGCACGTCCTTCGGCAGCAGCGAGCGGATCTCCTCGAGCACCTCGGCCGTGAAGTCGTACTGACGGGGGCCGGGGAGCACCGTCGAGCGGTGGTCGGTGATCGAGAGGATCACGTCGTCGAAGCCGATCTCCTCGAGCTCGAGGAGGCGCTCGGTCGCCACCTCGGCGCCGCAGCGCAGGTGGAAGGCGCCCGCCTCGTCGAGGGCCGTGGTCGGCGCCGAGAGGTCACACTCGACCGAGGTCATCAGCGCGCGGCCGCCGCCGAGGTCCCGGTAGCGCTTGACCGCGTCGCGCATCTTCACCCAGCCGCCGAACATCGCCCCCGCCCCGCCGGAGGCCATCCAGCCGTCGAACTGCGTGGCGGCCCGGCGGAGCTGGGCGGCGGAGTACCAGGCACCGAGGACGAAGCGGGGCGCGCCGACCTTCACGGGCCACGCCGGCTCGTCCGCCCAGGGGTCAGCCTCGCCGAAGGCGCCACCCAGCCAGTGGCCGTAGGCGTTGTCGGTGCCCTTCTCGGCGAAGAGCGCCTCGAGCTCGGGCACCTGCCGCCCCGCGAAGACCTGGCGGATGGCGAGCATCCCCTCGCCGAGGAGCGTGAAGCGCTGCTCCCAGTCGACGCCCACCGAGTCGTACTCGCGGGGCTGGGAGCCGGTCCCCACGCCGATCGTCACCCGACCCGGCGCGAAGGTCTGCAGGGTGAACATCCGCTGTGCGGAGTCGTACTTGTTGCGCAGCGAGACGATGTGGATCGCGGTCCCGAGCTCGATGCGCTCGGTCGCGTAGGCGGCGAGCGCGAGGTAGGCGAAGGGGTCCGGGCCGTCGAGGCGGGGGTAGCCAGGGAGCGGCAAGCGGTCGCTCACCCAGAGGCTGTCGAGCCCGGCCGCTTCGATCATGCGCGCCCGCTCCGCGACGCCCTGCGCGTCGAGGAGCGTGCCGGTGATGTCCACGTACGGGGGCAGGACGCCGATGCGCATGGTCTCCTCGTCTCGGTGCGGGCGCCCCATCATGGTCGACCCGCCCGCGGACGGCCCGAGGGCTTCCGGCGAGAGGCGACCCGGGCGGCATAGCCTTTTCGGAGACCCCGACGGAGGCGCCCGTGGCCGAGACGACAGAGGCGCAGCAGACGCTGTGGAGCGGCCTCGACCTCCGTTCGGGGATCAAGGGCGGCTCCCAGGCGGCCCGCGAGCTGCTCCGCAACTCCGTTTGGCAGAACGAACTAGAGGGCGGCGAGCGCTACGAGCTGCTCGCCCTCGCCTCGCGCACCCGTCCCGCTGCCTTCCTCAGCGCCATCGACCTGCCGGGCGGTGTCGCGCCGCAGCTGCGGTGGCGGGGCGACCTCGCGGTCGCCTGGTCCCTCCGCTACCGCCGTGTCGCCGAGACGGCTCCGCGCACCGCCCCGCCCTTCGCGATCTACGTGCTCGGCGTGAATCCTCCGGCGGGCCTCACCGACGAGGAGATGGTCGAGTTCGACGGCTTCTACACGAGTGTCCACATGCCCGAGGTCGCCGAGCGGCGCAACTGCCTGCGGGCGACCCGCTACGAGCTCGAGCAGGCGCTCCATCCCGCGGGGCGGGGCAGCCCGCGCTTCCTCGTCGTCTACGAGGTCGACGAGGCCGGCTCGCAGAACCGCAAGCACATCGGCGCGCCGTACACGGCGGGGCCGCCGGTCTGGCAGCGGCACACGACCCCCTGGCGCTTCTGGTACCGGCGCCTCGGCGACGACTAGACCGCCGCAGGGCTTTCCGGGGCGGGCGGGCGGCGCCGGGGGGGCGCGCCCCTCGGGCCGCGACCGCAGGTCCGCCGGCTGTGGGTGAACCCGCCCCTCACGGACCCACCTCGTCGGCGTGCGCTTGCGGCGAACGGCGGTCACGGCACCACGTAGATGTAACGAGGATGCACCCGAATGTGACAGTTGCCCTACCGGATGAACTAACGTCCGACACGTAGCGAATGTAACGACGGTTAACCAGTGCCTGTGGTTGGATCACCGGCAGCCTGGTCACCATCCGGGGCAATCATCTCAAGGGGGGCAACGCAGTGGGGCGATTTCGACGGCTGCTCGTGGTGTTTTTGAGCGCGATTTCCATGACGTTCGCAATACCGGCGGCATCGGCGCTCGCCAGCACCTCGTCGACCGGAGCGATCAAGCATGGCGGCACCCTGAACGTCCTTGACATCGGTGGCGAATACCGCTCGCTGAGCTCGCTGCAGAAGAGCGGCCTCGGAAACTTCCTCAAGTACTCGGCGGTCTACCAGAACCTGTTCACGTTCAACTCCGCCGGGCAACTCATCCCGCAGCTGGCGCTCTCGTACCAGTACTCCAGCAACAACACGGTGATCACGGTCCAGCTCCGCCGTGGTGTCCACTTCCAGGACGGCACCCTCATGAGCGCCCAGGCGGTGGCCTTCGACATCAACGAGTGGGCGAACCCCGCCGTGAACTCCGAGTGCGCCCCCTACCTCACGAACCTCACCTCGGCGGTGGCGTCGGGCGCCAACACCGTCGTGATCACGTTCAGGGTCCCCTACGGCGCGTTCATGCGCATCGTGAGCGGCACGATCTGCGGCGCCGTCGTCTCCCCGACGGCGGTCCAGACCGAGGGGCTCACCGGCTTCGGCACCCACCCGGTCGGCACCGGCCCCTACGCCTTCGCGTCCGAGGTGCTCGGCACCTCCTCGACGTGGACCAAGTGGTCCGGCTACTGGGACAAGCGGAACGCGGGCTACTACAACACGATCACCGTGTCGGCCATCGACAACGACCAGAGCTGTCTCGCGGCAGTCGAGTCGGGCACCGCGCAGGTCTGCGCCAACGGTGACCCCACGGACTACCTCTCCGTCCGGCACAACCCGCGGGTGCACACGATCGTCGGTCCGGCGGTGGCCGTCGAGGACATCTCGTTCAACCAGCAACAGGCGCCTTTCAACAACCTGCTCGCGCGCCGGGCCGTCGCGGAGGCGATCGACACCGCGGCGATCTCGAAGAGCCTCTACCGCGGCGTGGTGCCGGCGACCCAGTCGATCCTCGCGCCGAGCGAGTTCGGCTTCCCGGGCCTGAAGGTGAAGGGTTACCCGAAGTACAGCATCGCCAACGCGCGCGCTGACGTCGCGCAGCTTCCGGGGCACACGCTCTCCTTCACGCTGGTCTGTCAGACGGTGCCGGGCGAGATCACCCTCGCAGAGGCGCTCCAGTCCCAGTTGGCGAGCGCCGGGATCACGATGACGATCAACCCCGAGGACATCGTCACGATCCTCAGCCAGATCCGTCAGAACCAGTACCAGGCGTCGCAGCTCGGCACCACCGGCTACCCCGACCCCGATGTCGTCTACTACCGCAACTACAACTCGGCGAGCAGCAACGACAACACGGCGACCAACGACCCGATCATCAACCAGTACTCCCTGAAGGGACGCGAGACGGTCTCCGGGCCGCAGCGGCTGGCGCTCTACAACAAGGTCACCGCCGAGGTGGCCAAGGACCTTCCGAGCGTGCCCCTCTTCCCGCAGCCGCTGTACTACTTCGTCTCTCCGAAGCTGCGAGGGTTCAACCCGGTCGGCTCCGAGATCATCCAGTGGCAGGACGTGTACTCGGCGTAGGTCTGAGGATCGCACCCCGAGCATCAGTGTTGATCGCACCGCCGTCCCCACTTGTATCGGGGACGGCGGTGCGGCAACTCGAGCGGATCCGCGCCCCGCGCATCACGCAGCTGGCCGACGAATGACGACCGACCCGTCAACCTCGAAGGGGTGTAAGTGAGGTACGTCCTGGATCTCGTGGGGAGACGTATCCTCCAGGCGATCCCCGTCATGCTCGGCGTGTCGTTGATCGTCTTCTCGCTTCTCAGCCTTCTCCCCGGGAGCGCCGCGCTCGCGATCCTCGGACCGGGGGCGACGAATGCGCAGGTCGCACACCTCTCCCAGCAGCTCGGCCTCAACCAGCCCTTCGTGGAGCGGTACCTGATCTGGGTGGGCCACGCGATCACCGGCAACCTCGGCACCTCACTCCTCACGAACCAGCCCGTGATCGCCGAGATCGAGCAACGACTGCCGGTGAGCTTCGAGATCATGGTGATCTCCTACATCCTGTCCCTCGGCACCGCGATTCCCGTCGCCATCCTCGCGGCGCGCCGGCCGCGTGGCATTGCCGACTCGATCAACCGTCTGTTCTCGACGGTCGCCCTCTCGGTCCCCGGGTTCGTCACCGCCCTGCTGCTCATCCTCGTCTTCTCGGTCAAGCTGGGGCTGCTCCCGACAGAAGGGTTCGTGCCGCTGGCACACGGGCTGGTCCCCAACGTGAAGAGCCTGATCCTTCCTTCGGCCTCCGTCAGCGTGGGGCTGTTCGCGAACTACAGCAGGATCCTCCGGTCCGACATGATCGACCAGCTCCGGAACGAGGACTACGTGCTCACGGCGCGAGCGAAGGGGATCGGCCAATGGAGGATCCTGTTCCTCCACGTCGCCAAGAACTCCCTCTTCCCCCTCATCACCGTCGTCGGGACCAACTTCGGCTACCTCATCGGCGGCGTCGTCGTCGTGGAGAACGTCTTCGGGCTCCCCGGCATGGGGCAGCTGATGCAGTACTCGATCCTCAACCGGGACTACACGGTCGTACAGGGCGAGGTCATCCTCATCGCCGTCGCCGTGATCCTCATGAACCTCGTCACCGACCTCGCCTACATCTTCCTCGACCCGAGAGTGCGCTATGGCGCTACCGGTAACTGACAACCTGGCTCAGACGGAGCCAGCCGAGGCGACACTCCCCTTCTGGGCGCGCTCGCACTTCCGGATGCGGCGCAGCGCCCTCGCCCTCTACATCCCGCTCGGTGCGCTCATCCTGCTCGTCGTGGCGTGCTTCTTCGGGCCGTGGATCCTGCACCTTCCCCCGGCGAGCTTCGCCAACATCGCGAACAGCAACCTGCCGCTCGGATCCCCCGGGCACCTTCTCGGGACGGACCAGCTCGGCAACGACATGCTGTCCCGGACGCTCGTCGGCGGGCGGGTGTCGATGGTCGTCGGCTTCGGCGCGACCCTCGTCGGGTTCGTGATCGGGACCTCCATCGGCGTCGTCGCGGGCTACTTCGGCGGCGCGGTCGAGACGGTGCTGATGCGCATCCTCGACATGGTGCTCGCCTTCCCCTCGCTCATCCTCGCGATGACGCTCGTGGTCTTCCTCGGGCCGAGTGAGCGCAACGAGATCATCGCCATCTCGTTCTTCGCGATCCCGAACTACGCCCGGCTCTCGCGGGCTGCCACCCTCAAGATCCGCGAACGTGAGTACGTGCTGGTCGGGAGGGTGATCGGCGCCGGCCCCCGGCACATCATGATCCGCCACGTCTTCTCGAACGTGCTGCCCTCGCTGCTCACCATCGTTCCCTTGACGGTCGCCGTCGCGATGATCATCGAGGCGACGCTGAGCTTCCTCGGCCTCGGCGTGCGCCCGCCCACGCCGAGCTGGGGAAACATGATCGCCCAGGGTCAGGCCACGATGTCGATCGCGCCCCAGGACATCATCATCCCCGCCGTCGGGCTCTTCCTCACGGTGCTCTTCTTGAACCTGACCGCGGAGCAGTGGCGCCTCCGGATCTCGCAGTAGGTCGACGAATGCACCCCGCGACCGGCGACGACGTGCACAGCTCGGGCACCGCCGCGCCGGCGGCCGTCTCGGTCGCCACCGCCGACGCTCCGGCGCTGCCCGGCACCGAGGGCCACGAGGCCCTGATCGAGGTGCGCGACCTGAAGGTGACGATCCCCTTTCGCGGACAGGACGTCTACGCGGTGCGTGGCGTCACCTTCGACGTGCATCGCGACAGCACCGTCGTCCTCGTGGGTGAGTCCGGATCGGGCAAATCGGTCACCGCCCGATCGATGCTCGGGCTGCTCCCGCCGGCGACGACGATCAGCGGCTCGGTGAAGTTCGAAGGGCACGAGCTCGTCGGCCTCTCCGAGAAGCAGTGGCGGCAGCACCGCGCGACGGGGATCTCGATCGTCTTCCAGGACCCCACTCGCTCCCTGAACCCGACGATGCGGATCGGGCACCAGATCGGTGAGGGGATCCGCAGGCACTTCGGCGTCTCCCGGGCCGCCGCCCTGGACCGGGCGACCGAGCTCCTCGACATGGTCGGCATCGGGTCGCCGAAGGAGCGCGTCCGGGACTACCCGCACCAACTCTCCGGTGGCATGCGCCAGCGGGTGATGATGGCGATCGCCATCTCGTGCGACCCGAAGGTGCTGATCGCCGACGAGCCGACCACGGCGCTCGACGTCACGACCGAGGCGCAGATCATGGAGCTGCTGCTCTCGCTGCAGAGCCAGCTGCACATGGGCCTGCTCCTCATCACCCACAACATGGGGCTCGCCTTCACCTACGGCGACGAGATCGCGGTGATGTACGCGGGGCGCATCGTCGAGAGCGCTCCGAAGGAGGAGCTCGTCCGCCACGTGCGGATGCCCTACACGAACGGCCTCCTCGGCTCCCTGCCCGCTGTCGATGACCTCCCCCATTCGCAGCTCGCCGCGATGCAGGGGCGCCCGCCGGACGCGATGACGACGCCGCGTGGATGTGCGTTCCAACCGAGATGCCCGATCGCGGAGGCGAGGTGCACCGAACAGGCCCCTCCGCTCGCGGTCCTCGACGGCACGCACGCCTGCGCCTGCTGGTACCCCCTGTAACCCCGGAGCCCCTGGAGACCGCCTGCACATGGCCACGAGCGGAGTTGATGCGGTGCGACAGACGGCGCGCCAGGCGGGCACCACGGCGCCCCTGCTCGACGTCCGGCACGTCGAGCGGACCTTCGTCGTGAACACGCCGGGACAGGGGCGGCGGAAGATCCAGGCCGTGGCGGACGTCTCGTTCGACATCTGGCCCGGAGAGACGGTCGCGCTCGTCGGCGAGACGGGGTGTGGCAAGTCGACGCTCGCGCGCTCGATCCTGCAGCTCCCCCGCCCCGAGGCGGGCGAGGTGGTCTTCAAGGGGGCGGACCTCGTGCAGCTCCGACATGCCGCGCTGCGCAACGCGATGCAGGGCATGCAGGTCGTCTTCCAGGATCCCTTCAGCTCCCTCAACCCCCGCTGGAACGTGCTGGAGCTCGTCGGGGAGCCGTTGGCGGTGCACGACGTCGGGACCAAGCAGGAGCGCACGCGCCGCGTCGAGGAGCTCCTCGAGGCGGTCGGCCTCGATGCACGGATCCACGGTCGGCGTCGACCGAGGGAGCTCTCCGGCGGCCAGTGCCAACGGGTCGCGATCGCACGCGCGCTCACGCTCAGCCCGAACCTCATGGTCTGCGACGAGGCGGTCTCCTCGCTCGACGTGTCGATCCAGGCGCAGATCCTCAACCTCTTCGAGGACCTGCGGACCGACTTCGACCTCTCCTACCTCTTCATCACCCACGACCTCTCGGTGGCCCGCCACATGAGCGACCGCATCGCGGTCATGTACCTCGGCAAGATCGTCGAGCTCGCGCCCTCCACCGAGCTCTTCTCGAACCCCCTCCATCCCTACTCCGCGGCACTGCTCTCCTCGATGCCCCACTCCGACGGCACCGCGACCCCGGACCGCATCCGCCTCACCGGCGACATCCCCTCCGCCGCCAACCCCCCGAGCGGCTGCCGCTTCCGCACGCGCTGCCCGTTCGCGCAACAGCTCTGCGCGGACGTCGAGCCCCCGCTCAACGCGGTCAGCGAGGGGCGACAGGTCGCCTGCCACTTCCCGCTCGAGCGCCACACCGCCGCGGCGGCACCGGCCGGCACGCGGGTCGACTAG
>Ga0307374_10010777_pt1 | contig 13148 bp, 12 predicted proteins | sample OX3MG_FD_202532 | JGI IMG/M metagenome (GOLD analysis project Ga0307374, IMG submission 202532) | Soil microbial communities from Risofladan, Vaasa, Finland - OX-3 | ecosystem: Environmental > Terrestrial > Soil > Coastal area > Acid sulfate soil | place: Finland: Risofladan, Vaasa | collected...
CCCGCACTCGCCCGGCGGATCCTCGGTCCGTTCGCCATCGTGGGGCTCTCCACCCACGCGCCCCACGAGGTCGAGGCGTCGGAGCTCGAGCCCGTCGACTACGTCTCAGCCGGGCCGGTCGTCGAGACGCCCACGAAGCCGGGCAGGCCGGGCACCGGCGTCGACTACGCGGCGTTCGCCATCGGGCGGGCCCGTTCGCTCCACCGCCCCGTCTTCGTCACCGGCGGCGTCACGCCGACCGCGGTTCCGCGGCTCGCCGCAGCGGGAGTCCGCCACTTCGTGGTCGTGCGCTGGCTCACCGAGTCCACGGACCCCGAGGCGTCGGCAAGAGCCCTCCGCCAAGCGATCGACGAGTCGGTCGCGGCCGGCGAGGCTTGACGGCCCTGGCGAGCGCGTCTTCCTCGGCGGCGGCGCCCCAACCGGGGAACCCGTGCTCGGACGTCAGCGGTGGCGCTCGATCCACCCGACGAGCGTCGCCACCACCCGCGGGTCCGCGCGGAGCCAGTGGCCGGCTGCGGGCACGATCCGCAGGTCCACCGGCCCGTCGGTGGCCGCGTCGGAGACGGCTCGGGCGGCGGCGACCGGCACCTCGGAGTCGTCGGAGCCGTGCACGACGAGCAGCGGTCGGGCACCCAGGTGCGATGCCGCGTCGAGGGGGGCCAGCGCCACGATCTCGGCCGCCCACGTGTCGAGGTCGGGCGGGTACCCCTCGGTCGAGATGACGCCGCTCCGCCGGCATCGCTCGAGGACCTTCTCCCGGTTCGACGTCCAGGCCGTGAGGTCGGCCGGGCCGGCGATCGACGCGACGCCCGACACCCGCACGTCGCTGGCCGCGGTGCGCAGGGCGATCGCCCCGCCGAGGCCGAAGCCGATCAGCCACACCCCTTTCCCCAGACCTGCCTCCGCGTCCACGACTCTGGACATGTCGTCGAGCCAGCCCTTCGCCGAGAAGTCCCCTGCGGACCCGCTCGTCCCGCGGAGCATGGGGACGATCACCCGGCACGCGCATTCTTCGGAGAGCCGGTCGGCGAGCGCGGGGTACCCGCGGCCGGAGTCCGCCGAACGGTCCGGGTCGCGCGGGAGCTCGTGGCAGAACACGATGGTGCCGCCGGCGGATGCGCCGAGGGAGGCCGCCGTCTCGTAGATGCGGAGCGCGCCGGCCGCACCGTCGACGACGCGCCAGTGGCCAGGCACGGTCAAATGCCGATGTGCTGAGCCAGCAGCTCCCGGTGGTACGCCGGGTCGCCGAAGATGAGCTCCGACGACTTGGCCCGCTTGAAGTACAGGTGCGCGTCGTGCTCCCAGGTGAACCCGATCCCGCCGTGGATCTGGATGTTCTCCGCAGCCGCGTGGAAGTACGTCTCGGAGCAGTAGGACTTGGCGAGACTCGCCACGAGCGGAAGCTCGTCGGAGTCCTCGGCGGCCGCCCAGCCGGCGTAGTACGCGGCGGATCGCGCGGACTCGACCTCGAGCAGCAGGTCCGCGCACTTGTGCTTGACCGCCTGGAAGCTGCCGATAGGCCTGCCGAATTGGATGCGGGTCTTCGCGTACTCGACCGAGCTGTCGAGGCAGTGCTGTGCACCCCCGACCTGCTCCGCGGCGAGCGCGACCGCGGCGAGCTGGAGCGTCTTGGTCACGCCCTGCGCCGCACCGCCGGCGGAGCCCACCAGCTCGGCGGGCGTGCCGGAGAACTCGAGGCGCGCCTGCTTGCGGGTCTGGTCCATCGTCGAGAGCGAGCTGCGGGCGAGTCCGTGCGCCCCTCCCTCGACGGCGAACAGCCCGAGCCCGTCGGCCGTCTGCGCCACCACCAGAACCAGGTCGGCGATGTGGCCGTCGAGGACGAAGCTCTTCTGGCCGTCGAGCGTCCAACTGCCGTCGGGACCGCCGGGGAAGGCGGCGAGCTGGACGGCGTCGAGCTCCCAGCGGCCGGCGTCCTCCGTGAGGGCCACCGTCGCGATCGTCTCCCCCGACGCGATGCCCGGGAGCCAGCGCGCCTTCGCCTTCTCGTCGCCCGAGCTGAGCAGCGCGCCCGCGGCCAGGACCACGGAGGAGAAGAAGGGGGCGCAGAGGAGGGCGCCGCCCATCTCTTCGAGCACGACCACGAGCTCGACGAAGCCGAACCCCGCACCGCCGTACTCCTCGGGGATCGCGAGCGACTGCAGCCCGAGCTGCTCGGCCATCTGCCGCCACACCGCGGGGTCGTAGCCCTCCGCGGTCGCCATGAGTCGCCGCACTTCGGACTGCGGCGACTTGTCGGCGAGGAAACGGCGTACCGCCTGGCGAAGCTCCTCTTGCTCCTCGCTGAACGCGAAGTTCATCGTGTGGTGGTCTACCACGTGTGCAAACCTGTGGGCATGCCTGACGTAGAGCGGATCTGGGAGGACGCGGCGTGCGAGCTGCATCGCACGGTCGTGGGCCCCGTGGACAACAACGTGTACGTGCTGCGCTGCCGCCAGACCGGCGACGCGCTCCTCGTGGACGCGGCCAACGAGCACGAGCTGCTGCTCGACCTCTGCGAGCGCCTCGGAGTGCGCAAGGTGGTCGAGACCCACGGGCACTGGGACCACATCCAGGCCGTACCCGCGGTCAGGGACGCCGGCTACTCGGTCGCGGTCACCGAGGCGGACGCCGCCATGCTCCCCTCCTACGACGAGCTGCTCGAGGACGACACCGTGCTCGAGGTCGGTCGGCTCCGGGTCCGTACGGTCGCGACCCCCGGCCACACCCCCGGCTCGATGTGCTTCTCCGTCGAGGGCACGCCGCTCCTCTTGACCGGCGACACCCTCTTCCCGGGCGGCCCGGGCAACACGTCGTTCCCCGGCGGGGACTTCCCCACGATCATCCAGTCGATCGAACGCCGCCTCTTCGCCACGTTCGGCGCGTCCACCATCGTGCTCCCAGGTCACGGGTCCACGACCACGATCGGCACCGAGTCCCCGCACCTCCAGGAGTGGGTCGAGCGAGGTTGGTGAGCGGGCGGCGGCACCGGGTATTTCCCCTACACCCGTGGTAGAAATCCGACCTCACCGGTAGACTCCGCGACGATGACCGCACCGCTCCTCGAGATCGCAGGTCTGCGCGTCGCCGCTAAGGGGGCGCCGTCCCCCGACGCCGCGCGAGGCGACGAGACCCCTAGTGCCGGGGCCGGGGGGCCCCAAGAGCTCCAGATCCTCCGCGGCATCGACCTCGTCGTGGGTGCCGGGGAGGTCCATGCCCTCATGGGGCCGAACGGCGCGGGCAAATCCACGCTCGCCGCCACCCTGATGGGCCACCCGACGTACGCCGTCGTGGACGGTACCGTGCGCTTCAAAGGTGAGGACATCACGCACTGGGCGACGGATGCCCGGGCCAAGGCCGGCCTGTTCCTCGCCTTCCAGTACCCCGAGGCGATCGAGGGCGTCTCGGTGGTCCAGTTCCTGCGCCAGGCGATGTCCGCCCGGCGCGCCGAGGACGTCTCGGTGCTCGAGGTCCGCCTGGCGATGACCGAGTGGATGGAGCGTCTCGGCATGGACCCGTCGTTCGGGGAGCGCCATTTGAACCAGGGGTTCTCCGGCGGGGAGAAGAAGCGCAACGAGATCCTCCAGATGGCGATGCTGGAGCCGGACCTCGCTGTCCTCGACGAGACCGACTCGGGTCTCGACATCGACGCCCTCGGTGTCGTCGGCCGGGGCGTCCGCACCGTGCGCGAGCAGCACCCGACACTGGGCGTGCTCGTGGTGACCCACTACCAGCGGCTCCTCGAGACGCTCGTCCCCGACCGCGTGCACCTGCTCTTCGACGGCAAGATCGTCGAGAGCGGGGGGCCCGAGCTCGCCGAGCGCATCGAGTCCCAGGGCTACGAGTCGTGGCGCCGCTGAACCGATGACCCCGCCGACCGTCTCCCCCACTGCAGCGGCGACACCAAACCCGGCTGGCGAGCTGGACGTCGAGACGCTGCGCAAGGACTTCCCGCTGCTCGCGCGCACCGTCCACGGCAGGCCCCTCGTGTACCTCGACTCCGCTTCGAGCTCGCTGCAGCCGAGGCAGGTCCTCGCCGCGATGGAGCAGTACTACGAGACCTGCCACGCGAACGTCCACCGGGGGGTCTACACGACGGCCGAGGAGGCCACCGCCCGCTACGAGGGTGCCCGGACCTCGGTGGGGCGGTTCGTGGGCGCGCGCGACCCCGAGCGCGAGATCGTGTTCGTGAAGAACGCGACCGAGGCGCTGAACCTCGTCGCACGGTCGTGGGGGGCAGCGAACCTCCACCAGGGCGACACGGTCCTCCTCACCGAGCTGGAGCACCACGCCAACCTCGTGCCGTGGCTGATGCTCGCCGAGCAGACGGGCATCAAGCTCCGCTACCTCGGCCTCGACGCCGACGGTCGGCTCGACCTCTCGGATCTGGACCGCAAGCTCGAGGGCGTGAAGCTCGTTGCGGTCTCCGCCATGTCCAACGTGCTCGGCACGATCCCGCCCGTCACGACGATCGCCGAAGCGGCGCACGCGGCCGGGGCGCTCGTCGTCGCCGACGGCGCGCAGGCGGTGCCGCACCTGCCCGTCGACGTCCAAGCGCTCGGCGTCGACTTCCTCGCCTTCTCCGCGCACAAGATGCACGGCCCGACGGGCATCGGCGCGCTCTGGGCGCGCGCCGAGCTCCTCGATTCGATGCCGCCGTTCCTCGGGGGCGGCGGCATGATCCTCGACGTCCGCACCGACGGGTTCCTGCCGGCCGATCCCCCCCACCGGTTCGAAGCCGGCACGCCGCCGATCGCCGAAGCCGTGGGCTTCGGCGCCGCCGTCGACTACCTCACGGCGCTCGGCATGCCGCGGGTCCGCGCCCACGAGGAGCGTCTCACCGAGTACGCCATGGACGCGATCGCCGACCGCCTCGGGGAGGACTGCAAAGTCTTCGGCCCGCCGGCGGCCCCCGACCGTGGCGGCGTCCTCTCCCTCGGGTTCCGCGACGTCCACCCGCACGACCTCGCCCAGGTGCTCGACCAGTACGGCGTGTGCGTCCGACCGGGCCACCACTGCGCGAAGCCCCTCATGCGCGTGCTCGGCGTCACCGCCACCGCGCGTGCGTCGATCGGGACCTACAACGACGAGCACGACATCGACACGCTGATCGAGGGCCTCATCGGGGCCGGGAGGCTGTTCTCGTGACGGACCTCGAGGACCTCTACCGGGAGATCATCCTTGACCACTACCGCTCACCGCGCAACCGCGGCGAGCTCGAGTCACCGCCCGCGCACCGGGTCGAGGGTTTCAACCCGTTGTGTGGCGACGAGATCGTCCTCACGCTGCTCGCCGAGGGGGGGCAGGTCACGGACATCAAGTTCGCGGGGAGCGGCTGCTCGATCAGCCAGTCCTCGGCGTCGCTCATGTCGTCCGCGGTGAAGGGCAAGACCCTCGAAGAGGCTCGCCGGCTCATCCGCACCTTCAAGTCGATGATGTCGATCCACGAGGCGGCGCTCGCCGACGGCGACGACGACGACGAGGCGGACGACGGTGACGACGGGGGCGAGGGGCGGAACGGCAGCGGCGGGAACGGCAGCGGCGGGAACGGCAGCGGCGGAGGCGGGCTCGCCGACGTGCGCAAGCTCGGTGAGCTCGCCGCACTGCAGGGCGTCGTCAAGTTCCCCGTGCGGATCAAGTGCGCGACGCTGAGCTGGAACGCCCTTACGCAGGCGCTGGACGAGGTCGACGGCTGATCCCCGCGCTCGCGCCGGACGCCGGTTCGCAACGCGGAGCTCACCGGGCGGCCGTCGCGGCGAGGCCCGTCAGGGAGCACAGGGCGACGGGTCGAATGTCGGCGTCGAGGTCGGAGGCGGCGCCGTGCCCGTGCCGGATGATCCCGACGACCCGGGCGACGGTGTCGACGCGGCTGTGGAGACCGGCACGCTGGGCGGTGTCTCGGGTTGGAGGTTCGTCCCCGGCGGTGGCGCGGCTGGGTGGACGAGCTCGTTGCCGAAGATCTTCACGAGCAGCTGCTGGTCCGCCGGCTGACTGACGAACAGGACGTCGCCCCACGGTGTCACCGCCCCGGCTGTGGTCGTCGGCAACGTGTAGGTCGTGATCGCGTTCGGTGTGAGCGAGTGGAAGTCGACGGCGATTCGCAACAGGTCACCGAGCGAGAATGTCTTGTCGATGACCAGTCCCTGCGGGAGCGAGGCAAGGAACGAGTTCAGCCTCAGGGGGTTCACCTCGCGCTTCGCGGCGTCGACCAGCGCGCGGAGGAAGGCGTCCTGGCGTTCGATCCGGCCGAGGTCGCCGATCGGTGTGTCCACCCACTGACCGTTCGACTGGTACTGGTAGTGGCGGCTCCGGGCGACCGCGAGGGCCTCTGTCCCGTTGAGCAGCTGGCAGCCGGTCGCGGTCACCTGGAGGCCCGACCAGGCGTCACGCGCCGGGTACGGGAAGTTCATGTAGACGCCACCGAGCGCGTTGACGGCTCCCTTGAACCCTTCGAAGTTGACCTCCACCACGTGGCTGATCGCGATGCCGAAGTTGTCCTGGATGGTCTCCACGAGGAGGCTCGGCCCGCTGTTGTACGACGAGTTGATGCGGTTGAAGCGCCCGAAGAGCGACGCGTCCTTGCCCACCATCTGGACCAGCGTGTCGCGCGGGATCGAGAGGATCGCGATCTGCTTGGTCGCGGGGACGACGTGCCAGACCATGACGACGTCGCTCCGCTGACCGGTGACCGTCGTCGAGGTCCCCACACCTGTCGACGCACTGACCCCGAGCCGCGAGTCCGAGCCGATTACCAGCATGTTGAAGGGCTGCCCGGAACCGACGGGGTGAAGGTCCGCAACCGCGACCTTCTGGATCTGGCCGTAGCGGTAGCGGGCGTACAGGTAGAAGCCGCCGGCGGCGAGCAACGCCAGCACCACGAGCGCCACGAGCGGCGTGAGGATCTTGCGACGCGTGCTCCAGCGCTTCCGGCTCCGGCCCCGCCCACCAGCACCGGGTCCGCCACCACCGGGTGCGCCGCCACCGTCGCGGGGCACGCCGGGCGCACCCCGCCCGGGTCCGGGCGCGTCGATCCCTTCACCGAGAGCGCGAAGCCGGTCGGCACCTGCCACCTCGCGCGGCTCGGAGCGCCCGCCACGCGCCCGCCCTTCGATCTGGTCGCCAAGCGAGCGGAGCCCGCGCTCCGAGGGAGTCGCGCCTGTGCGGCGTCTACCCATCGTGGCAACGGTACCCGCCGAGGTCGAGCAACCAACGTCGGCGCGAGCGGAACCCTCGTGTCAGCTGGGGCGGGCTCGGCGCAGGTGCAGGCGGCGCAGGTTCAGGCGGCGTCGTGGGCGCCGTACGCGGCGTAGCCGGTGTGCTCGAGCTCCTCGGCGAGCTCCTGACCGCCGCTCGCGACGATCCTCCCGTCCACGAGCACGTGGACCTTGTCGGCACGCAGCTCCCGGAGCAGCCGGTAGAAGTGCGTGACCGCGACGACTCCCAACCCCCACTCCGAGGTGGCGCGCTCGATCCGCTTCGAGACGGATCGCACCGCGTCGACGTCGAGACCCGAGTCGATCTCGTCGAGCACGGCGAACTTCGGCCGCAACACCCCGAGCTGGACGACCTCGTTGCGCTTGCGCTCGCCGCCGGAGAGGTCGACGTTGAGCGCCCTGCGGAGGAACCGGTCGTCGAACCCGATCGCCGCCGCCTCCTCCGAGAGGCGCGCCCCGAGGTCCGCGGCGCCCACTCCCGGGTCGGTGTCGGCGAGCGCCTCGCGCATGGCCGCCTCGACGAGCACGCCCGGGACCTCGATCGGCTGCTGGAGCGCCAGGAAGAGACCCGCCCTGGCCCGCTGCCAGCTCGGCAGCCCGACCAGCTCGACGTCGTCGATCCGGATGCTGCCCGACGTGACGGTGGTGCCGGGGCGACCCATGAGCGCATGCGCCAGCGTGCTCTTCCCCGAGCCGTTCGGGCCCATCACGACGTGCACCTCGCCGCTCCCCACGCTGAGGTCGACGCCGCGAACGACCTCCCGAGCGCCCGCAGACGCGTGCAGTCCCTCCACCTCGAGCAGGCTCACGGGAGCACCACCGCCACCTCGTCACCGTCGACCTCGACGTCGTACACGGGCACGGGCTTGGTCGCCGGCAGCGAGCACGCCGCTCCGGTCGTGAGGTCGAAGGTGCTTCCGTGGCGGGGGCACTCGAGCTCGCGCTCGTCGGCCCACACCTCGCCCTCGGCGAGGGAGTAGTCCTCGTGGCTGCACCGGTCCCCGATGGCGTAGAAGTCGTCGTCGATCCTCACGAGCGCAATCCGGTGCTCGCCGAGGTCGAAGCGGCGGGCTTCCCCGCTCGCAAGGTCGCCGCGCCGGAGGAGCACGACGCGCTCACCCATTGTCCTCCGCCTCCCGGACCGGTTCGTGGCTGGGGTCGAGGCCGAGGCCGAGGCCGAGGCCGAGGTCGAGGTCGAGGTCGAGGGTGTCCGCAAGGCGGATCCCGACCTCGCGGCGGAGTCGCGGGAGGAGCGCGGGGACCGGGCACCGCCGGACGATGTCGTCGAAGAACCCGAGAACGATCAATTGCTCGGCCCGGGCGGGGGGAATGCCCCGGGACTCGAGGTAGTACCGCTGGTCCTCGTCGACGGGACCGACCGCTGAGGCGTGGCTGCACCGAACGTCGTTCTCTTGGATGTCGAGGTTCGGGACCGAGTCGGCGTGCGCACCTTCGCCGAGCACCAGGTTGCGATTCGTCTGGAAGGCGTTGGTGCGCACCGCGCCGCGCCGGACCCTGATCAGCCCGCTGTACACCGAGCGCGACGTGTCGGCGACCGCGCCCTTGCAGAGCAGGTCGCTCGTCGTGTGCGCGGCCGCATGGTCCTGGAGCGTGCGGACGTCGTGCACCTGGCTGCCGGTGCCCAGGTAGACGGAGCGCAGCTCGGTCGTCGAGCCCTGTCCCCCGGCGAGGGCGTCGGTGCGCGACCGGTCGTAGGCGCCGCCCAGCCCCATGGTGAAGGTGCGCAGCGTGGTGTCGCGACCTGCGACCGCAGCGAGCCGGCCGATGTGCCAGACGTCGCGCCCGAGCACCTGGAGGACGGCGTACGAGAGCTGAGAGCCGTCCCCTGCGTCGAGCTCCGTGACGGGCACGACGAGCCCGCGCCCGGCGTCCGGCGGCCCGGCGACCACCTCGACGACCTGGGCGCTCGCTCCCCGGCCGAGACGCACGGCCGTGCGGGGGAAGCTCGCCGGAGCTCCGGTCCCGGTGCCCGCGCCGGTGACGCCGCTCGTGCACCAGTGGAGCACGACGATCGGCTCGTCGACGACCACCCCCTGCGGCACGTCGACCAGGACCACGTCGGGATGGAAGGCGTCGTTCAGCCGCACGAGCGCGTCGCCGCCGGTGAGGACGTGCCCCAACATGCCTTCGGCGTCCTCCGCCCCGGCGTCCGCTGCCCCGGCTCCGGGGGCGCCGCCGGCGACCGCCCCGCCGACGCGGACCCCGTCGGGCAGCGACGCACGGCGTTCCAGCGAGACGAGCCTCCCGTTGACCACCGTGAGAAGCGCGGAGTGGGACGGCAGGTCGTCGACGATGCCGCGCACGAACGCCGTCCCGAGCGCACCGAGGTCGTCCCGTTCGCCGCCTGCCTGCGCCGTGTAGTCGTCGAGCCGGAGCTCGTCGATCGGCGTGTAGCGCCAGACCTCCTCCTTCTCGGAGGGCATCGGCATGACCGAGAGCTCCTCGGCCGCCTCGTTCCGACGCTCGCGCAGCCACGCGGGTCCGTCGAGCGCGGCGGCACGCTCCGCGGTGAACCCGCTCACGGTCGCGTCGCCATCGTCGGGTTGGCCGCGTCCTGCATCGCCGCGGGAGTGTACCGACGAGGTCCGTTGCTAACGTCGTCTCGATGCCCGAACGACCGCACGGGCCACAGGTGCCCCCGATCGCCGCGAACGTTGCGCAGCGGCCTCACCGGGTGTTCGACGTCGAGCGCGACGCCGGGGTGGCGACGGTCTGGCTCGACCGCCCCGACGCCCGCAACGCGCTCGGCGGCGCCTTCTTCGAAGAGCTCCCGCGCGTCATGGGCGAGGTCTCGGACGACCCGGCCGTCCGTGCCGTCGTCGTCTGCGCCAGAGGGCGCGATTTCAGCGTGGGCCTCGACCTCGAGGAGATGAGCGGCATCTTCACCGGGGAGCCCGTGGGCACGGCCACGACCCCGGACGACCTCGCCCCCGGGCCGGCCCCGCTGGCCGCCTCGGCCGCCGCGCGGGCCGCAGCCACGCGCCGCTCGGTCCTCGGTCTCCAGGCCGCCGTCAACGCGGTTGCCGCGTGCCCGAAGCCGGTCATCGCCGCCGTTCACGGCTACTGCATCGGCGGCGGCATGGACCTCGTGACCGCCTGCGACATCCGACTCGCATCGGTCGACGCGGTCTTCAGCGTCCGTGAGACCCGGATGGCGATCGTCGCGGACCTCGGCACCCTCCAGCGCCTCCCCCGTATCGTCGGCGCCGGCCATGTCGCGGAGCTCGCGCTCACCGGCAAGGACGTGGATGCCCGGCGCGCCAGAGACATCGGCCTTGTGAACGACGTCTACCCCGACCGCGACGCCCTCTTCGAGGCGGCGGCGGCGATGGGGCGGGAGATCGCCGCCCTCTCGCCGCTGGCCGTGCAAGGCACGAAGTCGGTCCTGGCCGCCAACGACGGAAGGACGGTCGCCCAGGGGCTCGACTACGTCGCCACGTGGAACGCGGGCATGCTGGCCTCCAAGGACCTGGCGGAAGCATTCTCCGCCTTCGTCGAGAAACGGCCCCCGCGCTTCACCGGCACCTGAGGGGTCAGGACCGGCCGCGGGCACGCCGGGGCGCGGACGATGGCCCTGGACGGTGCCGGCCACTATCGCTTGCGCCGCCACCACCGGCGCTCCGCCCGGGCCTCGCGCCGCGCATCCTCTTTCCTCGCCTCGCGCAGCGCTTCGGGTGCGATCGCGCTCACGATGGTCTCGGCATCGCGGAGGATCGCCGCCATGTCCTCTGCGGGGCCGGCCGGCTCGTCTTCGACCGGGGGCTCGACGAGACTGCCGTGGACCCAGCCGGCGTCGGCGAGCCGGGGCTCGTAGGAGGAGCAGTCGGCGGGGCACCGCCAGGGAGCCTCGGGGGCGAGGTCGAGCACGCAGAAGCGGGCGACCTCTCCCGACGGGTAGGTGCGACTCTGGAAGTGCTTGCAATCTTCGCGCATCGGCATGACGATCCCTCCTGTCAGGCCCCGCGGACATCCTTCTCGCGGACGATGTCCCAACGGGCAAGAGGGCGCAATGCCGCCCCGCCGCGCGCCGTGGGGACGGCGCGCACCAAGCAGCTCAACCGACCGAGCCTTCCATCTGCAACTCGATGAGCCGGCTCCACTCGACCGCGTACTCCATCGGCAAGGTGCGCGTCACCGGCTCGATGAAGCCGTTCACGATCATCCCCATCGCCTGGCTCTCGGTGAGGCCGCGGCTCATCAGGTAGAAGAGCTGGTCGTCGCCGACCTTGGACACCGTCGCCTCGTGGCCGATCTGCGCGTCCTGCTCCCCCACCTCCATGTAGGGCTTGGTCTCGGACACCGAGTCGTCGTCGAGGAGCAGCGCGTCGCAGCGGACGAAGGACTTCGCGCCCTTGGCGCCGGGGTCGACGTGCACGAGGCCGCGGTAGGTGGTGACCCCGCCGTCCTTTGAGATCGACTTGGACACGATCGTCGAGGAGGTCTCGGGCGCCGCGTGGACCATCTTCGCCCCGGCGTCCTGGTGCTGCCCCGGCCCGGCGTAGGCGACCGAGAGCACCTCGCCCGAGGCCTTCGGACCGACGAGGTAGACCGACGGGTACTTCATCGTGAGACGGGAGTTGTGGACGATGAAGCCCTCCGAGACGAAGTTCCCGGTTCCCTCGACCTCGATGTCCCACGTCGGCGCCACGTCGCCGGTGGCCCGCGCGTCGACGGGCCGGACCTCGACCGAGTCCGGGAGGACGATGTCGGATCGGCCGACCCTCCGGTACCACCTGTTCGACGGCGCCGTCTGGCGCGCCGCGGCCTCGCGGAGCTGCTCACTCACGAGGACCGAGAGCCGCGCGTCGGCCCTGAACTCGAGACGATGGCTGCCGCGGCACTGCGACTGGTAGCCGAGGATCGTGACCGGCCCTTCTGCACCTTCCTCGGTGTAGATCCGGCACGGGATGCCGAGTGACGTCAGCACCGCCGCGACGTCAGCGAGGAGCGGCCTATTGACGGACTTGATCGAGAAGCCACGCCGACCCTTCGGTGCGCACCCGTCCGAGTCGAGGTACCCGGCAACCAGTGCGAGCCGCTGGTCCTCGGGCAGGTCCAGCACCCACTCGGGTAGCCGCTTGCGATGCGCACCGGTCGTGAAGCCGTTTTCCTCGAACAGGTCGGCGAGCTCGACACTCGACCAGCGCACGGCAACACGATCTCGCCGCTCTTCGGGAGTCGCGTCCGGAAGGAGATGCCGCATCAACTCGACGAGCCTGGGGCGCGCACGGTCGTCGTGCGACGTCGAGAACGTCACGCGGGCCCAGCGCGAACCACCGTTCCGGGCGGGCTCACGTTCGATCGAGCCGTCCCCGACGAAGAGACCGAAGAGCCACATCAACTCTGCGGTCGTCTCCTCGAGCGCAGCCATCCGGGGAGCCCGCGGGCGCACCGACTCGAACCCGCGCGCGTACTGGTTGGAACCGACGAACGTCGTCTCGGTGTCCGGCCGCTCGAGCTTGTGCGGGTGCCCGTAGTCGAGCGACGTCGTAGGGACGATGGCCGCCGAAAGCTCGTCGGCCCGGACGTAGGCGAGCTCGTAACGTCCGGTCTTCTTCGCCCGCTCCGGGTCATAGCGATACGAGTAGAAGGGGTGGTTGTCGGTCACACGGAGCACGCGCTCACCGACCCGCACCTCGCGCACCGGCTGGTACCCCGAGAAGCGCTTGGCGGTCACCGTGCGGAAGCAGAGCTCTCCGGCGACCTCGCCGTAGGCGAGCACCTGGTCACCCGGGGACACCAGCTCGATGGGCTTCGTCCCAGCAGGGGTCGTCACCCGGGACCCCTGGGCGAGGCATCCGATGTTGCCGTCGATCCACTCGACATGGGACTCCGCCTCCGCACGCGCGCGCTTGGTGACGAGGTTGTAGACGTTGTTCGACCAGTTCTGGATGGTCGTGTACGTGATCCGGCTCC
>Ga0307374_10010779_pt1 | contig 13147 bp, 8 predicted proteins | sample OX3MG_FD_202532 | JGI IMG/M metagenome (GOLD analysis project Ga0307374, IMG submission 202532) | Soil microbial communities from Risofladan, Vaasa, Finland - OX-3 | ecosystem: Environmental > Terrestrial > Soil > Coastal area > Acid sulfate soil | place: Finland: Risofladan, Vaasa | collected...
GACAAGCTGGCGCGTGTCGATCTCGAAGAGCCGCCGCGCGAAGCCGGTTCGCCCATCGTGAGCCTCCTTCAGGAAATCAAAGCGTCCCTCGCACCGCAATGGATTCTGCTCGACGCTAGAACCGGAGTCTCCGAGGCGGCCGGGCATTTGCTCTCCGGACTCGCCCATCTCCACGTGCTGTTCGGCACAACCTCGGAACAGAGTTGGCAGGGTCTGCGAGCAGTTATTGACCGCTTGGGCCGTCAAAAGGTTCTGATCGGCAAGCCGCAGGCTGAAATAGTTTTGGTGCAATCCATGGTGCCACCCTCTGCCGAGGCTGCGCTAACGGCAAGGAATTTTTTTGCCGACCGCGCACGCGAGGAATTTACCGAGCGGTACTATGCCGCCGCGCCGGAGAACGCGGGAGACCCATCAAATGAAATGTTCTGGGATGTCCGCGACCTCGATAGCGCTGATGCTCCGCACGCACCCGTTGCAATAACTTACGACCAGCGTCTTGCTGACTTCAGGGACATCGCAGAAGTGGCAGACCTGCTGTCTCAGTCTACTGAGCATCATGACGTTGCGAACCGAATTTTGGCCCGCTTTGAAAGAGAGACCGAAGCATGAGCGCCGACTGGAATAATCGACGCGAGGATCTGCTACGCGCCCTTCAAGGTATCGGAAGTGCTGGTCGAGCCGAGGGCGAGGCCGAAGAGAAGCTTGGCCCGGGCTTTTACCCGGTTGCGGAGCATCTTCGGATTCTCGAAGCCGAGGTGGTCCTCGCAGTGGGTCCTCGGGGAGCTGGAAAGACCGAAATTGCCCGTGTTCTCACGGATGCTAATCTGGCTTCAGAAATCGCTGGATATGCTAAGAAGGTCCGTCTGCCGAGCGGCTCCGCTGACTGGCTCAAGGCTTATCCGCGAGGCAGCGAGGTCTTCGACGCAAGAGGCCTGCGGGCCTTCATCCAGAGCGACGCTAACGAGGCGACGGAGACGACCGAGCTGGTAAGCGAATTGTGGTTCACCTATCTGCTTCGTCTGCTCAATGAGCGCTTGGATGAGCCGGCGCGAAATGAACTAAAAGAAGTGCTCCGCCTCCAGGGCGGCGATATCGACGGTAACTACAAAGCCTTCCGCGAAGCCGGCCAACAACCGTTGCTTGCGTTGGACAAATTGGACGAACGGCTGCAGCGGGAGAAAAAGTTCGTCTTCATCACTTACGACGAGTTGGACACCCTCGGGGGTGCTGATTGGGGGGCGATGGAGGCCGGCGTTCGCGGTCTAGTGGCCTTCTGGGCTTCTTATGCCCGCCGGTGGAAAAGGATCCGCGCAAAGATTTTCTTGCGCAGCGACATGTACGACCGTTTTGCGACTGCTGGTGGCGCGGACCTCGCCAAGCTTGCCGCTAACCGTGTCGATCTTGCCTGGTCCGATGCGGACCTCTACGCGATGCTGCTGAAGCGGATCGCAAATGCATCGCCGGATCTCATCGAATACGTGAAGAATGTCAAGTCCAGGATTAATTGGCAGAAGAATGCCGCGCTCGGCGAGATGCCGGAACTGACAACCTGGCAGGATGCGCGTCCGGTGGTCGAACGAATGCTTGGGCCCTACATGGGGGCCAACAAGAAGAAGGGATTGGTGTATCGCTGGCTGCTCGACCACGTTCGTGATGGTCGTGGCCGGGCGCTTCCGCGGCCGTTCGTGCGGCTCATTGAAGAAGGGGCAAGAATCGAACTTCAGGAACACCGTTTTCTCCGCGAACCTCGTCTCTTGGAACCTTCGTCAATTCGGCGTGCGCTCGACAGTGTTTCCGCTCAACACGTCGCGCACGCGCTCGACGAGTGGCCGTGGCTTGATGCAGTTAAGGTTCGACTTAAAGGGCAACTGGTTCCGTGGGAGCGGGAGCGTGACCTCCTGAAACTGCTCCGTTTCGATGCGGCGGCAAGTTCGGACAAGAAACCTCCCTTCGACGACCGTGAGCTCCTTGATTACCTCATTGAAGTCGGCATCCTTCGCAGAAGATCGGACGGCCGCATCGATGCGCCCGACCTCTTTCTTCATGGCCTCGGGTTGCTACGCAAAGGAGGTGTCAGACGGTTCTGAAGCTTCGCGAGTTCTAGCCGTCCAGGATTCCGTAAGTTCCCAAGGACACGATTAACTGGGGCGCGGGCGGTGCTGCGAATAGTCACCCGTAAGGGAACAAAGGTCGCACTGAAAGGAAAAGCTATGGCTACCGAGCTTGAAGGAGCGATGCAGGACAATGACCCGGTGTTGCGGGAGATCGTGCGGCGGCTGTTCGACACCCGCCGCTATCTCAAGGCATCACTGCCCGGAGCGCTCTTCGCGAGGGAAGGCTACTCCATGCCGTATGACCCGCCCCTCATACTTTACGCATGGAAGTCTCGGTATCCGGCAGAGGCCGTTGTGCTGTCGCGCCTGCCCGCAGAGGCGTAACCGTGAGCGGCCAGGACGGCGCGCCCAGCCATCAGAGTAGGCGGAGAGGGTCACGGAGGTAAATATGAGTGCTGAGGTGGCAAGAATAACGCGCTGGCGGGAAAAGCTGAGGTCGGGGTTAAAATTGTTCGGGTGGGACGGTCTGCTTGCCATTTCGACGCTCGCGCTCTTCGTCGGGGGATTGTTCGCATATCTCACCACTATTCGCCAAGTCCGCAACGAAACCACAGATTTCTATCTCAAGGAGTGGAATTCGAAGTACATGCTGGAGCAGCGCCGAATACTTGCGACATGGCTGCTGTTAAATTACCACGAAAGTGACTTGGCACCGCCTAAGGAGCCGCCGACAAAGCGCACCTGTGAAAACGAGGAAAAGAAGGGCCGGTTGACCGCCTCTTACCTTAGCCAGCTTTATGGAGGGCCTGACCCCTTTCGCGGCACTCCCGTCCCAACCGATTATGCCTCACCTGAGTTTTCCGCTTTCGAGAGTGTAAGGACTTTCTTCGAGGAAATTGGCGCCGCCTTTGCCAAGGGCGATTTGACCGAACATGAGGCTTTCCAAACGTTTTCGTTGCCGGCCGAAACGTACTGGAGAACTGCAGTTTCCGGGTGGCTTGCGAAGCAACCCAGTGGCGATCAAAGCGTGGGTACTGAGTTTGCCTACTTCGAGTGCCGAACGGAGCGAGACGAGAAGGAGCATCAGGTATGGCCGATACGGGCGGATGAGCTTCGGTTGGTTCTTGAGCAGGACGCCAACCTCCCGGACCCCAGCACGCAGATAGCCGCCTTGCACCCAGCCAAATCAGTGGTCTTCGGATCTAGGATTCCTATCGAGTACTTCGTAACCAAGGGCGTTGGTGAATCCAACGAAGGAATCCCTCCCGATCCGTACGAGACCTTCTCTTACGACCTCGCGCTGAACCAGGCATCCATTGAGGATTTCAACGTGGTCCCCTACACCTCCGTGCTTGCTCCGGAAGCACAGGAAGTCCCGCTGGACGAAGTGAAGCCAACCTTTCATCACGGCGCCGTGCTCGAAGTAATAATGGCCAAACAGGGCGGGGTCAGAAACCAGACGGTCTGTGCTGGGGTCGGAAGAGTTTGGGCCAGGGATGCGGCCGGCAAAGACGTTGGCGGTTATGCCGCCGAGTACGAATTCGCGTATGACAAACAGGTCTCTGTCGCGGCTGGCGAGGACGATGCAACGAAACAGCTGACCCGGTCGCTCAACCATGAACTGGCTATCCGCGGCTTCAAGCAAACCAGACAGATGAAATTTACGGTCGCCTGCCTGCCGATACATAAGAAGTACGGGATGGCTATTGCGGCCCTCGGGTTTGTGAAATTCATTTTTCCAAAGGTTGAAATCGACCGATCGCACGGGGCGGAAAGGTGAATCCGTGAGCGCGGAGAATACCAGCGCGCGCGGCGTGGTATTTCGCCCGAAGCAGTCGCGCTTTCTTACGATTCCGCAATCGCCGCTTTCCTATTGGTTGCGCGAGCGATTCTTGGAGTTGCTCAGCGGCGCTCAAATTGCGTCAATGGCCATCTTCACCGACGGCGTTGCAGTGCGCACACGGTTTCTTCGGTTAGCCTGGGAAGTGCCCAACACGAAGCGCTGGATTCCGTATGCTAAGGGCGGAGAGTACGAACGGTGGGCGGGTGGCGATCGTTTCGCCTACGACTGGGAATGGGATGGATCGCGAATAAAGACTTGGGTGGTGAGCCGCTACCCGGCGGACAAACTGACGTTGCTGGTAAAGAACCACGACATCGGCGCTAATTGGGTATCTTGGAGCGATGTCGCACGTGGAAGCATCGGTGCACGGCTCGTCGGTCCTGGCTACTTGATAGCTCATACCGGCCCTGCGGCAACGTCTGAGAAGATTTCGTTGCCTTCACTTGCAGCGATCCTGCAGTCGCGCGCCGCTGCGACGCTGCTGCGTGGTATTGCTCCTACCCTGCACTTCACCTACCGCGACGTGATGCGGCTCCCGGTACCCGGGACAATCCAACGAGATTTGGATCGGCTGGCGAAAGAGTGCGTAGCCCTCAAGCGGCTTCTGATTGTGCTCGACCCGGCAGAACGTCAGTTCGAGTGCGTCCGCTCCGTCGCTCTTACGCTTCGCGAAACATCGATTGGGCGCTCTGATATTAAGCAAGCTGCTGCTTCAATTTTGCATTGTCTGGAGGCCTTCTGCGAGCGCTCGGTGTTTCATTCATACGGTATCGCCGACCAGGATCTTGCTTCGGCGCTCGACGAGACCGGGACACCTGCCGGTTGGTATGCGCTCGTTGCCGGTTATGACGCGATCCCGCCGCTTCCGGAAGGCGCTAGCGTCGAAGCAGGATTGCTTGCGCCGCTAGTCGGCGAGCCGCGCGCGAAGCTAGCGTCCGACGAACTCGCAAATGTGGAGCGGCGATTGCAATCCTTATACGAGGCTGGTCCATGGGCAGCACCAGAAGCGGATGAGAATGCGGATCCAAGCGATGACGATGGCGAGGAGAGCGAAGAGGCGGTCTCGGGCGCGCGTATCCCGATTCCCGCAGAAACCTTCCTCGAAGAACTCTCGCAGAAGCTCGAAATCCATCCGATCTCGGTCTATTGGCTGCTCCGCGAACTACGCGAGAAAGACGACGTAGTCTGCCTTCCCGAACTCCGGCGCTTCGTAAGCGACCATTTCAGCATAATGATTCTGCGGATGCTGGGCCATCGATGGCCCCGGCAGGTCGAAGCGGGTGAGCCAATTCCCGAATGGGCCGACCCGGCCGGGATCATTGCCATAACCGAAGGCACGGGCCGCGAAAGTTTGATATCTCGCGTGCGCAAGCGGATTGCCGCAGACTTCGGCACGGACCGGGTTTCAGCTATCGAGCGCGAGTTCGAGCAGATCATGAGCGTTTCAACGAGCGTTTCACTCGAGACCTGGCTCGGCCGCGACTTCTTCCGCAACCACATCTCCCAATTCCGCAAACGACCGATCGCGTGGCAATTGCAGAGCACACCGGAAACCTCTAACGGCGCCGGCAATGGCCGGGGCAAGCGTGCCAAGCGGAAAACCCGCGCCGATCGCGCGCCCATCTTCTCCTGTCTGATTTATTACCACCGCATCGACGGCCAACTTCTCGGCACCGTCCGAACGCAGTATGCCCATCCGATGAGACTCCGGATGGAAACCGAGCTTCGCGAGCTTGAGCGAATCGACGCGAAAGTGAGGACGCCGGACCAGGAAGATCGCCGCGCCGATCTCATCGTCCGAGTCGAGGAGCTCAAAGATTTTGAGGCGCGATTGGAACGGGTCGAGAGGGACGGTTTCGACTCTGAAGCGCTAACCCGAATCGCGAGCAAGGAGCCGCTCGACAAATGGACCTCACCTGACGGGAAGAAGGAGCATCCGCGCGAGCGCGACGCCTTCCTGGCTCAGGAAAAACGCTACGATCCCGATCTCAACGACGGAGTGCGAGTGAACGTCGTGCCGCTCCAGAAAGCTGGATTACTCGCCGCCGACGTGCTTGCCGCGAAGGATATAGACAAAGCGATCTCAGATCGCGCTGACTGGAGGGCCGACGAGCGCCGCTGGTGCCGGGACGGCAAGTTACCGCGGCCCGGCTGGTGGGAATCGTAGTTCGACTGCGCGATTTCAAGGGAGATACCGATGAGCACGCAAGTGTACCTACTTGACGGGAAGGCCAAGGCGCTGTCGCTTCTAGATCGGAAGTCGATGAGCGGTTTGGGATTTCGCGAGCCTTCCGACTTGGAAACGTGGCTTGCCAGCTGTAAAGACCAGCTTTTCAGTCGCAAGATTCTGTGGCTAGCGCGACAGGACTGGCCGGCCGACGATCAGAGAAGCGACATTATTGGTCTCAGCGACAAGGGCGACTTGATCATAACGGAGCTTAAACGGGGAGAGGCCGGCGAATGGGCGGTCACCCAGGTGCTCGCGTATGCGGCGGAATATTCCAGGAAGACCCCTGCGGAATTGACCGAGTTGTATTTCGAACACAGCCAAAAGACTGGGGCTACTTCGCTGATCAGTAAAGCGATCTCCTCCGATGATGCACAGTCCCGAATCAGTGCGCACGTTGGCGCGTACGAGGTTAACCAGAGCCAAATCTTGCTCATCGTCGCGGAGGGTTTCGATGACAAGACGCTCGCTATATGTGACTATATGACACGCGCGATCGGCGAGGCGACTTTCTCTGTGGAACTCTGGCAGTATGGACTTTTCGTTCTCGGCGAGGCAGATGCCGCACAGAAGCACGTGTTTGTTCTCGAACAAATCTTGCCACCACCCAGCGTGAGAGCACAAATAGAGGCTGATCGCGAGGACGCAAAGGCCCAAAGGTATGCCCGCGACCCTGAGCGCGTGGGCTTCATCGATGAGCTTGTACGGCATCTTAACGAGAAAGGGATCGACGCGCGGCGATCCTATAGTTACTATGCGGCGATTCGTTTCGAGGGAAGGGAGCTTTGGTTTAACGCGCAGCGGTGGCGGCTGCACCCGCGGATGGAGGTTCCCGATTCATTAGAAGTGGACCACGCCTCAACGCCTTCTGGACTGATCAGGGGTAAGGATACTGGCACAGGTAACTGGTGGCTGGAATTCTCGGATCTCGACGGGAATAAGTTAAAGTTTGCGAGCGAAATCGGCGACCGGGTGGTCACGGTGATCAAGGCTCTGAGACCCATGACCGAAGCGCCAGCGACGTCGAACCCTACTTCAGAGGGGCCACAGGCGAAGTCATGACCCAATTTCGTTGCTTCGTCAAATCTTCGCCATCATGATAACATCTGTCGAAGCAAAAGTACTTTGAGGGAGGGCCATAGTTATGAAGAATCGAGCGTCTGATCAGGCCCCCGTACGTCTAACGATTCATCTGGAGGGAAAGGGTGTCGAGCGGCACCGGATTGCCCTTCAGGATCTCATCCTGTTCGGGCAGCAGTTACAGGCGGCGCTCGCTCGGGTCGGTACGGTACTGTCCGGAGGTGCGAGCCTAAAGCGCGGCAGGAGGCCGGCCGAAATCGCCGAAGCATGCGGACTGGACCTCGTAAGCATGACCGACGGGAGCCTCGCGCTCGCATTCGAGCCGCGGCGCCAGTCGCCCGAGCAACTTAAAATATTTCCTGCGGCGGACAACCTCGGCGAACGCGCGCTCGGATGTCTGGTCGAGGGTCTTTCACATCTCGGGAATGGGGCGTCGGATACCGAACTGCCACGCGGCTACGATCGCGGCGTGCTTCTCGCCATCCGTGAGGGAGCGAAGATCCTCGATCATGGGATAAGCACGATTCGCTTCGACCTGTACTCGCGGGGACAACGGTTCAAGGCATCCTATACGGCGCAGCTCCATCAGCGTGTCGTGGGACGAATCCGGGCTCCCATAGTGTCGCAGCGCACGATCGAGGGACGGCTTTTGATGGGCGATTTCCGGGAATCGGATTTGCGCTGCAGGGTGCACCCTCCGGTCGGCTCTTCGGTCACCTGTACTTTTGACGAGGCACAACGCGAGAGCGTACTGGCGGCTTTGACGCGCTATGTACGAATCGTCGGCGAATCGAAGGAAGAGCCGGGACGAATAGTCTCTCTGAGGATCGCGGATATTGAGATACTTGACCATGACGGAGAAGCAGAGGAGGCACGACCACTGTTCGAGGAAAAGAGTGATATCGAACAACTAGCGGCTGAGCAGGGGGTGAGCACCGTGACGGATTTCAACGCGCTGCTGGGCGACTTCTGGCCGGAGGATGAAAGCGCGGACGATTTCATCGCACAGGTGCGGGTGTGGCGCGGAGAGGATGCGTCGAAGCGCGAACTCTGATGTCCGACGCTGTCATCGACACCGATGTGGTGTCTCTGTTGTTCAAGCGGGACACCCGGGCTGAAGCATATGAGCAGCACCTGGCCGGGCGAAGGCTGGTGGTGTCGTTCATGACCGTGGCCGAGCTGGAAGCCTGGGCGCTGATACGAAATTGGGGAGAACCGAGGAAAGCTCGCATGCGCGAGCATCTCCGTAATTTCGTCACCTACCCGTTCGAGTTGCCGCTCTGCCGCAAATGGGCGGCAGTCACCGCCGCTGCTCGGGCGAACGGTCGGCCGATTGGGTGTGCGGACGCTTGGATCGCGGCTACGGCATTGCTCCACGAAATTCCGCTAATCACACACAATCGCAATGACTTCAGCAGCGTATCTGGTCTGGAAGTGATCTCTGAAGCTCCGTAAAGAGCACGCTTAACGGCTGTCAAAGAGGGACGGGTGAGCGAGTTAACCTTTCGAACCTGGCTTCGAGCGGAGATTGGCGCGATTTTGGGCCGTAAGAATGACCCCCCGCCGTTGATCATCTGGTGCGACTCAGACTGCGAGTGGCGCGAGCTTCTGCTCGCCGCTGCGGACGGCGACAAGTTCGAGTTGTGGGCGGACGATAAACACGAACTGATCTTGCGGGAGGAGCTTCGAACCGCACGGTCTTCACCTCGCGTGGTGTGGGTTCCACGGCGGCGCAGCGACCTAAGCTTCCTCAAGCTCCTTGAGCTTCAAGCCGAGATGGTGTGGACCGAACCGCTCGTATCGGCTCTGGTCCGATTCGGTGTCCGCATTCCTGCTGAGCGTGAGGCCGAGCTTCGACCGCTGCTGGGATCATATGCGAAAGAGCTTCTCGATAAACCGCTCTCCGAGTGGCCGGACTTCTTGTCCCCGGCGCAGGTGAGCGCGCAGTTGATGACTGAAGACCTCATACTGGAAGTGTTGGCGCATCCAGACGAGCCGATCGAGCGCCGGGTTCCTCCGAAGCTCAGCGCCGTATTCGGGCGGAGATTGAAGGATGACTTTGGTCTGCTGGATCCATCGCTATGCCGCGACGAGCGCGATTGGCGAGTCGAGGTTGTTTCGCAGCTTCTGGCGACGGACGCGGCGGTTAAGGTCCCTTCGAATCCGCCAGCTGATCGCGACCGGACCATCGGCGCGGGTTCACCTCGCGAAAACGCGATGAGGCTGCTTGAACGTTGGACCCGAGACGTCGAGTTGGCGCCGGTGTTCGAGAAACTCTCGCGCGAAGCTGATTCGCGGCTATCGCTGGGCGTGTGGGCGCGTGCACTCTCAACTGCTCCAGCTCCTCTGGCTTCGCGCTCCGGAGAGGACGCGTTGTTCTCGAAAATCATCGAAGAGCTTTCCAGGCTCGACAATCTTGAGTCGCTGAGCGGAAAGCTTGGCGAAGTGTCAAAGCTGGCCCATCAGCATGCGGAAGGCTTTTGGGGAAAGCGAGCGCGAGAGCCCGTTGCATGGACGACGCTGGCGGGGCTCTCCGACGCAGCCTCGGCTCTAGCAGATCAACACGGCACACAAGCCAATTGGAAGGCGGCGCGCGATGCGGTCGAATGGTTTACCTCGCGGGGATGGCGGCTCGACGAAGTCGGAGAAGCCCTCATTTGCGACGACCATAACGCCACCGGAGCGTTGCGCGAAGTCCGAGCGCGCCTGGAGCGTGCCTACCTCCGGCACCTCGATGAGGTGAATGGTGTTTTCTCCGAGTTGCTCGCGCATGAGGGCACGGAGGCGCTGGGCCTTCGCTTCGCGGGCGAAGTTTTGGAGGAGATCAAGCCTGCCAAGGAACCCATCGCGGTCCTTGTGCTCGACGCATGTCGTTACGATCTTGCCGAAAGGATTTCAGAGCGCCTGAATAGGGGCGAACCCGTAACCCGCGCGCGAGTCACGGCGGCGCGTGCGCCGCTCCCCTCAATAACTGCGCTCGGAATGCCCTTCGCGCTTGCGACCGAGCCGTCACAACTAAAAGTTGATCTTGGCCAAGGCGAGAACCGTCGCTGGCGGGTTACCGAAGCTGGCGAGAAATGGGACTTGAGCCAAGCTGTGGTGCGAAGAGAATGGCTCCGAAAGCGTTTCGGGTTGAAAGCCACCTCGTTCAGCGACATCAAGCGAGTCCTGGAGGATGAGGTGCCGGGCGCGGCGGAATCCGGCCGGTTGATATTCGTCTTCGGAGATGAATTTGACACTGCGGGTCACGAAGGGGAGCTTCGATTTCGTGGCGCCGAGCAGTACTTGCACGACTATACACGGGCGATCCTCAAACTGAGAGACGCCGGCTACACGACCGTCATCGCCATCACCGACCATGGTTTCATTCACTGGGAGCCAGAGAAAGATGAAATCCTCTCGAATCCGGAGGGGGAAATTGCCTGGAGATCTCGTCGCGCGATCGTCGGAACTCAGCTAAAGCATCCTGTCGCGATCAAGCTTCGCGTTTCGCAAAGCGACTTGGAATGCATGGTTCCCCGCAGCGTGAACGCGTTTCAGACGTATGGCGGTATCGGGTTCTTTCACGGCGGTGCCACCCTCGAGGAGATCATAATTCCTGTCCTCAAGGTGGAATGGCCTCGCAAAGCCGCTAAGGTACCGGTCGTACTCGGGCCGATCACGGAGATACTTTCACTGAGTCCGCGCGTGGAAGTGCGAGCCGGATCAACTGGGGCGCTGCCCGGAATGGGCGGAAGTCCAAACGTCACCGGTAGAAACGTTGCGCTCAAAATCATCGAGCCTGCCACAGGCAGGCGCTTGTTCTTTTCGCGAGAGCCGATAGCGGTGCAGTCAGACGGTACACCTGCCGAAGTATTGCTTGGTCGAACGCCGGGGGAAATGTGCACGCGCGGCACAAAACTGCTAGTCGAGGCGCGCGACGCGGACAACGACGAGTTGCTAGATCAGAGGGAAGCCGAGCTGAAAGTCGATCTTACGGAGTGGGATTGAGATGCCCGACCCAAGTGAAGCCGTAGTTCTGGCAGCGGTGGAAGAAGTCCCCGCCGACCAACTTGATCATAAGCTTTTGGAAGCCTTTGCCGGCCGGGTCGTGCGCAAGGATCTGGTCAAGAAGGTGAAGGTCGGCTTCAACATTCCAGTGTACGTGCTCGAATACCTTCTCGGGAAATTTTGTTCGACCTACGACCGCAAAGAAATTGAAAATGGACTGAACCAGGTCAAGGAAACCATTCAAGAGCGGATCGTTCGCTCGGATCAGCGAGAATTGATCAAGGCGCGATTGCAGAAACAGGGATCGCTCAAGGTGATCGATCATTGCGTCGTCACTTTCGATGAAAAAGAACAGGGCGGCAAGTATTGGGCTCGCTTGACCACAGGCGGGCTCGATTATGTGCACGTTGATCCCGATCTCGTGCACAAAAACGAACGGCTATTAACCGGCGGCATTTGGGCGAACATCGAGCTTTCTTACGATGAGACGCTGATTCACCGGGGTGCGCACAGACCATTTGTCTTGCAGCGGCTTTCTCCGGTGCAAATAGCCGCCGCGCGCCTGCCCGAGTTTGTCGAGGGGCGCAAGCGCTTTTCGCGGGACGAGTGGGTAGACGTGCTCATCCGCACCATGGGATATGAGCCAACCAACGGCGACTTCTCCCCGCGCCGAAAATGGCTTTACCTGATGCGTCTCCTACCGATGGTTGAGAAGAACTACAACCTCGTCGAGCTAGGCCCTCGGGGAACCGGCAAGTCCTACATATATCGAGAGCTGTCGCCGTACGTGATCCTGATCTCGGGTGGGCAAGTGACTGTTCCGAAGCTTTTTGTCTCCAATGCACCGCCTTACGATCCCGGCCTCGTGACCCGTTACGATACGGTCGCGTTTGACGAGATCGCGGGACCGCAGTTCAACAAACCCGAGGATAAACAGCTATATAAGGATTATATGGAGATGGGGTCCTTTTCGCGCGGCAGTTCGAAAGGAACCATCCAGGCGGAAGCCTCATTCGTGTTCAACGGAAACCTCGACGGCGACGTTGAGACGATCGCCCGAACCTCGCATCTGTTTCTTGCCTTCCCGGATGCGGTCCGCAACGACATGGCGTTTCACGACCGGTGGCACGCCTACCTCCCCGGATGGGAGATGCCAAAAATGCAGCCCGGCTATTTTGGCTCTCATATGGGATTCATCGCGGACTACATCGCCGAGCTATTTCACAACGAACTGCGTCCGAAGAGCTACGCAGATGTTTACGACCGTCATTTTCATCTGGGTAGTCACATCGAGGAGCGCGACAGAAGAGCGATTGCCAAAACAGTGTCGGGCCTGGTCAAGCTGCTTCATCCGGACGGCGAGTGTACGGGTCCGGAGGCCGAAGAATATCTTGCATTCGCGATTGAGATGCGCCGGCGCGTCAAGGAGCAACTGCGAAGAATGGGAGGCTTGGAATACGCACGCGTCAACCTGTCCTACATCTCCAAGGAGACGCGGCAGGAAACCTTCGTTACATGCAAAGAGCTTGGATCGACGCACGTTATACCTGGTACTCCGCTGCCTCCCGGCGACGTTTTCACCGTGGGATACGACTCGGATGACGGGAGATATTCACTGTTTAGGATTCAATGCTCGGTGACTCCAGGCAACGGAAGATTTTCGCTCGTCGGCGCCGTCGCGAAGCGAATCAGGGAGTCGGGGAGGATGGCGTATGACTATCTAAAAGCTTCAACGAGGAAGATCGGAATTGACCGCGACCTCGGCCAATACGACGTAAACATTCAAGTGATGAGTCACGGTCCAGCCGGTGATGCACCCGACCTCGGAATGGCATTCTACATCGCGCTTTTGTCTTCGATTCTGGGACGATCGATTGGCGCTCAACTGGTAGTACTGGGCCAGATGAGCATTCATGGCGTGTTGTCGCGGGTCGATGGACTTGGGGACAAACT
>Ga0307374_10010780_pt1 | contig 13147 bp, 7 predicted proteins | sample OX3MG_FD_202532 | JGI IMG/M metagenome (GOLD analysis project Ga0307374, IMG submission 202532) | Soil microbial communities from Risofladan, Vaasa, Finland - OX-3 | ecosystem: Environmental > Terrestrial > Soil > Coastal area > Acid sulfate soil | place: Finland: Risofladan, Vaasa | collected...
ATTGCCAGGGACGAGGAATACATCATTCCACTCCTCAAGCAGATCCTGGCCATCAATCCTAGCCTCAAAATAATGGCGAGCCCCTGGAGCGCGCCCGCCTGGATGAAGGAGAGCGGCCGTTTGAATGGCGGCCGGCTTAAGAATGAGGACGCGATCTACCATTCCTATGCTGAATATTTCGTACGCTTTATTCGCGCCTACGCCGCGGATGGGATTTCTATCGACGCGGTGACGCTGCAGAATGAACCGTGGCACGAAACGGACCACTATCCGAGCATGAGAATGCAGCCGGAAGATGAGGCGCGAATAGTCCGGGTATTAGGGCCCATGCTGGAGGCGGCGGGTATTAAAACGAAGATCGTGATCTGGGATCACAACTGGGATCACCCGGAGTACCCCTTTAGCGTCCTGAAAGACGCCGCGGCGCGGCCCTATATCGACGGCGTTGCGTTTCACGGCTACGCCGGCCGCGTCTCAGCCCAGTCCGTGGTCCACGACGCTTTCCCGGATAAGAACATCTACTTCACCGAATGCTCCGGCGGTGATTGGTCCACTGATTTTGCCTCCAATCTTATCTGGGACATGCAGCATTTGCTGGTGGGCGCGCCGCGCAACTGGGCACGGACGGTGATCAAATGGAACCTCGCCCTGGATGACCAACATGGTCCCCGGCTGCCGGGCGCCGCCAGTAACTGCCGCGGCGTGGTGACAATCCAGCGAAAGACCGGCGCTATCATGAGGAATGAGGAGTATTACGCGCTCGGACAGGTCAGCAAGTTTGTGCAGCCCGGCGCCCGGCGCATCTTCAGCGACAACCCGTCGAGTGTGGCTTTCGTCAATCCGGACCGATCGCTGGCGCTGATACTTTTCAACGCGGGGCACGAGGCGCAGTCGTACTCCATTCAGTGGCGGGGCAAGGCCTTTTCGTATACGCTGCCCGCTCGTTCGGTCGTGACGTTTATATGGCCTCCAAAGACAGGCGCCCTGGTCCATTCGTGGATGACAACAGGAGATCAAAGCCGGCTCCTCGCGATGCAGCCGGATGTTCGCTTCCAGTGACACATGACTGTGAGATCGGGAGTATGATGATCAGCGTGTCCACAACTTTACCATTGACCGAAGAGCAGGTGCAGGAGTACTTCCGGCAGGGCTATCTGTTAGCGCCGGGGTTGGTTCCTCACGAATCGATTGACCGGGTGCTTGAAGTCGTGCCGACCGAGGGAGCGAACGGGGGCTGGACGCCGGTGGTTTTTGATCACGACGCTCCCACTCGCGACGCCGAGCTGCACCGTCTGCTCATCGAGCCGTCAGTGGTCACCGCAGTGGAGCAGATCTTTGAGGCGCCGGCGCGAGTCTATTACGGCATGCTTGCAGTCGTGCCGGCTCACGGTGGAAATGGTCTCCCCTGGCACCAGGACAATCAGTATAACCAGGTGCTCGGGAATGCGCTGAACGTCTTCATCGCCCTCTGCGATGTAACTCCCGACAAAGCCATCTTATGGGTGGCGCCCCGCAGTCATCTCAAGGGCGTGCAGCCGTCCCGTCCCAGTGATCTGTACAACGGCGGGCATCGGGAGGCCGCTGTGCCGCCCGAAAATGGCGTGCCGCTCCCGATGATGAAGAAGGGAGACGCGTGCATCTTCGACCGGTCGATGTATCACCGGTCACTGAAGAACGAGACGGCCGAGCCGCGCTACGCGTACGCCGCACAGTACATGGCCGAGTACTCCCGAATGGCCGCGACCGGCGCCAAAGATGCCCGCAAGATGCCGGTCGCGGAACTGCGGGCGGTGCTGGTGACCTGAGAACCCCTACCCCAGCGATACCACCAGCCGGCCGCCGGTCTCCATCACCACACCCTGTCCGAGGGTCACCACAGGACGTTCCTCCTCCATCGCAACCGACGCTGGAATGGCTTTGCCGTTCATCCGGGCTGTGACATGGTGGTACGTGCCGGTGAGGGCCAGGTTGTTAAGCCGGAGCCGGCCGTGCCGGATCAGCAGCGACGCTTTGAGTGACCGGCCGGACCGCTTCTGGGAAAAGGTACCCCATCCCTCAGCGGTCGTGAACGCCGCTCGAAAATCATCGGGATTGAGGCGAGGAGCGAACCCGAGATGGCCTTTGGGCCCGTGATAGGTGAAGCCGCACGCGCTAATAAATGAACCATAGCTCGCCATGGCGCGGGAGTAATGATCGCTGCATTCGATCTCGTTGAACGGATTGCGGCGACTGGCGTGATACCGGTCATGAATGGCGCGTGTGACGGCCAGCCCCTCTTCTATCAAACCTTCGGCGATCATGTGGCTGGCGGCCTGGTGCTCGAAGCCGGTCATGCACTCGTTGAAATAGCCGTACTGCCAGGCGGCGGCGTCGCCAAAGGCGTCCGGCAGGTCGCGCGGGTTGGTCGCCATGATCAGGCCCGCGTCGCCGGCCAGCGCGTAGGCGCGGCCAGGCGGATTCTTCTCCCGGAATGGGCCGACATCCGGCGCAAAGTTGTATTTATAGAGCGCCCGGAGCGCGCTCAGCGTCTTCTCCCGGTCCAATGTCCGGCCAAGACCCACCTGCCAGGCCCAGCTCTGCCCATGAACCTGGTCAATATGACAGGTCTGGTAGGCGCCTATACTCTTTTCGTGATCCGGGGCCGGTTTCTGGATGAAGTATTCGCCAGTGTAGAGCTGCGTTTCTATGGCATCCTTCGACTGCAAAAACTTCTGATGGCAGAGCCGGGCGAAAGCCTCGTCGCCGGCGTCCTTCGCCATCTCCTCGCTGGCGCGAAGCGCGGCGGCGTAGAGGGAGCTGAGCCAGGCGATCTTGCCATACCATGCGGCGTCCAGCGTATTCTCCTGCGCGCCATCCAGCAGACCATCTCCGTTGCTGTCATGATGGATGAGGAACTCCATCGCCTCTCGCACGCGCGGCCAGATCCGCCGCAAAAAGGCGTCGTCGGCGCTCATCTGATGCTCTCGATACGCGCCCAAAATCCGGCCGGCCTGGCCATCCACCGCGGGGCCGGTTCCTTCGCCCCGGTAGCCGATCATGCCGGTTTTCGCATCGAACGAGACGCCAAAGTCCACGTGCTCCCGCGTATATCGCTCCAATTCCGGGAAGACGCGTCCGACAGCCTGGGCATAGTGCCAGACGTGGGTGCAGGTGCCAAAGCAGCAGCCGATTCCCTCCCAGCCCCAGAACCGGCCCGTGCCAAACCGGTGCGCCGTAGACGTGGCGAGTATGGACGTATTGGCGAACGTCCGGTCGAGAAACCAGTGCGGCAGCGTGGAATCATACCATGTAGTATGCCAGAGCTTTGTATCTCGCGAAAGGCGCGGAAACTCCCGAACGACATAATCTATCACGGCCGCGGCGTCCTTGAACCGGCGAGCGTATTCATTCCCCGTTTTTGCATCGGGCACGTCGAGACCGCTGTTCGAAAAATGCCAGGCGACCACGAAAGAGATGGTCTGTGATTTACCCGGCGCCAGCCGGATCTTCTTTGTCACGGACCCGATCAGTCGCTCTCCCACGCTCGTCCGTGCCTCGCCGGTAACTGGCGCGTCAAACACCGCATCCGGCGCGCTGTCGGCCCTGCTGACGCCGGCGCCAATGACCGCGATGGCCATCGTGCCGAAATCGCGCTCCTCCTCCATTGGAGGGATGAGATGTGAAGTGTCGGTCTGGACAATGTCATCCACACCGATATTGCCCCAGCCTCCGGTCCCGTTATCGTAGATCTCGATCACGGCCGTTTTTCCGGCCAGATACCCCACGTCGAATGCCGCTGGCTGCATCTGGTTACTGTCATGCCCCGCCGCCCGGCGAACGATCTTCCCATCCACGATCAGGCGCATCCCCACCTGCTCAACATTCGAGCCGCCACCGATATAGAACGTCAGGAACCGGCGCTGTATTTGAAACGGTGGGCTCGTGAGCTTGCCCGTGCGGCTGTCCTTCTCCTGCACCGAACCGCCCGGCGCCGAGGCGTGAGAATTGACAACGCGCAGCCCTTCGCCCCCCACGTCGCCCTGGTAGGCGGGAATGGCTGTCTTCTCCACCGGGCCGGCGCCAAACGCCGTTCCCTCCACCTTCCAGCCGCCATAAGTGGGATGCTCAAAGTCGTCTACCACCAGATCGGGGCGGACTGCAGATGGCTCGGGCGGTGGCGTTGGCTCGAATCGAGAGAATACGCTGGTCCATCGGTAGCCCGTCCTCCGTCCCCCGTCCTCCGTCGTTCGTCCCGTGTCCACGCCGGCGGTCTTGCGAACCGAGTTGACCCGGACACCGGACCCCGGCTGCGCGGAAAAGAGACTGCAGGCGTTCTGGAGCCAGCCGGCCATCTCCGCGTCCACGGGCCGGTCGCTGACGTTCCTGACCGTGAACTCACAGATGGTCACCGGCAGGCTGGAATCGTCGGCGTTGAGTGGAATAAAAGGAGAATAAGCGGTGAGCGTTACAGCCACGGGAGAAGCCGGATCGGAGTAATCTACGACGCCGAGCGGATATTCGCCGGTGAACGTTACCTCTTCCCATCCGCCGGCGCTCACCGGGCGAACGACGCCACCGATTTTGAGCGCAAAGCCCTGTTCCAGCGGCGACTGCGGTTCGTGCGGCGCGAGGTAGGACGCGCCACCGACGGCATCCACCGTCCGTTCCTGCCCGAAACCGCTCCACGGCACGCTGCGCGGCAGAATCCCTAACTGATTCTGGTTAAAAATGTCCCAGAGCCAGAACTTTCCGTCACCACCAAGATAGAGGGACCCCGCACAGATGCCGCCAACCGGCATCCCAATATAGTGCAGCTCGCCCCGTTTCTTGCTGTAAACCGTGCTCTCGCCGGGCGCATACAGGGAATGGACCCACGCCGGCCGCAGTTTTTTAATGGGTGGAATGAGTCGCGCAAAATCCGCCGCCTCGAACGGCCCCGCCATCACCGGCATTGCGTCGAGCGCCGCCGCTGCCAACGAGAGGCCCGACAACGCCAGGAACGTGCGCCGCGGCATTGGCCGGCAGAGGCACGGCTCACCGGCGCCACAGCTTCCCGATGCCGCGTTCCGCGCCTCCCGGCCCTCTCTCCCGGCGGCTTCCCGAAAGGGGAAAGGGGTAATTGCGTCCGGGGGCTCTTGATTCATCCTTCATCCCTCATCCTTCATCCTTTTTTCGCCCCACCCCCATTACCAATCATGAACGCGCATCCCGGCAGATGCCCGTGAAACCGGCTCCGGCGGATCTTCCCAGTGGGGATACCGGGATTGGATTGCTATCCGGCCCGGACCGGTCAATTTGAGCCAGACGTAGCGCCTTGACCAGATCCGGTTGTAACCGCCAGGGTGCTCAATGTACACGCGCATCTCGACGGCGGGATCTTTGAAGAGGAGCGCGGTAGGCTTGATGAGTATCGACTGCCCGTCCTGCAGATTTTGCGCGAAGCTGTTCCCGGCGCCATGAAGCAGCACAAATCCATGCTGCTCCGTCGCCGTAAACCGGTCCATATAGCGACCGATGGGATATTGCGCTCCCCCCTCGGTACTGTACCAAAACCTGGTATCGAACCAGTCGTATTTCACATTGCCGGTTGCGACCAGAAAGATGCCCTCGCGCACGTCGATGCTATGCCCCTGATGAAGCGGAAGCGCGATAATCTCGCCCGGATCATCCTGCGAGAAGGCAATATGACCCGGTCCCGAGGCCTGTGTCATCACCAGTGGCATGCCGGCGGCCAGCCGCTTCCACGCGCCGTTGAGCGGCATCGCTTCAATCCGGACGGATTCATCTTTCCAGAGCAGCACGTGATGGGTGAAATAAACGTGGTCCGCGGCATCCAGACTCATATCGGCCACCGGCACATAGGCGCCTTCGATCTGACAGAAGGACTGCCCGAACTGCAGCTTCGCCATATCTTTGATGGGCGGAAGCTCGTACCAGCCGACGTCGGTTTTCACCGCGGTGATATCCAACGCCGCGCCGCAAGAGGGACAGCTTACGCCCACCGTCTGGCTGCTGAAGCCACACCACGGGCACTGATAGCTCCGGGACACTGCGCCCGGTTCGGTTTGCTGGCTCATTGATGGCTCCTCAACTCGGGTCGGATGACTCTGAAAGGATGAAGGATGAAGGATGAATCAAAAGCGCGGGCGCGGGGCGCGGACGAAGGACGGAGGAGCCGGTACAGCCAATTCCACCGCTTCTCACCGTCCCACACACTCACCGTCCCACACACTCACTCTCCCACACACTCACACACCCCCACACTCCCACACCCCCACACTCCCACACCCCCACACCCATCACTCCGTCACGTGATGATGGTACATCGACTGTATGGCTATTCTTCCGGGCCCGGTGAGCCGGGCAAGCTTCATGCGCGTACCCCCCAGGAGACCGCTCGTAAGCTGCAATGTCTCCGCTTTCATATCAACCGAGGAGTCTTTGTAAAGAAACGCGCCCGGTTCAACCACCATCGTCTCGCCCGGCGCCAGCGTCCGCTCAAAGACGTTGCCATAGCCATGCAGCACGAGCAGCCCGGGGGTAGTGTTGGTCACAAAGCGATCCATGAACATTCCCTGTCCGCCGAGAAGAATATTCCTCAACCCCTGAATGCGCACAAAGGAGTATTGTATGTGGCTCGAGGCCAGCAGAAACGCGTGCTCGCGAACATCAACCTCCATGCCAGGATGGAGCGGCATGACCACCAGTTCACCCGAGGAGTCACGGGAGAACGCGAGGCGTCCGGGCCCTGTGGCGAGAGTAATGAAGAACGGCATTCCGGCGAGCATACGCTTGACACCGCCAGCCAGGGGCATCACGTCCAGGCGAACAAGGATATCCTTCCAGAGAAGCGCCCGGTGTTCGAAGAAGATGCGAGACTCGGCGCCGAGCTGTATCTCAGCCACAGGAACAACTTCGCCCTCTACCTGGCAAACACTGCCCTGAAACCGGATTTCGGTGCGATCGCGGAGGCGCGGCGCCTCGCGCCAACCCGAGTCAGTCACCAGCGCGGCCACGCCCAGGCTGCCGCCGCATGATTGGCAAGAAACGGCGTCAGTTGTGTTCAGGCTCTCGCACCACTGGCATTTCAGACGCTGCAGGGGTTCCATAAGCACCTCGGGAGGATGGACGGGTATGAGGATTTGAGTATGTGAGTGTGTGAGTGTGTGAGTATGTGATTCCTTTTCATTTTTTATTCTGCGATCGCGGCGCCTATCCCTTCCGGAAAGCGCGAAGCGATCATCAAAAAGTTTCATGACAGACCAGGTGAAAATGGATGGCTTCAGCGGTAAACGGCGCGGAGTTGGGGGTATGCTAGAAAACGCATGCTTCGGAGCGTCGGCGCACGAGAGGCCGATTCGCCGCAGACGCGGCGCAGAAGTTTGAGGGAGAAGAGGATAATGAACGAATTGACGCCGGGCTGCTGCCCACGCCGCCGCTGGGGAAAAACCGGCCTGATGATTCCGGTGATTCCGTTTGGAACGCAGGGATTTGGCGATAACTTCGGCAAAGTCTCCGATGAGGATGCGCTGGCGTTGATCCGGCGGGCGGTGGATCTGGGGGTGAATCACTTTGATTGCGCCCGCTGCTATGGAAACTCCATGCGAAAGCTGGCGCTTGCCTTCGAACAGGAGGTGGTTCGGCGAGACGAAGTCATTCTGAGCGGCCGGGTCTGCTGCCACAGCGCGGCGCAATGGGGCGGTTATGGTGAAGGCGCCCCGGACTTTTCATCCGAACGCGCTATCGCCGACGTTGAGGATCAGCTTCACCTTCTTCGAATTGACCATTTCGACGCCGTTTTCATCCATGACCCTTCTCCGATTGAGCCAACCCTGGCGCCCGGCGGAACGCTGGAAGGCCTGCAGCGACTCAAGTCTCGCGGCCTGGTTCACGCCGTGGGGTTCGGCATGAATCCCCATCCCTTCCACCTTGCAGCCATCGATCGCGGGGACGTAGACGTGCTGCTGACCTTCCGGGATTATAACCTCCTGAGCCAGAGCACGGCCGAAGACATTCTTCCGGCCGCCGCGGCGCGCGACATCGGAGTTCTGAACGGCTGGTCCATTATGCGTGGTCTACTGACGGGTACGCCGATCAATGAAGTCATCGCCCGCGACCGGTGGCTCGCCGGTCCGCTCGCCGATCGTGCTGAAGCCATTCGTATCTGGTGCCGTGACCGCGATCTGAACATGCTGCAGCTTGCGCTCCAATTCTGCCTGCGCGAACGCCGGATTCACGGAAACCCGATCGGCAGTGTCAGTATTTCCCAGCTTGAACAGAACGTCGCCGCCGCGCTCAATCCACTGCCGGACTCTGTATTCCCGGACTTCGAGGAATGGCAGGCGTCTCAGAGCGCCACCTGAAACAGGCACGGGGCGCGAGGTACGCGGGCCTTCCCGCCGCCCACGCACGGTCCTCCGTCCTCCGTCCTCCGTCCTCCGTCCTCTGTCCGCGCATCAGAAGTGGCGTCGCGAGCGTCGAACCGGTAAACTATAGAGTGGTCGGGCGTTGCGGTAGGCTGCGGATAGCCGCTCCGTTGAGGGAGTCATACCCCTGTGCACATTATCGGCGTAGCCCCGCCCAAACCGCTCAAACCGCTGTTCACCGATTTTTGGAAGACGCAAAGAGGCTTCAAGAATCATGATTGCAGTCGTGGGGCGAACGCCTATCTCAATCACATCTACCTCATCCATCAATTCACGCGGTTGGACAGGCTGTCTTAGGAAGCGATCGCGAGGGGTTTGAATAGGATGCGTCCTGGTGAGATAATTGACGAGCTTGGCTATCCTTCTGATACACAGCATTGGGTGACCGATCCTCACAGCGAACGAACCACGTCACATCTCTGGCGAGTTGCAGCCAACACAGATGGCGTCGTGGTCTGTGGTTCCTACACCTTCAGCACCAGTCCGATCGGTGAGTTCAACCTTCCACCTCGCCCTGCGGTGCATGTAGTAACAGCGGATACTTTAGATGCAGCGAGGGCCATTCGACGAAAGCTGTGGAACCTTGGTAACGCGCCATTCTTGATTGTGATACTCCCGCATCAGGTCCGCGTGTATCGTGGGTTCGACTTTGATCAGGAGAAGGATGGTGAGGATCCCTTCGTTACGTCGAATCATGAGCTGATCTCCAGTGCCCTCAAGGATTTTCGTGCTAGCGAGATAGACTCTGGGCGAATCTGGCACTCACAATCGGCGAACGTAACCCCGGAGCGACGCGTCGATCGGCGACTCCTAAGTAACCTGACCGATCTCAGCGACGTATTAGTTCGGCGCTGGGGCTTGGAGCGAGCCACCGTTCACGCCCTGATTGGAAAGTACATTTACCTCTATTACCTACGCGATCGTAGGATCCTTAGCGACGCGTGGTTGGAGGCGCGTGGGATTAGCGCATACGATGTGATGGGGGCGGGAGCGTCCGCCGCAAACCTTGAGGCGCTGACGCAGGCCCTCGAGGATAGATTCAACGGGCGCATATTTCCATTTGACGTCGCTAAACTTGGTCCCGACCGTGATGATATAACGGCGACTGTGGCCTCGATATTCCGCGGGGATACGGCCCATGGACAACTGGCACTGGATTTCAAGATTTATGATTTCTCCTGTATTCCTGTCGAACTGCTTTCATCGATTTACGAACAGTTCCTTCGGGCGGAAGGTGAGGCAGAGGATCAGGGGGCGGTCTATACCCGCGAGTTCCTGGCTGATTACCTTTTGTCTGAACTTAGTAGTGTGAACGCTCCAAAAAGCGGAATGAAGATCCTGGATCCTGCATGCGGATCTGGTGTCTTTCTCGTGCTCGCCTACCGACGGCTGATCGAGTTTGAGCTACGTAGAACTGGACAATCGCGCTTGGCGCCGGAAGAGTTAGCACGCATTCTCGTCGATAGTATCTACGGTGTCGAGCCAATACGAGAGGCATGCTACATTACCGAATTCAGTCTTATCCTCGTGCTGCTCAGCTACATTGAGCCGCCGGAGTTACATCAGAATGAACAGTTCAGATTCCCGGACCTTCATGGCTCGAATATACTCGAAGGTAGTTTCTTCTCTGATGACCTGTTGATCTGGGATCAACACATAAGTTTTGACTGGGTGGTTGGCAATCCGCCCTGGGTCTCGTTAAACACCACTGCTAAGAGGAACAAGCAGATTGACGCGTGGCGGTGGATGAGTGATAACACGAACTCCGTTGAGCGGCCTGTCGGCAACCGCAGTGTGTGCGAGGCATTTACTTGGAGAGCAACGGATGCGTTGAAGGTGGATGGATGCGCGGCACTACTCATTCACGCCACGAGCCTATTTAACACTTTCTCAATCCCATACAGGCGCGAGTTCTTCGCGAAGCACACGGTCCACCGTATCACGAACTTCGCTAACCTCGCCTATGTTCTGTTCGCGAGACCCGGGAACGGTGCTGAGAAAGGCAGGAATCAGGCGCAGCTGCCCGGCGCTAATGCTCCGGCGGCCAGTATCATCTTTTCGAGAGCTAGCGCGGACCGAACTGTCGGGCAGATCGTGCATTTTGCGCCGTTTGCCATAAACCAGACACTCGACCGCTCCACCGATCCACCTCCGGCTAAGAAGCCCGCCTGGTTCATCACGGTATTCGAAGACGAGGTGAGGATAATCGATCCGTCGGAATCCGCTCCCGAAGATTCCCTGACGTGGAAACTGGCTCTGTGGGGAACGCATCGTGATCAGTTGGCGATCCGACGGCTTCGACGGGCTCTTCCTCTGACAATCGCCGACTTTGAGGGTTCCAGAGGATGGCTCCTTCACGAGGGTGCGCAATTGAGGGAGCGGTATAACCCGGCAAAGGAGCAGGTCGATCCTGAATCGCTGAGGCGACGTCGTACGAGACACCTGCCCATCCTAGCGCAGGTTAAACGTCTAGACGTCAGAGCCATGAAGAAGGAACTATACTTGAGTGTCCCCGACGAAGACCCCGTCCTCCAACCAATTCCCGCGAGCGAGCACCACGTTCGCTTGCATGGGGGGACAAGGGGTATGGAAGTCGCCTGGGCGCCACATATCTTCTGGAGTCACAAATACGCTGCGTATGGCCGCACCGACTTCGTCATTCCACCTCGTCGGATTGGCCTGGCGTCTCCTCATGCGGACGCGGAGCAACTGAGAGCGATTTGTCTTTACCTGAACTCGAGCGTAGCTCGGTATCTTCTCTTTTTTCATAGCTCCACATGGGGGGTTGATCGCAGTAGACTTTCCCCGTCCGACTGCCGGCGGCTACCGTTGCCGAGCCTTTCCCCCGATCAAGTCAAAGCGTTGGCCGGGCTGCACCTCCGGCTCTCCCATGAGTTCGAGGAGCCGTCTTTTCGCTTGGGACCGCAGGACGAGCATGGGACAGTAGAACTGTTGCGGCGCGAGATAGATGATCAGGTTGAACGACTTTTGGAGATTCCCGATTATGTGTCGACGATCTGCAGGGAGTTCTGGGAATTTCGCTATAAATGCAATAAAGGCAAGCTCCCGGCGCATGCGGTCCAACCCGCCAAGACGGCCGATCTTCTTGAATATGCGAGTTGCCTGCGAGATTCCCTGGACGCCTTCGCAGGAACCAGCCACAAAATCTCAGTTAGGAAGGGGAGCCAGTTTACGGTCTGCGTCGTCGAGATTACACGGGCGACAGAACCAATCCAGCCCATAGTCGATTGGGGCAAGGATGAATCGCCTGAGCGAGACGAAGTACTTTGGGATATGCTAAGGCATCAGTTCAGTCAGTGGGTCTACATACAACGCGGTTTGAGGGTGTTTGAGGGAAGGATTTACCGGATTTGGAAGAGTTCTCGCCTGATCGACTGGACCAAGACGCAGGCGCTCCTGGACTCGGATGACCTGATCGCGGAGGTGCTGAGTCTTGAGGGAGCACCGAGTGATTATAGGTAGCCCCCACCCGGACTGGCTCAGTTTCTTCAATACTACGTTTCGGAAGTGCGCCCATCAGCTTTTCATCTGGGGTTACCAGGATTCCCGTTCCAGAATCGGACCGAATGATCAGGAAGATGACATTACGTGCTTTATCGCGGAGGCGATTGAAAACAGGCTGAACGATCCTGGAACACCTCGTGAATACCAGGAGCATTATGACATCAAAGAACAGAAGCCGGTACATAGCGCTAAGCGGACAGGTAAGAACCGCCAAAGGATTGACATAGTAGCCGTCTGTAATTCTACGCAGCCAAGGCCAGAATTCTGGTTTGAAGCGAAGAGGCTTAAGACTGTTGTTTTTCCAATCTCGAAGTATACTGGTTATGACGGTATGCAGTGTTATCTGCGCTGTGAGTACGCCGCAGGCTGTCCGGCAGCTGCGATGGTAGGCTACATGCAAAACTCGACACCCACCCATTGGCATCAGGAACTCAAGCGGGTAATGGGGTCGGCTGGAAACCTTCGGGTCATGTCCAACCTGCAACACATCCAGATCCTGTCTTCTGTGCCCAACGAGTGGGTCAGCGTGCACATTCGGGACGACAACACTGCAATCAGTATTTTTCATATCTTGTTGGACTGCACCTGATAAGGACTGACCGTACATGAAAAGGAGATATAGATGAAGAAGCTGCTTTACGTGACTCATTCGGCCGGCTACCGGCACGAGGTTCTCCCCTATTCGCAGGAAGTGATGAAAAAACTCGGCGCTGATACGGGCGCGTTCGAGGCGACGTGTACCGATGACGTGGGAACGGTCGATTGGAATAGCCTGGGCCGGTACGACGCCATCGCCTTCTGCACTACCGGTGAGCTGCCGATCTCCGACGAGGCGAAGAAGAACCTGATTGAGTTTGTGCGCGGCGGCAAGGCTTTCATCGGCATCCATAACGCCACCGACACGTTCTATAAGTTCGAGCCATACGGCAAGATGATCGGTGGCTACTTTAGCGGCCATCCATGGCATCAGGACGTGGGTATCATCGTCGAGGATCGAAATCACCCCTCCACCCGGCATCTCGACGAGAAGTTCCAGGTCCACGACGAAGTCTACACGCACCGGAACTGGTCTCGCGATAAGACACACGTGCTGATGCGCCTCGATAACAGCTCGGTGGATCTCGCCAAAGCGCAGGGGCAGCGTGAAGACCGTGACTTTGCTATGGCGTGGTGCCATCCGTTCGGGGCCGGGCGAGTCTTTTACACCGCGCTCGGGC
>Ga0307374_10010783_pt1 | contig 13145 bp, 14 predicted proteins | sample OX3MG_FD_202532 | JGI IMG/M metagenome (GOLD analysis project Ga0307374, IMG submission 202532) | Soil microbial communities from Risofladan, Vaasa, Finland - OX-3 | ecosystem: Environmental > Terrestrial > Soil > Coastal area > Acid sulfate soil | place: Finland: Risofladan, Vaasa | collected...
CGCGGCGCTGGCGCGGCTGCGCGAGCTGGAGCGCGAGCGCGACGCGGCCGTCGCGCGGATGAATCAGTTGTTGGCCGAGCTGGGCTATGCCTGAGGTTCGGGACGCGCGAAACGCAAAACGCAAAGGATGTCCACCGCGGTGCATCGGCCCCGCGGATGGCGCGTTACCTCTCACCGCGACCGTCAGTACGAGCGTCAGTATAATTGTCTTGCAGATGCATTCTGCATCTTGTTAGAGAGGACGTAGTATGCGAACCAAGGTTTCGGTAAGAGGACAGACCGTCGTTCCGCGGGAAATCCGCGAGGCGCTGGGAATCGGCCCCCGGGACACTCTCGATTGGGAACTCCGCGACGGCGTGATTGTCGTGTACCCACTTCCGGCGGATCCGGTCAGGGCGTCGTTGGGGATTCTCAAGGGAAGAGTGACGCTGCGGGATTTTCTGCTGGACCGCGAGGAAGAGCGCGCCCGGGAGCGAGCCGCGGAGCGGGAAGACTGAATGTCGGGCCACGTCATGGATACCTCGGCGATTCTGTGTGTTCTGGATCAGGAAGATCGTGCCGATCGGGTTCTCGAAGTCCTCGACAGCGCTCGGGGGAGATCTCCGGATGCCTCGACGACGGTCTTCGTGCCGTTCATGAGCCTGATGGAGATCGAGTACTGGCTCCAGCGCCGCTTGCCACTTCGAGAAGCGGAGCGAATCGCGCTCCTGGTGGAAAACTGGCCGGTGAGCGTGGAGGAATCGACCCCCGAGTGGCGTCGCGAAGCGGCGCGGGTGAAGGCGGCGTACTCGCTCTCGGTGACCGACGCCTGGATCGCCTCGCTCGCGATCCTGCGCGATGCAACGCTGGTTCACAAGGATCCCGAGTTCGATCAGGTCGCCGGACTCAAAGTCGAGCGGTTGCCGTCCAAGCCGCGCGCGGGATGAATGAGGCGCACCTGATGGAAACAGTTGTCGGCGTTTCGGTCGTCAGACCCTACGTTCTGGACGTCGCCTTCGCGGATGGCACGCGCCGACGGGTTGACGTCGAGCACGTCCTTTACGGCCCGATGTTCGAGCTGCTGCGTAACCCGGGGCGTTTCGCGGAAGTGATGGTCGACCACGTGCTCGGCACGGTGGTGTGGCCGAACGGCGCGGACCTGAGCCCGGAGTTTCTCTACGCCAGCGGAACCGAGCTGCCGCGCGCGCGGGACCCTCGCGGCAGCCGATGGCATGAGGGCTGGAGATGAGCATAACCTACGTGGTGGTGTACGAACGGACGCCGAACAACTGGTCCGCCTACGTGCCAGACCTGCCGGGCTGCGTTGCCACGGGTAAGACTCGGGAAGAGACCGAGCGTCTGATTCGAGAAGCGATCGCCCTGCACCTGGCGGCTCTTCGCGAGAGCGGAGAGCCGGTGCCGGAGCCGGGCACGTGGACCGGGCTGGTCGAGGTGCCGGCGGGCTGAGAGGAGGGGGAGAGTGAAGGCCATTCAAGCGACAGTCGAGGTTGGCGAAGATCGGACGCTCCACGTATCGCTACCTGCGGATACCGAGACCGGATCGTTTGACGTGCTGGTGGTCATCGAGCCGCGGCGACCGATCAGCCTGGCCGAAAGGCGGGCCGCGGCCCGGGCCGGACGGGGGCTCTGAAAGGGCTGGGTATCTCGACCGACGATTTCCGCGCCGAGCGACGCGAGGAGGCTCTTGGCCGGTGAGCTGGGTACTGGACGCGAGCGCTATCCATTGCTGGCTGGCGGACGAGCCGGGCGCGGTCCGCATGGAAGAGGTTCTCGGCGGGACCGAACCGACGTTCATCCACGCGGTCAACCTCATCGAGACCGAGTATCACTTGCTGCGACGGAGTGAGCGAGCGCTTCACGCCGGCATCGAGCGCATCCGTCTGGCGGGAGTCGAGGTAGCCCGCGATCTGGACGATCCGCTTCTGGCGATCGTAGTCCAGTTGAAAGTCCGCCTTGCGCCGATCGCGTTGGGTGATACCTTTGCCGCCGCTCTGGCTGCGCAGTGTGGCGCCACGCTCGTTACCACTGACCGCTCTGAGCTAGGAAAGCTCGAAGGCGTCCGTATCTGCGCGACCGAGTTTCTAAGGTAGGACAAAGTATTGAGGACGAAGTCAGTGCAGGATGGCGACGCCGAACTCCCGCCTGGCTGGAGGGTAGCGCCTCTCGACGAGATCGTCGATGCCTTCTACAGCGGAGGGACTCCGAGCACAGGGTTCCCGGCTTACTGGAACGGCTCGATCCCGTGGATCACCGGAGCGGACATCGTCGATCAAAAAGTTGTTCGCCCGCGACGGTGGCTGAGCGTCGAGGGAGCTCGATGCGGCGGAACGAACGTCGTTCCATCCGGCGGGCTACTGATTGTTACGCGGACCGGCGTGGGAAAGGTCGCCATCGCGCCTTACGACGTTGCGATTAGCCAGGACATTACCGGAGCCATTCCGAGGGATGGGCGAGTAACCGGTCAGTTTCTCTATTGGTGGCTTGCAACTAATTCCAAGAGGCTGGAAAAGCTACGGCAGGGTACCAGTATCAATGGCGTGGTACGTGAAGATCTAGCAGCCCTCCGCATACCGGTCCCGCCCATGGATCAGCAGCGCCAGATTGCGAGCGTCCTGTCAGCTATCGACGATGCTATAGGGAAGACCGAGGCGGTGATCGCGGCGACGGAGCGGCTGCGCGCGGCGCTCCTGCAGGAGCTGCTCACGCGCGGGATGCCCGGGTGGCATACGGAGTGGAAGACGGTGCCGGGGATTGGGACGATCCCGGCGTGCTGGGAGGTGGTCAGGCTGCGACAGATCGCGGAGGTTCGGGCGGGATTCGCACTGGGACCGGAGCGGAGGCCGAAGACGAATCCGAGGCCCTATCTCACCGTGACAAACGTCCAACCAGATCGCGTCGCACTGAAAGAACGCCGGTACATGGAAGTCAGCCCACAGGAGTACGAATCGCGCCACCTGCTGGCCGGAGACATCGTTCTCGTGGAGGGTCACGCCCAGTTGTCCGAGTTAGGGCGTGCGGCGATCGTGCCCCCTTCTGCTGCCGGCTTCACATATCAGAATCATCTTTTCCGCGTGCGCGCGGACCCCACGCGTAGCATCAACCGATTCCTGTGTGCGCACATCAACGGGCCACGAGGTCGAGCCTACTTTCGGTCGTTCGGTGGTACTACGAGCGGCTTGAATACGGTCAGCACCGCCAATGTGCAGGATCTGCCTGTCCCGCTCCCATCGCTGGAGGAGCAGAGACTGATCGGACGGGTGGCCAGCGCTGTCGACGCGCGCCTCCTCACCGAACAGGGTGCGCTTCAGCATCTGGTGTCCGTTGGATCATCCGTCGCCGACGCATTGCTCTCCGGCCCAGGACGTTCCAACGCGCTTGTCCGTGCGAGCGGATAACCACCAGGAGCGTACTGGCACCGGGAGGCAGTCGTGGTGCATCTGGTGGTAATCGGCGTACTCTATTCTTAGTCTCAAGACCGACGAGCAAGCACAGTTTTCATTGCGCACCCACCGCGAGGGAATACATACAGGATTAGGAGAGTATTTCGATGAGTCCGCAGACAAATGGAAAGAGTAGCGAGCAAGCAGGCGAAGCTTCGAAGCGGAGGAGCCGCAGCCCAAACAGAACCTATCCCACCATCGACTTCGCTGGGGCGATCGCACTCGCTAAGGGCATCCGTCAGTATGCCTCAGGTGACCAAATTCGCCGTTCGACTCTGCTCCAAAAACTCAATCGTTCCCCTGATAGCAGCGCGACAAGGGATCTGATTGCAAGTTCGCTTCGCTACGGTCTGACCGAGGGTAGCTATGCTGCAGAGTTTCTCACCCTTACCGATGGCGGCAAGATCATTGTCGACGCGGATCGGTCGCCTGCGGAGGTGCGTAGTCTAGCGTTTCAGATGGCGATAGCGAGAATCGATGTCTTCGGACAGTTGTACGAGATTCTGAAGAATAAGCGCGTGCCGGACGCCGACATTCTGCGTGACGACGTAGCCCAGATCGGAGTCGCGGAGGCGGATCGTTCGCGTGTCGGCGACATTTTTTTGAAGAACCTGCGGTACGCCGGGCTGATCCGGGAGGTAAGTGGCTCCGAGCGCATCGTGCCAATCGAGCAGGTTCTGGAGGAGATGGACCCGCCATCTAATGGGAAGGTGAGTCAGCCGCCGCCCGGCGTTGAGGTCTCCGCGTCGACGATGCACACTTCGGCACAGGATGAAGGTCTGCACTCCCAATCCATCGAGGTACCGGGGACGAAGACGCCCTCTGTGCATATCGACATACAGATACACATCGACTCGTCTGCTTCTCCGGAGCAGATCGATCAGATCTTCGCCAGCATGGCTCGCCACTTGTACAGTCGTCGGGATAGCTAATGCCTGCGCTCAGGGGACTCGCTGCTGCGGCAAAGCGCGTTCAGCGGGCGGTCGACGAAGCGGGGCTCGGCCCCCGTAGAGCCGCAGCTACTTCACCATGTCCGCCGCCAAGCCAGCTCGAGTTGTACGATCTGTTCGTCACGTCAGTGCCGTTGCGCGAAGCATCGCGGGATCTGTTCGCCGACAGGTACTATGCGCGGGCTGTCGAGGAGGCGTTTAAGTGCGTCAACAACACTGTCAAGACGACGGCGCGGAGCACCCTCGATGGGCAGAAGCTCATGCAGCGGGTCTTCGGCGAAGGAGCCATGGCGCTAAGAATAAACGATCTCCGGACGGAGTCCGAAAAGGACGAGCAGACTGGCTATATGATGATGCTCTCCGGCGCGATGTGCGGAATCAGGAATCCCCGCGCGCACGAGCACCTTCTGCGGGATGAGCCGGCTCCCGCGCTCGAAATGTTGGTGCTGGCGAACCATCTGATGCGAGTCGTTGAGCGGGCCAAGCCGGTTCGGAAGAGACGCTCCAAGGCCAGCTTGGCGACGGCATGAGAGGGAAGCTCTCCAGAGCGCTGGCTGAGGGAGGGTAGGGCGTGCGTAATGTCAGTATCCGTTATCTGAAGGCTAACCTTCAGGATCCTCTGCATGAGGTGCATGAAGGCGGGCAGATACTTGTCGTGACCCTAAGCGGTCGTCCCATCGCCCGCATCATCCCGGAACCACCGGATCCGGCCGGCTGCCCCGACTTCGAGTCACTCTGGTCCGAACTGGACCGGCTGGCCGAGGAAATCAGCCGGGAGTGGCCCGAGGGAGTTTCGGCGGCTCAAGCTATCAGCGAGGACCGCCGCGAGATCTAGCGCGAGATCTAGAAAGAGCGCCAACCTATGACCGCGATCGCGTTCCACAAGATCAACGAGCTGAACGAAGCCGAGGAGCCCGCGAAGGAGCTCTTACGCAAGCTCGGCTATACCTACGTGCCGCGCGACATCCTCGCGGCCGAGCGCGACGGCGAGCGCGCGGTGCTGCTCAAGGGCCGGCTGCGCCAGGCGCTGCTCCGGCTCAATCCCTGGATGACCGACGACCACGCCGAGCGCACCATCTTCAAGCTCGAGCACGTCGACGCCGTCGGCATGGCGCGCAACCAGATCGTCCACGAGTACCTGACCTATGGCGTGCCGCTCGACGTCGACGAAGCCAGTGGCCGGCGCACGCGCACTGTCGTCTTCTTCGACTTCGATCGCCCCGAGCCGCGCGCCGGGCGCAACGAGTACGTCGTGACGACGCAGATGCGGGTCCGCCGAGGGAACGAGAAGGATGCTGGCAAGATCGAGGACGACGAGAAGCTGGTGATCCCGGACCTGGTGCTCTTCGTGAACGGCATTCCCCTCGTGGTGATCGAGGCGAAGTCGCACACGCTGGTCGGGGACGTCTGGCGGGCCCGCGCGGTGCGCCAGTTGCTCCGCTACCAGGAGGCAGGGCCGGAGTGGCACGGACGCGGCGCACCCGTGCTATTCGATTACAACCTGCTCTGCGTCGCGCTCAGCGGAGGCGCGGCGGCGTACGGGGCCATCGGCGCGTCCGAGAACCAGTACGTGGCCTGGAAGTCGATCGCGCCGTTCACCGAGGAAGAGGTCCACGAGCGCTTCGGCGTGGCACCCCAGGGACAGGCCCAGCTCATCGTCGGGTTGCTGGCGCCGGCGACGCTGCTCGACGTCCTGCGTGACTTCGTCGTCTTCGAGCCGGAGAAGGGGCGGCTGGTCAAGAAGCTCCCGCGCTACCAGCAGTACCGCGCCGTCACCGCGGCGATGCAGCGCATCCTGACCAAGACGAAGCCCGAGGAGCGCGGCGGCGTCATCTGGCACACCCAGGGATCGGGCAAGTCGCTGACGATGCTCTGGCTGGCGACGAAGCTGCGCCGCGAGCCGCGTCTGCGCAATCCGACGATCGTCGTCGTGACCGATCGCACCCAGCTCGACGACCAGATCTCGGCGACGTTCCAGCGCTGCGGCTTTCCGGTTCCGGAGCACGCCGAGAGCGCCCGCGAGCTGCGCGCGAAGCTGACGAGCGGCGCCGGCCGAACGATCATGACGACGATCCAGAAGTTCGAAGACGCGCTCAGGGCGCCCACGGGCGATCTCGACGTGCTCGACGACGCCGACAACGTCGTCGTGATGGTCGACGAGGCCCACCGCACCCAGTACGGGCTCCTCGGCGCGCTGATGTGGAAGGCGCTGCCGCGGGCGACGTTCGTCGGGTTCACCGGCACGCCGATCGACCGGGGCTTCGCCCGCGGCACGTTCCGCCGTTTCGGCCCGCTGCTCGACAAGTACACGATCCCGCAGTCGGTCGCGGATGGTGCGACTGTCCCGATCTACTACGAGGCGCGGCTGCCCGAGCTGAGCATCCAGGGGCCGAACACACTGGACCGGCTCTTCGACGCGATGTTCGGCGACCAGCCGGACGACGTCAAGGCGCGGATCAAGCGCCGCTACGCGAACAAGGAAACGCTGGCCGAGGCGGAGAAGCGGATCGAGCAGATCGCGCTCGACGTCGCCGAGCACTTCACCGCGCGCGTGCGCCCGAACGGCTTCAAGGGGCAGGTCGTCGCGCCGAGCCGCCAGGCCGCGGTCAAGTACGCCGAGCGGCTCAACGCCTTCGACGTCCGCGCCTATCCGATCATCACGACCAGCGGCGACGATACCGCGTTCTTCAAGCCCGCGCGAGAGCTGGACCAGGACCAGATCATCGCCCAGTTCAAGGATCCCGCCGGCGAGCCGGAGATTCTGGTCGTCGTCGACATGCTGCTGACCGGCTTCGACGCGCCGATCGAGCAGGTCCTCTACCTCGATCGCGGTCTGCGCGAGCACAGCCTGCTCCAGGCGATCGCTCGGGTCAACCGTCGCTGCGCGGTCGAACGCAACGGCGTCGCGGTCGAGAAGGCCCACGGTCTGATCGTGGACTACTGGGGCGTCTCGCGGGACCTCGACGAGGCGCTCTCGGAGTTCGACGAGTCGGACCGGCAAGATGCCTGGCAGGAGCTTCCCGCGGATCCCGCGCCGATCGTCGACGCCGCCGCGACCCGGGCCGAGCGATACTTCAAGGGCCTGGACCTGGACGACGCCTGGGCCGCCGTGATGGTCTTCGCCGCGGATGCGAAGACCGCCGGGGACTACAAAGCCGACCTCTACGAGAAGTTCAACGCCGATTACCGCGAGTTCGCCGCGCTCGTCGACCGGTTTCTCCCCAATCCGGAGGCGCTCGCGTACGTCGACCGTCTCACTCGCTTGACGAAGATCCGGGCGTACGCGCGCGCGACGTTCCAGCGCGAGAACGCGGCGATCGATTGGAACGGCATCTCGGCCAAGGTGAAGAAGCTGATCGACGACCGGATCGACGCCGCGGTGGTCGAGATGATGCAGCCGCTCTCGATTCTCGACGAGGAGTTCGAGGCGAAGATCGCGACGCTGCCGCACGACGAGGCGCGGGCCTCGGTCATGGAGCACGCGATCCGCGCGCAGATCAAGGAGCGGCTGACGGAGAATCCCGCGTTCTACGAGAAGCTGTCGCAGCAGCTCGAGAAGGTCATCGCCCAGATGCGCCAGCACGTGATCGACGCCGCCGCGGCCATCCGCGAGCTGCGCAAGCTCCAGGAATCTGCCCTTAGCATCGCCGACCTGGCCGCGCAGCAAGGCCTCTCCGAAGTCTCCTTCGCCGTCTACGAGCTCCTGGACCAGGCGACCGGGTCCGCGGAAGCCGGCAGAAGCGAGCCAACGACGCGGGACGGCTCCGGCGGGCGCGTGCGCGAGGAGCGTCCAGCCTACCGACCGCGGCTGGATCCGCGCATGCGGGAGATCGCCGTCAACGTCGAGAAGGTCATGGCGGCTGGCCAGGCGATCGTCGACTGGCAGAACAAAGAAGACGTGCAGCGCCTGATGCGCCGTGACATCAAGCGCGAGCTGCGACGGCTGGGCGAGCTGACCGAGGAGCAGCTCAACGACCTCGCGGCGAGCATGGTCGAGATCGCCCGCCGGAAGACCATTCGGTGACCGAGCGCGACCAGATTCAGTTTGGCGATACGGTTATCGCGTACAGTGTCGTCCGCGGCCGTCGACGGCGGAAGACGGTCGAGATCACGCTCGATCCGAAGGATGGAGTGATCGTCGCCGCGCCGCTGGAGACCACGGCTGAGCGCATTCGGGACGTCGTCAACAGGCGCGCCGGCTGGATCGTCCGCCAGGCGTCGAGCCAGGTCCTCCAGCCACGCCCCCGGCAGTTCGTCAGCGGCGAGTCGCTGCCCTATCTTGGGCGGCAGGCGCGTCTTTTCGTCGAGCACGCGCCGGTCGCGCGCGTCGGCGTGACCTTCGATCACTGGAGCTTTCACGTGGTCGCGCCAGCCACGTTGACCGACGAGGAGCGCCGCGCAGCTACCGAAAAAGCGCTGGTGCGATGGTACAGGGCGCGCGCGGCCGAGCGCCTTCCGGAGCGTGCTCGATACTGGGCGCAGCGCGCGGGATACGCCCCGACAGCCGTTCTCATCCGCGACCAGCGCCAGCGCTGGGCAAGCTGCAGCCCGGATGGTACTGTACGCTTCAACTGGCGCATCGTCATGGCGCCGCCGTCGCTCATCGACTACGTTATCGTCCACGAGCTCGCCCACCTTCGCGTACGAACCCACTCCGTGGCGTTCTGGGCGGAGGTGGCGCGGCTCGTGCCCGATTACCGCATCCGCAGGGCCCGATTGAAGGAGGTTGGCCCGACGCTGGCGATGTGATGGCCGAGAGCCGTGCCCGCGCCCGGGCTGCGAGATCGGACCGCCGGCGGCGGCCTGGTGCTCACGCGCCACCACGAAGGCAATCTCGCGGGAGGCACGGTGTACGCTTTGCCCGCTGCCGAGTTTCTCGGCGCGCTCGACACGCCGTCGCTCGCGCCGAGCCGATCTTGAAGAGGAGCATGGTTTGACCAGGAAACTTCCTGCCATCGATCCACTGACCTACGATCCGCCCGAGCGGATCGTCTCGCTGACCCCCAGCAATACCGAGATTCTCTTCGCCATCGGCGCCGGCCGCCGCGTCGTCGGGATCAGCCAGTTCTGTGACTTCCCGGCCGAGGCTCAAGCGCTGCCGAGGGTGTCGCGCTTCATCGACGCCGACGACGCGGCGATCGTCGCGCTCCATCCCGATCTGGTCCTGACGTCATCGCATCTTCAGAAAGGAATCGTCGATCGTCTGGTCGAACGCGACGTTACCGTGCTGGCGTTCAACCCGACCGACCTCGACGGCGCCTTCCGCGACATCCTCCTGCTTGGACGGATCACCGGCGCTCTCGAGCCGGCACGAACGCTGGTCACTCGCCTCCACGAGCGCGTCGCCGCCGTCATCGCCGCTGGCGACGCGCTCCCGTGCCAGCCACGGCTCTACCTCGAGGAATGGGGCAAACCGCTGATTCCGGCCGGTTGGTGGCTCGCCGACTTCGTCGAGCTGACTGGTGCCACCCCGGCCCTGCCAGAGGTCGACACCCGCCGACACAGCAAGGACCGCATCGTCACGCCCGAAGCGGTGCGACTCGCCGACCCCGAGGTCATCATCGTCTCCTGGCCCGGCGTCCACAACGACGTGCCGCGCAAGCTCGCGCTGCGTCGGCCGGAGTGGCAGGACGTCTCGGCGGTACGACACGGGCGCGTGTTCGCGGTCGACGACTTCCTGCTGCACCGGCCTGGCCCCCGGCTGGTGGATGGACTGGAGGCGATCGCCCGCATCGTCGCGGCGGCCGCGCCGCTGGTGGCCGTGGAAAGGAGCAGCTAGCGATGGCCAAAGCCTTCATCATTGGGGTCGGGCCGGGCGATCCGACCTGGCTCACCGATCGAGCGCGCGCGGCGGTCGCCCAGAGCGACGCCATTCTCGGCTGGGAGCTGAACCTGACGCCACTCGCCGGCTTGCTCGACGGCAAGCAGCTCTTCATCCAGAAGCCGGGCGATTACGGCCCGGTGGCGGCGAACGCGGCAAACGCGATCCGCCAGAGCGATGGAACGATCGCCATCGTCCGGATCGGCGACGCGCTCGTGTCGTCTGGTCTCAACGGCCTGCTGGCGCTCTTTCACGACGTCGCGATCGAGATCGTCCCAGGGATCAGCTCCGTCCAGCTCGCCGCCGCCGCGGCGCAGATCAATCTCGACGAGGCAGCAATCATCTCCTTCCACGAGGAGCGGCGCTGGGACGAGGAGCAGGCATTCATGCGAGATGCCTTCCGTCGTGGCCGGCATCTCGTCGTCCTGACTGGCCCGGGCCACCACCCCAACGACACCGCCGCCTACTTGCTCGGGCAGGGCGTCGATCCGGTGACGGAGGCCCTGGTTGGCGAAAGCCTGGCGCTCCCCGACGAACGGGTCACTCAGGCAAATCTTGCTGAGATCGCCACGCAGACATTCCACTGGCTCTCCGTGATGGTCATCATCCATCCCACGGGGATCAATCCGCTTTGGAAAGGCCGAAAACTCGCTCAGGAGCGCAAGGAGGCGTAAACGCACCGTGGAGGCCGGAATAGACGCCAGCCGTGAACCCGCTCTCACGGCCGCGGCAGGCAAGACCACACCCAACCCCTCGGTCGAAGAACTCACCGACGAAGGACGCGCCAGCATTCGGGAGGGACTCGCCGCGATGCGCCGGCGGCCCGATCGCCACGCGAAAGGACTCGTCATCGTCAACACCGGCAACGGCAAGGGAAAGACGACCGCTGCGCTCGGCATCCTGATGCGCGCCTGGGGTCGCGACATGCGCGTGATCGTGCTTCAGTTCATCAAGCACCAGACCGCCAACTGGGGCGAGACGCGTGCTGCCCACAAGATGGGCATCGAGATGATCGCTCTCGGCAGCGGCTTCACCTGGATGAGCCAGGACCTCGAACGCGACAAGGCGCTAGCACGGGAGGGCTGGCAGCGCTGCCGCGAAGCGATCGAGAGCGGCGGCTACGACATCGTGATCCTGGACGAGCTCACCTACTGCTTCAAGTACGGCTGGCTGGATCTCGAAGAGGTCCTGGACGTGCTCCGCCGGAGACCCACTGGACAGCACGTCGTCATCACCGGCCGCGATGCCCCGGCCGACCTGATCGCGTTCGCCGATCTGGTCACCGAGATGCGCGAGATCAAACACCCCTTCAAGGACGGGGTCAAGGAGCAGAAGGGGATCGAGTACTAAAGTCGAGCCACGGTGAGAACTCCATTGATCTGCTTGATTTGCACAGCAAATCAAGCAGATCAATGGAGTTCTCACCGTGGACTAATTCTGACTGCTGACCACCCATGCTGCAGAATGTCGTCCTGGCAGCAGCCGACCGCGCTCCCTGATCTGGATGTGTCACGTCTGAAAGTGATACTGATCGTGCGAACGGAGAGCCGACTGGTGGTCGGCGGCGTACGCAAGCTGCTGATCGTCGCCGACACCCAGTTCGTGTCACTCACCCCCCACCCATCAAGCTTGGGTCCACGTCCAGCCGCCCTGGCAGCAGGAAGCTGAGCGCGATTGCCAGCAGCGCGGCGAAGAAGGTGAAGCGGTAGGCATCGCCGAAGGCCAGCACGGCCCCGACCCGGTCGATCTGGCCGATCAGCAGCATCAGTGCCGTCACGTAGGCGCTGGACGCCGTCATGTTCGCGTGGACCTGCAAGACCGTGCTGAGCTGGTTGACGAACTGGCCGGGCGCCGACGTCGCGGTCACCTGCTGGCTGAGCAGCGTGGTGTGGGTGATCGTCTGGGTCTGCACGATGGTGCCCAGCAGAGCGATCCCAAACGACTGGAAGACGTTGCGCATCGCGTTGTTCAGCGCGCTCGCGCTCGTCAGCAAGCGCTTGGGAACGACCGCGAGCGCGACGAGCTGAGTCGGCTGGAGCGCGCAACCAAGCGCGCAGCCGCGAATGACCAGCAGCCAGGTCAAGGTGGCGTAGCTGGTCGTGAGCGTCAATTGCGACAGGTCCCAGGTGTTGATGGCCAGCAGGACGAAGCCGACCGCGACGATGTAGCGCGCCCCGATTTTGTCGGTCAGCCGCCCGGCGATCGGTCCGATCAGCCCGGCGGCGAGTCCCTGCGGCATCAGCAGAATTCCGGTATCCACGGCCGACATGCCACGCAGGTTCTGCAGATAGAGCGGCAGCATGAACTCCGCGCCGAACAGCGCGACCGTGCTCACCCAGCCGACGACGTTTGCGATCAGGAACTCGGGTATCGCGAACAGCCGCATGTCGAGCAGGGGGTCCTGATGCGAGAGCTCGTTGGCCGCGAACACCAGCAAGCAGACGACGCCGACGCCGACCAAGGCGTCCACTTTCAGCGAACCCCAGCCATCGTCGGCCGCCCGCGAGAGCCCGTAGAGGATCGTTCCGAAGCCGACGATCGAGAAGATCGCCCCGAGCAGGTCGAACCGGGGCGCCGACGTGGGTACCTCGTTGATCAGGAGGAGCGCGCCGAGCAGGATCGCCAGGGCGCCGATCGGGGTGTTGATGAAGAAGACGAGGCGCCAGTCCGAATAGGTCACGATGTACCCGCCGAGCGTCGGACCCAGCGTGGGACCGGCGACGATGGGGATGGCGAAGAACCCCAGGGCCATGCCACGCTCGCCCGGGGGAAAAGCCGCGAACAGCTCGCTGATGCCAATCGGCAGGAGCATGCCGCCGGCAAAGCCCTGCAGCACTCGCCCGACGACCAGGACTGCGAAGGTCGGCGAGAGCCCGCACAGGACCGACGACAGCGTGAACGCGGTCAGCGCGGTGAGCCAGACGCGCTTGATGC
>Ga0307374_10010785_pt1 | contig 13143 bp, 9 predicted proteins | sample OX3MG_FD_202532 | JGI IMG/M metagenome (GOLD analysis project Ga0307374, IMG submission 202532) | Soil microbial communities from Risofladan, Vaasa, Finland - OX-3 | ecosystem: Environmental > Terrestrial > Soil > Coastal area > Acid sulfate soil | place: Finland: Risofladan, Vaasa | collected...
TGCCTGATCACCTATATCCTGGCCCTGTCCTCGCCCACCCATCCGATAGATACGGCGGTGTATGATCATACCTGGGTCAATAGTCCGGACTTCCTGAACGGTCACCGATACCTGGGTTATACCCTGAGTGTAGGATTTCCCTACGGCGGTCCATTATTCTTCACGCAATATTCTTTCCTGGGCCTGGACCCGCGGCAAATGCAGGACCAGTACACCAATTACTGGGATCGTAATGTGACCCAGACCCTGATCAATCATGACTATTGTGCTTATCATTCCCCTTCCACATACCATTATTCTGCCAGGGACTGGGGGCTGACAGCCAGTGATCAGCCCCATGGTTATTCAGCCCATTCACCTACCAATGATAATGGAACCATCACTCCGACAGCAGCTTTGTCCGCCTTTCCCTACACTCCTTATTATTCCATGCAGGCACTCCGGTATTTTTACGACTCCCTGCACAGTCAGCTTTGGGGTCCCTGCGGATTCTATGATGCATTCAACCTGAAGGATAATTGGTTTTCCAGGCAATATCTGGCCATTGATGAAGGTCCGATACCGGTCATGATCGAAAATTACCGTAGCGGACTGCCCTGGAAGCTGTTTATGTCTATCCCCGAGATCCTGGTGGGCATGGGAAGGGTGAACATCGATATTCCCCAGTACAGTCCGGGGTTTTACCTGGCGGAAACGGATCGGGCTACCGGAAGGATGGATATGCTCCGCTCCCCTGATCTGGATAAGTATGTGCTGGATTTTTATGCCGGGGATATCATTCCGGTGACCCTTTCATTATACCGCGGCCATAAACAATTTGGCATCCTGGTGGATCATCAGGTGTTTCCCAGGGGAAGGCAGGAACTGATCTTCGGGAATGGCATACCCCGGGGAAAATATATGGTAAAGTTTGAACAGGGGGAAATCCGGGACAGCCTGAAAATTGATTTGCACTGATTTGCCGCTGCTGTCTGTCGTTCAGCAAATCATACCAGCGCCAACTGTCAAATGGGTGTTTTCATTGATCAGGATGAAGCCGCCATTGGCCCTGTTATCGGCGTAACTGTCATAAACCAGGGGTCTGGCTGTTCGGATCAACCCGGTGAAAATATCATTCAAACCCACTCCGTTTTCCACAGGCAGATGTTCCAGGGAATTCACATCCAGCCGGTAGGGTATTTCCCTGACCACACATTTAACCACCATGCAATTATGCTGCAGTAAAAACTGATCTCCCGGTTTGATGAGTTGGGTATCCATCCAGCAAATGGTGGCCCGGATATCCTGGCTGACGGTTACCGGCTGGGCCGCCGGTACGATGGTATCTCCCCGGCTGATATCCAGATCATCTGTCAGATGCATGATAATCGACGAGGGAACTGCAGATTCAGTCACCGCTGCCCCGGAGGATTCCAGGGATTGAATAGTGGTTTCCCATCCGGTTGGGAGTACTTTGACCCGGTCCCCTTTGCGGTAAACTCCGCTGATAATTTTTCCGGCATATCCCCGGTAATCAGGATGTTCAGGAGTCTGAGGGCGGATCACCACCTGGACCGGGAAACGGCCCAGCAAAAAGTTGAAATCGCTGGCCAGGGGGACTTCTTCCAAAAAGGGCAGCAACGGGCTTCCGGTGAACCAGGGCATATTGCCGGACCGTTTCACAATATTATCCCCCAGGCTGGCGCATACCGGGATGTAATACACTTCTTTGAGGGAGAGTTTCTCGGCCACTGCCTGGAATCCCCGGACAATCTCGTAGAAACGGTCTTCTGAAAAATCCACCAGGTCCATTTTATTGACGCAGACCACGATATGGGGTATCCTAAGCAGGGAGGAGATGATGGCATGGCGGGTGGTCTGTTCCAGGATGCCATGGCGGGCATCAATCAGGATGATGGCCATATTGGCTGTGGATGCTCCGGTAACCATATTGCGCGTATACTGGATATGTCCCGGAGTATCTGCAACGATGAATTTCCTTTTGGAAGTGGAAAAATATTTATAGGCCACGTCGATGGTAATGCCCTGTTCCCGCTCTGCGCGGAGACCATCGGTAAGCAAGGCCAGGTCAATTTCGCCCCCGACCCTGCTTCTGGATTGGCGCCTGATAGCTTGCAACTGATCAGCCAGAATGGATTTGCTGTCATAAAGCAACCTGCCGATCAGGGTGCTTTTCCCGTCATCCACACTGCCTGCAGTAATAAATCTCAGTATATCCATGAAATAGGATTAAAAATAGCCTCCTTTCTTCCGGTCTTCCATCGCAGCTTCTGAAGTCTTGTCATCAATCCGGGTTTCCCCCCTTTCGCTGATGCGGGAAAGGGTAATTTCCCGGATGATCTCATCCACCGTCTGTGCACCTGATTCCACGGCCGCGGTGCAATTCATGTCCCCGACTGTGCGGAAACGGACATTCCGGTCCACGAATATATCTTCCGGGTCAGGAGCGATATGACCGGAGTCAGCTACCAGCTGCCCCTCATAAAGCAGGCACCTGCGCCGATGTGCAAAATAGATCTCCGGCAGCTCAATCTCTTCCCGACGGATATAATTCCAGACATCCAGCTCAGTCCAGTTGCTGATGGGAAAAACACGCACATTTTCCCCTGGATGGATCCGGCCATTATAAATGTTCCAGAGTTCCGGACGCTGGCGCTTGGGTTCCCATTGCCCGAATTCATCCCTGACCGAAAAAATCCGTTCCTTGGCCCTGGCCTTTTCCTCGTCCCTGCGAGCGCCTCCAATGCAGGCATCCAGTTTGTATTCTTCAATGGCATCCAGCAGGGTATAGGTCTGCAATCCATTACGGCTGGCCAGCTTACCGGCAGAAGGTTTCAATCCTTTGTGCTGCATGGTATCCTCCACCCTGCGGACAATGAGCTGTTCACCAATCTGACTGGCCAGTTTGTCCCGGAAAGCGATGACTTCAGGGAAATTATGGCCGGTATCAATATGCAGCAGAGGGAAGGGGAACCGGCCAGGACGGAATGCTTTCAAGGCAAGGTTGACCAGGGTGATGGAATCCTTGCCTCCGGAGAAAAGCAGGGCAGGGCGTTCAAACTGCCCGGCTACCTCCCTCATAATATGGATCGATTCTGATTCGAGCTGATCCAGATAATCGGTCTTTTGCCTGTAAGTGGACATCGCTATTTTTGTCTTGGTCTTGGTCTATGCCTGGTTGATCCTTTCCTGTTGCACATGCAGTCCACATTCCTTGCCTGAGTTTTGCTCCCACCACCACCTGCCTGCGCGAATATCTTCTCCGGGCCGTATGGCTCGGGTGCAGGGAGCACATCCGATGCTCCCGAAACCCCGGTCATGAAGGGGATTATAGGAAACCTGGTGGATGGCAATGAAATCCTTTACTTCATCCAGGGTCCAGTACAGCAGGGGGTGGACTTTAACCAAACCATGCGCATCATCCCATTCCACCATGGACAGATTACTGCGGCCGGCGGATTGATCGGCCCGGATCCCTGTGATCCAGCAAGCCTTGCCTTCCAGTGCCCTGTCCAGGGGTTCTACCTTTCGGATATGGCAGCAGGCTTTACGGTTTTCCACGGAAGAATAAAAACTGTTCGGCCCCTTTTCATTCACCAGCTGCTCTACAGCGTCGTGCTGCGGAAAATATACCTTGATCCTCCGCCCGTATTTTGCCTGCATCCGCTCCATCAGGGCATAAGTCTCGGAAAACAGCCTGCCTGTATCCAGGGTGAATTGGTCAATAGGCAGCTCATTGTCATAGATCAGGTGCGATATCACCTGGTCTTCCAGGCCCAGGCTGGACGAAAAAACCGTTTTACCCGCAAAGCGAAGCGCCAGCCATTGCAGGGTTGCTGATATATCCTGGTTTTGGGTTTGATCCAGGATTTCAGCGATCAGTTGTTCCTTGTTTGGTCCCATATCGCCGCCTATCTAGTATTTGTTTATCTGTATGCCTCAATATCGCTGTCTGTACCGGGTTCAGTTTTATCCTCCAGCCCCCTTTTATCCATGTTGAAAAAGCCGGGTTCCCCAGATAAAATATCCGGCGGCCATCGTAAGCAGGATAATCAAACCACTGACCAGGGTGCGCGGCAAAGCGCTACGGTGTTCCTTTTTATCTGCCCGATGGACCAGCAATGAAGTGATGCGGTTCAGTGCCTTTACCTTTTGGGTGAAGTCACCAGCAAGGGTTCCCCGGATGATGCGGAGGTTTTGTAACACCTGCTCCATTTCCTCCGGTATGGTTTCTTCAAAAACCTCCCTCAGCCGTTTGCTTACTGTAGGGGACTGGCCATTGGTGGAAATAGCGATCTTCAGGCTTCCCTTCCGCACCACGGAACCCAGGTAAAAATCACAGATATCCGGAGTATCGGCCACATTGGCCAGGATATGGCGATCCCTGGCCAGTGCCCGGATCCCCTCATTCAGTTTCCTGTTGGCGGTAGCCAGGATAACCAGGTCCTTACCCTCCAGATCTTTTTCCTCAAAATCGCGATTAATGATCCTTAAGGCAGGGAAATGTTCCTGCATATCCCGGATTTCCCGGGAAATCTGCGGGGCTACCAGGGTAACCCTGGCCCCGGGGCTGTTCTGATAAATAGCCTTCAACTTTTCCTTACCCACTTTACCGCCGCCCACCAGCAGGGTATGCAATCCATCCATCTTGAGAAAAATCGGAAAAAGCTCATTATTTGAAGATGGGTTCATCTGAATAGATGCCGGGACGATATGTGGGATCTTTTCTTTCAAGGCAGTCTGTTTAACTCAAATAAACTGATGTTTCCCAATAGCCGCCAATGTTTTTTTACCGGATAACCTGACCACTTCACCGATAATGATCAACGCCGGAGCACTCAGCCGTCCGGCTTCCACCTTTTCCACGATGCTATCCATGGTCCCGATGACGATTTTTTCCCCGGGAAGCGATCCATGCTGGATGACCGCTACCGGAATTGCAGCCTTACCGAGGGATTGATATAAGAAAGTGATCTCTTTCAATTTATGGAGGCCCATGAGCACGATCACCGTAGCGGTAGACCGGGCTGCCAACTGCAGGTCCTCCGACATCGCCCCGCCGGCCACCGTGGCGGTGGTTACCCAGAAACTTTCCGTTATTCCCCGGAGGGTAAGGGGAATATGCTGCAACTCGGGCACTGCGACCGCGCTGGTTATCCCGGGAATCACCTCTACGGCAATACCATGCCTGGTGGCGTATTCAATTTCCTCATATCCCCTTCCGAAAACGAAGGAATCCCCTCCTTTCAGCCGGACGACATGTCCGAAATGGATGGCATAATGCACGATCAGCCTGTCTATTTCCTGCTGGGTATAGGTGATTTGGTCCTTTCTTTTGCCCACAAAGATTTTCAGGGCATCGGGTTGCCCGTATTCCAGCAATGCTTCGCTGACCAGGGCATCATAGAGGATAACCTGGGCCATCCCAATCGCGCGGATCCCTTTCAGGGTGATCAGCTCCGGATCTCCAGGACCAGCCCCGACCAGGGTCAGTTTCGGGTTTGGGGATAAGTGAACAGGTGGTTTCATGTGAAATACAAAATTTATCCCTGGGTCAAAATGGCCTGCGGAACCTGGATTTCCCTGCGCCATTGCTTAGCGCTGTTAATAAATTGCCGGGCCTGTTCGAGATAGGCAGCGGCAAATAATTCTCCTGGTTCATTGCGGTTGATCTCCAGCACCATAGACTTCAAATCTCCGGCAATACCAAAATCTCCGGCATTAAAATGTTTGTCAAAATCATTTAGAATGCCTATCTGGGTGTTGCAGGCTACCTCCTGGTCCAGCAATAAAGCCTTGGCCGTGCAGATAAAAGCCGTATAGGCATGATAAATGGCATCGGCGAAAACCTGTTCGCCCAGGGAACCTTCGGCGCATGCCCATTTTTCCTCTGCTTCATTAATGAGGGTCGCCACCAGGTCGATCATCACTCCTGCACATTCTCCCACACCGATGGCTGGTGAATATTTTTCAGATTTGCCCCAGTCAATGAAATCCTCTGCAGCGAGTCCGGTCAGATCCGCTAAGGGCTTTAGCATTTTATAAAAATACTCCTTACCCTGACGGTCATAATAAACATGAAATGATTCTCCAGGGTTAGCCTGGACGGCAAAATCGTTCAATAAGATCCGAAGCACCTGCGGGGCTCGCTTACTGGGGATCTTGATTATTTTTTCTGCAATTCTTCCCTGTCCGTTTCCCAGGGTGCCCCCGCCCAGCAATACCTGCAGGGCAGGCAATACACCGGAACCTGATTTCAGGGAAGACCCATGAAATCCGATGCTGGCCATGGAATGCTGACCGCATGAGTTCATGCAACCACTGATCTTAATCTTGATGTCCCGGTTGTAAACCAGGCCAGGGTATTCTGTGCTGATCACCCGTTCCAGTTCCCGGGTCACGCTGGTACTGTTGGAAATGCCCAGGTTACAGGTATCGGTGCCCGGGCAAGTAGTGATATCCCCCGTGCTGTCAAAGCCCGGAGAAGCAAATCCAAGCTTCTCCGCTATGGAATACAGATAAGGCAGCGTTTCCTGGCGCAGGAACTTGATCAGCAGGCCCTGATTGGGGGTAATCCGCATATCATCCGCGGCAAATGCTTTTACAAAATCAGCCAGGATCCGGGCCTTATCGGAATATACATCCCCGGTCTGGATTTTCAGGTATGCGCCGAAATATCCTTGTTGCTTCTGATTAAATACATTGGTCTTCAGCCAGTGTTGATATTGTTCCGGAGATAAGATATGATAGGGGGGAACCTGCATTTCCTGATCGGGAAGGACGGGCTCCTGTTCAATAAATTCCAAATCTGTTTGATTGGCTTTCAATGCGGTATATTCTTCATTTACATATTTAGTGAAGGAATCCAGTCCGATTTTCTCAATCAGGAATTTGATCCTGGCCTTATGCCGGCTGGACCTTTCCCCGTACCGGTCAAAAACACGCAGGACTGCTTCTGTATAGGCAATAAACTGCTCCACCGGCAGAAAATCGAACGCAGGCTTTGCCAGGAAAGGCTGTGCGCCAAGTCCTCCTCCGACCACCACAAGGAATCCGCGCTGTTCCTTACCCTCTTTATCCCTGATTTTGGGGATAAATCCCAGGTCATGGATGTAGGTCAAGGCTGTATCCCTCGCACTGCTGGAAAAAGCGATTTTAAACTTCCTGCCCATTTCCTGGCAGACGGGATTACGCAAAAAATAGGTATAAGCGGCATGGGCGTAAGGACTGACATCAAAGGGCTCCTCCGGATCAATGCCAGCCGTGGGCGATGCAGTGATATTACGTACGGTATTCCCACAGGCTTCCCGGATAGTGATATCATCCAGGGATAGCTTGTGCCAGAGTTCAGGGGTCTTGTCCAGACTCACATAATGGAGCTGTATGTCCTGTCGCGTGGTCAGGTGAAGGTTACCGGTAGCATATTCATCGGAAAGATCGGCAATGCGCACCAACTGACGGCTGGTCATTTTTCCATAAGGCAGTTTGATCCGTACCATCTGGACTCCCGGCTGACGCTGGCCATAAATTCCCCTGGCCAGGCGAAGACTTTTAAACTTATCCTCCACTATATTGCCTTCCTGGAATAACCGGATCTTTTTCTCCAGGTCAATGATGTCCTGTTCGACTATGGGATTTTCCAGTTCTGTCCTGAAACTTTGCATAATTTTCCCCTTTTATCCCGTTAAATTCAAAGCAAATATATATACTCTACCGGAATAATAGACTATTTAAATAAAAAAAACATTTTCAAAATGGAAAAAATAAACTGATTGCAGGGGAGGAGGATTCCGCTGTTTGCCTTAAGTAGGCGCAACAGGTGATGGACCCCATGTATCAAAAAGGAACACCCGATGTCCGGAAACGAACAGTGTATATAATTTCCAAATACCCAATATATTGACTATCAAATATATTCATACCTGGCATTCCTTTAGTTTGTTGAAGCTGCTAATGGCTAAACCTTTATTCCATGATTAAAAACCATCTAAAAATCGCTTGGCGAAGCCTGAGAAAAAACAAGGGCCTCCATTTTTTGAATATCATTGGTTTAACCATTGGCATGACGGCGGCGGTATTGATTTTCCTATGGGTACAAAATGAATTAAACTTTGACAATGACCAAAAGGATGCTGGCCGGATTTACCGCACCACAACCAGGCTTCCAAATGGTTGGGTATGGGAAGACTCTCCTTTATTGGAAGCAGCGGCATTTAAAAAGGAAGTTCCGGGAATTGAAAAAATCACCAGACTTTATGTAGACCATTGGCCTGTATTCCAAATCCATGATAAGCTGCATTATGAAAAACATTGTGCCTATGTCGATAATAACTGGTTCAGCCTTTTTAAATACCAATTTATTGAAGGGGGTGCTGCTTCGTTTGCGCAGAACCCATACAGCATTATTCTGACTGAATCAGCGGCCAAAAAGTGGTTTGGCAACAAGGAGGCCGTTGGAGAAGTGATACAGGTAGACAGTTCAAATTATGAAGTAACGGGGGTTGTTGCAGATCCGCCGGCTAATTCCAGCTTTCAGTATCGATCATTTATACCTCTCCCTGCATTACTGAACAACAAACAAATACTTGAAAACGGCGAGGACTGGGGCAATACTGATTATTTGACTTTTATAAAATTGCTTCCTGGGATTCAGCCTGGGGTAACCGTCAAAAGACTGACGGAAGTTTTTCAAAAATATAGCCAGGATAATACGCACAGTTTTTCAATCAGCCTGATACCCATAAGGGAAATGCACTTTGAAACTGATCTTCTGGGATCGGTGTTTGAACATGGAAGCATGAATTCAGTATATATTTTTAGTATCCTTGGGTTTTTGCTATTAACCATAGCCTGCATCAATTATGTAAATTTAACCACTGCAAAAGCCAGCCTGCGTTCAAAAGAAATTAGTATCCGGAAGATTGTCGGCGCGGATCGTTCTCATTTATTTTCCCAATTCCTGGTGGAATCCTTGCTGATCAGCTTGATATCATTAGCAATCACTTTCATATTAATTCATTGGTGTCTGCCAGCTTTTAACACGTTAACCGGAAAAAATTTCACCTTGTCCCTGACTTCCCCTGATTTTTGGAGAGTTATAGGTGGCACTTTATTGGTTTCGTTTTTACTCAATGGTATTTACCCAGCGCTATTGCTATCTTCTTTCAACCCGATTAATCTATTCAAGGGAATCTCCCTTTTAAATGTCAGGGGCACCTCATTCAGAAAAAAACTTGTCGTGCTGCAATTCAGTATTTCAGCGATACTGATAACCAGCACTATAGTCATTTATAAACAAATGCACTTTATACAAAAAAGAAATCCGGGATACGACAGGTCCCAGGTGCTGTCATTTACGCTTCCACAGGCCATTAACTCCAGTTCCAAAGAATTATTAATGAATACCGTCAAACAGGAATTGCTGGGCCATAGCAGCATTGAATCTGTGGCAATCGTCAGTCAACCTATTATACAAATTGGCAGTATAACTTCCGGTGCAGATTGGGAGGGTCGAAACAGCCATTTTAATCCAAAGGTGGCCCAGCTTTCAGCTGACGCGGGTCTTCAAAAGACCATGCATTTGCAAATGCAGGAAGGGCGGTGGTTCCAGCAGGGAAATGAAACAGATAAGCATAATTTCATTCTGAATGAGTCAGCTGTCCGGAAATTACACCTATCCACCCCGGTCATTGGCCAAAGATTTAGTTTGCATGGGGATAAAGGCAGGATCATTGGAGTTGTCCGGGATTTTAATTATAAGAGCATGCATGAGAAGATTGGGCCACTAGTGATTTTTAACAACCCGGATTGGTGGAATTTCTTCCTGGTCCGAACTGCTCCCCAACGTACTTCGTTGGCCTTAAAAGCCATAACACAAACCTGGAAAAAAACATTCCCCGGCATTCCGCTAGCATATAGTTTCCTGGATGACCAATTCGAATATCTTTACAAACAAGATCAGCTAGACTCCTTATTGATATGGGCATTTGCGGTTATCGCAGTCATTATTTCAGGTTTGGGTTTGTTTGGTTTGGTAGCTTTTGCAGCAGAACAACGAAATAAAGAGATGTCTATCAGGAAGATATTGGGCGCCACCCTGGCCGATATTAGCTCCCTGCTATCCACAGATTTTTTAAAACTCATAGGCATTCCTTTTATCATTTCCTTCCCCCTGACTTGGTGGGCAATGAGCAAATGGCTGCAGAATTTTGCTTACAGCGGATGTTCATAATTTATGGAACGTAGATATCCATGATAACTATTTGACCTATAATCACCTAGCGCCTTTTCTGCAGGGTTTTATAGGTGACCACATCCAAAGAACTTACCGGTAGTACGGTGGGTAGCTTGACAGCCGCTTTTTCCAATAATTCCCGGCTGATCTCATCGGGCTCCAATACGCGTAGCATCTTTGGATTCCCTCTCCCTTTTATTGCGCTTATTCTGGCCAGACTGTTCATGCCTTCCTGAACCGTGATATTCATATCCGACCAGGTGGCCCTCAAATACTTTTCAATCATATAGGCAAACATACAAACTAACAGATAGGCTCGGGTACGTGCTTCGCTGCGCAGATAGATCGGGCGGATTTCCAGGCTGCTTTTCTCTGTCCGGAACGCCCATTCTACTTTGGATAAATCCTTGTACCGATCATGGACCCCTTTAGTATTCAGGGCTCCGGCTTTCAGATCGGTTTTTACCACATAACATCCGTCTAACTGGCGGCTATGGTCTAATTTATCCTGGTCAATGCTGATACGCAGCGATCTTTGCCCTTCTGCTTCTAGCTGTACCGTGATAATATTTGATAGCTTCAGTTTACCGATATATCTATTGAGGTGATTTTGCTGAACCGGGACACTGGCACGGGGATGTGCTTTTAGATAATCATTGGCCTTGTTCACCTTGATGCTGATGGCCTGGATCCGCTGCTGCCTGTTTTGATTGACCTGTGCTGCCCTTACCGGGTTACGCTTTAGGATATAGCGGAGCTCACTGCCACTGTCATATACTTCGGCCAACTGATCGGTAAATAGTTCCAGCTGAATGACCCCCTTTATGATCAGGCTCTCTATCTGGGGTTTGGTGATCGAGGATATAAACCGGTAGTTCTCCTTACCCAGCTGGTCTATCTGGATACTTTTGAGCATCCCCTTGTCACCGACCAGGGTAATATAGCGGCATCCGTAACGGGATTTTAATTTTTCTATCTGGTTGTCTATGGTTGCCGTATCGGTGGTGTTACCCCGGAATGCTTCTATGGCCAAGGGGTTGCCTTTAGCATCAGTCAGTAGTCCGTATACGATTTGCTTTTTACCCTTTTTCTTATCCCGGTTATAGCCATAATCGGCCAGTTCATTACACTGTCCTTCCAGATACGAGGAACTCACGTCATATAAAAATACTTCAGGCTTCTGTCCCTGATGCTGTTTACCCCACTGCTGATAAATGTTTTTTTCTACCTGTGGGTATTGCTCATAAAGCCAATCCAGGGCAGCGTAAAGCATATTCTCATTCAGGGATGTCATATTGAGCCACTCGCAACCATAGTGCTGCTGGGCCAGCCTAACTGCCGAAAGGCGGGATCCCTGGTTAATCAGCCGGGCCATGATCATCCATAATACACAGGCTGCATCAGGGCTGTTACCCAGGATGGCGGTAATACCCAATCGCCCCATGACCTGATACAGCAATACCCCCGGACCCACGATTTTATCATATTGCAGATGCCCGTTTAATAGTTCCTTCAGATAGGGTAACTCCTGGGCATATTGAAAGGCAATTTTAATGGCCTCAATCTTATCATCGGGCAGATTAGAGAGATTAGCCATCGTTCTTTTCTTCACGGCTTTACCTTCCCGGTAACTTTCCCGGACCAGTACGCGGCGATAGGATTTACCATTACTGTGCAGCTGATGATCGTCAATAAACATGGTGGCTACATAAATAAGCCACTAAGGTAGTGAAATCAATATAGAAAACAAATTAATTCTTATATTTTAATGGACACATTTTTTGATCCAAATTTCCTCCAAGGAATTATTAATGAGCTGATTAGTGATTTATAGGGGGCTTATTATTATGAACATCCGTTATAATACCTATCCATTGCGTAAACATGCAACTTTTGACGCATTTTACATATTTTTAACTTCCGGAAATGCATATGCCAAGTGAGGATGAATTCCCTGAACCGCAGGATCCCCATCGACTATCAATACTCCCTATTTCCCCTTTTCATGTTAAAAAACCCCTTTATTAGGGAAAGGCATTCTGCTTCACATAAACCAGGCAAGACTGTTGCCTTGGGATGAAATGGCCAATGGGTACCGGTTACTCTGTGGAAACCATTCTTTTCATCCGGTGCCCCATAAATGATTCTCTTCACTTGGCTCCAATAAAGGGCTCCGGCACACATCAGACAAGGCTCGATCGTGACATAAATAGTAGCTTGGGGTAAATATTTGCTGTCCAGGTAATTAAATGCACTGGTCAACGCGAGGATCTCGGCATGTGCAGTACTGTCATTCAGCTGTTCTACCTGGTTTGATCCACGTCCGATGATCAGGCCATCCTGAACAATGATGGCACCCACAGGCACTTCTTCCCTTTCTAAAGCTTTTTTCGCCTCCATTAGAGCCTGTTGCATAAAATGTTCATCATCCAATGTAAAATGCATCGCTCATTGTTTGTTATTAATACATTTAAACCAATCTGGATCAAGATATAGGGCCAATCATTTTTAAAAATTCCTTTTCATCCAGAATGACCACCGAATGGATATTCTTCGCCTTTTCGAGTTTACTTCCCGCATCAGCTCCTGCAACCAGGAAATCCAGCTTGCTGCTAACACTGCCCATGAGCAGCCCCCCCTGCTTTTCAACCTGCTCTTCCGCTTCACTTCTTTTCATCCCGGACAATGTTCCTGTAAAAAGAAAGGTCTTACCCTGCAGATTACCTCCTGCTGGTTTTCTGGATCCTGCATGCGCTATCCGGACTCCGGCCTGTCCCAGCTTGTCTATAATCTTCAGGTTATCCGGGTTATGAAAAAACTGTATGATTGCCCCTGCCACCTTGGGTCCAATGTCTTCCAAAGCCAGTAGCCTGGACTCATCCCAGTCCGTAAATTCCAAAATATTTTCA
>Ga0307374_10010787_pt1 | contig 13141 bp, 9 predicted proteins | sample OX3MG_FD_202532 | JGI IMG/M metagenome (GOLD analysis project Ga0307374, IMG submission 202532) | Soil microbial communities from Risofladan, Vaasa, Finland - OX-3 | ecosystem: Environmental > Terrestrial > Soil > Coastal area > Acid sulfate soil | place: Finland: Risofladan, Vaasa | collected...
GGTCGTGGGCATCAATCCGACCCGGCGGGGCGAGGAACTGGCCCGGGACATCCGCCATACCGACTGCCAGATGGTTCTCACCGATCGAGCCGGCTCCGATCTGCTCGAAGGCCTCGATCTGGGCATGCACGCCGACGGGGTCATCGATGTCGAATCGGCCGCCTGGACAGACCTTCTGGCCACGGCGGATTGGGGAGGCGCGGCGGTTGAGCCGGAGCAGCTCTACGTCCTTCTGTTCACCTCGGGCTCGACCGGAGCCCCCAAGGCGGTACGGATGAGCCAGGGCCGGGCCGCCCGCACGGCGGCGGACTCGGCGGTGGCCTTCGGCCCCGGGGACGTCTTGTACTGCGCCATGCCGCTGTTCCACGGCAACGCCCTTCTGGCCAACCTGCTGGCCGGCCTGGTGTCAGGAGCGACGGTGGCACTGCGGAGGCGCTTCAGCGCTTCAGCCTTCGGACCCGACATCCGGGCCAGCGGCGCCACCTTCTTCAACTATGTGGGCCGGGCCCTCTCCTACATCCTGGCCGTGCCCGAGCAACCGGAGGACGCCGACAACCGGCTCAAGTGGGCGCTGGGTTCGGAGGCTTCGCTACGGGACCGTGACGAGTTCACCCGCCGCTTCGGTTGTCCGATCTTCGAAGGCTACGGATCCAGTGAGAACGCCGTGGTCATCTCTCCCGGCGGCGGCATGCCCGCCGGGGCGCTGGGCAAGCCGCGCCGGGGCAGTGACGTGATCGTGGCCAACCGGGACAGCGGGGAGGAGTGCCCGCCGGCTGCATTCGACCCCGACGGCCGGCTGGCCAATCCGGGCGAGGCCATCGGGGAGATAGTCGGTCGCAACACGGCGGAGCGCTTCGAGGGCTACTACAACAATCCCGAGGCCGAGGCGGAGCGGTTGCGTTCGGGCTGGTACTGGACGGGCGACCTGGGCTACCGGGATGCGGAAGGCTGGTTCTGGTTTGCCGGGCGGACGGCCGACTGGCTGCGGGTGGACGGGGAGAACTTTGCCGTCGGGCCGGTGGAGCGGATCCTGGAGCGCTGGGAGGCGATCAGGGGAGTGGCCGTATACGCCGTGCCCGACCCGGTGACCGGGGACCAGGTCATGGCCGCCATCGAGACGGAGGAACCCGCTGGCTTCGACGTCGATGGGCTGACCCGTTTCCTCGGCGCCCAGCCCGACCTCGGCACCAAGTGGGCGCCCCGCTTCGTGCGGGTGCTCACCCATCTTCCCCTTACGGCCTCGGGCAAGGTGGACAAGGTGCAGCTCCGGCGTCGGGGCTGGGACGACGCCGGCCCGCTGTGGTGGCGGCCGCCGGGCGCCGACGGTTACCGGCCCATCACGGAAGAGGATCGGACGGCACTGATCACCCGGTTCCGGGAGAACCACCGGGACCACCTGCTGGCCTTCTAGGAGCGGCGCCGGCTCTACGTACGGGCCGGGCGCCGGCCCCCGAACAGGCCGACGTGGAGGATGCCGGCCAGGGCGTCGACCAGGGCTTCCCGGTCGGCCGCCACCAGCCCGACCACCGAATAGAAGCTGGCCCGCTCGACCATGGACACCATGGCCAGGGCGGCCACCTCCGGATCACCGACCGGGGCCGGCTCGATCTCCTTCACCCGACGCACCAGTTGGTTGATGAACCGGCGTAGGACCAGCGCCCCATCTCGGGCCAGCTCGGCGCTCTGGCTGTTGGACTCCGTCCAGGCCCGGATGACGGGGTGGTAGTGCCGATAGAGGTCGTAGAAGCGGCCCAGCCACTCCCGCAGTTCCTCGTAGCCCTGCCGTTTGGAGTTGATGGGGGGCAAGTCATCGGCCAGCTGGCGCATCTCCTCGGTCACATCGGCCACCAGGGCCCGGAAGAGATCCTCCTTGCTGGAGAAGTACAGGTAGAAGGTCCCGTGCGAGGTGTCGGCCAGCTTGACGATGTCATCGACCCGGGCGGCGTGGTAGCCGCGCTGGTCGAGGACGGTGATGGCCGCCTCCAACAGCCGCGACAGGGTCCGGCGGCCCTGCGCTCGCAGCTGACGGGCCTGGGCCGGCTCCCCGCCCCCAGTGGAGGGAGCCTCGGACAAGGCGCTCAGGACCGGTCGGCGAAGATCTTCTCGGCCATGGCCGAGAGTCCCCTCTTATCGGCCTTCTGGCTGGTGAGCCAGGGCACGTCGGCATCGGTGATGACGGCTATCCGCCTGGGCACCTTGTAGGACGACAGCTTCTCCCGCAGGTCGGCGCGCAGGCCCTCCTCGCTCAGATCGGCGGCCGCTTCCGGCACCGGCACCACCAGGGCCACCACGTCCTGTTCGCGATCCGGGTGGGGCACGCCCATAACGAAGGCCAGCTTCACCCCGGGGCAGCCGAGCAGCGCCGTCTCCACCTCGATGGGGGCCACATTGGACCCGGCCGTCTTGATCAGGTCCCCCTGGCGGCCGGTGAAGAAGAACCAGCCGTCCCGGAAGTAGCCGCGATCCCCGGTGTGGTACCAGCCATCGGCGTCGAAGACGGCCGAGCGCTCCTGTTTGTACAGCCCCACCATGAGGTTGTAGCCGCGGACCAGCACCTCGCCCTCGACTCCTTCGGGCAGCCCCTGGCCGGTCTCGGGATCGATGATGCGATGCTCGGTGCCGGGCACCTCGTGGCCGAAGGAACCCCGGTACTCGGGCGGGGAACCGGTCTCCTCCCCCGGGCGCCAGAAGGTGTGGGGCCCGCACGTCTCGGACATGCCCAGCGAGCTGACGGCCAGGCTGGGATCGGCCGGCCGGCGGTCGGCGGGCATGGCTTCGTAGAACGAGCCCGACCGCAGTGAGGACAGGTCGGTGGCCGGGAAGTCAGGGTGCTCCCGGAGGGTCTTGGACACCGCCGGCCAAGCCGACACCACCGTGGCCCTCTCCCGGGCCATGAGGGCGAGGCCTTCCCCTCCGTCCAACACCTCCTGGGTGATGAAGGCGGCGCCCACCGACAGGGCCCGCAGCAACGTGAAAGCGAAACCGCCCACCCAGCACAACGGCATCGGCGTCCACAACCGGGAGGAGGAATCGATACCGGACAGGGCGGCCAGGTTGGTGGCCTGGCGGATGAGGGCACCGTGGCTGTGCACCACACCCTTGGGCTCACCCGTGGAACCGGAGGTGTAGGTGACCAGCATCACCTCGCCCGGGGTGACGTCATCGCCCATGGCGTCGACCACGTCACCGAGGCCGTCAGCAGCGGACTCGGCGGCAGCGCCGGAGCCGCCAGCGGGGGCGTCGAGGCCCTCGCCCAGGCCGCCCTCGGTCCAGGGCCGGCGGGCCGGGCCCCACAGCAGGACCCGGCGGAGCTGGGGCAGCTCCGCCAGGTGGAGAGGGCCGGGACCATGTTCGGCCAGGCCGGGCACGGATGTTTCCAGGCGTTCGATGTAATCGTGCTGGATGAAAGTGTCGGTGCCGATGAGGACCTGCACGTCGGAGTGGCGCAGGAAACGGATGAGCTCGGGCGGGCGGTAGAAGGTGTTGACCGGCACCGCCACCGCTCCGAGGCGGGAGGCCGCCGCCCAGGACAGGACCCAAGGAATGCCGTTGGGGAACAGGATGCCGACTTTTGTCCCCTTCGCCACCCCCGCCCGTACCAAACGCTCGGCCAGGAGTCGGGACTGCCGGTCGAGTTCGGCGTAGTTGAGCCGCTCATCCGGAGTGACCACGGCGTCGGAGGCAGCGAAGCGGGCCGCCCCCGCGGCCAGGAGCCCGGGGACGGTCGGGATGTAGTCGGGGAAGACGGGTTCCATCAGAAGGGGCGCTCCTCGGGACCGATGCGGGGGCCGGGGGTGAAGATGGCCGGCATGCACACCACGCCGGTGAGAGTGGGGTTGCCGGAGTAGAAGCGCGTCGCGTCCAGGTCGACCTGATAGTCGGGCAGGCGGCGCAGCACCTCAGTGACCACGACCCTGAACATGGTGCGGGCCACGTGCATGCCGATGCAGCGATGGGGCCCGACCCCGAAGGCGAGATGGGGGTTGGGCGACCGGTCCAGCACGATTTCCCCCGGGGATTCGAAGCGGGACTCGTCGTGGTTGGCGGAGAGCCAGGAGAGGAGGACGACTTCGCCGGCCTTGAGCTGCTGGCCGCCGAGCTCGACCTCGCGGGCGACGGTCCGGGACAGGGTCTCGTTGACCGAGTAGTAGCGCAGGAACTCCTCGGTGGCGAGGGGCATCAGATCCGGGTCGGCGGCCAGGCGGGCCCGTTGGTCGGGGTGGGTGCTCAGGTGGTGCAGGGCCAGCGAGGTGAGCGAGGTGGTGGTGTCGAGGCCGCCGCCTACCAGGTTCCAGAGCACGGCCCCGATCTGTTCATCGTCCAGCCGGGCGCCGTCCGCCAGCTCCAGCTCGACCAGGCGGGTCAGCAGATCGTCCCGCGGCCGGCGCCGGCGGTCCTCGGCCTCGGCTAGGAGCCCGGCCATCATGTCGGGCACCTTGGCCATGGCCCCGTTCCACTCCGGGTCACCGGGGCGGTAGGCGACCATGGCGTGGAAGACCTCCCCGTAGTGCTCCCAGCCGTCCAGCGGCAGGCCCACCATCTTCATGGTGATGACGGCGGGCACCGGATTGGTGAGGTCGCCCACCATGTCCATGGAGCCGGTCTCGATGCGGGCGTCGATGAACCAGGTGGTGAGAGCGGTCATGAGCGGCTCGAGCTCGGCCACGGCGCCGGGCAGCATGAAGGGGTTGATGGCACGGCGCAGGGCGTGGTGCAGCCGGCCGTCCACCTCGGCTATCCCGGCCGCCGGGATGCCGCGGGGCCGTGGGACCCCGGCTATGCCCATCAGATCGACGCCGTCCGGGGCCGCCTGGCGATAGACGCTGGAGAAGTCCTCCTCGTCCCGTGAAACCCGTGTCACCGCCTCGTGCCCACTCACCACCCAGAAGCCACCGTGGGCCTCGCTGTAGGCCACCGGGCAGCGGCGCAATTCGCTCCAGCGCTCCAGCCGGTGATCCAGGTAGTCCCTCGAATGGTGGTCGAGATCGACCACCGGCCTTGACGCCACGCCACCCCCTGCTCCCGGGCCCGGAACTGTATATGACACGAGCGTCAGCTTTCTCGGCTCCAGGGTTGACCGCGGCCGCCGGCTCGGTTCACACTCGTGCCGTGGCCCACCTCTTCGTCGACCAGCTCCGCCTCATGGCGGAGAACTTCCCGGAAGAGGTCGCCTACCGGATCGTGCCCGGCGGGGTGGCCCTGACCTTCGCCCGGTGGGACGCCGAGTCGGACCGCCTGGCCCGGGGCCTGATCGAAGTCGGCGTGGCCAAGGGCGACCGGGTGGCCATCTACCTGGCCCCGGCCGAGGCCCTGTCCTGGATGGTCGCCTACTCCGCCGTGCACAAGGCGGGAGCAGTGGCCGTTCCCACCAACACCCGGCTGTCGCGGCGGGAGCTGGAACAGGTCCTCGGCCACTCAGGAGCGGTGGCGGCCTTTGCCGGGACCGACACCAGCGCCAACCTGTCCGAGATCCTCGACACCTTGCCCGACCTGCGCCGGGCGGTGACGACCATGGACCGCGCTCCGGATGGCTTCGTGTCCTGGGCTGAGGCCGGGCCAGCCCAGGGCGACGCGCCCAACGTGGCCGTCGACGGGGACGACATGGCCGACATCATGTACACCTCGGGCACCACCGGCCGGCCCAAGGGCGTCGTGGTGAGACACCGCAACGCCGCCATGATCCCCAACGGGCTGCCCAACTGGACGGGGGACGGGTGGCTGCACGCGTCGCCGCTGTTCACCTTCGCCGGCATCGCCTCCATCTACAACCCCATGAAGCTGGGCATGACCGGGCTCTACATGCCCCGCTTCGACGCCGACGCCTGGCTGCGGGTCACCGAGGAGCACCGTCCCTCGGCCATGTTCCTGGTCCCGGCCATGGCGCAGCTCCTCATCAACCACCCCCGGTTCGGGGAATGCGACATGTCCAGCGTTCTCATGGCCACCATCGGCTCGGCCCCGCTGCCCACTGACACCTTCCGGCGCCTGCGGGAGAAGATGCCCCAGGCCTGGGTCTCCAACAACTGGGGCATGACCGAGGCCGGATCGGCCTACTGCTCGCTTCCCCCCGATGAGGTCGACCGCCGGGTCGGATCGGTGGGCCTGCCGGCGCCGACCGTTCAGCTCAAGGTGATCGACGAGGACGGTAACGAGCTGGGCCCCAATGAGGTGGGCGAGCTGCTGGTGTCCAACCCGGGCCAGGAGCGCGAGTACTTCGGGGACCCGGAGGCCACCGCCGCCACCTGGAAGGACGGCTGGCTGCACACCGGGGACCTGGCCCGCATCGATGAGGACGGCTACCTCTACATAGTCGGACGCAAGAAGGACGTCATCATCCGGGGCGGCAACAACGTGCACGCCACCGACATCGAAGAGACCCTGCTCGAGCATCCCGCCGTCATGGAGGCGGCCGTGGCCGGCGTGCCCCACGACGTACTGGGCGAGGACGTGGCGGCGTGGGTGGTGCTGGCCCCGGAGGCGCAGGTGGAGCCGGCCGAACTGCTGGCCTTCATGTCCGAGCACCTGTCCGATTACAAGGTGCCCCGGCGCTACACCATCGTGGACGAACTGCCCCGCAACGCCACCGGCAAGGTCGTGAAGCACGAGCTGCCGCCGGCGGCCGAACCGCTCACCCGGCCGTAACTCTCGGCCTCGCCAGGCCGGCGGGGCCGGGGTCCCCGCCGGCTCCGTCCGGCCGGAGGCCGGACAATGGACTCAGTAGCCGGAGGCGGCTCCGAAGCGGGGCCGGGGGTCGGTGCCACCGGCCAGGTGGTCGTCCTCCACGCTGATCAGATGGGCGTGCCCGAACCCGTGGTCGAAAGCTCGGGCCGTCTCCACCCGGTGACCCCGCTCCGTCAGCCCGCCCGCCCACCCGGCCGGGGCGTTGGCCTCGATGGCCACCGTCAGGTCGTCACCGCCGGCGTTCCAGGTGTCGAAGCCGGTTTGTCCGCCGCGGAGCACCCAGCGGCCGGCGGCCACGGCGTCGCCCGGCGCCTGCCCGCCCACCAGCCAGCGGGCCAGCACCTGGAGGAGGAACTGAGGCTGGCCGTCACCGCCCATGCTGCCCAGCACCCCCCGCAGCCGGCCATCCGGGGTGGTGGCGGCCAGGGGGCTGAGGGTGTGGGCCGGCCGGCGGCCGGGTCGGTACTCACCGGGGTGACCGGGCTGGAGGGAGAAGCCGATGCCCCGGTTGTGCAGGAAGATGCGCAGCCCTGGCACCACCAGGTGCGAGCCGAAGCCGGAGGCGTTGGACTGGAGCACGGACACGCCCATGCGGTCCCGGTCCACCGTGGTCAGGGCGATGGTGTCCCCGACCCCGAAGGAGCCCCCGATCACGGCGGCCCGGTCCGCATGGATGCGGGCCCGGCGGGGAGCCAGCCGCTCCTCGGCCAGCAGGGCCGGCCCGTCGGCGCCCTCGTACAGGGCGTCCAGGCGATCCCCCGCCGCCTGGCGGGCCGCCTCCACCAGCAGGTGGGCCCAGGCCGGATCGGTCGGGTCCTCCGGTAACTCCAGGCCGGCGGCTATCCAGGCCGAGGCCAGGGTCAGATAGCCCTGGGAGTTGGGCGGCACCGTCCACAGCCGCACGCCCCAGGCCTCCACCGCCAGCGGATCGACCCAGTCGGCCTGGCTCCGGGCCAGATCGGCCTCGGTGAACTCGCCCCCGCCCAGGGTGATGAGCTCGGCGCCGAAGCCGCCCTGGTAGAAGCCGGCCCGGCCTTCGGCGGCAATGGCGGCCAGCGCCTCACCCATGCCGGGCCGGCGCAACATGGTCCCGGCCCGGAGCGGACCGCCTCCGGTCAGGTCTTCCGCCCCGGCCACCTCGGCCACCACCGCCGCGGCTGCGGCCAGGGTCGGAGAGGCCGGGAACCCCTCCCGGGCGTAGGCCTCGGCCGGGGCCAGCACCTCGGCCAGGGGCAGGCGCCCGAAGCGGTCGTGCAGGGCCACCCAACCGTCCACGCAGCCCGGCACCGTGACCGAGCGGATGTCGCCTCGGAAGGGCATGGAGGTGAAGCCCTCGGAACGGAGCCGGTCCGGATCGGCGCCCGAGCCGGCCCGGCCCGAGGCGTTGAGGGCGACGGGTGGGCCATCCGGCGGGACCACCACGGCCAGCAGGTCTCCCCCGGCCCCGCAGAGGTGGGGACTGGTCACGGCCAGCACGGCGCTGGTGGCCACAGCCGCATCGGCGGCGCTGCCACCGGCCCGGAGCACGGCCAAGCCGGCCTGGGAGGCGAGGTGATCGACCGAGCACACCATCCCCGAAGGGGACCGGGCCGTGACGACGGGGACGAGCTCGGTCACACTGCCGCCTCGGCCTGCGCCAACGCCACCGCCCCCGCTCAGGCCAGGATCAGGTCGGCCAGGCGGCGGCGGTGGAAGCTCTGGGAGCCGAAGAGCAGGTCGTTCTGCTTGACCCGGCGGAACAGGAGATGGCAGTCGACATCCCAGGTGAACCCGACCCCGCCGTGGACCTGGATGTTCTCGGCCGTGATCATGTTGGCCGCCTCGGCCACGAAGCCCTTACACATGGCCGCGGCCGGCTCCCTCTGCGGGTCCTCGACATCGCTGGTCCAGGCCGCCCAGTGGGTGCCCACCCGGGACAGTTCCAGCTGGTGGAGCATGTCGACGATCTTGTGCTTGATGGCCTGGAAGGTGGCGATGGGACGGTCGAACTGCACCCGCACCTTGGAGTACTCGATGGCCATCTGCAGGGCCCGGTCCGAAGCCCCCACCGTCTCGGCCGACAGGGCGATCCCGATGTCATCCAGGACCCGGGCTATGACGGCGGTCTGGTCGCCATCCGGCCCCAGCCGGCGGGCCGGGCGGCCGTCCAGCGCTAGTCGGGTCATCTTCCTGGTCACGTCGAGGGACGGCACCGGCTCGGCCGCCGGCGCCTCCACCAGGAATGCGGCCAGCCCTTCGGGGTCGTGCGCCACCACCACGGCCAGATCGGCGGAGGCGCCGTCCAGGACGAGGGGCTTCACACCGTTGAGCCGCCAGCCGGCCCCACCACCGTCACGGCTCGCCTCGGTCCGAACCCCGGCCAGAGGGTCGGCGGCGCCGCCCTCCTCCAGGGCCAGGGTCCCCCGCTCGCCGCGGCCCAGCCGGGCCAGGAGCTCCTCGTCACCGAGGCGGAGGCCGGCCAGGGTGGCGCACACGGCCGAGGAGAAGAAAGGGCCGGGCAGAGGCAGCTTGCCCATCTCCTCCTGCAGCGGAAGGAGGTCGACCAGGCCCAGTCCGATGCCACCCAGGGCCTCGGGCACCAGCAGGCCGGCCCAGCCCAGATAAACCACGGCCGACCAGAACTCATCGCTGAAACCGCGGGGATCCTCGATCATGGCCCGCACGTAGGCGGAGGGGGTCCGCTCGGACAGGAAAGTGCGGACCGAGTCCCGCATGGCTTCCTGCTCGGCGCTGAAGGTGAAGTCCACGGCGGCGGACGTTAGCGTTGCCCCGATGGACTTCTCCTATGCGCCGGAAGACGAGGAGTTCCGGGAGGAACTCCGCTCCTGGCTGGACGCCAACCTCCCGGAGTTCAAGGACCTCGGGGAGATCGGCCCGGAGCAGTCCGATTCCACTCTGCGGACCATGCAGCGCCGCCAGGCCTGGCAGCGGCGGCTCAGCGAGGGGCGTTGGGCGGCCATCAACTGGCCCATTGAGTGGGGTGGCCGGGAGGCCACCATCATGCAGAACGTCATCTACAGCCAGGTGATGGCCGAGGCCCGGGCCCCGGGCATCTACAACGCCAACGGCATCTGGCAGATCGGCCCGATGATCATCCGTTGGGGCACTCAGGAACAGAAGGAGCTCTGGCTGCCCGGGATCCTCAACGCCGACCAACACTGGTGCCAGGGCTTCACCGAACCCGAAGCCGGCAGCGACCTGGCCAACCTGCGCACCCAGGCCGTGCGGGACGGTGACACCTACATCCTCAACGGGCGCAAGATCTGGATCTCCAGCGCCCATCTGGCCAAGTGGGGACTCTTCCTGGTGCGCACCGACCCCACCGCCATCTCCCGAGGGGCCAAGCACGAGGGGATCACCGCCCTGATCGTGGACATGGAGGCGCCCGGCATCGAGTGCACGCCCATCCGGGATGTGACCGGGGCGGCCATGTTCAACGAGGTGACCTTCACCGACGCGCCCATGCCCGTCGACTACCGGCTGGGCGAGGAGGGCAACGGCTGGGGAGTGGCCATGGGCACCCTCGGCCACGAGCGCGTCGGCACCGCCGGCATGTCCATCGGGCTGGCGTCCGAACTGCAGCGCATGATCGACGCCGCCCGCACCCACAATCCCGCCGCCCTGGACGACCCGGACATCCGGGACCGCATCGCCCGGGCCTGGACCCAGATCGAACTGACCCGCCTGCTCAACAACCGGGCCCTGTCCAAGGTTCTCAAGGGGGAGAAGAACTGGCCCGAGGTCCCCCTGGCCAAGCTGCAGTGGAGCCACCTGTCCCAGAGCCTGGCCGAGCTGAACCTCGATCTGCTGGGCCCGCTGGGCGCCCTGGCCAAGGGCGGGCCCGATGCCATCGACGGCGGCCACGCCGCCTACAACTACCCCTGGCAGCGCTTCACCTCCATCGGGGCCGGGGCCACCGAGGTGCAGAAGAACATCATCGCCGACCGGGCCATCCAACTGCCCCGCCGGTGAGCGCCACCGCGCTCAAGGGCGCCCGGGTGCTGGTGACCGGTGCCTCATCCGGGATCGGAGCGGCCACGGCCATGGCGCTGGCGGCGGCGGGGGCCACCGTGGGCCTGGTCGGGCGCCGGCAGGCCAACCTGGAGGCGGTCACCGGGGAGTGCCGCCGGTTCAGCCCGGAGAGCACCTTCTGGGCCGTCGACCTGTCCGACCTGGACGCCGCCGAGGAATTGGCGCTGGATGCCTGGTCGACCTTCGGCCACCTCGACGTCCTCATCAACAACGCGGCGGTTCCGAAGGTCCGCCCCATCGACCGCATGACCTTCGTGGACGTCGAGCACGCCATGCGGGTCAACTTCTTCTCCCCGGTGCGCATGACCCTGGCCGTGCTGCCCCGCATGCTGGCCCGGGACTCGGGCACCATCGTCAACGTGGCCAGCCTGGGCGGCCGCCTCGGCATCCAGCACGAAGCCGCCTACTCGGCCTCCAAGTTCGCCCTGTCGGGATGGAGCGAGGCCATGGCCATGGACCTGCACGGCACCGGGGTGCGGGTCCGCCTCATCCAGCCGGGCGCCATCGACACCGACATCTGGGACCGGCCCGGGGAGGAAAAGGCCCTCTACTACGAGGGACCGAAGGAATCCCCCGAGGTGGTGGCCGAAGGCATCCTGGCCGCCATCGGCTCGGAGCGCTTCGAGCACTACCTGCCGGACATGAAGGCGGTGGTGGAGTTCAAGGACTCCGACATCGATGGCTACATCGCCATGGCCGCCCGGTCCCAAGACCACCAGTCCCAGGAGAACCAGTGAAAGCGCTCGTCTTCGACTTCGAGGTCCCTACCGAAGCGTGGACCCCGCCACCGGGAGCCACGGGTCTCCTGCTCAACCTCGCCAGCACGCCGATGGCCCTGGTGGACATCGAAGACGCCCGGCCCCTGCGCCCGGACTGGTATGTGGTCAAGCCCCGCCTGGTCGGCATCTGCGGCTCGGACTCCAAGCAGGCCCTCATGGACTTCGGCGCCGATGACGCCGACAGCGCCATGGCCGCCTTCTGCTCCTTCCCCCAGGTGATGGGCCATGAGGTGGTGGGTGAAGTGGTCGAAGCCGGCCCGGAGGCGGCGGGCTTCGACATCGGCCAGCGGGTCGTCATCAACCCCTGGCTGGCGTGCCGGGCCCGGGGCGTCAGCCCCGAATGCCCGGCCTGCGCGGCCGGGGACTACAGCCTGTGCCACAGCTTCCTGTCCGGCTCCATCAGCCGCGGCATCCACACCGGAGTTTCCTCCGACGCCACCGGCGGCTACGCCGAACTGATGCCGGCCCACTCGACCATGATGTTCCCCGTTCCCGACTCGCTGTCGGACGAGCAGGCGGTGCTGGCCGATCCCTTTGCGGTGTCCCTGCACGCCGTGACCCGCAACCCTCCGCCGCCTGACGCCAAAGTGGTCGTCTACGGAGCCGGCTCCCTCGGCACCACCGCCCTGGCCGTCCTCAAGGCCCTGTACCCCGGGACCGAGGTGGCGGTGGTGGCCCGCTTCCGGGCCCAGGCCGAACTGGCCCGCTCCCTCGGTGCCGACCTGGTGCTGAACCACGAGCCCCGGATGGGACTGATCCAAGCCCTGGCCGACTGGTCGGGAGGTCAGGTCATCACCGGCGGGATGTTGATGGGCGACGCCCTGCCCATGTGCCATCCGGGAGGCATCGATGTCGTCTACGACACGGTGGGCAAGCCGGAGACCTTCGAGGTCGGGGTGCGCGTCCTCAAGGCCCGCGGCACCCTGGTCAAGGAGGGTTTCCACGGACCGGGCCGATGGGAGTGGAGCCCCCTGTACTTCAAGGAGATCCGCTGGGTGGGCTCCAACGCCTTCGGCATCGAGGAGGTCGAGGGCCGGCGCGCCCATGGCATCCAGCACTACCTCGACCTGGCCGGCTCCGGCCGGGTGGACATCGTCCGGATGCTCACCCATACCTATCCGCTGGTCCAGTGGAGAGACGCCTTTGCCGCCATAGCCGACCAGGCCAACTCCGGGGCGGTGAAGGTGGCCATCGACCACCGGTAGCGGGCGGCGCCAGCGCCTGACGGGCGGCGCCGGGGGCGCCGGTCAGGCCTCGGTCAGGGCGTCCAGGAAGGGCGGGCGGTGCTGTTCGTCCATGACGAAGATGGTCTGGGTCGACCGGACGGCTTTCATGGCCTGCAAACGGAGCAGGACCAGGTCCCGCAGGGACTGCATGTCGGCCGCCCGCACCAGCAGCAGGAAGTCGAAGGTCCCGCTGGTGAGGGCGAGCCACTCCACCCCGGGCAGCTGGACGAGCTCGGCCCGCAGCCGGGGCCAGTCGCCCTGGTTGACGTCGACCAGAACAATGGCGGCTATGGGCTGGCCGACGGCCACCGGGTCAAGATCAGCGTGGAAACCCTTCAGCACGCCGCTGCGGCGTAGCCGTTCGAAGCGGCTGTAGGCGGTGGCCCGGGAGACCGAGGCCCGGGTGGCCAGCTCGTTGACCGA
>Ga0307374_10010791_pt1 | contig 13139 bp, 12 predicted proteins | sample OX3MG_FD_202532 | JGI IMG/M metagenome (GOLD analysis project Ga0307374, IMG submission 202532) | Soil microbial communities from Risofladan, Vaasa, Finland - OX-3 | ecosystem: Environmental > Terrestrial > Soil > Coastal area > Acid sulfate soil | place: Finland: Risofladan, Vaasa | collected...
TTGGCGACCAGGTCCTCGAGGGTGTCGGCTCGCACCTTGGTGACCTGGCGGATGCGGTATTCGTCGCGCAGCAGCGGGATCGTGGCCGCGTCGAACACCTGCCAGGCGAACTGACCCGGCTGCGCCAGGATCACCTGGCCGTACCTGGCGTAGGTATAGTTGCGGAAATCCGCGCCCTCGTCGACGAAGCGCTCGCCACGAGCATTCAGCATCACGCCAAGGGGATAGGAATGCTTCTGGAACCCGTCGCCCACCGAGAGATCGCCATAGGCCGGCGCGTTCAGGTCCCAGCCCACCGCATGGCAACCGGACCAATGGCCGGCCGGTTCGGCGCCGGCGGCGAGCGCCATGGCGATGCCGTCGCCGGTGTTGAAACGCGCGCCGCGCACCTTGGCGAGATCCCAGCCGGGGCCGAGATAGCGGGTGCGCCACTCGGCGTTGGCCTCGAAGCCGCCGCAGGCGAGCACGACGCTCCTGGCCGCGACCGTCTGCGTCCTGCCCTCGCAGCGCACCGTGACCCCGGTGACGCACGTCTCGTCGGTGGCGAGCGCGAGGGCGCGGGCCTGGAACGCTACGGCGACGCCGGCGCGCCGGGCGCTGGCGTAGAGCGCCTCGATCAGTCCCGGGCCGCCGCCCCACGCCTCCACCGTCAGACCGCCCCAGAACCTGAATCGGTCGTCGATGCGGTAGGCCTGACGTCCCCAGATGGGCATGAAGCGCACGCCCAGGCCGCGCATCCAGCGCAAGGTGTCGCGACTGCCCAGCACCAGCTTCTCGCACAGGTCCGGGTCCGTGCGATTCTCGGTGAGGCGGGCCATGTCGTCGAAGAAGGCGCCGGCGGTGTAGCTGCCGAAGTCGGCGCCCGCCACCTCGGCGTCGGTGAGGTCTGGCATCAGGGCGCGCAGGTCGTCGACGCCGTCGTACACGCAGCGGAACGCGCCGGCGGTGAAGCGGCTGTTGCCGCCGCGCTCGGCCTGCGGCGCCCGTTCCAGCACCAGCACCGAGGCGCCCTCGCGGGCCGCAGCCAGGGAGGCGCAGAGCGCCGCGTTGCCGGCGCCCACCACGACCACGTCGACGCAATCGGGCAGAGGCATGCGGGCAGACCCTTCGAGACCGGGCGGCGCGGCGCCGTCACGCCGCCGCGGCGCTTCCCTGAGCCGTGGGGTTGGACTATGCGGAGCCCCACTTCGCAAGAGATCCGACGCATGCAGATCGACTTCGTCGCCGCAGAGGCGGCGCCCGACGCCACCACGGCGCTGGCGGTCCTCGCCTTCGAGAACGACGAACTCTCGCCTTCCGCCGAATCCCTCGACGGGCGCATGTCGGGCGCCATCAGCCGCGCCATCGCCACCAGCCGGTTCACCGGCGCGCCCGGTCAGTCGCTCAGTCTCGTCGCTCCCACCGGCACGCGCGCGGCCCGGGTGGTGGTGGTGGGCGCCGGCAGGCAGGAGAGCTTCGACGCCCGCGCCGCCGAAACCGCCGGCGCCCACGCCTACGCGGCGGTGAAGACGTCCGGCTGCGAGATCCTGCGCCTTGCCATGGCCCCCGCGGGCTCGGAGCGGTCCGCGCATGCGGCGCTCGGGGCTCGGCTCGCCGCCTACCGCTTCGACCGATATCGCACCACCGAAAAGGCCGAGAAGAAGCCCTCGGTGCGATCGGTCCAGATCGAGTCCGCCGATCCGACGGCCGGCGCTGAAGCCTACCAGCCGCTTTCGGGCCTGGCCGACGCCATCCTCCTGGCGCGCGACCTCGTCTCCGAGCCGGCCAACATCCTCCATCCCGAGGCGTTCGCCCGGCGCCTGCGCGAACTCGAAGGCCACGGACTGGGGGTGGAAATCCTTGGCGAGAAGGAAATGAAGAAGCTCGGCATGGGCGCGCTGCTGGGGGTGGGGCAGGGGAGCGTGCGCGAAAGCCAGCTCGGCATCCTGACCTGGAAGGGCGCCGCCGACCCCGGCGCCGCCCCGATCGCCTTCGTCGGCAAGGGGGTCTGTTTCGACACCGGCGGCATCAGCCTCAAGCAGCCGGACGGCATGGAGGAGATGATCACCGACATGGGCGGCGCGGCCGCGGTCACCGGCGCGATGCTGGCTCTGGCGGCCCGCAAGGCCAAGGTCAACGCCGTCGGGATCGTCGGCCTGGTGGAAAACATGCCGGACGGCGCCGCGCAGCGGCCCGGCGACATCGTCACCACCATGTCCGGTCAGACGGTAGAGGTGATCAACACCGACGCCGAGGGACGGCTCGTGCTCGCGGACGCGCTGTGGTACTGTCAGGATCGTTTCAAGCCGCGGTTCATGATCGATCTCGCGACGCTCACCGGAGCGATCGTCGTCTCGCTGGGCAAGGACCTCGCCGGCCTCTTCTGCAACGATGAGGCGCTGGCGGCGAACCTCCTGGCCGCCTCCAAGGCGAGCGGCGATCCGTTGTGGCGCATGCCGCTGCCGGCGCAATACGAGAAGAACCTGGAGAGTCACTCGGCCGATATGAAGAACGTCGGTCCGCGCTACGGCGGCGCGATCACCGCCGCGCTCTTCCTGCAGAAGTTCACTCACCAGGTTCCCTGGGCGCATATCGACATGGCCTCCACCGCCTGGAAGCCGGCCTCGACGGTCCCGACGATTCCGAACGGCGCCACCGGGTTCGGCGTGCGCCTGCTCGATCGGCTGGCCGCGGACTTCTACGAGGGCTGAGCCGCGCCATGACCGAGGGCGGCTGCGAGGTCTGGTTCTATCACCTCGAGCGCGCCGGCCTCGATCAGGTTCTGCCCGACCTGCTGGAGAAAACCCTGGCGCGCGGCTGGCGCGCCCTGGTGCGCGCACAGAGCGCCGAGCGGGTGGAGCATCTCGATGCCTGGTTGTGGAGCTACCGCGACGACAGCTTCCTGCCGCACGGAACGGCGGAAGAGGCGAGCGCCGAGCGCCAGCCGGTGCTGATCACCACCGCGGCGGACAATCCCAATGGCGCCGAGGTGCTCTTCCTGGTGGATGGCGCCGAAGCTGGCGACATTTCGCCATACCAGCGCTGCATCCTGGTGCTCGACGGCCGCGACGACGCCGCCCTGGCCGAGGCGCGCCGTCGCTGGTCGTTTTTCAAGGCCGAGGGCAGGGGGATTTCCTATTGGCGGCAAGGGGAGACGGGCGGATGGCGGCAGGGGGCGTGAGATGCTGGGCCATGGCGGCGTTGTTGCTCGCCGTTGCGAGTTGCGCGGCGCCGCCCGCCACGCAGGCGCCGCCCGCCGCTCCCGCCAGACCATCGCCGCCGCCCGCTCCGGCGACGCCCGCGCCACCGCGGCGCCCCGCCCCGCCGGCCGCCTCCGACAGTTGCGGCGCCACCAAGCTGCAGTACCTCGTCGGCAAGCCAAGGACCGACATTCCCATTCCTCTCGTCCCGAGCCGCCGCCGCGTGCTCTGTTCGACCTGCCCGATCACCCGCGGCTACGAATCCTATCGGCAGACCATCATCTACGATTCCCAGACCGGACTGGTGCGTTCCGTCACCTGCGGCTGAGACGCCCGTCCGAGCATCCAAAGCATCGGTGGCGCGTTGTCCGCTGGTCCCTGGTCGAACGTCGTCGCTATCAAGCGGCGCCGAGGCCAGGAAATCTTGGGAGCAGCAGGATGAAAGCGCTAGCGCCGATCATCTTCGCAGCGGTGGCAGCCTTATCCTTGACCGCCTGCGCAGATTACGATGGCTACAGCTACGGATACGGCCCGTCCTACGGATACGGCGACTACGGCGGCGGCTATTACGACGGCTTCTACGGCCCGATCGACGGCGGTTATTGGGGCGGCGACGGCGTCTTCATGTATCGGGACAACGACGGCCGGTTCCATCGCGACGTCGATGGCCATTTCCGGCGTCACTTCCACGAAGGCTTCCACGCCTTCCACGGGCGCGGCTAGCCCCGCACGCGAACCGCAGCCTCGACGGCCTCGGCCGCTTCGAGCCAGCGCGCTTCGGCCGCGGCCACCGTCTCGGCGAGCCGCGCGCGCGTTTGCGCCAGGGCGGCTCGTTCCACCGCCCCAAGCGGGCCGGCGAGCGCGGCGTCGGCGCGGGCCAACGACAATTGCTCTCGCGCCAGCGTGGCCTCGGCGACTTCGAGCTTGCGGTTCAGCGGCTCGATTCCGTTCCGCGGGGCGGCCGGGCCCCTGGCGGCGACCCGGGCGCGATCCAGCACGAGCTTGGCGTAGTCTGCCAGATCCCCCTCGTAAGGCCGCACGCTTCCCTTCGAGGCCAGCCACAGCCGGTCGGCGACCATCTCCATCAGCGAGCGGTCGTGGGTTATCAGCACCACCGCGCCCTCGTAGTCGTTGAGGGCCTCCAGCAGGGCGCGGCGGCTGTCGATGTCGAGATGGTTGGTCGGCTCGTCGAGAATCAGCAGGTGCGGCGCCTGGACGGCGATCAGGTTGATCAGCAGGCGCGCCCGCTCCCCGCCCGATAGTTTGTCCACGCGCGTGGTGGCCTTTTCGACCGTGAAGCCGAACGCCGCCAGCCGGGCGCGCCGCTGGGCCTCGGCCAAGCCCGGAAGCGCTCGGCCGAGGATCTGCAGCGGCGTGTCGTCGGCCTCCATCACCTCGATCTGATGCTGGTGGAACCAGCCGACCTTCATGCGCCGGTCGCGGCCGAGTTTGCCGGCTAGCGGAGCGAGGTCGCCGGCCAGCAGCCGCGCGAAGGTGGTCTTGCCCGCGCCGTTGATGCCCAGCAGGCCGATGCGGTCGTCGAGGTCGAGCGCCAGATCGAGGCCGCTCAGCACCGGCACGCCGGCGTAGCCGACGGCGACCTTTTCCAGCCGCACCAGCGGCGGGGCTAGCGGTCGCTCGGGCGAGGGCAGGATGAAAGGCGCGGTTTGCTCGTCGATCACCGGGGCGGCGATTCCGAGGCGGTTGATCATCTTCAGCCGCGACTGCGCCTGGCGCGCCTTGGTGCCGGCTCGAAAACGATCGACGAACGATTGCAGGTGCGCGCGCCGGGCTTCGGTCTTGGCGCGCGTGGCGCTCTCCTGCTCCAGCTTCTCGCTGCGCTGGCGTTCGAACTGGGCGAAGCCGCCCGAGTAGAGTTCGAGCTTGGCGTCGGCGAGGTGCAGAATGAAATCCATCGAGCGGTCCAGAAGCTCGCGGTCGTGGCTGATGACGAGAGCGGTGGAGGGATGGCGCCTCAGCCGAGCTTCCAGCCAGAGCGCACCTTCGAGATCGAGGAAGTTGGTCGGCTCGTCGAGCAGCAGCAGATCCGGCTCGGCGAAGAGGGCGCCGGCGAGGGCGGCGCGCATGCGCCAGCCGCCCGAGAAATCCGCCATCGGCCGCTCCAGGTCGCCTTGACTGAAGCCGAGGCCGACGAGGATTTCGGCGGCTTTCGCGGGCGCCGCGTCCGCGCCGATCTGGGCGAGGCGCCCATAGATGTCGCCGAGCCGCTCGGGCGGCGCCGTCTCAAGCTCGGCGGTCAGGGCTGCGCGCTCCTCCTCGGCGGCCAGCACGGTCTCCAGGAGCGGGATCGGCGAGGCGGCCTGCTCCTGGTCGACCCAGCCGACCCGGGCCGCCCTGGGCATCAGTATGTCGCCGCCGCCGGGCGAGAGTTCGCCCTTGATCAGCCGCAGCAGGGTGGTCTTGCCGGCGCCGTTGCGGCCGACCAGACCCACCTTGGCGCCTGTCGGCAAGGCGACGCTGGCGTGGTCGAAAAAACGGCGTCCGTAGGCGTCGAACACGAGGTCATCGATGCGGAGCATGGCGGCGGAACTCTGGAGCGGTGGGAAAGGTGAGGCGCGACGACGCCCGCGACTGGCGCGGGCGTGCGGAGGGCGGCGACGCCCTGGCTCGCTCTAGCTGCGCCGTCGGGTTCCGGCTTCGCTCACCAGAAGTCACCTTCGCTGAAAAGCTTCGCCGCCTTGGCGGCGCCCGCAACCGTCGTTATAAGCCCGCTCCCTGCCGCTCGCCAGACCCCCGTGATCATGACTGAACGCACGCTTTCGATCATCAAACCGGACGCCACGCGCCGCAACATCACCGGCAAGATCAATGCGGTGATCGAGGACGCGGGCTTGCGCATCATCGCCCAGCGGCGCCTGCGCCTCAGTCGCGACGAGGCCGAGGCCTTCTATGAGGTCCATGCGGGCAAGCCCTTCTTCGACGAGTTGGTGGGCTTCATGACCTCTGGCCCGGTGGTGGTCCAGGTGCTCGAGGGCGACGATGCGGTCGCTCGCTATCGCGAGGTGATGGGAGCCACCAACCCGGCCAACGCCGCGCCGGGCACGATCCGCCAGCTCTTCGCGGAGAGCTTCACGGGCAACTCGGTGCACGGCTCCGACAGCCCCGAGAACGCCCGGACCGAGATCGCCCGGTTCTTCGAGGACGACGACATCGTCGGATAGCCGCCCTACGCGGCCCGCGGCTCGGTTTCCACCATGCGCTGGACCGCGACGTAGTCGGTCTTGCCGGTGCCGAGCACCGGAACGTCGCCGACCTTCACGATCCGCCGTGGGACCACGAGTTCGGAGGCGCCGAGGGACTGGGCATGGGCCAGCAGCCGCCCGGCGTCTGCATCCAGCTGGTCGGTGACCAGCACCAGGCGCTCGCCCTTGCGCGCGTCCGGCTGGGCGATCACCGCGTGTCGGGCGTCGGGCCACAGCGAGGCGGCGAGGCTCTCGGCCGCGGTGAGCGAAACCATCTCGCCGCCGACCTTGGCGAAGCGCTTGACCCGGCCGAGGATGGTGATCCACTGATCGCCGGTCATCTCGACGACGTCGCCGGTGTCGTGCCAGCCGTCCGCCGGCGGCTCGAGATCGCCGCGCTCGTTCAGATAGCCCGCCATCACATTGGGGCCGCGCACCAGCAGACGGCCGCCGCGCCCGATTCCCTCCACCGGCTCGATGCGAACTTCGAGCCCGGGCAGCAGGGCGCCGACCGTGCCGCGGCGGTTGTCGTGCGGCTTGTTGACGGCGATCACCGGCGAGGCCTCGGTGGCGCCGTAGCCCTCGAGCACCGGCACGTCGCCGAAGCGCTCGGCGATGAGGTCGTGGGTCTCGTCGCGCACCTTCTCGGCGCCGCAGACGATGAACTCCAGGCCCTTGAAGTCGTCCGGCTCGGCCGAGCGGGCGTACTGGTTCACGAAGGTGTCGGTGGCCAAGAGGATGCTCGCGCCGGTGTCGCGCACCAGGGGCGGTATCGCTTTGACGTGCAGGGGCGACGGATATTCGAAGGCCTTCATGCCGGTAAGCAAGGGCAGCAGCACCCCACCGGTGAGGCCGAAGCAGTGGAACACCGGCAGCGGGTTGAACATCACCCAGCCCGGATCGAGGTCGATGTGGGCGGCGACCTGGGCGACGTTGGCCAGCACGTTGGCCTGGGTGAGCACGACGCCGCGGGGCGCGCCGAAGCTGCCGGAGGTGAAGAGCACGACGGCGGCGGCCCCGGGCCGGGTCTCGGTACGGAAGCGGCGCGGCGCCAGCGAGGCGGCCAGGGCATAGAGGCGGTCGGCGAGCCCGATGCTCTGGCGCGTTTCTTCCAGATAGGTGATGACGCAGGTCTCCTCCAGCGCGTCCACCACGTCGTGCAGCTTGCCCTGCTCGATGAAGTGGTGCGACGTCAGCACGCGCTTGACGCCGGCCATCTTCACCGCGGCCCTCAGGTTGCGCAGCCCCGCCGTGAAGTTCAGCATCACCGGCGTGCGGCCGATGGCGTGCAGGGCGAAGAATGTGACCACCGCGGCGGCGCTGGAGGGCAGCAGGACGCCGACGCGCTCGCCCATCGCGGTGACGGCGTTCAGCTTGCGGCCGAGGGCGAAAGCGGCGCGAATCAGGCCGGTGTAGGTGAGCGGGCGCCGCTCCTGGTCCTCGAGGATCGGCTTGCCGCGGCCGTAGGCGGCGGCCGCGTCGAGCAGGGCGTCGAACAGGCCGCGCCGGCTGTCTCGTGGATCGAAGGCCCGCGGCATGGCGCTCCTGGAGTCGCTGCCGAGCTCGTCTCGGCGCCGGCCAAGCAAGGCTATCGCCCCGGTTCCGGCTTGAAAAGGTCGCTCGCCAGGTCGCTCGCCGGTCTCGCTCGCCCTCCTTCGCCGGGCGTCGGCGCCTGCGCGATCGTGCAACCGCAACGGTCAAGATGGGTTAGGTTCCTAGCCTTGCCGCCAGCCGAAAGAGCCGCATGACCCCGCCGACGCCCGCCGCCGTCACCTTCACCGATGTCCCGGCGCGGCTCGACGCCCTGCCGTGGAGCCGGTTCCACTGGCTCGTGGTCGCGGCCCTGGGCGTGACCTGGATCCTCGATGGGCTGGAGGTGACCATGGTCGGCTCGCTCGCCGGCGTGCTGGGCGACCAGCGCACGCTGGCGCTCACGCCTGAGCAGATCGGCTGGGCGGGAAGCATCTATCTGATTGGAGCGGTGACCGGAGCGCTCTTCTTTGGCCGCCTTACCGACATCCTCGGCCGGAAGCGGCTCTTCACCGTCACCCTGGCCGTCTACCTCCTCGCCACACTGGCCACCGGACTTTCCTGGAACTTCGCCAGCTTCGTGGTTTTTCGCGCGCTCACCGGCGCCGGCATCGGCGGCGAGGGCGCGGCGATGAATTCGGCGATCCAGGAGTTGATCCCAGCGCGCCATCGCGGCCGCGTCGATCTCACCATCAACGGCAGCTACTGGGTGGGCGCCGCGCTCGCGGCGGTGGGCGCCATCGTGCTGCTCAATCCGCGGGTGCTGCCGGTGCAGCTGGGCTGGCGTTTCGCCTTCATCGGCGGCGCGGCGCTGGCGCTCATCGTCATCTATGCGCGCCGTTATCTCCCCGAAAGCCCGCGCTGGCTGATGACGCACGGGCGCATCGCCGAGGCCGAGCGCGTGGTGGCGCAGATCGAGCAGGCGGCGGGGGTCGCGGCGCCGGCCGGACGCGAGCCGCTTGCCGCCATCGCCCTGAAGGCGCGAGTCCCAACCGGCCTCGCCCAGGTCGCCCGCTCGCTGATAGTCAAATATCCGACGAGGACCCTCTTGGGCGTCACCCTGATGGCGACCCAGGCCTTCTGCTACAACGCGATCTTCTTCACCTATGGCCTCATCCTTACCCGCTTCTACGCCGTGCCGGCGCAGGACGAGGGCTGGTTCCTGCTGCCCTTCGCCATCGGCAATTTTCTCGGCCCGCTCGTGCTCGGGCCCCTCTTCGACTCGCTTGGCCGCAAGCCGATGATCTCATCGACCTATGCCCTGGCCGGCGTACTGCTCGCCGCCACCGGCTGGCTCTTCGCGCACGGAGCGCTTTCGGCGGTCGAACTCACCGCCGCATGGACGGTGGTGTTCTTCTTCGCCTCGGCGGCGGCGAGCGCGGCCTACCTGACCGTCGGCGAGAGCTTCCCGCTGGAGACGCGGGCCATGGTCATCGGGATCTTCTACGCCTTCGGCACCGCAATCGGCGGGATCGCCGGGCCGGCGCTCTTCGGCGCGCAGATCGCCACCGGCTCCGCCGCCAACCTGCTCGTGGGCTACCTGATCGGGGGCGCCTTGATGATCCTGGCCGCGTGCGCCGAACTCGCCTTTGGCGTCAACGCGGCGCGCCGGCCCCTGGAGGAGATCGCCCCGCCGCTTTCCCAGGCCGACATGCCGTGACCATGGCGCGCGAAGGTCCGGCTTGATCGCCGGGCCGCGACGGACGATCTATGGCCCATGACTGTGGTCATCGATGCTCGCGCCCGCCCGTTGCGCCATCCGGAAAAGCAGGGCCGGCCCGACAGTCCGCTGCAGCGCAAGCCCGATTGGCTGAAGGTGCGCGCACCCGGCTCGCCCGGCTATCTGGCGACGCGCCGAATCGTGCGCGAGCACGGGCTCGCCACCGTCTGCGAGGAGGCGGCCTGCCCCAACATCGGCGAGTGTTGGGAAAAGTCCCACGCCACCGTGATGATCATGGGCGAGGTCTGCACCCGCGCCTGCGGCTTCTGCAACGTCGCGACCGGCCGGCCCGGCGCGCTTGACGCCACCGAGCCGGCCAGGGTCGCCGAAGCGGTGGCCAAGATGGGGCTGAAGCACGTGGTGGTCACTTCGGTGGACCGCGACGACCTCGCCGACGGCGGCGCCGAACACTTCTTCCAGACCGTGGCGGCGATCCGGGCCACCGCGCCCGCCGCCACCGTGGAGATCCTGACACCCGATTTCCTTAGGAAACCCGGAGCGGCCGAACGGGCGATCGCGGCCCGGCCGGACGTCTTCAACCACAACCTCGAAACCGTGCCGCGGCTCTATCACGCGATCCGGCCGGGGGCGCGCTACTACGCCTCCCTGCGCCTTCTGGAGCGGGCCAAGGAGCTCAATCCAGAGCAGTTCACCAAGTCGGGCCTGATGGTCGGCCTGGGCGAGAGCCGCGACGAGGTCGCCCAGGTGATGGATGACATGCGCTGCGCCGGCGTCGACTTCATCACCATCGGCCAATATCTGCAGCCGACCCGCAAGCACGCGCCCGTCGAACGCTTCGTCGCGCCCGAGGAGTTCGGGGCGCTGGAAACGATCGCCTACGCCAAGGGATTCGCGATGGTGGCGGCGAGCCCGCTGACGCGCTCGTCGCATCACGCCGGCGAGGCTTTCGAACGCCTGCGCGCCGCCCGCGCGGCGGTCACGCCCGACTGCTGACGCTTGCGTCACGACCTCACGCGCATCCTGCCCTACGAGCCGGATCAGCTCTTCGACCTCGTCGCCGACGTCGAGAGCTATCCGAAGTTCGTGCCCTGGGTGACGCGGCTGCGCGCCTGGAACCGACGCCTGGACGGGCAGGGCGTGGAGACGCTCGAGGCGGAGGCGGATGTTGGCTTCGCGATCGTCCACGAGCGCTTTGCGACGCGCGTCCGGCTCGACCCGCCGGACCGCACCATCGATGTCGACCTCATCGCCGGCCCGTTCCGGCGGCTGACGAGCCGCTGGACCTTTGCGCCTCATCCGGCAGGGGCGCAGCTCGGCTTCGAGATCGACTTCGAGTTCAAGTCGCGCCTGCTCGAGCGATTGCTGGCGGCGAACTTCCAGCGCGCCGTGAACCGGCTGGTGGGCTGCTTCGAGGCCAGGGCGGCGCAGCTCTACGGCCCGTCCCGCAGGCCTTAGCCGGAGAGGCGCCGGCTCAGCGCAAGCGCTCGCGCAGCATTTCCAGCGCCATCCGCACGGCGGCCAGCTGGACCTCCTCGCGCGTCTCCAGTTCGAAGAGTTCGTGGCGGTGGTAGACGGACTGGTTGGCGCGCGCGGTGGCGAGGTGGACGGTGCCCACCGGCTTGAGCGGGGTCGCGCCGCCCGGACCGGCGACTCCGGTGATGGCCACGGCGACGTGGGCGTGGGAGTTCTCCAGCGCGCCCTCGGCCATCATGCGAGCGATCGGCTCGGAGACTGCGCCGAGGTCGGCGATCATGTCGCCCGACACCCCAAGCTGTTCCTGCTTGGCGCGGTTGGTATAAGAGACGAAGCCGCGCTCGAACACGTCGGAGGCCCCCGCAACCGCGCAGATGGCGGCGGCGACGAGGCCGCCGGTGCAGCTCTCGGCCGTGACGATCCGCAGCGAACGCTCGCGCGCATCGTCGATCACCAGCCGCGCCAAGGTCTCGATCTCCAGTGAAAACATCCGGCGCTCCTCGGCTGCGGCCTCTTCAAGCGGTGTCTTACTACGCCGGCAGCTCCACGGTCGCCACCGCCTGCGCCGCCAGCCCCTCGCCGCGGCCGGTGAACCCCATGCCCTCGGTGGTGGTCGCCTTGACGCTCACCGCCGCCAGATCGAGGCCGAGAATCTGGGCGAGCCGCCCGCGCATCGCCTCGCGGTGCTCCTTGATCTTCGGGCGCTCGCAGATCAGCGTCACGTCGATGTTGACGACGCGGCCGCCGCGTCCGGCGACCAGTCGAGCCGCGTGCTGGAGGAACCGGTCGGAAGACGCATCCTTCCAGCGCGGGTCGGAAGGCGCAAAGTGATCGCCGATGTCGCCGGCGCCGATGGCGCCCAGGAGGGCGTCGGTGATGGCGTGCAGCCCCGCGTCCGCGTCCGAATGGCCGATCAGACCGTGGTCGTGCGGCACGGCGACGCCGCACAGCATCACCCGATCGCCAGGCCCGAAGCGGTGCGCGTCGAAGCCCTGGCCGACGCGGAGGGCGCGGGCTGCGCCCGCAAGTCGTTCGGCCAAGGCGAAATCCTCCGCATAGGTGAGCTTGACCAGGACCGGGTCGCCGGCGACGAGCGCCACCTTGACCCCGGTCCGCTCCATCACCATGGCCTCGTCCGTCGGCTCCTCGACGTCGGGCCAGGCGGCGAAGGCCGCCTTCAGGGCGCCGAGGCGGAAGGCCTGCGGCGTCTGGGCGCCCCACAGCCCGGCGCGCGGCGCAGTGGCGGCGACGGCGCCGGCGCCGTCGTCGCGCTTCAGCGTGTCGGAGAGCGGCAGCGCCAGGATCGCCGCGGGCGCCGTCTCCAGCGCTTCCAGCAGCCGATGCACGTGCCAGCTCCGCAGCAGGGGCCGCGCGGCGTCGTGGACCAGCACGACCTCGCCCTCGGCGCCTTGCAGAGCGGCGAGGCCGCGCCGCACCGATTGCGAGCGCGTCGACCCGCCAATCACGCTTCGCCAGCGCGGCAGACCTTGAAGTGCGGCGACGGCCGAGTCGTCTTCGTCGGGCGGGATCACGACGACGACCTCGTCGGCGCCCGCCGCCAGAAGCGCCTCCACCGACCAGCGCACCACCGGTTTTGCGGCGAGCATGCGCCACTGCTTGGCCCCGCCCGGTCCGGCCCGCGCTCCCGAACCAGCCGCCACGACCACGGCTGAAATCCCCATGGCCGCGTCTTTACGGCACTTCCCTCGCAAGTCCAGGCTTTACGATGCCGAGACATTCTGCCTAAAAACTCATCGTCCATGATGCGTAGAAACTATGCAGAATCGTGAGTACAACGGCCGAACCGGCGAGCGCCGAACGAGGGCCGCGCTGGGCGCCGGCGTGCCGACGGCGCTCAAGGCCGGCGCGTTCGACCTGATGCCGGAACCGGCGGTGGTGATCGACGGCGCTGGGGCTCTGGCGGCGGCGAACGAGGCGGCCGAAGCTCTGTTCGGCCAGGGGTTGGCTCTCCTGGCGCGCGGAAGCTTCACCGCCGCCTTGCCGCCCGAGTCGGCCCTGGTGTTCCTGATCGAGCGCGCGCGCACCGAGGATGGCCCGGTGCGCGTGCGCGGC
>Ga0307374_10010792_pt1 | contig 13137 bp, 11 predicted proteins | sample OX3MG_FD_202532 | JGI IMG/M metagenome (GOLD analysis project Ga0307374, IMG submission 202532) | Soil microbial communities from Risofladan, Vaasa, Finland - OX-3 | ecosystem: Environmental > Terrestrial > Soil > Coastal area > Acid sulfate soil | place: Finland: Risofladan, Vaasa | collected...
CGGGCAAGGAACGTGCTCACCCGTCCACCGAGCGACAGCACGCGCCGACGCGGGTCGGAGAGCAGATCGACGACCGCATCGAAGTCATGTTCAGAGATCATGTCGACGCTCGCCCTCAGGCTGTGCTCGTAGGTCGCAAACGCATCCTGGAGCAGCGAACCGGTCGAATCGTCGGGACGGGCGCGCTCGTACCTCGCCAGTGGCGAGCTCAGCCGTTCCTGCAACTCCTGGCGGAGGGACTCCTGGAATTCCGGATACCCGCGCAGACCGAGCTTGGTGATGAACCGGGTCACCGTCGCGGGGCTCACGCCCGCGCGCTCGGCGAAGCGCGTGAGGCTCTCCAACCCGGCGACGGGGTAGAACGCGAGGAGTATCTGTGCCAGCCGGCGCTCCGAGGCACTGAACGTCCCCATCCGCTGGCGAACCAACTCGCCGACCAGGAACTCGGGCATTGAAATGATTTTTGCAGTTTTGACCGTGTTGGGTTGGTTCGATAAATCTGTTGACGTCGGCACGGAGCCACTGCTACTGTGCGCCCACCGCGCCGGACTGCATGGGGAGACGAGCCGATGAGCGTTCAGGCTATTGACAGCGACACTGAGACTCTCCACAAGCTGGGGTACGCCCAGGAGCTGCTCCGGCGGATGGGGGGCTTCTCGAACTTTGCTGTGTCGTTCACGATCATCTCGATCCTGTCCGGCTGTCTGACCGCTTACGGCGGCGCCATGCTCAACGGCGGGCCGATCGACATGAACATCGGCTGGCCACTCGTCGGCATCATGGTGATCATCGTCGGGCTGGCGATGGCCGAGGTGTGCTCGAGCTATCCGACCGCAGGTGGTCTGTACTACTGGTCAGCGAAGCTTGGCGGCAAGAATGCCCCAGCGTGGAGCTGGTTCACCGGGTGGTTCAATCTGCTGGGCCAGATAGCTGTCACGGCCGGTATCGATGGCGGCCTGGCGCTCTTCGCCTCGGCTTTCATGAACAACTGGTTCGGCTATCCGCTCGACGCCCCGCATATCCTGCTGGTCTACGCAGTGGCGCTCTTCCTGCATGGGCTGCTGAACACCTTCGGGGTCCGTCTGGTCGCGCTGCTCAATGACATCTCGGTGTGGTGGCACATCGTCGGCGTGGTGGTTATCGTCGCCGTGCTGCTGATCGTGCCGAAGCATCATCAGTCGATCAGCTTCATCTTCACGAGCTTCAACAACGCGACGGGCGCGAGTTTCCCCGGGGACATCATCTACGTCTTCCTGATCGGACTGCTGCTCGCGCAGTACACCTTCACGGGCTACGACGCGTCGGCGCACATGACCGAGGAGACCAAGAACGCCGCGATCGCGGGGCCGCGGGGCATCGTGATGTCGATCGTCGTCTCGCTGGTCGCCGGCTGGGTGCTGCTCATCGGGGTCACGTCCGCGATTCAGAACTACGGCGCTGAGTCGACGGCGGTGGTGCCCGCGGCGCAGATCTTCATCGACGCCGCGGGCGGCGGGATGGGTCAGTTCCTCCTCCTGATTGCCATCGGCGCGCAGTTCTATTGCGGGATGTCGTCGGTCACCGCAAACTCGCGCATGATCTACGCGTTCTCCCGCGATGGCGCCGTGCCCGGACACCAGCTGTGGAGCAAGATCAACAAGCGAACGCGCACGCCAACAAACTCGATCTGGCTGGCGGTCGTCGGCGCCTTTGTCCTCTGGCTCCCCTATCTGTACAACCCGTCCGCGTATTTCGCGGTCATCTCGATCGCGGTGATCGGCCTCTATATCGCCTACGGCATCCCGGTCTTCCTCAGGCTCCGCGCGGGCGACAGCTTCCAGCCTGGTCCGTGGAACCTGGGCCGATGGAGCCGTCCGATCGGGATCGTCGCGGTCGTGTGGATCATCCTCATCAGCATCCTGTTCATTCTTCCGACCGTCTTTCCGGTGACGCTCGGCAACCTCAACTACACGATCGTTGCGTTCGCGGTCGTGCTCGGCGGGACATCCATCTGGTGGATCGTGTCGGCGAAGAACTGGTTCACCGGTCCGCGAGTTCAGGGCACTGCGGAGGAACTGGCATCGATCGAGGCTGGGTTCTCCGATGCTCCGACGCCGGTGCCTGCAGTTTCGGCAGGCTGATAGGCTCACAGTCAGTTCATCACGCGTGCTCGCGGCCACGCTGCCGCGAGCACGCTAAGGATCGTCAAGATGTCCAAGCCCAGGATCGGTGTGACATGCAGTCCGCGCCGCGGACCTGCGTATTACTCGCCGTACCTGCGCGCCGTCGAGGCCGCCGGCGGCGAGCCGATCACGCTCGATCCGCAGCCGAACGGCCTGGCACCCGAGCAGGCAACATCGATGGTGCACGGCATCGACGGTCTCCTCGTTCCGGGTGGCTGGGATGTCGATCCCCCCGTATACGGTGAGGCCCGGCAGGAGGAAACGCCGAATGTCGATCCACCCCTGGACCTCACCGAGATCGCGCTCGTGCGTGCGGCGGTGGATGAGGGGGTTCCTGTGTTCGGCATCTGTCGCGGTCAGCAGGTCATCAACGTGGCGCTCGGCGGATCGCTCCGGCAGCACATCGACGGCCATGACAACCACGGGCACCCGCGCGATCTGCTCGCGCACTCGATCGAGGTGGTTCCAGGCTCGGAGCTGTCGAAGGTCACGCCTGGCGATCGCGTGATGGTGAACAGCCTCCACCACCAGTCGGTGAAGGACATTGCGCCGGGCCTTCACGCAACGGCGCACAGCCCGGACGGTGTCATCGAGGGGATCGAGTCGTCGGACGGGTTGGTGGTCGCCGTGCAGTGTCATCCCGAGGAGTTGCTCGCCAAGCAGGGCTGGGCAATGTCGCTCTTCCGCCGCTTTGTCGACCGAGTCGCCGAGCACAACCACAATGGCGCGGTCGCGACCGACGCCGCCAAGGAGGGCCGCTGACCGATGCTCACGCTCGACGAAGTCACCCAACAGGTCGACGCCGGCGAGGTCGACACGGTGGTTGTCGCATTCACCGACATGCAGGGCCGCCTGATGGGCAAGCGCATGGAGGCACATTTCTTTCTCGAGGAGATGGCGCACAAGAACCCGATCGAAGGATGCAACTACCTGCTCGCTCTCGAGATGGAGATGGATCCCGTCCCCGGGTACGAGATCGCCAGTTGGGAGCGGGGCTACGGCGACTTCTCGATGGTTCCCGACTTCGAAACCATGCGCCGCATCCCCTGGCTGGAGGGCACCGCGCTGGTGCTGTGCGACGTTGCCTGGAATGACGGCGCTCCCGTCCGGCCGTCACCCCGCCAGGTGCTCAAGGCTCAGGTGGACCGAGCGCGCGGCCTCGGGTACGACGCGATGTTCGGTTCCGAGCTCGAGTTCTTCCTGATCAAGGAGACGTACGAGCAGGCGCACACCCAGCACTATCGCGGACTCACCCCGTCGGTCCCGTACATCCTCGACTACCACATCCTGGCCACGAGCTACGACGAGCCGTTCATCCGCGCGGTGCGCAACGGCATGCAGGCCGCCGGCATGCGCGTCGAAACCTCCAAGGGCGAGGCGTGGCCCGGCCAGCAGGAGCTCAACTTCCGGTACAGCGACGCGGTCACCATGGCCGACAACCACGTGATCTACAAGAACGGGATCAAGGAGATGGCGCATCAGCGCGGCTGCTCGGTCACCTTCATGGCGAAGCCCGATCACACGTGGATCGGCAGCTCGTGTCACATCCATTCGAGCCTCTGGGGTGGGGGGAACGCGCTGTTCGCCGGTGAGTCCCCCTTGTTCAAGCAGTATCTCGCGGGCCTGATCGCATGCGCCGATGAGTTCGCGGTCTTCCTGGCTCCGAACATCAACTCCTACAAGCGATACGCCGCGGGAAGCTGGGCTCCGACAACCCTCGCATGGGGATACGACAACCGGACCTGCGGGTTCCGCGTCGTGGGCCACGGGAATTCGCTGCGTGTCGAGTGCCGCATCCCGGGGGCGGACGCCAATCCATACCTCGCCTTCGCCGCGTTGCTCGCGGCGGGCCTGCACGGGATCGAGCACCATCTCGAACTGCCCCCCGCGTTCACGGGCAATGCCTACGAGTCCGACGTCAAACGCTTCCCGCACACACTGAACGAGGCGATCACAGCGCTCGAGCACGGCAAGGTCGCGCGGGCCGCTTTCGGTGACGACGTCATCGACCACTACTTGAACTACGCTCGCACCGAGCAGCAGCTCTTCGACAAGGCGGTGACCTGCTACGAGCGCGAGCGGTTCTTCGAACGCGGATGACGCTCCGGGTGCTGAACCCGGCCACGGAGCAACCCGTGGTCGAACTCGAGCAGGCTGGGATCGCGGAGACCGATCGCGCCGTCGCCGTCGCGAAAGCCGCGTTCCCCGCCTGGCGTGCGGTCGGACCGTCTGACCGCGCACGGCTGCTGCGCCGTCTCGCGGACCTGGTCGAGGACCATCGCGAGGAGCTCGCGCTGCTGGAGACGAGAAACGTCGGCAAGCCGATCTCGGACTCGCGCGGCGAGGTCGGCATGGTCGCCGAGGTCTTCCATTACTACGCGGGGGCGGTCGACAAGCACTTCGGCCAGACGATTCCGGTCGCGGGCGGCGTCGACATGACCTTCCGCGAACCACTCGGCGTGGTCGGGCTCATCGTCCCCTGGAACTTCCCGCTCAACATCGCGAGCTGGAAGGTCGGCCCCGCGCTGGCGTGCGGAAATACCGTGGTGCTCAAGCCTGCGGAGCTGACCCCGATGACGGCGATGCGACTCGCGGAGCTCGCGCTCGAGGCCGGCATTCCCGCGGGAGTCTTCAACGTCGTCGTGGGTCCGGGTCGCGTCGTCGGCGAACGGTTGATTCACCATCCGGACGTCGCCAAGATCGGGTTCACGGGGTCCACGGAGGTCGGGATCGGGGTGATGCGCGGTGCTGCGGAGACCATCAAGCGCGTGACTCTCGAGCTCGGCGGCAAGTCGGCCAACATCGTCTTCGCCGATGCGGACATCGAGCGTGCAGCCGCCGCGGCGCCGTACGCGGTGTTCGGCAACGCGGGGCAGGACTGCTGCGCGCGCTCGCGCATCCTCGTCCAGCGTGAGGCGTACGACCGTTTTGTCTCGCTGCTCATCGACGCGACGGCCGCCCTTCATGTCGGCGATCCCGAGGATGACGCGACCGAGATGGGTCCGCTCGTGTCGGCCAGTCACCGCGCCACGGTCGCGTCATTCATCGAGGCCGAGCCGCTCTACCGGGGATCGACACCCGACGGACCCGGCTTCTGGTTCCCATGCACCCTGGTCGAGGCGAGCAACAACGACCGCGTCGCTCGGGACGAGGTCTTCGGACCCGTCGCAGCCATCATTCCGTTCACCGATGAGGCCGATGCGGTGCGGATCGCCAATGACACCCCCTACGGATTGTCCGGGTCGATCTGGACGACCAACGGAGCGCGCGCGCTCCGCGTCGCGAGGGCGCTCGAGACCGGCGTGCTTTCGATCAACAGCAATTCCTCGGTCCGGGTGTCCACCCCCTTTGGGGGCTTCAAGCAATCCGGCTTCGGTCGCGAGCTCGGCATGAACGCGCTGGACGGCTACTCCGAGGTCAAGAACGTCTACATGACAACGGAGGGCTGATACGGACATGGGACGGCTCGACGGCAAGGTTGCGGTGATCACCGGTGCGGCCGGCGGCATCGGCCGCGAAGCGGCGATGCTCTTTTCCGAGGAGGGAGCAGCCGTCGTCGTCGCCGATACCAGTGGGTCGGCGGGCGCGCAGACCGCAGCCCAATGTCGCCGAGCGACGTTCGTCGAGGTGGATGTGCGTGACGCCAGGAGCGTTGCCGAGATGTACGCGACGGCCGTCGTCGCATATGGCGGCGTCGACATCCTCTACAACAACGCCGGAATCATGCCCGCCGATGACGACTCGATCCTGACCACCGAAGCGGACGCCTGGGATCGCGTGCAGGCTGTCAACGCCAAGGGCGTCTTCCTGTGCTGCAAATACGGGATTCCGCATCTCCTCGAACGCGGTGGTGGTTCGGTCATCAACGTTGCCTCGTTCGTGGCGCTGGTCGGCGCGGCGACATCGCAGATCGGCTACACCGCATCGAAGGGCGCGGTGCTGTCGATGAGTCGCGAGCTCGCCGTCCAGTTCGCCCGCCAGGGTGTCCGAGTCAACGCCCTGTGCCCTGGACCCGTCGAGACACCGCTGCTCATGCGCCTGTTCTCGGACGACCCCGCCGCCTACGAGCGGCGGCGCATCCATCTTCCGATGGGCCGCCTCGCCACGGCGCGAGAGATCGCCAATGCAGCGCTGTTTCTCGCCAGTGACGAGTCCTCGTATGTGAACGGTGCGACGTTCCTCGTCGACGGCGGACTCACGGCCGCGTATGTGACGCCCGAGTAGCCCGCCGCATTGATGGCTTTGTAACCGCGCCGCATATCCCTCGCATCCCGGGAGTCCACGCCGCACCGGCGGCCATTCTGATCGTCAGTGTCATGATCGCCACGCATGGTTGTTGAGGCGGCGATCCGCTCCGCGGCGCTGGCCGACCGTCGCAACGACCCGTGGGAGCCCCTCGCGCCAGTCACCATCGACGGGCTGGCGACGGCGGTCCCGCCCCATCGTGTCGGCGGCGGCGAGGTGCTGCGTCTGATCACGAACCTCTGGCCACGCCTGGAGCGCCGGGTCAGCCTGTTCACCGACGAGCTCTCCGACACCCACCGCTATCTGGTGCGACCGATCGACGAGACACTGGTGCCGCTCAGCCCGAGCGAGCAGGCGGTTCGCTACGCGGCCGAGGCGGCGACCCTCGCCATCGCGGCAGCCGAGCGGGCACTTCGGGACGCCGGCACCGCGATCGCTGACATCGGCCTCATCGTCGTGTCGTCGTGCACCGGATTCGTGCTCCCCGGTGTCGACGTGCAACTGGTCAGTCACCTCGGGCTGCGCCGCGACATCCGGCGCATGCCGTTCATGAACTTCGGCTGTGCCGGCGGCGCCGCGGCGCTGGCCTGGGCGGCGGACTGGGTGCGGTCACATCCCGACCAGTCGGCCCTGGTGGTTGCGGTCGAGGTGCCGTCAATCACCTTTCGGCCTGCGGACAACTCCGCTGACAACCTCCTGAGCGTGCTCGTCTTCGGCGATGGGGCCGGCGCCGCCGTGCTTCGGTGTGCCGCCCTTCCGGGACGCATCGGGATCGGCCGGACCGTGCAGCAGCTCGTGGCTTCGAGCACCGAGGATCTCGGGTTCGAGCGCGCCGATGACGGCTTCCGGGTCGTCGTGTCGCGTCACCTCCCCCGGCTTCTCGAGGCTCACCTCCCGGCGCTGGTCGACGGCTTCATCGGGCGGGCATCCGGTCTCGACGCCGTCGCGCTCCACCCCGGTGGCCAGGCGATCGTCGGCTCGGTCAAACGCTGTCTCGGCCTCGATGAGCGTCAGATCGCCGCGACCCGCCTCGTCATGAGCACCACCGGCAACACGTCGTCGGCGGCGATCCTGTTCGTGCTGGAGGAGATGGCGGCGCAGCTCCCCGTCGCTGAGGGGCGCGGTCTCGCGATGGCGTTCGGCCCTGGTGTGATGGTCGAGCTCATCGAGTTGCTCTGGGTAACGTGAACCAGCGGGCACGAACCGCGCTGGTGCTCGCGACCGGCTTGCAGCGGCTCGTCGAGCTGCGGATCTCTTCCCGCAACCGCGCCCGGTTGGGACGGGCGGAACAGGCTTCACCGGCGACCTACCCGGCCATGGTCGCTGCGCACGTCGCGCTTTTCGCCGTCAGCTCGTGGCCCCGAAGCGGGCGGCGTGTGTCGCGGTCGATGGAGGTTGCGGCGCTGGCCGGCCTCGCCGCGTCAGCCGGCCTGCGCCTGTGGGTCATTCGAACGCTGGGCGCGAGCTGGAACGTGACCGCACACGTGCCGCCGGACGGTCGCATCGAGACGGGCGGTCCGTACCGCTACGTGCGCCACCCGAACTACGTCGCCGTGGCCCTCGAGTTCGCGTGCCTCCCGATCGCGGTTGGCGCCTGCCCGGAGGCGGTGGTGCTCTCGCTCGCCGATGCCGCGGTGCTGGCCCCCCGAATTCGCGCCGAGGAGCGCCTGCTCGACGCGATCCCAGGGTATCGCGAGGCGTTTCGTGGTGTCCCCCGTTTCATTCCTCGACCGGGCCGCCGCAGCCGTCAGATCCCGGCGAGCGACAGCCAGTCGCGCGTGGTGAGATCCCGGAACGTCAGATACCCGCAGTTGATGGCAACCAGTTTGCCCAACGCGCGCTGATCGCTTGCGGCTCGCACGATCGCACGCCGGCTGAGCGCCGGTGACCCCGCCAGGAACAGTGCGAGTTGTGTGAGGCGGCGGCGCTCGCGCACCAGGGCCGCATGGTCGATCGCATATCGCTCCGCCGCGGTGGCGGCGGAGATGCGATCGCTCAGCAGATCGCCGGTGTGCCCGGCAAGGCGCTCGGCGAGGAGCATCCCGATGGCGATGCCGTCTCCTGTGGTGGGGTCGTCGTATCCCGAGGCGTCGCCCACGAGAAAGACGCCACCGCTCGCGACGGCGCGTACCCGCTGATGAAAAGAGGCCGCGCCGAGCGGCCCTGAGACCAACTCCGCATCGGCAAGAGCGGCGACGCTGCGACGCGCGGCATCCGGGTAAGTCCGTGCCGTCATCGGCGGGTGTGAACGGTGGGTGAGGATCGACACGAGCAGCAGGTCCCGGCCGACGGGTGCTTCGTACCACTCGTGGTCGCCGGCGAGGGTCACGGTCACGGCATACCGATCGCGCGTGTCGACTCGCCAGTGTCCGGCGAGCCCGTAGCGGAGGCGCGCCCGCGAACGAGTCCGCAGCCCGGCCCAGGCTCGGACCTGCGAGTGCAGCCCGTCGGCGCCGATGACGATCCGAGCACGGATCTGGCCGGCGGTCGTGATCACCCCGGCAACACCCTGCGACGCGTCGCGGAGCAGTCCCGTGACCCGCTCCCCTTCGCGCAGCGCGGCGCGGGTCTCGCGGCGGACCGCGTCGACGAGGACCTCGTCGAAACTGGTCCGTCGGATACCGAGGCCGTCGGGCGATCCGCCGTCGGGGGGGACGGGAAACGGCACGTGGACGAAGGGTCCACCCCGGAGCTGATAGGTGACACCGCGGATCGGCCGCGCACCGGTGGCGAGTACCTGCGCGTGAAGGCCCAGCCTGCGGAGCGCATCCACTCCGGGTGGCATGACGCCCTCGCCACACGCCTTGTCGCGGGGAAACCGACTGCGATCGATGAGGACGACGTCGTGACCGCGCCTGGCGAGGAGGAGCGCGGTCGTTGCTCCACTCGGCCCTGCGCCCACGACGACGGCGTCGGTCTCCATCACGGGCACTGTCGCAGAGCGGCCCCGATGCGGGCGTCGTGCACCGGACCGCACCCGCCGGACCTCGGGTGGATGATGGGCCGGTGAACTTCCTGTCGGGACTGCACGGCGCTGTCGCCCTGGCGCTGCTCCCCGCGCTCCTCTTCGCCGAAGAGGCAGGCGTCCCACTGCCGTTCGCTCCCGGCGAGCTCACGTTGCTCGTGGCCGGCCTGCTCATCGCATCCGGCGGGCTCAATCCGTATGCCTTCATCCCCCTTTCGCTCGTCGCGTGCATCGCCGGCTCGCTGGTGGGGTACAGCTGGGCCCGGGCTGTCGGTGACCGCGGCCTCAAGGGGCTCGCCCGCCGGCTCCGCCAGCAGCGCAACCTCGAGCGCGTTGAAGAACGCCTTCGCGCCGCCGGGTGGCGCGGGATCGCCATCAGCAGATTGATCCCCGGCCTCCGGATCTACACCACGCTGGTGGCGGGGGCGGTCCGGGCGCCTCGGCGGTCGTTCATCCTCGCGATGGTCTCCTCGACGGTCGTCTGGGTCGGTGTGTACGTCGCCCTTGGGATCCTGATCGGTGTTCCCGTGGAGCACTTCCTCGATCAGCTCCAGAAGCTCGCCGTCCAGGGGGCGATCCTCGTCGCGATGGGAGTCGGCTGCTACCTGGCGGTGCGCAAAACACCCTCGTCGTCGGGAGCCGGCCTCGTCCGGGTGCCCCGCTGGGTGCGCGTAGCACTCGCCGCGCTCATTGACATCGGCGTCGTGGCCAGCATCGTCACGGGGCTTCTCGCCCTCGGCCGGCTGCTCGGGGTCGGGTTCGGAAGTGGCTGGGTTGACGGCGTCGTCGTGCTTCTGGTCGTCGGCGCGTTCTACGTCGTCGTCGCGAGGCGGAGCGCGGGTGCAACCGCGGGTGAGGTCCTGCTCCAGACCAGCTACGTCAGCGGCCATGGCCTGCCGCTCAAACCTCGGGCGGCGCTCGAGGCGGTGCGCTCGTTGGTGACGCGCTCGGATGACGAGCTCAGCGCCACCGGTGACCTCCTCCACGCCCTCGGCGATCCCGACCGGCTCCGGATCGTGACACGGCTCCTCGATCGCCCGCAGCGCCTGGATGAGCTGGCGTCCCAGTCGAAGCTCTCCCCGTTCGAAATCCGGCACCAGCTGGATCGCTTCCAGTCGACCGGCGTGCTCGTCATCAGCGGCCAGGAGCCGGACGCGACGTACTCGATCCGCTCCGACCTCCGTCACGTGCTGGTGCAGCTGCTCGCAATCATGGAGTCGACTGCAGCGACGACCGCCGCCGAAGAGGTCACGCCGAAACCCGCGCCGGTCTGAGCGCCACCAGTCCCTGATCGGCGAGAACCACCTCCGCGGTCTGCGACGTGGCGTCGGTCGCTACAGCGCCCCGACGACCAGCGCGCAGACGGCCGCCATCGCGGCCGTCGCCGGGATGGTGAGCACCCAGGCCACGAGGATGTTCCGCGCCACGCCCCATCGCACCGCTCCAAGCCGTCGCGTCGCGCCGGCGCCCATCACCGCACCCGAGACCACATGCGTGGTGCTCACCGGCAGCGCGAGTTGCGTCGCGCCCTGGATGACCACGGCCGCCATGGTTTGGGCACAGAATCCGTCGACCGGCTCGAGCCTGATCACCCTCATGCCCAGTGTCCTGATGATCCGCCAGCCGCCGGCGTACGTCCCGAAGCCGATCGCAGTTGCCGCCAGCAGGACGACCCAGAGTGGCGGTGATGGAAATTCCTTGCCACCGGCCGACATCACGCCGGCGCTGACCAGCGCGAGGGTGATCACGCCCATCGTTTTCTGGGCGTCGTTGGCTCCGTGTGAGAACGAGACGAACGCCCCGGACGCGATCTGCGCCACGCGGAATCGTCGATTCATCGGGCTTGGCTGCGCACGGCGGAACACATCGAGGGTGAGGCCGGCGAACAGGTATGCGAGCACGAGGCCGATCAGCGGTGATGAGACGAGCGCGATGACGACGGGGATCACCGATCCCCACTTCACCGATCCCACACCGTAGGCGACCACACCCATGCCGACCAGCGCACCGATGAGCGCGTGCGACGAGCTTGACGGCAATCCCAGGCGCCACGTGATCAGGTTCCAGACGATCGCGCCGATCAGGGCGGCGATGATCATGCCGAGCGAGACACCGTGCTTTGGAGAGACGAGGCCTCCGATGGTGTTGGCGACATGCGTGTGGAGGACCTCGATGGCGATCAGCGCTCCGAGCAGATTGAACGCTGCCGACATCACGACCGCCGTGCGCGGCCCCAGTGCGCGAGTGCTGATCGACGTCGCCACGGCATTCGCCGTGTCGTGAAATCCGTTGGTGAAATCGAACCCCAGTGCGATCACCACGGTCACGATCAGGAGCGCGTCGATACCCGTCACGCGTTCTTGATGATGATGCCTTCGATAACGTTGGCAACGTCCTCGCAGCGATCGAGCGAATCCTCGAGCAGCGTGTAGAAGTCCTTGAGCTTGATGATCGCGACCGCGTCGTATCCGCCGCGGAACAGCTCACCGATCGCCGTCCGGGATTCGGTGTCGCCGAGGTTCTCGATGCGATGGACCTCGATACCGTGCTCGTGCACCCCGGACTTCGATTCCAGCTTGGACACGGCGGCCTGTATCTGCTCAGAGGCCTCGACGATCAGACCGGCCATGGACCTCGCGGCCGGGGAGATATCCCTGATTCCGTAGAGGATGATCGTCTCCGCGATCTCATCGATGTAGTCGAGCACATCATCGAGTCCGGAACTCAGGGCGTAGATGTCCTCGCGGTCGAAGGGTGTGATGAACGTCCGGTGCAGTGTCTGGATGATCTCGTGAGTCACCTCGTCGCCGGCGTGCTCGAGAGCCTTGATCGCCGCCTGGTGCCGCGGCATGGCCGCACTGTCGTCATCGAGCGCGGCGCTGAGCAGCTGTGCGGCCGCGACGACGTTGCCCGCCTGACGATCGAAAAGCTCGTAGAAACGGCGTTCGCGGCGCAGAAGCCTGATCGGCATGGACGCGCAGATCCTACCCGAAGCACCCTGGCCCAGATCATTCATCGGGCCTCAGCGGCGGTTGTACTCCTGAACGCATCGCGCGGTCGGAATCGGATCTCCGTGATCATTCGGCCCACGGGGCACGCTTGCCCTCATGGCGACCGACAACGACAGCATCGCAGGCGGCTCGACCACCGTCACCCTCGAGAAATGGCTCCCTCGCACGTCGCCGTATAATCGCGGCGACCCAAGCCAAAAGCGATGGCTCTGCGGCATCTGTGGACGAGTCGAGGATGCCGGTGAGCCCGCGAGGAGGACGCTGTGTTGCAGGCGAGTCGCGCCGATCGTTTCTCATTCGGCCTGTGGACCGTCGGCTGGCAGGGCGTTGATGTTTTCGGCACCGCGGTGCGCGCTCCGCTGGACCCTGTGGTTGCCGTCGACCGGCTCGCCGAGCTGGGTGCGTATGGCGTCAGCTTCCACGACAACGACGTCTTCCCGTTCGACGCGTCGGCGGCCGAGAAGAGCCGGTCGGTCGACCGGTTGCGGCATGCGGTCGAAAGCGCCGGGCTGGTTGTACCGATGGTGACCACCAACCTCTTCTCGCATCCGGTGTTTCGCGACGGCGCGTTCACGGCCAATGACCGCGAGGTGCGCCGCTTCGCACTCCGCAAGGTGGCGGACAACATCGATCTCGCCGCCGCGCTCGGCGCCGGAATCGTCGTGTTCTGGGGAGGCCGGGAGGGCGCGGAGTCCGGCGCGGCAAAGGACGTTCGCGCCGCGCTCGACCGGTACAAGGAGGCTTTCGACATCCT
>Ga0307374_10010793_pt1 | contig 13137 bp, 6 predicted proteins | sample OX3MG_FD_202532 | JGI IMG/M metagenome (GOLD analysis project Ga0307374, IMG submission 202532) | Soil microbial communities from Risofladan, Vaasa, Finland - OX-3 | ecosystem: Environmental > Terrestrial > Soil > Coastal area > Acid sulfate soil | place: Finland: Risofladan, Vaasa | collected...
CGTGGTCCGTTTGCCCCAATGGGAGCCGGTGAAGCCGAGGAATTGACGCGCCACAAAGTAGCCCGAGTGGGTCGCAACGATGTAAAGAAACCGCGCTTCTTCCTCGGTGTAGCCAAAGGCTTTCAAGACGTCGAGATGGGAAGAAGAGATGTTCATAGCGTAAGGATCCCCGCGGTAAGGTCCTGGTCGTTCAGAATGCGGCGCAGACGGGATGCGTCTTCGGGGCGGCTGGTTCCCGACTTTCGTCAGGAGACATTTGGAGCACGAGTTCCTTGTACAGCTAGTCCCACTCTCGCGCCCGCCCTGATCCCGGGTCGTACGCGTGACAGGGCGGGTGACCGAAGACTTTCGGCGTCGCCTGGTCCGAGGGAAGAATCCGGCGAGAACTCCCCTCACTTACTAGGGAACATGCAACGGAGAAAAAGTAACAAGAAAATTGAAAAACAATCTGAGCCATGATCTGCCTGGTTCTGTTGACACTGCATGCAACACAATGGCACGCTTTATAGTCTGTTCGGCCTTGTGGCCCACATGACGAAAGACCCCGTGCAAAAACCGGACCCCTATAGCGACTGGGTGATTCTCGGAAGTAAGCACGGGCATGACAAACCTGCGTACCCGATAGACGAGCGTACTCTCTCAACACGAACATCAGCATTGCCGAACCAGCTCACATCATTCAGAAGGCGTTGAATGAATTCTACAAAGCCCAGCCAATAGACGTTGACAGACTGCCTACGCTGTCTGAACTGAGGGCGAAATACCCTTAGCCGGACACTGATACGGAACTCACTTGGGATTCTTGGGTCCAGCCGCGATCATGAGAGCGCTTTGGCGATTTGCATGGCAAATCGCCCGGTCGGCAGGTCAGAACTTTCGGCTACCGCCTTAAACCAGTCCAAAGATTTCGACGACGGCGGCATTCTTCAGGGACGCAAGAGTTCTTGAACCTCGCGCGTGGCAGCGGGAAGGTTGCCACGAACGAGGAGCTCATTGATGACGATCACCGTGATGTTGCTAGTTTTCTCGCGAAGATTTCTGATTGATGGCGCGGCGGGGTGATCGGTCGTCAACGCGCCGGAAAGCGCGATCGCAAACCTCTCCCCGCTGTTCTTGACGGCAAGAATCGGAACCTCTAGCTGTCCAACACCTTTTACGCTGAGTTTAACATCTGCTTGAAAGGCAACCCCTCCATCTCCCTGCCGGAGAAGGTCTCTGTAAAGCAGCGCGGTCGAGTTCTTGAGTCGCTGTTCGTCGAACTCGGGTAGCGTTCCTGTTAGAAGATATTCCAGCAGTTCCCCTGCAACATGCCGATCCAACAGGCGGTGCTCAAACTTGTTCTTGAAACTGCGAAGACACCTATAGCAGGAAGCATCGCAGTTCTCAGGGCACGTTTTCACCAGCCGGAGGGCGCACTGAAATAACTCAGTCCCGCATTCGACTAGTTGACTGGCGAAACCAGCGCCGCCCGGCAGGGTATCGTAAAGGAAAATTTCCGCCTTCAGCCCTTCACGGCCTTCAGGCGTAAGCGATGGCCGGTATTCGGCCATGAGTTCGCCCGGCTCGATCTCGAGCAACTGGCTTGCGGCTTTAGCCAATGCTTCGCTGACAGTGCGGAGCGCTACATCCGTAGGATACTGCCCTGGCCTCAATCGCAGCGGTGTCGCCACGCCCATGGAAAACAATGCGATGTCAGTGATGAAGTCGGTTCCAAGCACGATGTGCCGCGTGGTTCCCGCCCCTTCACAGGTAGGCTTGTCGTCGTCCGGGTACGGCTTGCGGTGGGGAGCGGCAAGCAACGGAGTTGGATCGCTGCTCGCTTCGATGCGACCGCACTTTACGCAATAGGAGTAACCATCTCTCTTCGGTCCGGTATTTGAAACGAGAAGATGCTTGCGTTCCTTCAGGACCCGAACGCGCTCATTGACTTGCGTCCATTTGGAATCATCCGAGGGCGTCTGCATTGTGAGTTTCGCGCGGGTCGCGTAACTCGTCTCAGGCATATCATCTGACGATGTGACCTCTTCCACGTCCACAGGGTGAGCAAATCCTGGCGGGCGCAACCAGTAGCGTGCCTCACCGAAGGTATTCTTGGCCCCGCACGCCGGACAGTCCTGCTTGTCGCCGCGACCGATTTCTCCGATTTCGAAAGTTCTAGCAAAGCCGCAAGCGCTGCACTCACAATAGAGGCGTTTTGCCTCCCACGCCTCGTAACGTTCGTCCGCCATCACCGAATAAATGGCGCCTGAGGAGTAGCATTTCCCTGATATCCAGATCTGTTTGCCTGGGGCGTATTGACTGAGCGCGATAGGCAGCCCCTGAGATGGTGCAAAGCGCATGATTGGCCGGAAGCGGCTTGACCGGGCCTGATCGAACACATAAAAAGTCGCTACGTCCGTAGGGAAGGCATAGCGGGGAAGCACGCCGCGATAGAGAAGTCGATCGAGGAGTTGGCCGCTATTGGGCGTTTCGGTAGGTTTTTCCTCGTCCTCTTCAGGAGCGTCTTCGGGAGCCGGTTCTTCCTCATCGCTTTTCGATTCTGGTTCCGCGTTGGGCCCGACGCGAATGGCTGCCTCAATCGCATTAATGCAATCGTCTTTTAATTCGGCCAGAAGGATTGAACGGTCTTCCGGGGAAAGCTCGCTTGGAATCCAAGACGCGACCCTTGTTTGCAAGAGCTTTTCATTGCTGGTGAGCCACTTTTTGAAATCATGAATGTTCAGCACAGCCGTTCCGGCACGAAAGCCGGAGACGCTGCCCAGTACCGAGAACAGGTCGTGTGGCTGTGCAGGATCGATGTCCGGCAAACGGTCCTGATGATAGCCCTGGAGCAAGAAGGCTCTGATGTGACGACGAGTGATTTCGCGGTTTTCCAGTGTCAGCTTTGGGTCAATCACGTCACCACAGATCATCCCGTCAGGTTCTGCAAAATAGTGCTCGTCGTGACTGTCCGCGCTGCCGAATGCAACCACGGTTGCAACGGCGTTACCGCGGCGTCCCGCGCGGCCAGAACGCTGTTGATAATTTGCACGCCCCGGTGGCATATTGCGCAAAGCCACGCCGGACAGTGCCCCAATATCAATACCAACCTCCATCGTCGTGGTGCAGGAAAGAACATCAATTGCGGTCGCGCGGTGAGCCTTGCGGCCTAATGCGGGTGCGACATCCTGAAACAACAACTCGTTCTCTTCTGCTTTCGAAAACACATCCTCGTTTTGTGGGGCGTTGAGCTGCGCGGTGTGTTCCGCTGCGATGATTGCCATCGGTTCTTGCGGCGGCTCCGCAAGCGCCGCCATCACCGGGCGGCGATAATAGCCTTTCCTCGCGAGAAAGACGGGATCAGTCGACGGATTGAGAGCGCCGACGTGTTCGCTGCCGCAGTCGAGGCAGTGCAATAGGCCGGGCACCGGCCGGTGTACTGATTTGCAGGTAGAACAACGCATCCAAGGGCCATCAAAGAGCAGCGACAACTCGCCTCCGCGCAACTGATACTCACCACCCAGGTCCGTTGTAAACACTGACAGGAGTTCGGGCGTCCATTTGTCATTGAAGAGCTTCCTCGCGCTTTTATCCCTGATTACCACGTCCATGGCATCGAACTTGCCTTTGCCCTTCTTGCCCTTGACGCTGACACCTTGGACTCTCGGACGTTTCCACCAAGAGGTTGGCATGCGACTAAGCCAGAATCCGTAATTCCGCCAGCACCGTAACCAGTTACGCGCGAGGGCGACCTTGCTCTCAGGCGTCTCGGCCAATCCAGCAATGGGAGGCAGCTTTTCAAGGCGGCCTGTCAATTCACTGCGTTCACAGACAGAAGCTAGCGCAAGTGCCTCAAACCCGAGAAACGGGTCTTGTACAGTGGTGATAATGTCCTCAAGCAATGCCTGAGGAGGCATCTCGGAGCGAAGCTTAGTGAGAAGAAACAGCAAGCCGCTATCGGTATCAGCACTCCTTTCATGCACTGCGAGTTCAACGGTATCTTCGGCGGTAAACGTCTCAGCCGCTTTCAGTTCTGGCCGGAGGCGCACGTTGAGCTTCTTTGATGCGAGCAGAATCGCCAAAAAGAGGTCATCAAGACTCAGCAATGGTTTGAGAGGCGCGACTGCTTGAAGTCTCTCGTAACCCCAGGCGATCAGGGAACGTAGGGAATCCCTCGTCGAATACATCTGCAGGTTCGGAGCAAGTCGGGCGGCGACCTGCCGGGAATCGGAGAATACGAGTACCTTGCGTCCCCGAAGAGGGGCGAAGCGGCTAGGCTTGACCACGTTGGCGGGCTGGATTTGGATCTGCTTCGCTACAAGGGCCTGGAATGGCTGATCGCCCTTAGTCTGATGATTCTGAACCGTCGACCGACCGAAACGAGATACTTTGCCGCAGCATCCGCAGGGAATAAACTGCCCGCGCGCTTCCAAACTTTGGTCTACATCGCCATCGTCATCGACAGGCGGTGTGGTTCGATCATGGCGGAGATAAACGGTGCGCATCCGAGGTCCGTGCACATTGGGATTCAAGCGCCCGGTTTCCAGGTCGTAGTCAGCTGGCTCACTGGCGCGAGTTGGATTGGGTTCCTCCAGAAGCATATCGAGAGGAAGGAGAGGGCTAGTCTCGCCGCCATCCATGCGCAACCGCTGGCCCGGCTGGGACCAAAGCGCGGAAGGGCTATCCACGTCGTCTGTATACGCACGGGCGTAGGCCGTTCCGCAGAATCGGCAAGTATAAAGCTCATGGACGCGTGCGTCGCATTCGCAGCGTTCACGCGGTTGGCTATACATTTTGCCGCAAATACCGCTTCGCTCACCTTCAGCCAGTCCGCTGCACGCGGCATCCATGCACACCCAGAGGCCGGGAAGACCGCGAAAGAAATTATGAATACGGCAAGGGAGGAGTCCGGGGCCTTTGGGATCAATCCGCGCCATGCTGCCGAGAGCCATGAGTACCGTCGCAGCGCTGTCGGCCTGAGCAGGTACATCGGAGAATAATTCATGGCCCAATTCCGCCACGGGCCGTGCTTGTTTCATCGTGGTGTTGATTAACAGGCCGAGCGGCGGGAATTCCGAGAGCGCATGATAGAGACTGGGTTCCAATCCGAGACCATCGGTCACATGCCGGTGATCAAGAAAGGGTTGGATTAGCGCTTTACGATCTTCGTCGCTTTCGGCGCTGTAGAATGCCGCGAGATCAATATCTGCTAGTACTTCGGCATCACGTTTTGTTCCCTGAGCTGCATGCGGCCTCCATGCGAAGTCACCCTGAATGGGTATGAAAGTCTCAGCGGGAACGCCTGCGAGTTGCGCGCCGAATTGCGGCGCGTAACTTGCTTTCGTGAAGCTTGCAGTCGCGCAAATAACCTGGAATCGGTCGGGGGAAATATTCAGCCGGTCTCGGAGCCGCCGGAGCAACAGACCGACCTCCGCACCTGCCGCTCCTCTATAGAGATGCGCTTCGTCAAGGACGATCAAAAACTTCTCCCCAGGATTTTGGGCTAACCAGTGGCGCGTCTTATCGAAGATCGGTCGCTCGATGGGCCGCATAAGCATGTACTCGAGCATGGAATAGTTCGTCACGAGAAGGTCAGGCGGAGCAACTTGGACTTCGTGACGGGTAACAAGCTCAACGTCGTGAGAAAGTGTGACCGCTCTTCGGAATACTCCCGTCTTTCGATCCTGCCACTCAGTGCCCTTGTCACCGAACCATGCAGGCAAATCAGGCTTGGCGGGCCATTTTCCGCGACCTTTGAGTTGATCGAGAAGAGTCTTCGCTTGCGCCTGCTCCTCCGACGCGGTTCCTTGCGCTTGCCGTTGTATCTCGACATAGAAATCGTCGAACGCTTTTAGCTTTCTTGAATCTCTCTCGCGAGTCCGAACGCCCGCGTAGGGCGTGCGGCTCGTGTATCGCGCAAAACGGGGCGGCCGTTGCGCCCATTCATTGAAAAGCTTGACGATGCGGGGATCGCCGAAGAGGGAACGCAACCGTCCCAGTTGGTCGTTCACAAGAGCGTTCATTGGGTAGAGGATTAGAGCTCGGACCGCTGCCTGGTCACGAAACATCGATGGGTTTGCATGTGCTTCATTGGCAAGCTTGCCGAGAATGGGAAGTAGGAATGCCTCGGTCTTGCCCGACCCGGTTCCCGTCATCACGAGAAGGTTTTTCCCTTGAACCAAGCTATAGCGAATGGAATCTGATTGATGCTTGTATGGCGGATCGTAGAGAATCGCAGGAAGTTCGCCGAGGGGCGTGGAGAGCACTGAATAGGCTTTGAGCGCGGCCGATGGTAAGGCTTTGATCGCGGCAAAGCTGTCGCCGGTTTGATATCGCGGCGTTGATTCCAAATAGGGGATCTGATGAATCACACCGGAGCGGTCCAGCAGTTCCTTACGTTGTCCGATGAGGGCAGGCGAACTGATGTGATAAGTCGCCTCGATATAGTCTCGGAGCGAACTATGAAGCTGTTGTATGGTCTCCTTTATGGTTGGTGTCATTGCCCTCCTCTTTATTTATTCAGATTTGTCCCGGCGCGCCAGCCATAGATGTTCCTGAAGAAAATTTTCCTCGAAGGCGAGATCGCGTTCGGGTATCCAATATGAGATCAGGCACTTTTCTCGCGTGGCGGGACGGCCTATAACGCCCAGACGACGCTGTGCCCACAGCGGGAGGGGACAAAAGAAATCTAGATAGACGCCGTCCGAAGTCGGCCTGCGCCCATAGAGTTGTGGAGTTCTTCGTCCGTGGTCAATCGCCATCTCTAGATGCCAGGCGATGTCGCAGCCGCGCCAGCGGCTTCCCTTCAGTGGAAAATCAAGGAACTTGGTCACAATGCCGTCCACGAGGTTTGCGAATCCCCAGAGTGGTGCTCCGTACGCCTGGGGGCGTCGCCCCACGTAATTTCCAGATTCGTTTGTAGGATTGACCCAGCGGCCGACGTAGTAGTCAACACTGCGGACAGGGTCGAGAATCAAAATATCAGCGACAGCGCCACTTGGTGGCTGATCTGCCAGCCGGCGAACCATGTTGTCGCGGAGATCGTTCGCTGATTCCAACTTCGGTGCTTTGAGCCACTCCGAAACGGAGAGTTCACGCAGCCCAAGTTCGCTAAGGACGGACGCCAGATTCTCTCCAGGCTGCGGAATCACTGACCGTCTGAAACCTTCGTAGATGACGCGAGCACTCAATGAAGCTGGCAACGGTGTCACTTCGTCTGGCACGATCCCGACAAGGAAGACACTACCGCTGGGTATCACAATAAAGCCCGGTGGTGCCGGGAAGACCCACGTGCCTTTCGCGGCAGGGTCGTCGATTGTCACCTGGTTCAATTCCAGCAGATCGCCAACGACGATAAGTCCTTCCGCGGTTGCAGCTACGCGGTCCTCTGTATCATCGCTTTCGCCCACCAGATACTGGAGGCATTCCAAAACTGACGCCGTGAGCGTCGAAAGCGAGCATGGGCAGAGTATTCCCGCGGCGCGTCGGAGTGACGCCGCTAGCATTGCATCGTCAGCCACATCGTGGGAAGAGGTAGAAAGACCTAGCGCATCGCGACTCGATCTCAGGACCTCCGTCGCTGAAATTCCTATGATGTCCATTTCCACCTCGGGAGTGCGGCGCATGCTGAAGCTGGGTTGTTCGTGGCTGACAGGACAGCCAGGAGCCGTGCGCCTCGCAACAGTACAGTTTTCTTCCTAACATCAGCAAGCAAACCGGCAAGTATAGGTTTGGGTAGGAGAAACAGGTGGTGAGGATGGCCGGCGAGTTGCAAGGCGAACTCACACAAGCCTTTCTCGGAACATACTTGATAGCGGGCAGCAACTTCCGCGTACCACTGCGATCCGGAGTTCGTATCGGCGTCGATCTTGGGATAGTCGCGCCGCAGAACGACGGCAAAACCTGATGATCCACCGACCAATCGTTCAAGCTGTCGCAATTCTGATTCGGAGTGTGGGTTGGAAAGATAAGCGGACTCGGCCTCAGCCCATCGTCGGCCACAGAGGAGAGAATAGAGGCGGTTAGTAAGGCGTTCGATGATGCGTCTGCGCCGCATGCCAACGAGAGGGCCAAAAAGGCGCGTCTCGTTCCATAAACGCAGGATTTCCAGAATGTAGGCGACGTGAACAGTGTCGCTGTCCAGATCGTGCAGGTCCGGCTCAATGACAAGACCTTGGAAGCCACCTTCGATTTGCGGCATGCTCACGATCATCGTGTCTAGATGTTCTCCATGTCGCGCTTCGAAAAGACCCCCAGGAGATGGGATTTGGAATCCCGTCAGGATAGTGTCGGGGTTGAGAGTTATCGGGTCAGCCGGACGGCGAAAGGTGAAAAAGCGGGACGTTCCCGCATCGTCCTTTCCGGTATCGTCAATTAGCCGGGCGGTCATAACGCGATTAATGCTGCGGCATACCAACCGAATGGGCTTTACGTCCCTTTCCAAGCGCAGCGCGTAGTCTCCGAGTTCATCTCCTTTTACAAGAAAGCGACCGGAGGTCGCTTCGAGATAGGTCCACGTGCGACGTTCGACATTGACGAAGTGCGAGAATTTTGTCTGCCAGTATTCGGCGGTGACCGGCAAGTCAAAAGTACCGATCTGCTCCGACAAGAGTTCCTTTCCACTCTGTGTGGCCAAGCTGAGCGCGCAAGTGACTTGGCGTCCGGATGGGCCGAGGATGCTGACGCCCACGTCTCCTTCCCAGAACATGTCCAGCGAAGGTTCGGGGGGATCAACGGAAATGACGAGCCCAGGATGCAATGTTGTGCCGGGAATCCACGGTTCCGCCTCGCGCACCTCCAGAGTAACGAAGCCTTCTGCTGCCGTCGAAGAAGGTCCTGCTGAATCTCGGAGAGGCTTTATTGAGAGCGTGTGGGTTCCTGCAGGAAGCGGGGAAATTCTCACAAAGACCGGAGACCCTACCTGACGCGCCTCGATCAGAGTTTCGGCGCCATTGTTGAGGCGTAGGCTGTAAGCGTCCAGCGGATGATCGTGAACCATTCCGAAACAAGGAGCTTCCGTCGTTAGCCATTCGCTGTGCCCTTCGCCGTCCCACGCGCGCCCAGCGAGTCCAGCGGGCCAGACGCGCACAGTTCGGGCCACATGTAATCCGAACTGTTGCAACCGTGTTACGTCCGCAGAGGAGAATGTGACCGGCGCGGAGAGGACACCGGCACTAATGCCGTTACATTCTAGTCCGCACTGGGTGAGCAACGGATTGTCCGCGAGAAGTTCTGAATCAGCTAGAACGATGTATTTTCTTCCAGGCCGGACGATACGGCCTGCAATCTCACGGGCAAGACCATCCGCTCCGATACGGAATAACCACACCGGTCCCGACGAGAGTCGGGTCTCCCTGTCAAGATAATGGTCTAGTATCTCGTTGGGTCGTTCGAATTTCACCAGTGGTATGCCGACTCCGGGCCAAGACTTGAGAACGCGCCTCTGGGCACTGGAAAGGAGCCATCCACCCGGCAACCAGATCTCGGTTGCGCCGGAGATTTTGCATCGCGTGCCAGCGAGGAACACCCGGAGTTCGGGATGTAGCCGGGCGACACCCGCGAAACTCGGGATGTCGACGACCACCAACCACGTCGAGGTTCCAGAACGGCGAAGCACAAGGGTTGGATGGATTCGCAGCGCATCGTGCACGTCGTCCGACGCGGCAGATGGCTGAAGCTCGGCAATCCTTAAAGTTCCGCCCGAACCGGGGCCAGTCCCTTTCATTCGGTCAATTACAAAACGACGTGTTTCCTTTAGCCACTCACGCGCACTCTGTACGCGCTCAAGATCGGAGACCAGCCTCTGGAGCGTGGGCGGGTAAATGGGGCTTTGGTCTTCCGGCTCTCTGTCTGTGAGAAGCGCCAGGACGATCCTCCCGGCCAGTTCCTGTTGTTGGAGGAATTCTTTGAATCGTGATGATGCGTCCCATGCATTGGAGACTAAGAGTTTTCCAACAGCATCTGAACTCAGTGCTTGCAGACTGGCAAGACGGTAGCGAAGGTCGTATAGAGTCTTAGCAAACTGCCATTGGAGGTACTTGGGCAGGATGGCATGCGTAATCGGCCAAGCGATGATAGTAAAGTGGTTGGCCCACGGGCCAGTAGGCTTTACACCGTGGAAGTTTGTTCGGAATCTGTAAAACCAGGTTCGGAGCTGGTCGCGACTTCCTCTGTCTCTCCACCGCGGTGTTCGTGCCTCAAACGAATCCCAATATTCGTCGCCGTCATAGTCGTAGCCCAGTTCGGTCGCATAGACAACCCAGAGAAGCCAATGCGATTCCAGTCGCAAACCCAAGGACAACTGCTCTCGCAACTGCGAACCAATCTCTCGGAATTCGTCGTCGGTCAATCCGTGTTCAAGCGCAAACAAGGGAAAGCTCGAATTGGTCCTCGCTGAGGCGAGCTGTGTAAAATGCCCCTCTACGCGCTTCTGCCATTGTTCGAGAGACATATTCATTGCGGCGATCCTGTCAGCGCATTGCGCCTACGGTCAAACCGCTGCGCGGCAATTTGCGGAAGAGTTCGCTGCGCTTGTCGCCGAGAAGCACGGCGATGCCTTTGCCCTCGTCTTGAAATCCGCGATGCGTTGCAACTCTGGCAAGGTCCATATCCATACAAGCAATACGCGGTTCTGCCGTAATCCCTCAAAGTACCATTGGCACGCAGCGCCAGTGGCGCAAACTCATCACGCCGTCCCGGCGACAATGGAGTTCCTAAAAGAAATCATTAGACGGGCAACTGAGAATAGTCGACATTTGCGATCATTGGCATGGATTGTATACAGAAATGTTACTATCTTTTTATCTTGAGTATCGGGTTGAAGTTTCCCTATCCTCCCAGGAACCCTGCCGCCAGGCACTCCTCATGCGGTTTGCGGCGAAAACGAGGCATCTTCCGCTCCCGCTGGTGTCCGGGCCTGTCACCTATTTAGTGCCCGGAGTAATAACTCTCGTCCAGAATTGCGGAAGCTACGCTGTGGCACAAAGCTGGGCTTGCTTGTCCATATGAGACACATCAGGCTTCGGGTGAGGATCCAAAAGGTCGAGAATTTGTTCGCGGGTCCAAAAACGGAACTCTGGTCTCCGCACAGCGCGCGGTAAAAGCCAGCGATCTCTTGCCAGTTCTCCTATCTCTTGGACGCTAAGCAAACCTCGGTACTGAAAATGACCTACCTCCCCTCGCAGAACCCGGTGGGTGTTCGTTGCCAAGTTGCACGCGAAGACTTCCCGCATAATTCCGTGTCTAAGTAGATCGGACTTATACCCCAGATCATCCAAGGCCGCACGAACAAGCCTTAATTTCCAATTAGGCCCGTCGCCAAAGCGATTGCCTTTCGCATAAGGGTGCCTCTTCAATCGCATGTATTTCCGCATTTCAGCAAAGAGCTGTGCAGGAATGTGGAAATGTCCCCAGCCATTTGTGTATCCGATTGGGTCGAAATAAGAGACACCGTTTAATTTCAGTCGGTTGTAAATCGAAGATCGGCCTAAAGATGAAGACGTTGTAATCAATCCTAAGGCTGCATGTTTTTTCTTTCCGGCAATAATGCTTTTTCTTTCCGCATACTTTCTTGAAAAACAATCGCGAATCTCCCGACTACGGGTGAGGCACGCAACAAGCTTCCCGCCCAGAAGGTGACTGTACGGAGGCAAAGCACCTAGAACGTATGCGTCCATCACATTTACCAAGCGCTTTTCACGTCCTGCGGCAGTCCAACCGATCCGTTGGTCGCGCACTCTCAGGTTAAACACCGGGTCACCGAGTGCTATTAGGCCCATGAGTTTCCCATTGCTGCTGTCCCATACGAGGAATCTCATGCGGCGGCCGTACCCTTGGGAAACTGGAACGCTCCACGTTAAACTCGCTAATCGGAAGAGGTCAGATTCCATTGTTCCAGAATCTACAGGTTGGATTCGCGGCGAGATGCGGGAGGGTACTAATTCCTTGCCTTCCGCAAAATACTGCAGAAGTTTTGGAGTCGCATTCTTGACGAAGGACGCTTCCTCAGACAGACGCTCTGCTCTGTACAATCGGTGCATTGCCCGTAGACCGTCTTTGCTCGAATCTGGTGGTAGCAGCCTCCCGTCTTCGGCTTCGATGAATCCAAGTTCATTCAAGTGTTCTCGGAGTCTCTTGTGGATTGTCCGTCCAAACCTAGCAATCCGGGCTCTGGTCCATCTCGGCATCGCCGGTTTCCTCCGTTGAATCGCGCTGTGAAACAGGCTCAACAGCGCGTTGAGACAACATAGACTAGTTGCTGCGGGACGATATGGCTACTATTTTGTGGATCACTGTATCGGTATCTAGGCGTGTCGTTTTAAGTGGAAATCGAGTGGCAGGCTTTCGACAAATCAAATGATCACGCTGGGGTTTCTGGAGGCGAACTCGCGCGTGCGATTGCCCGCAGTGGGGGCAGGAAACTTCTTATTCGTCTGATTCTGGTAGAGTATACTCAGAACATACGATCCGATTTCCTGCATATTCGACCTCCACGACGGTGTTTGTCAGGTCTCGTGCGCCGATATGTTCGAGCGACGCGCTGAAGAGTTCTCGCTGATGAGCAGGCGTGGCACTGGGAATAATGCCTCCTCAGCAGAATTTGTGGGCTGATTCCGGTTCGGGAAGTCGTCCCAGTGGATCGTCTTGCCAATCACGACGAATACGTGGGACGAATAGGAAATCTGATTGTTTAGCTTCATGCCGTGGCATATTGGCGCGCGTTACTTGCGTTCTCAGTTAAGGTGTGTTTATATCCGCTGACCTTTCACCTATGCTTGGGAGGCTTTCATGGCAAGTGCTGATTTACGCCCGATGACCCTCGGTGAAGTTCTGGACCGGACGTTCAGGCTGTACAAGAGCGAGTTCTGGCTATTTGCTGGAATTATGTCTTTGCCCTTCCTCGTGCTGTTCATTTTTAATGTTTCCTTCGGGTGGCTGACGCGCACGCAGATCGCAGCGGTAGGCGCGGGTGGCACACCTCACGCTCCGCCGGCAATCCATCCAGCAACCATCTTCGCCGGAATTGGCGCCGCGCTCTTAGCGCTTGTCCTATCGTTTATTCTTACAGGCGTCGGGCAGGCGGCAACGATTTTTGCAGTTTCCGATCTTTATTTGGGCAGACCCGCCGGGATTCGCGGTTCTTTCCGGCAGGTGCGCGGA
>Ga0307374_10010794_pt1 | contig 13136 bp, 9 predicted proteins | sample OX3MG_FD_202532 | JGI IMG/M metagenome (GOLD analysis project Ga0307374, IMG submission 202532) | Soil microbial communities from Risofladan, Vaasa, Finland - OX-3 | ecosystem: Environmental > Terrestrial > Soil > Coastal area > Acid sulfate soil | place: Finland: Risofladan, Vaasa | collected...
CGGTCAGAGCGACGCGCCCTTCCGCGCGCAACTCTTTCGCCGCCCGCGTCTGCCGGATGCCGGAATTCTTGATGGCCTGCGCCTCATCGAGAATCGCCAGCTTCCAATCCCGCTGGCGCAGCCAATCCAGCCGGCAAAGCATGGTGTAGGTGGTGATGACCAGGTCGTAACCGGACACGGCTGCGGAATCTTGCAGATCGATCCCCGGTTCCGACGGATGCGCGATATAGAAAGACAAGGATGGAGCGAAGCGCGACAACTCCTGTTTCCAGTTGGCGATCAGCGACGCCGGGACCACCAGCAGACTCGACGTGGTCTCATCCATAGGTTTGTCATCTCGCGCCAAAGATTTGTCATCCCGACCGCAGTCCGCCGCGGCGGACGAAGTGGAGGGACCTGCGGGATGCGCCATATCTACCCGCGCTTTTTGCGGGGAGATGTGGGATGCTTGTTCCGCTTTCAAATACAGCAGCAGAGCGATCACCTGAATGGTCTTTCCCAGTCCCATGTCGTCGGCCAGGCAAGCGCCCAACCCCAGGCGGGTCACAAATCGAAGCCATTGAACGCCGGTCTGCTGATAGGGCCGCAGCGCGGCTTTCAAGTCCGGCGGCGCATTCCCTTCCCGGTCCCGCGGCTGGCGCAGTTCGCCAAGCATGGTTTCCAGCCTCGCTCCAGCGGAGATGCCGACCCATTCCCTGTCCGCTTCCGGCACCGTGATTGCCGCGTCTCCCTGGAGATTCGCTCCGGCCAGCAGCCGCATCCCCTCAAAGAACGAGATGCCGCCGTCTTCCGTCTCGCGCTCAATCTTCTTCCAGTGATCTAACGCCTCGGCCAGCTTCTTGCTGTCCAGCTCCACCCACTTGCCCTTCAGCGAAACCAGTCCGCCCGATGAGGCCAAGATCGCCTGCAATTCCCGCTCGTTCAGCGCCTCCCCGTCCAGCGTTACGTTCACGGAAAAATCGAGCAGCGCGTCCACGCCCAATTTTGCCTGGGTGCTCCCTCCGATCTTCACATTGACCACCGGACGCGGCGGCTTCGCGGCCTTCCACCAGTCCGGCACGCGGACCATCAGCCCGCTTGCCTCCAGGTTGGGAACGTCCTGAAGAAAGCGATAGGCGTCCTGCGGCTCCCAGGCCAGTGGCTGATATATTTCCCCGGATTCGGTCAGCTCCTTGACCCATGGAATTCGTTCCGCTGCCTGTTGGATCGGCTGCAGCAGCGACAAAAGCGCGGCATGATTTTTGGCCGCGCCATACTCCCGCAAGGCCCGCTCCAGCGGCAGATGCTGCGGCTTGCCATGCGCGGAAAGGCGGCTGCTGTAGGTCGCCAGAAAGGCGAAAGGAAACTCCGGATCGCGCTTGTTCTCCGCCAGATGAAACGTCACGCGCCCTACCGTCCGCCACAACGGATTTCGTTTCTCTAAAAACTGCTGGACGTTTTTTCCGCAGGCCTCCACCTCTGCCTGCGCCAGCCGATCCAGTTCCAGCCACCAGTTCTCCAGAACATCGGCGTTGAGATACTCCGCGCCTCGCATCGGCGGCGCGGTCAAGGCCATTGCGGTCCGTTCCTCAACCGACGGAACAGGAACAGACCAGGAGCGCTCCTCGCTTCCGCTCTCTGGGCGATGACACAGTTGTGTCAGGTACGCGCGGCCCCAATCGCGGGCAAAGGAAAACGCAACGGGCAGGTTCGTCTCCAGCTCCACCGTCGCCAGGTGCAACAATCCCTGCGACGTGCTCTCAGCGAAGGCCCTCTCGATTCGCCTGGCGACAGCTTCGCCGGCAACTGCGGCTTCCTCATCGGCTGCGGTTTCGACATGCAGGCGCCCGTGAGGCGAAATGGACAAAATCAAGTTCATGATTTCAGCAACGCTATCACCATCATCGCAAATCGAAAATCATGGCGCGGGAAGCAATCCGGCTGCCCGGTCCTCTGCCCACGCGGTTGTGGAACGACGCAGTCCATCCGCTCCGGAGAAACGGGCGTGCGCGCCGTTCATCCCGCGGATGTCAGGCGTAGAAGCTGCTCAAACTGTTGCCGCGACTCTACTGGAATACTCGCCCGTTTGAGGTCGTCGTCGCGCGTGATCCTCTCCCGCTCCATCATCTGGAGAAGCGCGAGGCCGAGGACACTGCGCGGCATCGTATCGGCGGCGGCGAGATCGAGAATGGTTCGCAGCGGACTCGTGACCCTGCATCCCTGCGCGAGGACGATATCGTTGTCAGGCAGGTCGGCGAAATGCAGCGTCAGAACGCCAGGTATCCGGCTGCTCCGGCGAAAGTGTGCGGGCACCGTCAGGTGCAGTTTCTCCGGATTCAGGTCCGAGAATTCATGTAGCCCCCATCGCGGTCTGGTGACTGTACACTCCTGGTTGCTCGACCACAACTGCCACAGCACCAGCACCAGCTCCGGATGCTTCGCCGGGGGCATCAAGATCAGCCGGTAGATTCCCCGGTACTCGCGCACCCAGTTCCCTGCCTGGACGTGGTAGGGGTGCGTGCTTCCAGAAAATCCGGCATCCTTGGCTTGTTTCGAGGTGAAGAATCCCTGTTGCGCCGCAGCAATCGCATACAAACACCGGAATGCCGTGATGCGGGACCTCATGCAACATATTTATATAACTAACTTGATCAATTGTGAGGAAAAGTAGGACTCCACACGCGCCTGCCAGCCCCCAAAATCATGCCCCCGACGGCCAGCAGACCCGATTCTGATGCAGTGAAAGAAATTCAGTGATCAGCGACATCTCTCGATGGAACGTACTACACGCGAGCAGCGATCACCAGCCCGACAGGCCCGGGCAGACGCACCCGCCGAACATCGGAGAAGCCCGCTTCTCGCAGCCAGCTCTCATATTCCGGTTCACTGTAGCTGCTGCCAGCTCGCGTGCCTACCAGCATATTCAGCGAGAACAGCGCGGCAAACCGGGGAGCGGTCTTGTCCGGCTCCAGAATAAAGTCCTGCACGACGCACTTCCCTTTCGGCCCAAGTGCCTGGCAGGCCCGGCGGAACAAACTACGGTTTTCTTCCGGAGCAAACATATGACAGATCTGGGAAGCCAGAATGAGGTCGTAATTTTCCCCCAGCGGGTCGCGCAGCATATCGCCTGCACGCGTGGCGACACGGTCGGCAAGCCCGGCCTGGCGGATATATTTCTGGGTGAGAGAAACGACGTCACTCCTGTCCAGAATTTCCAACCTCAGCCCAGGAATTGCCCGCGCGAACGCGATGGAATAGGCCCCCGATCCTCCACCCAGATCCAGCATGCGCTCGATGCCGTTGGCTCCAACCGCCATGACTACGGCGTCGGCCCGCTCCCGAGCATTGCCGTCCATGGCAGCAATGAAATCGTCCACCCGGCTGTCTTCGTGGCTGCCGGTCTCGACCGACGTCCCGGCCCGCACGCATTCCGTCAGCGAATTCCACCGGCGCCACAAATGCACCGTGTGCATCAGACCAGCACGAGCATTGTCGCGCGAACCCTCGCAGAAGAAACGGGCCGCCACAGGAGTGTTGAAGAACCTTCCCTCTTTCTTGTCGAGCAGCTTCAGGCTGACCAGCGCATGCAGCAGCATCTCGGTGGCCCGGGGATCGGCCTGAATTTTCTTTGCCACCTGCTCCGCGGAAGCGCCGCTCGCCACAGCGGTGAATACATCCAACTCAAGCTCCGTCAGCACCGCCCGGCTCGGCATAAAGGAGCGGACCATCTCGTTGAGATCGTCCGGAAGGGTCCCGGCTTCGTCTTTGGCTTGCACCATGGCCCGATAGTGATTGCGACTCTCTGTGATTTCCGCTTTCATGACCCGCAAATCGTTCCACTCCAGGCGCGACACGGCCTTGCCGTTCCGTAAATGGGAGCCAACGATTTCCGGAATGTCCTCTTCTTTTACCCCGCGATACCAGATTCCATCGGGATAGACGATCATGATCGGTCCGTTCTCGCACAAGCCGAGGCAACCGCAGGCAGTCACCTGAACCGCTTGATCCAGGCCCTGAGAATTGAGTTCTCGCTCCAGGGCCTGCAGGACCCGCAGAGAGCCGTTCTTGGGACACGACGCGACTCCTTCGGGCTTTTCCTGTGTGCAGACGAATACGTGGTGAGGAAACGGCTCCATGTACGCTCTCTCCTGGAGCCCGGCTGGGAGCCGGACTCTCAATTCCAGCGTAGGCTGCACGACCCTACGAAGCAACCCATCCATTCGTGGCTTTTATTTCAACCAAGCTGAAGATTTCTGCGCTCACCGGGTGCGCCCTAGTAAGCCCGCGCATATTGCCGGGGAACAGGCACAGGTTGGTGCAGTTGCACGGCCGCCTGCATTGGCCAGTGAGGATCACGCAGTGCAGCACGGGCAATCAGAATCAGGTCGGCCTGGTCTTTCTCTAGAATTTGCTCCGCCTGTTCTGCCGTCGTGATCAGCCCTACAGCACCGGTCAGGATTCCCGCCTCCCGCCGCACCTGCTCGGCAAAGGGCACCTGAAAGCCGGGCGCAGCCGGGATCGAAGCGTGCGGGACCGCGCCGCCCGAGGAGCAATCGATCAGGTCCACTCCGAGCGGCTTCACCTGACTGGCCAGGGCCACGGTGTCTTCGATCCGCCATCCACCCTCGACCCAGTCGGTCGCGGAGACGCGAAGGAACAAGGGATATTTTTCCGACCATACGCTTCGAATCGCCGTCGCCACCTCGCGCACGATTCGGGTGCGATTCTCGAAGCTGCCACCATAGCGATCTTCCCGATGATTGCTCAGTGGCGAGAGAAACTGGTGCAGCAAGTATCCATGCGCCGCATGGATTTCCACCAGCTTGCATCCCGCCTTATAGGCACGGATGGCTGCCGCCTGGAATGCGTCCACCACGCGCTGGATGCCAGTGTCATCGAGCGTGTGCGGCGCGGGGTTGCCCTCGTGAAAGGCAAGCGCGCTCGGCGCGTACGGGATCCATCCACCCGACGATGCGGAAACCACTTTGTCCCCTTCCCAGGGTGCGCTGGTGCTTGCCTTTCGCCCGGCGTGCGCCAACTGAATTCCCGGCACCGCTCCCTGGCTCTCGATGAAGTGAAATATCGGCGCCAGCATCTCCGCCTGATCGTCACTCCACAATCCGAGATCGTTGGGGCTGATTCGTCCCTCCGGCAGGACGGCGGTGGCCTCGGTGAATACCGCTCCCGCACCCCCGACGGCCAGGCTGCCCAGGTGGACCCTATGCCAGGGAGTGGCAAATCCGCCCTCCGCCGAGTACTGGCACATGGGAGAGATGACGATGCGGTTGCGGAAATGGATCTCGCGAATCGTCAGAGGCGAAAAGAGTTTGCAGGGTACGTTTCGGTCAGTGCCGTTGTCTTGGGACATCTCTTCGGGAAGCTCCATCGGTAAGTTTTCGGCCAGCGCAGTCAACCGGCGGTTTGCGATACGGGATGAACATGAGAGAAGCCGTCAACCAGCGGTCCCGACGAACGGCCATCTCAGCTTACAGAATACCAACGAGAACTCCCGGCACCGATGGTGGGTTCCGAAGCGGCCACGATCGAAGTGCAGTCTGGATATCCGCAATGCCGCCCAATCGCATGGTTCGCGCGAACGATTTTTCCACGCAGTCATTCGATGTGCGACGAAGCGAATTGACGCGCATCGATATCCAGCTTCGCCGTCCTCTTTTCACAGGAAGGAAACTCTCGGGGCACTGGCATCGTCCAATCTTCCATGCGCACCATCACGCTTGAAGAACACTTCGTTACCGAATCCTTTCTGCGAGCCACCAAAGCACGGGACAGGAAAACTCCCCCGCAGCTTGCGGAACTGCAACCGAAACTCCTCGACCTCGACGCTGGACGGATTGCCGACATGGACAAGTCGGAGATCGATCTTCAGGTGCTCTCGCTGGCCGCGATGGGTTTCGATGCACTGGATGCAGAGACGGCCACCTCGCTGGCCCATGACATCAATGATGAACTGGCCCAGGCGGTACGTTTGCATCCAGCACGTTTCGGCGGCTTTGCAACCCTTTCCATGAAGGACCCCGCCGCGGCAGCGGTTGAACTGGAGCGCTGCATCACCCACCTCGGCTTCCACGGCGCTCTTCTCGATGGCACAACCGGAGGCCTGTTTCTCGACGATCCGCGCTTCCTCACGGTCTTTGAAGTTGCCGACCATCTGGGAGTTCCCATCTATCTCCACCCCGCGCCGCCCCCCAGCGGGTACGCGAAGCCTATTATTCCGGCCTTCCCGGCCAGCTCGGTTTCCTTCTCTCCATCGCGGGCTGGGGTTGGCACGCCGAGACTGGCCTTCATGCCCTGAACCTCATTGTCTCCGGCCTCTTCGATCGGCCTGCCCACGCTCCAGCTCATCCTCGGCCACAGGGGGGGAAGGTCTGCCCTATACGCTGGCCCTCTCCAGCAGCGTCCTCTCTCATGCCGCGTCGAATCTTCACCAACCCGTCGCCGACTACTTCCAATCCAACGTTCACTGCACCACCAGCGGCTATTTCACCCTGCCGCCCTTGCGCTGCGCTGTTGAGGTTGGTCGGCATCGATCGCCTTCTTTTCTCCGTCACTATCCTTACAGTTCCAACAAACGGTCGGCATTTCTCGACAGCCTGCCCGGAGATTCTCGGTCCGGACGATATCTCAAAGCTCACCCATCGCAATGCCGAGAGTTTGCTGAATCTGCGCCCCGCAGCCTGAATCGGACCGTATCCATCCGTCCACGCTGGTGTCTGGCACTCTATCTGAATCGGGTAAGGACAGGGCCGGGGAGCAAGGTGGAAGAAGGAAAATCGTCAAGCGCGCAATTCCACTGGCCGCGTGGCAGCGGGGGCATCGCTTTGTCCGTAACGCGTGATGCATGTCACTGTTCGCTGGCGGAGGGCTGCGTATTTTGAAGCAATGGCAAACGGCGGCATTTCTGAAAAGCCAAACTCCGCGCGGCATACTACGGGAGCGGCGCCCGTCTCCACAGCCGTCGACGGAGAAATGACGCGCGCGGTGCGCGTGATAGGGCTGGCGTTGGCCTGTCTGGTGGTTGGCGCCATACTCGCCGGCATCTGGAAGGCGAGCGTTGGCCCGCAATCGGGCAAAGCGGCGCTGGTGGGCGGGCTATTTCTCACCGAGGTCATCCTGGCCGGTATCCTGATTCTTCTCGGCAGCCTTGTCGAGGGATTTGGATATGGGTTCTCTCGGCTCCGGGGGAACTCCCGATTGGATCGGTTGCTGGAAGATGGTGTGCCCGTGGTTCATGCACCATCGTCAACCAACCCCGCCCACGACTCCAAAAGCCCCGCGCGATTCAAATCGCGGCAAGAAAAAATGCCCCTTCCCGAACGCTTCTATCTCGTTATAAACAAGCCGCGGCAGGTCATGCGAGGAAGGTTATACATGCAGGACTCCCAACCGGCGCGTATTGTCCATTAAAGGTCAACAATCCTGTCTTTTGGTCCACGCGAAAGCACGTTATGTCGTCACTCCGTTGATTACGGACGTAAAAAAATCTTCGACTAGGATCGATATTTAACTGTCTCGGATAATCGCCCAAAGTTGGCGTGTCCCCAAGGTACGTCAGACGTCCGTCACGGCTGATAGAAAAGGCCGCAATCGTGTTGTGAAGCCGATTCGCTGCATATAGGAATCTCCCGTCTGGTGAGAGCAGCTTCTCCGAAGCGAAACTTGTCCCTGCAAACCCTGGCGGAAGAGTTGAAATTGTCTGCCGTAATTGAAGTGAGCCTGTCGCGGTATCAAATATAAAGAATGCTACCGTGGAAGCTTCTTCCTGAAGTGAATATAACCAGTGCCCATTCGAATGAAATACAAACTGGCGCGGACCGTCTCCTGACGGCAATGAAACGAACGGGGAGTCCGAGACTGGGGCCAACTTGCCGGTCTTGGCATCGAATCGATCTACATAGATGCGGTCCTGCCCAAGATCGGTGTATAAAACAAACCGGTTTCCAGGGGCCATCCGGATCATGTGGGCATGAGTCTTGTCATGGCCGCTGAAGGCAAAGCTGCGCGGAGGCGCACTCGATGCAACCGTCCGACCCACGGAATCTTGATCGCGGTGGACATACGTGGCAGAGCCAATCGCTCCTGTGGGTAGTATCGGTAGAACGGCAATACTTCCGCCGCCATGATTGGCGACAAATACATACTTGCCGACCAGATCGACACTCAGGTAAGCCGGGGCCGCGCCCCCAGAACTCACCACGTTGAGAAGTTCTAAGTTCCCGTTGAGGCGATTCACAGCAAATGCGCTCACTGATCCGCAGTTGCCTTCAAAATCCGAAACCTCATTGACAGCATAAAGATATCGGCCAGAGGAATCTAGTGAAAGCCAGGACGGATTGTGAGTTTCAGCTGCTACCTTCACCAAGTGTAACTCCCCGGTTGCCACGTTCATCTCGAAGAGGTAGATACCCTTACCGTTACCAGATCCATCGACCGGGCTAGTGTATGTACCTACATAGACAAGGCTCCTTCCCCTGGCGGGAGCTAAAATGGCAGCGTGAGTCCCTCTCGACAGCATCGAAACCATCGCGAAAGTAACCGAGTTCATCAACCATTCGCGGCGGGAAATAGGATTGATTGTCTTCTTTTGTCGCTCGATATTTGAGCCAATCATCTAAGCTTCCTCCTCGGCTCATGTGTGGGTATCAGGGCTGCCGGAGATAGTACTCTGCAATGCGTCCAGCAGAACGCCGCAATTTGACGGACCGTCTCGAAAGGCTACTGGTCGCCTGCACACACGCGCAGGTATTCATGGACAGCGATGCTGGCTGCGCCGCGCGCCAGGGAGCTTTGCTCTACCGGATGAAAAAGTAGTTGAGTGGAGGATAAAAATCTCGGCAAGATGTTGTTTTCCGTTGTTTGCCGAGTCGCCGTAGAAAATAGTCCGTTGCCGAAGCCTACTATATCTGCAAATAATACAAGTTTGGGATTGTTGATCTGAATTATGCTTGCCACGACCAATCCCAAGGAGTGCCCGGATTCTCGCAATATCGCAATTGCCGGAGCGCTGCCGTTCACCGCCAGCGTTTCTACATCGCGAACCGTTTGGACGGGCAGATGTTGTGCTTTGGCTGCGAAAAGGATGGCAGTACTTGCCGCGATCATATCCAAGCAGCCCCGCTTTCCGCAGGGGCATGGTGGACCGTCCGGGGCAATGGTGATGTGGCCTATCTCCCCCGCGCCGCCATCATGACCGCGATAGAGTCTACCATCTATGTAGTGTGCGCAACCGATATTTCTGCCTAGCGTGAGGATGGTAAAGTTCTTAAACTCCCTAGCCATCCCGAAAAGTCTTTCCGCAATTGCAACTGCGTTCGCGTCATTATCGATATGTGTAGGAATTCCGGTTGCTTGACTAACAATATCAGCGAGTGGAACGTTGTTCCAGCTTAGTGCTGCCGAATATATGCATATTCCTTTGTTGAAATCCACAAATCCAGAAAGGGCAATGCCAATGCCGCGAACCTGCTTAAGGGCGATATTCTTTGAGCGAAGAAGACGGATCATCCCGCTCTGAATGGATGTAGCGACATCTTCCGGCTTGTCGGGCGCGGTTATCTCGTGCTGGCCAACGACATTGCCCCGCGTGTCAACCAGGACCACCAAGGGAGGGGTTTCGGTAATGCAGACGCCCACAAAATAGGCATGCGTCGCATTGACGGTGAGCAGAATGGAAGGCCTGCCCCTACGCTCCTTCTCGCGCATGACGGGCATCTCATGGAGCAGTCCGAGGCCAAGCAATTCCTGGCTAACGTTTGTAATCACGGACGGGCTTAATTGCGTCGCCTCGGCTAACAGCGTGCGCGACAAGGGACCCGATTCGAGAAGCGCCTCGACCACGGCGAGTCGAGATGAAATGGCGCTAGACAATCGCCTTTCATTTTCCATCTACCGGTTGCTCTCCGAACTGAAATGCTGTCCCTGCCAAAGCAGAAGGCATTCAAATGATTTTACAAAAATAGAATTTGCCATAAGACCAGAAGAAGTAGTGCTTCTTATTGCTTGACCGCAATAGATGTGCCGATATTCCATTATTCCATATCACCTGAATCCAGAGCATCCCCCAACGGAACGCCGGGATTCAGGTAATACAGTTTCTGATGGCAAACTCAGTGCTGAACATCTATGGTTTAACTTCAGTTGCCACTTATCACAAGCGTTCACGGGGGAGAGCCTTCGTTAACTGATGAATCGTCTAGAATATTATCTTGGCTGCAAATTGAATCAAGCGTGGATTGTATTCATTTTTCGTACTAGAAATTACTCCGTAACCAGCGCCTCCAAGTGAAGCGCTAGGATTAGCGAAAGCAGTGGTGTTCGCAACGTTAAATGCCTCGGTGCGAAATTCCAAGGTAGCCCGATGTGTAATTGGAAAGAGTTTGAAGAGTGACAGATCCAGATGCTGGTAATGTGGCCCGTATACCTGATTTCGACGTTCGGTGCCAATCAGGCCGCCTGTCTGTCCGACAAAGGCGCTAGTATTGAACCACTCCTTGACGGAGGGATGGGAAAGATTCGGATTTGCTACCACCTGGTTGGGGCGGTCGTCGTTGCCCGCTCCTGGCTCCGTGCCGCTGCGGTTTAGGTTATTGGTAATAGAAAATGGGTATCCCGTAGACCATACATAAACTCCATTCATCTGCCAACCCTTTGCCAAGAAACCTTTAATCCCGGATAGATTCGCTCCAAAAGGAAGCACATAGTCTGCCGTAAGTGCAATCCGATGGCGCACGTCAAGATTGCTGTTCCCATATTCGAGAGTAGAAACCTCGGATGGGACAGATCCGAAACCATCTTGGCCGTCCTGACTGATGGTCTCTGAATCATCCAGACCATGCGCCCAGGTATAGTTGACTTGGAAGTCGAGCCCGTTTTTTAGCCGCCGTTGTAGGACTGCCTGTAGCGCATTGTAGGAAGAAGCACCACTACTAGTCCACAAAGGAAAGGTTGTGACATTAGGAACGTCATGATAGAAGGGTCGCAGCGTATTGTAGTTGAAACTTGACACGACGAGGTTTGTAGCAGTCGGATCTACATACGACTCACTATTTGGTGCTGGCTTGTTGAAGTCCGGCAAATAGTATGCCAGCCGACGTCCAAGCGTACCGATATAGGAAATGGTCGCTGTATTCCCGGAAAACTCTCTCTCCAGAGTCAAATTAAATTGTTGAACATAAGAAGCTTTAAAATTTGGATTTTCATTGGCCGAGATACTTCCCGATGGATTGGTAGCACTTGTTGCGGTTGGCAATGGTACACCGTCTGAAAGTTTTTGATAGGCTGCCGGGCATATAGCGGGGATGCAGGGGCCAAAGGAAGCAAGGAATGGCTGATTGACGATCATAGCTCCGGATGTCATGTTCTCCGGTGTAAAACTCAATCCAAAACCCCCACGAAGAACAGTTTGCGGCGTGACTGTCAAAGCGAAGCCCACCCGCGGAGCCACATCCTTATAGTCGGGGCGAATGTTGGCATAGTCCGAAACGCCCGGCGTACCGGCGACCACGATCCGGCCCAATTCGATATCAAACTGAGAGAGATGGTTATTTATTTCAGTGAAAGGCGTGTACACGTCCCAACGCACGCCATAATTAAGCGCCAGGCTTTTAGTCGGGTTCCAGTTATCCTCAGCATACATATGATATTCCCGTGAGCGGAAGTGCGGTACGACAAGAATATTACTTCTACTAATGCTTAAAAACGTGCCAGAGAGAAGACCTGAAAAGTCGTTCATCAACCAGCTTCCTAGGCCGGTGTCAAGATTAACGACTGTATCCTGACGACGCATATATCCAGCACCAAAATTAAAGTTATGTCTTCCATGCGTCCAAGTCATATTTCCCAAGTACTGAAAAGTGTTCTCGACGTAGGAGAGCAGCGTATTGTCGCCCAGGTTGTTTCCTTCCAGCGAAAAAGCAACTGGCGCAAGGCCGGACCAGCCAGGAATGTCCGAGTTAGGAAGGCCAAACGCCGAGCTTATATTTTTGCCATAGTTCAAGGAATATTGTGTGTTGTTGAGATAGGTATAACCTGCCTTGAGATCCATGACTAAGTTGGGGCTAAAGATATGCAGATAATCTAACATTGCCTGCTGTGCGTTATCTTTTGCTGGACCAGGATAAGTACCCCGATTGCCGCCGGGTTGAACCGTAACTCCGGCTTCTTTCACTGCAGGGAACAGCCCTCCAAACGTTGTGGTTACCCCATTATACGTATAGCGCCCGAACATGCTATTAGAGCCATTGAACCGGTGATCAATTTTTCCGTCCCATGTTGTGCTGAACTGCGTTTCCGAGGGCGTAACCGTGTAGTTGTTTGACAATGCGCTGTTTGTTGGAGCCGGGAAAAGGTTAAAGTATAGAACGCCCACCGGGTCGAAATCTGAGGGGGGAATGATCTTATTGATGGCCGGATTGTCGGTGAAGTTTCCAGGATTGGCGCGCTCGAATGCAGTCGGTACCGTAGTTTGTGTTGGATTGAGCCTGCGAGCAATACGCAAACCTTCGTAATCTCCAAAAAAGAAGGTTTTATTTTTGCGTATGGGGCCACCTAAACTGCCGCCAAACTGGTTCTGGTTGTACGACGGCTTAGGCAAAGTCTGGCCGAAGTCATAGGGATTAGCGTTGAGTACTGCATTGCGGAAGAACTCGTACGCCGTTCCGTGCAGATTGTTCGTGCCGGACTTGGTAATTACATTGACGACGGCGCCGGCGGCACGGCCAGCATCTACGGTAAAATCATTCGTCTGAATGCGCACTTCCTGGATTGCATCGACAGATGGAGCTACGCCAATCGAACCGATCATTCGCTCGTTGTTATCCAGCCCATCGATCATCTCGTTGTTATTCACATCGGACTGGCCATTCACCGAGATGGACGAAGTCTGCCGACGATCATCCGGACGGTTTCCGCTCGCAAGACCATTATTCGTCCCTTCGGTGACCCCGGGCGAAACTTGCACGAGATTTATGAAGTTTCGGCCATTCAAGGGCAAATCCTGAACTCCCGCGTTAGTAATTAGATGGGATACCACTGAACTGTCAGTCTGCAATGCTGGCTGCTGACCCTGGACCTCAACTGTTTGTACTGAGGAGCCTATGCTGAGGGATGTGTTTTCACGGACAACGTCACCGGCGGACAGG
>Ga0307374_10010795_pt1 | contig 13136 bp, 9 predicted proteins | sample OX3MG_FD_202532 | JGI IMG/M metagenome (GOLD analysis project Ga0307374, IMG submission 202532) | Soil microbial communities from Risofladan, Vaasa, Finland - OX-3 | ecosystem: Environmental > Terrestrial > Soil > Coastal area > Acid sulfate soil | place: Finland: Risofladan, Vaasa | collected...
ACGGCCGCGTCGAGGAGCTGTCGTCGGGCCGCGACCGCGGCGCGGGCGTCCGGGTGGTCGTCGGCGACACGACCGGGTTCGCCCATACCGCCGACCTCTCCGAGCGCGGGTTGCTCGCCGCCGCCGAAGCCGCCGCTGCCGTCGCCCGCCGGGGTGGTGGAGGAAGGGTCGTGGCGTTGGAGCAGCGCGACAGCGTGCCGCGCAACGAAGTGGTCCAGCTGCCCGAGAACGTCGCCAAGGCGCGCAAGATCGAGTTGCTCCTGCGGGCCGACGACGCGGCGCGCACCGCGGGCGGAGCAATCGCCCAGGTGTCGGCCTCGTACGGGGACGGGCGCCGGCGGATCCAGGTGGCCAACAGCGACGGCGTGCTCGTCACCGACGACCAGGTCCGGTCGCGCTTCAGCGTGTCGTGCGTGGCGGTCGGCGACACCGGCATGCAGACCGGCTACGAGTCGAGTGCCTTCACGGTCGGGTTCGAACTGTTCGATACCGTCGACGTGGGGGAGATCGCCACGGCGGCGGCGCGCCGCGCCCTCGTCAAGCTCACGGCGCGCCCCGCGCCGAGCGGCGAGGTCCCGTTGGTGCTGGCGTCGGGGAGCGGCGGGATCCTCTTCCACGAGGCGTGCGGCCACGGCCTCGAGGCCGACCACATCGCCAAGGACGCGTCGGTCTACACGGGCCAGGTCGGCCAGCGGGTGGCGAGCCCGCTCGTCACGCTGGTCGACGACGGGACCATGGGGCCCGAATGGGGGAGCTTCGCCGTCGACGACGAGGGGAACCCCGCCCAACGCAACGTCCTCATCGAGGACGGTGTGCTCACCGACTACATGTGGGACTTCCTGCGCGCCCGCAGCGAGAAGCGGGGCTCGTCGGGGAACGGGCGCCGCCAGAGCTACCGCCATCTGCCCATGGTGAGGATGACGAACACGTTCCTGCTCAACGGCGACGCCGAGCCCGACGAGCTGCTGGCCCAGACGCCCACCGGCGTCTACGTCGCCAAGCTCGGCGGCGGGCAGGTCAACACCACGACCGGCGACTTCGTGTTCGGCACGGTCGAGGCCTACCTGATCGAGGACGGCCACATCACCGAGCCGCTGCGCGACGCCAACCTGATCGGCAACGGCCCCGAGGTGCTGCGCCGCGTCGACGCCGTGGCCAACGACTTCGCCATGGGGCCGGGCACCTGCGGCAAGGACGGCCAGAGCGTGCCCGTGGGATGCGGCCAGCCCACCCTGCGCATCACCGGGGTGACGATCGGGGGGACGGCCGGTGACTGACGCCGTGACGCAACCGGGGACGGCGCGAGGGGCGGGCGCCGCCGGGAACGGTGTGGCCGGCGCGGTCGAGGGCGGGCTGCTCGAGCTGGCCGAACGAGTGGCGGGCGCCGCCAAGGCCGGCGAGGAGCTCGAGGTGTACGTGTCGCGAGGCGTCGAGACCGACGTGCGCGCCTACGAGGGCGCGGTGGAGTCGCTGTCGTCGGCGGCATCGGCGGGTGTCGGCATCCGGGTGGTGGTGGGGGGGCGGCAGGGCTTCGCCTACGCCGGCACCCTGGACGAGTCGGTCGTCGCCCAGACCCTGGCCGAGGCGCGTGACAACGCCTCCTTCGCCACGCCCGACGAGCACGTCGGGCTGGCGGGGCCCGACGGTGTGGCGCCGGCGTCGCTCGAGCTGTGGGACGACGAGGTCCCGGGGACCCCGAGCGCGGCCAAGGTGGACCTGGCGCTCGAGCTCGAGCGGCGGGTCCGGGGCGCGGATCCCCGTGTCCGCCAGGTGGCGTTCGCCGACTACGGCGACACGGCGGCGGAGGCGGCCATCGCCACGTCGACCGGGATCAGGGCCACGGCCCGGCGCACCCTGTGCAGCCTGGCGGTCGAGGCAATCGCCGGCGACGACGCCGACAGCCAGACCGGTGTCGGCTTCTCGGCCGCCCGAGGGCCGGGGCAGCTCGACATCGACAAGGCGGTGGCCGACGCCGTGGACCGGGCCACCCGCATGCTCGGTGCCACGAAGGCCCGCTCCGGGCGCTGCACGGTCGTGCTCGACCCCCGGGTCACGTCCACGCTGCTCGCCGTGGTGTCCTCGGCACTGTCGGGCGAAGCCGTGACGAAGGGCCGCTCGTTCTTCGCCGGGCGGGTCGGAGAGGAAGTGGCGGTGCCCTCGCTGGTCCTCGTCGACGACCCCACCGACGCCCGGGCCTTCGGGGCATCGACGCACGACGCCGAGGGGCTCGCCTGCCGGCGCAACGTGCTCATCGAGGGCGGCGTGCTGCGCGGGTTCGTGTTCGACACCACCGCGGGACGCCGGGCGGGCGCCGTGTCGACGGCGTCGGCCGTGCGGGGCGGCTACGCCACGACCCCGGTGGCGGGGTGCCGGGCGCTGCTGTTGGCGCCGGGGCCCCTCGGGGCCCGGGAGATCCTGGCCGAGGTGGACGAGGCGCTCTACGTACAGTCGATCACCGGGGTGCACTCGGGGGTCAACCCGGTCAGCGGCGACTTCTCCGTCGGAGCCGAGGGGCTCATGGTGCGGGGCGGCGAGCTGGCGGAGCCGATCCGGGAGATCACCATCGCGTCGACCCTCCAGCGGATGCTCCAGGCGGTCCTCCACGTGGGCGCCGACGTCGAGTGGCTCCCGGGTGTCGCCGCGGGCCAGACGCTGGCCATCGGGGACATGTCCCTGAGCGGGGCCTGACCGGCCCCTGACCGGCCCCTGACCGGCGGCGCCGCCGCCGGGGGCCCGGCTCAGGACGCCGCGGCGGCCTTCCCGGCGGGCTTGGCGGATTCGGTGCTGGCGGGCGTGGACGACGAGCCCGACGTGTCGGCGGGCGTGGACGACGAGCCCGACGAGTCCGAGGTGCTGGAGCCACCCGTGTCGGCGGCGGCGGTCTTCTTCTCGGCCTTCTTCGAGGACGACCGGCTGTCGGTCTTGTAGAAGCCGCTGCCCTTGAAGACGACGCCGACGGCGCCGAAGACCTTGCGCAGGGGGCCGCCGCAGGAGGGGCACTCGGTCAACGGGTCGTCACCGATCGACTGCACCACGTCGTGGTGCTCGCCGCAGGATCTGCACGCGTATTCGTAGGTCGGCATGCGGCGTCCCGGCTCCTTTCGGCATCCTCGGGGGCATCGTGCCTGGCACTCGTGGCCCGTGAGTGCCAAGTCTACCGCCGCGGGCCGCGGTACCGCTCGCCCGTCGACGGTCGGAGCCACGAAGGCCCTCGTGCCCTAGACTCGCGCCGTGGTCGACCGGAGCTTGACGCATCTCGATCCCCTCGGCGGCGCCCGCATGGTGGACGTCGCCGCCAAGGAGCCCACCCACCGCAGGGCGCTCGCCCGCTGCAAGGTGATGATGGCGCCGGAGACCACCGCCAAGGTGGTGAGCAACGCGATCACCAAGGGCGACGTGCTCGGGGCCGCCCGGATCGCCGGCATCCAGGCGGCCAAGAAGACCCCCGACCTGATCCCCATGTGCCGGCCGTTGCTGGTCGGGGGGATCCACGTGAACTTCACCATCGGGGACAACTTCGTCGAGGTGGAGGCCCAGGTCGAGACCATCGACCGGACCGGCGTGGAGATGGAGGCGCTCACCGCGGCCACCGTGGCGGCACTCACGATCTACGACATGTGCAAGTCGTCGGACCGCTCCATGAGCGTCGGCGAGCTGGCACTGTGGGAGAAGACGGGCGGCAGCGTCGGGACCTGGCGCCGAACGGCGCTCTGAACCCCTCCGACGATCCCGCAGGTTCCGCCGCGTCGCGCGACGCGACGCTCAGCGGAGCCGGAACCGCTTCTTGCGCCCCCGGGCGATCAGGGTGAGATCCTTGCTGATCAGCTCGGACTCCCGCATGTCGGGCACCGCCACCGTCGGGATGTCGGGCGTGGCGGAGAGGATCTCGGTGGCCATCGACGCGACCGATGTCACCACCCCGTCCGTGGGTGCCTCCGTGGCCCCTTCGTCTGCCGAGTGTAGGAACGGGGTCAGGGGCTCCTCGGCGAAGACGGGCTCGGCGCCGATCACCTCCGTGGCGGCCATCGGGTGCAAGGGTGGCGGTGGCGGGGCAGCCATGTACGGCACGGGCTGGTCGTCGGTCTGTGGCCCACCGGTGAAGACGGACCCGGCTTCACGCGTGGGCTCAGCGGTGAAGGTCGGTTCCGGGGTGAACGCCGGCTCCGCGGTGAACGGTGAGGGCTCCGCGGTGAACGCCGGCTCAGCGGTGAACGGTGAGGGCTCCGCGGTCAGGTTTGCAGGCCTCTGTGCCCCGGGGGCGAAGGCCACAGGTGGGGGGATCGGCGCCGGAGGCGGCGGAGGCGGTGGGACCTCGGCGGTGAACGTCGGCGGAGGCGGTGGGACCTCGGCGGTGAACGTCGGCGGAGACGGCGGGACCTCGGCGGTGAACGCCGGCGGAGGCGCCTCGGTGGTGACGGAGGGCTCCGCGGTGAACGCCGGCTCGGCGGTGAACGTCGCCACCGACGCCGCCATCGGAAGTGGCTCGGATGTGACCGGGGGCGGTGTCGCGGCCGTCGACAGGTCGTAGGTCGGGTGGGCGTCGGTGGCATCGCGGCCGTCGGCACGGTCGGCGGTGCGCCGGGTTCCCAACAGGATGTCGAGTATCTCGTTCGGGTCGGTCGTGCGAACAGCGCGCTTCGGGTCGGGACGGGCGGTGGTGGCCTCGCTGTCCGCCCTGCGGGTGTCGACGTCGTTCGCCGCCGGAGGCACGTCGGCCGGCATCTGTGTCCCCGGGGGGACGACCATCGGCGCGACCTGTGGCGCCGGGGCGACATCGACCGGCGTCACCTGGGCCACGGCCACGGCCACGGCCACGGCCACGGGCACGCCGTCGCCGGCGGCCGGAGGGGGAGGAGGCGGGGGCGGGGGCGGCGCCTGGTGCGCAACGGGCGGGGGCCCGAACTCGGCCGCCAGCACTGCGTCGAGGGCGCTCGACGTCAACTCGACGACCGAGGTGGCCGGGAGGACTTCCTCGTCGAAGGGGGGGACGTAGAACAGCGGTTCGGGGACCTCAGTTGCGAAGAGTGGCTCAGTCACCTCGGCGGCTCCGCTCCGTTGCATCGGCGCCGACGTCTCGACGCTGCTCATGAGACTGTCGGCAGGAGCGGGCGGAGCCTTGAATCCCAAAAGTGCATCCAGGGCAGGATCGGTGCCGATCCCGATCCGGGCACCGCCTGTTCCTCGGGCGCCCGGGTCCGCGACGGTGGAAGGCCGACCCACACGCTCCGGATTCTTCGGGGGAGCGTCGAGGGGGTTGCGGGGGCCGGCCTGCGGGTCGACCGGGCCTGCCCCGGCGACGTCCGGGCCCGTCGACGGCGCCGCGGTGAACGGCGTGGCCTCGAAGTCCGTGGGCGCCGCGGTGAACGGCGTGGCCTCGAAGTCCGTGGGCGCCGCGGTGAACGCGGTGGCCGGAGCGTCCGCCGGCGTCGCGGTCAGGGCCGTGTCGTGGTCGGTGCTGCGATGCGAGGGCTCGAGGGCGCTGGTGGCCCGCTCGGTCGTCAGGGCCAGGCCCGCCCCGCGGTCGCTCGACGTCTCCAGGGACGGATGCACGGCCCCTGCCCCGAGTGCATCGCGCACCATGAGGCCCAGTCCTTCGATGGCGGCGGCCAGCCGCACCTGGCTCTCCTGGACGTCGCGCAGTCGTTCGAGGATCTCGTGCCAGAGCTCGGCGGACGACAGGGCCGCCGAGCGGACGAGGTCGGCCGTCGATGCCGACTGGTCCTCGTGGTGGCTGCTGTCCTTCGTCATCCCCGGTGTCTACTCCGATGCCCGGCGTGCTGCCGCCTGACCAACGCCGTGAGCCCCGGCGCCACGAGATCATCGAGACTCGCGAGCCGCCCCCGGCGGGCCTTCCCGAATGGCCCGAAGGACCAGACGCGAAGCGTAGTCAGCCGGCTACGTCGCAGAAAATCGCCCGGGGAGAACGGGGTCGACGCCGGTGTGACCAGGGACACGCCAGAACGAGGCCGGCGGCAGGCAACGGCTCGTTCCGGGTCAGGCGCGGGTCGCGCTCCGGAGCTCGTCGAGGGACAGCTCACCGGTGGCCTCGCCGCCGCACTGGGCGCAGTGTTCGACGTGTCGCCACGAGCGCAACAGGCGCGTGCCCTCCGGGTTGAGCAGGACGACGAACGACTCGGACACGGGGTCGATGTCCAACCCGAAGTACGGCCGCCATCCTGTCGATGCCGGGTGGCTGTCGAGGTCGAGACCCTTCAAGACGCGCCGGAATCGCATTCTCTCCGTATCGAAGAGCCAGGTGCTGTGGCAGGACTCCAGAACGAGCGGTTCCATACGTGGATCATTGCCCCAAAACGCGACGATCTATGCTCAACGGCATTGCGATTCTGTGACGATCCCCTTCGGCGTGGCCGTCCCGCCACCCTTCGTCGGTTCGGTATCCGCAGGTCAGAGGATCACGGTTCCGGTCGCGGCGAGGACTGGGCGCGCGATCCGCGCTTCCACCAGGACCGGCGGTGGGCCCTGCCGGCGCGCCGACCGCCCTTTCCGACCCCGGCCTCGGCGGCGAAGCGCGTGAAGTCGCGCTCGAGCGAGTCCGGATCGTCGGTCGGGACCACGAACCGGTGCGACCGGGAGGCGGTCGTCGTCTCGACGACGATGCCGGGGTTCCCCGCCGGCGTCCTCATCCGCCGGGAGGCGACGAGCTCCGTCATGTCGGACCAGGCCACGACGGCGGCCACCACCCCGTCGGGCCGGTGGACGGTGAGCCCGGTCGCGTCGATGACGAGGGACAACCCCGGCACGGCCACCTGCCCGTTGCTGTCGGCGGTGAGCAGGTAGACGTCGGACACCACGAACGGGGCCCCGGAGGGACCCGGCGGGGCGGGTTCCTCCGGGTGCATCTGGTCGGTCATGTCCACCACCTGCATCGCCTCTCGGTCCGGCCGCACCTGGTGCTCGTCCGTGCTCATGACCATGACGCGTGCGCCGGCCCGGGTCAACGACCGTCGGGCGGTGGGGCGCCCGACGCGTGGGTCGCAGGTCCCCTTTTCGCGGGCGCCCAGCTACGGAATCCCGTTCCTACCACGCAGAGCGCTGAAATAACCACGAAAACGGTTGGAGTAGAAGAGGACCTCACGTAGACTGATGCCCATATGAACCGCGATGACCTCGACCGACTCCTCCATCTCCTCGCCGACGTCGACGGCTCCGACCTTCACATCAAGGCCGGCGCCCCGCCGCGCGTCCGGGTGGACGGCCTCCTGCGAGCGCTCGACGGCGAGCCCGCCTTCACGGCGGAGGAGACCGAGGCGATCGCCAACGAGATCATGCCCCCCCGGATCCGCGACGTCTTCGAGGAGAAGCACGAAGCCGACTTCGCCTACAGCGTCGCAGGCCTGGGTCGGTTCCGCACGAACGCGTTCTTCCAGCGCTCGTCCGTCGCCCTCGCCATGCGGCGGGTGCGGACCAACGCCGCGACCTTCGGGGACCTCGGCCTCCCCGACGTCGTGCGCCGACTGAGCGAGCACCACCGGGGGCTCGTGCTGGTGACCGGCCCGACGGGCTCGGGCAAGACGACGACGTTGGCGGCCATGGTGGACCACATCAACCACCTGCGCTCGTGCCACATCATCACGATCGAGGACCCCGTCGAGTACCTGCACAAGGACGACCTGGCGGCGATCGACCAGCGCGAGGTCGGGTTCGACACCGAGAGCTTCACCTCGGCGATGCGCACGATCCTCCGGCAGGACCCCGACGTGATCCTCATCGGCGAGATGCGCGACCCCGAGACCGTGTACACCGCGCTCACCGCCGCCGAGACGGGCCACCTCGTGTTCTCGACGCTGCACACCACGACAGCGACCGAGACCGTCAACCGGATCGTCGACTTCTTCCCTCCCCACCAGCAGGGTCAGATCCGGGTGAGCCTCTCGGGCGCCCTGACGGGGACCATCTGCCAGCGCCTCATCCCGCGCACCGACGGCAAGGGCCGGGTCCCGGCGCTCGAGATCATGGTGGTGAACGGGCGGATCCAGCAGGCCATCCTCGACCCCGTGCAGACGTCGGACATCGACGAGATCATGGCCGAGGGCGAGTACTACGGGATGCAGACCTTCGACCAGTCGCTCGCAGAGCTGCTGCGCGACGGCACGATCGACCTGCGCGAAGCCATGAACGCCGCCTCCAACCCGCACGACCTCAAGGTGAGGCTCGAGCGCCTGGGCATCGTGCCGACCGGCCGGGGATTCGTCTCGGCCGCGGCCTCCTGACGACGGCCGGCGTCAGCGCCCGATCGGGCTCCCGGCGGCGAGGGCGGCGGCCAGCGCGGCGGTGACGCCGAGTGCCACGGCGACCGCGACCCCTGCTCGTCGGTGCCCGCCGCGGCGAATCCGGGCCCGCATCGCCGTGGCCAGGACCACGAGCACGCAAGCCGCGACGGGCACTCCCACGACGATCCCGCGCAGGCCCACCCATCCCCACGCCGCGCCGGCGGGCAGCAGCGCCCACGCCACCACGCGCCCGGCACCGGCTGCGCCGCGACCCGCCCGCCGGGTGAAAGCGAGCACCGTTCCCGCCAGCGCCGTCCCGATGAGCGCCCCCCCGAGGTGCCACCACCGGCCGTCCGCGGTGGCGGCTGCCGCCAGCAGGGCCACACCGAGCCCCGTGCCGATCAGCGAGACCGCCGCGGGCCCCGGGATGCCGTCGGCCTCGATGGCGGCGAGCGCCAACAGCGTGGCCGCCAGGGCGCACATCCCGGGCACCGCCCAGTGCGGCCCCAGCGCCCACGCCAGGATCCCGAACACCACCCCCGTGAGCAGTTCGACCAGGGGGTAGCGGGCCGAGATGGGCTCGCCGCACCGGCGGCAGCGGCCCCGCAGGACCACCCACGACACCACCGGCACGTTGTCGACGCCCCTGATGGGCGTGCCGCAGGCCGGGCAGAAGGATCCGGGCCTGACCACGGACAGGCCGCGGGGGACCCGGTAGACGACGACATTCAGGAACGATCCCAGCAGGAGTCCGATCACCGCCGTGCCGGCGGTCACCGGGAGGCGGCCGCCCACGACGGCGATCTCCATGGTCGGGCTCAGCAACGGGGCCTCTGACCAGGGAAAAGATCGCCAGGCACCCGCTCCGCCACAGGGCGATGACGCTAGCACGGCCGATTTCTCGGCCCTCCCCGCGCAGAGCGGGCGCCGGGCGGCGACCGAGAGCGTTCAATCCCGGCTTCCTACGTGCCGATGCATCTCGTCATGAGCAACGCGGATGCCGTCCGGATGCTCGCGGACGAACATCACCTCGAATTCGTGGATCTCGACCGCTTCAACGTGGACGCCAGCGCGTCCTCGGTGATCCCGGTCGCGGTGGCGCGCCGTCACCACGTCGTTCCCATCGGCCGCAAATTCGGTGCCCCGGTGGTGGCCATGTCGAACCCGGCCGACGTGATGGCGATGGACGTCCTGCGTGCGGTCATCGGACGCGAGTTCGTCGCGGTCGTGGCCAGCGACGACCAGATCGACGCGTGCCTGTCGCGCATCTACGGCGCGCCTCCCCCCGATTCGGGGAAGAAGAAGGCCGCGGCGTCCTCCCGACCACCGGCCACGACAGCCTCCAACGGGTCCTCCAACGGGTCCTCCAACGGGTACGGGCCAACGACCCCGCCACCGCCGCCGGCGGTGCCATCCCCCAAGGCGCCCCCCAAGCCGGCTGCCTCAGCCGCGCCAGCGCCTGCGCCGACTCCGTCGGCCCCGCTCCCACCGCCCGCGCCGGCGATGCCGCCGATGCCCGCCTCCGCCTCGGTCGCGCCGCCGGCCGCCGCTCCCTCCTCGACCACAGCGCCGGCCCCCGCCGCACCGGCCGCCCCCGGCTCGCCGACCACGTCCCCCAAGCCCCAGGTCTCCGGGGACGCCCCTGCGGCGGCTGTGCGGCCTGAAGCGCCCACAGCGTCCCCCTCGTCCGCAGCGCCGGCCAAGACGGCCGAGACGGCCGAGACGCCGACGCCCGCATCCGCCGACGCGTCCTCGCCGCCGCGCTCGAGGTGATCGACTCGTCGCTCGGGGAGAGCCGCCTGACGATGCCGCCGGCCGACGGCGCCCCCGTCGCCGCCATGACGCTCGACATCGAGGAGCCGGGCGAGCCCGCGCAACCGAGCGCCCCCACGGCGGAGCAGGTCGCCGACACCGTCCGGGCCGCCGACCTCGTCGAGGAGGTCGTCGCCGAGTTCGAGCACAGCGCCGAGACGACGGACACCGACGACGTCCCCGCCGGGCTGGGTGGCTTCCCGCCGCTCGCCCGTGTGCTCGTCGAGGGCGACCGGGTGTCGCTCGACGACATGGAGGAGGTCCTGGCGGAGCGCGACCGGACGGGTCAGGCGATCGCCCGGATCCTGACCATGCGCGGCCTGGTCACCGAGGCCGACCTCATGTGGGGCATGGCCCAGGAGATGGGCCTCGAGTTCGTCGACCTCGAAGTGCAGAGCGTGGACTTCGGTGCCGCCTACCACCTGCCCGAGACAACGGCCCGGCACCACAACGTGTTGGTGATCGGCATGCGCGACGGCGTCGTCGTGGTGGCCGCCTCCAACCCCACCGACGTGTTCGCCATGGACGACCTGCGCACGATCATCGGGCGCAACTTCGTCACCGTGGTGGCGACGCGCTCGCAGATCAACGCGTTCATCGACAAGGCGTACCACCAGGGTGGCGACGCCACCGAGGTCGCCAACACGGCGGCGTCGGACTTCGAGGACATGGCCGACGAGGAGCTCGGCAACCTCCAAGCCGTCGTCGACGACGCCCCCATCGTCCGCTACGTCAACCTCCTCATCCTGCAGGCTCTCAACGAGCGGGCGTCGGACATCCACGTCGAGCCGACAGGGGAGAACCTGCGGATCCGCTACCGGATCGACGGCGTGCTCCACGACATCTCGACGGCACCGCGCGCCATCTCGGCGGCTGTGACGACCCGCCTCAAGGTCATGGCGGACATGAACATCGCCGAGCACCGCCTTCCCCAGGACGGCCGCATCTCGCTGACCGTGGGGAACCGCCCGATCGACCTCCGCATGGCCACCCTCCCGACGATCTACGGCGAGAAGGTCGTCATGCGAGTCCTCGACAAGTCCAACGTGGTGCTCGGCTTCGAGGACCTGGGCTTCGACAGCGACCTGCTGGAGATCTACCGGAAGCTCTTCACCAAGCCGTACGGGACGATCTTCGTGACCGGCCCCACCGGCTCGGGAAAGACGACGACGCTGTACGCCACGCTCGCCGCCCTCAACGACGCCGACAAGAACATCATCACCGTCGAAGACCCCGTCGAGCTTCGCATCAAGGGGATCAACCAGGTCCAGCTCAACATCAAGGCCGGCCTGACCTTCGCGTCGGCACTGCGGTCGATCCTGCGGTCCGACCCCGACATCGTGCTGGTGGGGGAGATCCGCGACCGGGAGACGGCCATGATCTCCGTCGAGGCGGCCCTCACCGGGCACATGGTGCTCGCCACCCTCCACACCAACGACTCCGCCAGCACCCCGATGCGGCTGGTCGAGATGGGCCTGGAGCCCTACCTCGTGACATCGGCCATCAGCGGCGCCCTGGCGCAGCGGCTGTCACGGCGGCTGTGCGTGCACTGCAAGGAGACCTACGAGCCCACCGAGGCCGACATCGTGGCCGCCGGCTGGAAGCCCGCGGAAGTCTTCACCGACAACGACAAGCCCCTGCTCTACCGAGCCGTGGGCTGCTCGGCATGCTCCAAGACGGGGTACCGGGGACGCAAGGCGCTCCTCGAGCTGCTCGTCGTCACCGAGGACGTCGAGCGCATGATCATCGAAGGAGGCACGGCTGATGACATCCACAAGCTCGCAGTCGAACAGGGCATGGTGACGCTCCGGCAGAGCGGCCTCCGCAAGGCACTCGAGGGTGAGACAACCCTCGAGGAAGTCCTCCGGGTCGTCGCATGAGCCCGTCCGCCACCACCCGGGTCGAGTGGGCCCGACGCCTGGCCCACTCGATCGTCTCCGACGGCTACGCCGACGAGGCGGTCGTCACCGCTGCCCTCGACCAGGCCTGCAGCGCCAACGAGTCCTTCGCGGCGCTTCTCATCTCCCGTGACGTGACGTCCCAGGAGGTCGTGCTGGGGCTGCTGTCGCAGCTGGCCAGGCTGCCCGTCGTCGACCTGCACACCGACCGCCCCAGCGACGCCGCCCTGGCGGCCACGCCCGTGGCCGTGGCGCGCGAGTACGGCGCCGTGGGGTACCGATTCGACGGCGACCAGCTCACCATGGCGTTCGGCGACCCCCCCGACGAGGGCGACGTCCGGGCGCTGTCGGTGCTCGTCGGCCACGAGGTCGTCCCCGTGCTCGGCAACCCGATCGCCATCGAGCATCTCCTCGCCTCGGTCGAGCCGGTCGCCCCGGCCGGACCGCCCCTGGCCAACGGCTCGGCCAACGGATCGGCCAACGGATCGGCCAACGGCTCGGCCAACGGTCATTCGGCGTCGGGCAACGGCAGCCACGGCGGCGACCGCCTCCCGGCCGTGGCGCGCACCGAGGACGATATGCCGCTGCACCTCGACGACCTGCTGCGCTACGCCGTCAGCGTGGGCGCGTCGGACCTCCACATCACGACCGGCCTGCCGGCCTGTATCCGGTTGCACGGCGCCGTCCGGCCCATCGAGGGATGCCCGGTGCTCGACAACGAGTCCATCCGCGACATGGTGTTCGGCATCCTGCCCCAGACGCTGCGGGAGCGATTCGAGGCCGAGAAGGAGCTCGACACCTCACACTCCATCGCCGACGTGGGCCGGTTCCGGTTGAACGTCTTCCAGCAGCGCGGCACCGTGGCCGCCGTCCTGCGCGCCATCCCACACGAGATCCCCGCTTTCGAGGTGCTCGGGATCCCCGAGTCGGTCCGGGTCTTCACCGAGATGCGCCGCGGGCTCGTCCTGGTGACGGGGCCCACGGGGTCGGGCAAGTCGACCACGCTGGCGTCGCTGGTGGACATCATCAACAAGACCAAGCCGCTGCACATCATCACGGTCGAAGACCCCATCGAGTTCCTCCACACCCACAAGCGGGCGTTGGTGAACCAGCGCGAGGTGGGCCAGGACACCCTGTCGTTCTCCGAGGCCCTGCGGCGCGTGCTGCGTGAGGACCCCGACGTCATCCTCGTCGG
>Ga0307374_10010796_pt1 | contig 13135 bp, 12 predicted proteins | sample OX3MG_FD_202532 | JGI IMG/M metagenome (GOLD analysis project Ga0307374, IMG submission 202532) | Soil microbial communities from Risofladan, Vaasa, Finland - OX-3 | ecosystem: Environmental > Terrestrial > Soil > Coastal area > Acid sulfate soil | place: Finland: Risofladan, Vaasa | collected...
CGCTGCTGGAGAGATGCCCGTCACCGCCCGCGACGCACCTGGAGCGAGTGCTGAAAGCCGGCGACGAACTCGGTCTCGACTTCTTAGGATGCGGCCCAGCCATGGACACACGTCCCCACAGGACGACCGATCGGGCCCGGCAGTGGCGGCGGAGAGCCATCTGGCAAACTGCGACAATCTCAAGATGGCCGAGCCGGAAGCGCCGCGCTCGCAGGCGGCGCTGCGAGCGGGGCTCGCCCTCAGCGCCGCCGGGCTCCACCTGCTCGGCGCCCGGCGCTACCGGCTCTCGGACGCGCTCGCCAATGCCGCCTTCGCCCTCCTGCCCGCTCAGCGCCGGGCCGCTGCCAGGAACTACCGAAGGGTGTTCCCGGAGATGGGCCGCCGGCAGGCCCGCTTGCTGGCCCGGCGCAGCTTCCTAGAGTACGCCCGGACCAGCCTTGACTTCGTCTACGTTCACCGTCTGCCACGCCCCAGGCTCATGCCCCTGTTTCGGGGATTCGGCGTCGAGCACCTGCGGCGGCTGGGGGCTGCCGGGGAGGGCGGGATCGTGGTCCTGTTCCACATCGGCACCTGGGATGCCGCCGGCGCCTGGTCGAGCGCGGTGGGGCTCCCGCTCACCGTGGTGATGGCGGACGAGGGATCGCCCGCCATCCAGGACCTGGTGATCTGGGCCAGGGCGCAGATGGGGCTGCGGGCGGTGGTCGCCTCGCGCTCGGCGCGAGCGGTGCTGGAGGCCCTGCACGGAGGCGGGCTGGTGGCGTTGTTGGCGGACATCCCCGGCGACACCCCCAGTCTGGAGGTGGAGTTCCTGGGCCACCGGACCCGGATCTCATCAGCCCCCTCCATGCTGGCCGCCCGCACCGGTTGCCCGCTCGTCCCGGTGGTTGCCACCAGAAGCCCCAGCGGCACCTGTCTGATCGAGGTCCACCCACCCCACCGACTCAGCCCCGATGAGGACCCCGCCCAGGCGCTGCGGCCCGTGCTCCAGGTCTTCGAGCAGGCGGTCCGGCGCTGGCCAGAGCAGTGGTATCCCTTCCAGGAGGGCAGACTGCTTGATTTCGACCACGGCTGAGGGCGCCCGGCCGCTGAGGGTCGCCTTCCTGGGGCAGGCGGTGGGCCGCCGCGCCGACGGCCTGACCAGCTACTCGGAGCAGGTCGTGGGGGGGCTCCGACGGCGGGGGGCGGAGGTCTATTTCCATCACGCCCGTGGAGATGGCTCCCAGGTACCTGTCGACCCCGCCCACGCGGTCGCGTGGCCCACTCTGCGCTTCAAGACCGTCACCCTTCCCTGGCCCGGGTTTCGGCCTCGGATGCAGGGCTGGCTGGCCGCCCAACGACCGGATGTGACCCACTGCTCCCTGAGCTTCACCCTGGATGACGGCTGGGTGGCGGCGGCTGCGGAGCGGGCCGGCAGCGCCCGGGTGGCAACCTTCCACCTCCCCTTCGGGCAAGCGGGAACCCGCCGGGCCCTGGTGATGCGCGAACTGCACCGATTCTGGGCCCGCCGGCTCGGCCACTACCAACGGGTCATCGTCTTCACCGAGGAGCACCGGCGCCGGCTGGCGGAGGTTGGGGTCGACCTGGGCCGGATCGAGGTCCTGCCCAACGCGGTGGACACCGGACGCTTCTGCCCGGGGCCGAGCCGCGTCCGCGCCGAGCGTCTGGCCGGGTCGTCGCTGGTGGTGGGGTTCGCCGGCCGGCTCGACCCTGAGAAGGGAGTGCGGGAGTTGCTGGCCGGATTCGTGCGCGCCCGGCTCGGCCCTGACGCGCGCCTGCTGCTGGCGGGGCGAGGCGCCCTGGAGAGCCAGGTCCGCCAGCTGGCCGAGCGCGACCGCCGGGTGGTCTACCTCGGCCAGCTGACGCAGCTGGAGGACCGGATCGACTTCTGGCGCGCGGTTGACATCTTCTGCCTGCCCTCCAGCGCCGAGGGCCTCTCGATATCCCTGTTGGAGGCGATGGCCAGCGGCTGCGCGGTGGCGGTGACTCCCGCCGGGGGCCTGCCGGTGGTGGCCGGGGGCGGAGTCGAGCTCGACCCATCTCGGCTCGCCGACGCGGTCGCGGAGCAGCTCCAGGCGACTTCCCCCGGGCGAGCGCGGGAGCTGGGTGCCAGCGCACGGGAGGAGGCGGTCCGTCATCATGGCGTTGATGGGATGCTGGACCGGTTGCTGGCCATCTACGGCAGCTGCATGAATGAGCAAGACCATCCAGGAGAGTGGACTCCTTCGTGAACGCCGATCTGCTGACCGCGCTGGTGGTGGACAGCGGTGCCTGCCTGCCCGCCGCGCCCGGGGCGGGCGCGGCCGTCACGGTGGTGCCGATGGCGATCGAGATTGACGGCGACAGCCTGCGCGACGGTGTCGACATCACCACCGATGAGTTCTACGCTCTCCTCGACCGGCCAGGGCCGCTGCCGACCAGCAGCTCGCCCTCGCCGGGTGACTACCTGACCGCCTTCCGGGAGGCGCCCGCTGGGGACATCCTCTGCCTCGCCATCCCGGCTCGCTTCTCCACGATGATCCGGTCGGCCAATCTGGCAGCCGAGATGCTGCGCGAAGAACAGCCGGCGCGCCGGGTCGAGGTCATGGACACCGGCACCGCCGCCGGCGGCTTCACCCTGGTGGCCGAGGCCGCTGCCGCCGCCTGCGCGGCCGGGCTGCCCCTGGACCGGGTGGCCGCCTACACCAGGGAGGTCGCCCAAAGCGCCCAGGTCATAGCCGCGCTCGACACCATGCGCTTCCTGGTCCGCAGCGGGCGGGTGCCGACGCTGGCCGGACTCGGCAGTGACCTGCTCCATGTCCGGCCGGTGTTCGCCTTCTCCGCGGGCGACGTGCAGCGGCTGGCCCTGGTGCGCGGCACCAAGCGGGCGCTCCGGGTGGTCGCCCAGAGCCTGCGCGACCGGGTGGCCAAGGACATCTCCGTGCGGCTGGCCATCTTCTGCGGCGGCGCCCCGACGGCGGTGCCAGCCCTGGTCGAGAGCCTCCGAGAGCTCTTCGGCGAGCGCCTCATCGAGCGTCTCGACCTCACCCCGGTGATGGCGCTGCACACCGGTCCGGGCCTGATCGGGGCCGCCGCCGTCGCCGACCTGCCGCTGCCAACTCACAGCTGAGCCGGATGGGAGCTGTGTTCCCCAACCGGACCGGGGCGGCCGCGCTGACGAGATCACTTTCTGCCGGCGTCTCCGGACCGCCCGGCGACCCGGCCGATGCTGGCTGAGGCGGGCCCGCTGCAGACCCCGCTGGCGGTGGGCCTGCTGTGGGGGGGAGCCTACCTCCTGGGCGGAGTCCCGGTGGGGTGGCTGATGGGCAAGGCCGGCGGAGTCGACCTGCGCCGGGTGGGGACGGGCAAGATCGGCACCAGCAACCTCTTCCACGAGGTGGGCCTGCTGCCGGCCGCCTTCGTGGGACCGCTGCAGTTCGCCCAGGGACTGGCCCCGGTGCTGGCCGCCGAGCTGCTGCACACCAGCTCCTGGGTCGCGGCCGGGGCCGGCCTGATGGCCGTGATCGGGAACGGCTGGCCCTTCTACTTCCGCTACAACGGGGGCCGCGGAGTGGCCACCGCCACCGGCGCGATCGCCCTTTGGTCGTGGGCCGGGCTGGCTTTCGTGCTCTGCCTGCTGGCGGGCGGCCAGCTGCTCCGCCGCAGCGGTCTGGGAGTGCTGCTGGCCTACCTGCTGCTGCCGGCGGCGCTGGCCCTGGCGGCGGCCCCGAGGCCCTATGACGTGACCGCAGTCGGGGTGGTCATCTGCCTGCTGCTGAGGCGTTTCGAGGGCTACCACCTCGGCCGCCGGAGCGAGGGGGAACCTCCCGATGACTGGCGCCGGCGGCTGCTCGACGACTGGCGGCCGGGGCCGGCCGCGATCGCTCCGGGCGACGGGCTAAACTCGAAGTCGTGAGCACCGAGCCGGTCCGCACCGAACGGGACTCGATGGGAGAGATGGAGGTCCCCGCCAGGGCCTACTATGGCGCCTCCACCCAGCGAGCGGTGGTCAACTTCCCGATCTCCCAGCTGCGCCTGCCCCGGCGCATGATCGAGGCCCTGGGAGCGCTCAAGCGGGAGGCGGCGTCGGTCAACCTGGAGCTGGGGCTCCTGAGCCCGGAGCGGTCAGAGGCGATCTCCCGCGCCGCCGACGAGGTGGCTCGCGGAATGTTTGACGCCGAGTTCGTGGTCGACATCTTCCAGACCGGGAGCGGCACCTCCTCGAACATGAACGCCAACGAGGTGATCGCCAACCGCGCCCTGGAGCTGCTGGGCGCGGAGCGAGGGGACCGGGCCACCGTCCACCCCAATGACCACGTCAACCTGGGCCAGTCCAGCAACGACATCTTCCCGACCGCGATCCATCTGGCGGCCCTGGCGGCCCTGCGCGAGGACCTGGTGCCGGCGCTGACCAGGCTGGCAGCCAGTCTAGAGCGGCAGCGCGATCAGCTCTGGCCGGTGATCAAGACCGGGCGCACCCATCTCCAGGACGCCACCCCCATCCGCCTGGGACAGGAGTTCGAGGGCTACCGCGGCCAGATCGAGCGGGCCCTATCCCGACTGGAGGCCGCTCGAGCCCAGCTGAGCGAGCTGGCCCTGGGCGGGACCGCGGTGGGGACCGGGATCGGGAGCCACCCCGAATTCGCCGGCCGGGTGGTGGCGCGGCTGGCGCCCCACTACGATCCCCAGCTGCGGGAGACCGACAACCACTTTCAGGCCCAGGCGACCCTGGACGCCGTCGTCTTCACCTCGGGGGCGGTCCGCTCCACGGCCATCTCGCTGCACAAGGTCGCCAACGACATCCGCCTGCTCAGCTGCGGACCGCGGGCCGGGCTGGCGGAACTGAGTCTGCCCGAGGTCCAGCCGGGGTCCTCGATCATGCCGGGCAAGGTCAACCCGGTCATCTGCGAGTCCCTCCTGATGGTGGTGGCTCAGGTCCTGGGCTGCGATGCCACCGTCGCCTTCGCCGGCACCGCCGGCTCGCTGCTGGAGCTGAACGTGATGCTGCCGGTGGCGGCCCACAACCTGCTGCTGGAGATCGGCCTCCTGGCCAACGCCGCCGCCAACTTCTCCGACCGGGCGGTGGACGGACTGGTCGCCACCGACCGTGGTCCCAAGCTTCTGGAGCAGGGGCTGGCGATCTGCACCGGCCTGGTGCCGGCGATCGGCTACGACGCGGCGGCGGCGATCGCCCACGAGGCGTTCCTCAGCAACCGGACCGTGCGCGAGGTGGCCCTCCAGGTCTCTGGCCTGAAGGCTGCCGAGATCGATCAGCTGCTTGACCCCGAGCGCCAGGTGTTGCCCACCCTGGCGGCGCCGACCACCCCTTAGGCGAGCGCCACTTCGACCTAACGGCCACCCGGCGCGGGACCGCGGAGCACGAGCGGCTCGACTCCGGTCAGGCGATGTCGCGAGGTACGGTGGTGCGCGACGCCAGCGCCCCCAGCACGAACGCCACCGCCAGCACCAGCAGGGCGGCACCGACAAACGGAAGGGCGGTCACCCCCTGGGCGAACGTCGACTTCCCGGCCAGGGTGGCGGCGGCGGTGTAGGGGAAGTAGGGAGCCGCGGTCGGGAAGAGCGCCCCCAGGCTGGGCTCGGCGACCAGCCCCCAGAGCAGTACCACCACGATTGCCGCCAGCTGAGAGCGGATGAGCGCTCCCACGGCCGTTCCAGCCGCCGCCAGCAAGCCGCTTGCGAGCATGGCGCCGGCGCCGTACCTGAGTACCGTCGACACCGGCACCACCAGCGAGAATCCCTTGGAGTCCACGAAGGCCAGGGTGGCCACGGTCGCTACCAGCGCGGCGGCCAGGCCGAATATCAGGCCACCCCCGGTGGCGACGATGGCCTTGGCCAGGAGCACCCGCACCCGGTCCGGGATGGCCAGCGCGGTCGCGGTCGCGGTCCCGTGGCGGAACTCCCCGGTCGTGATGGTGACCCCCAGCACCAGGGCGAGCAGGAGCGCGAACTCGGTGGAGGTGAGGACAACGGTCTGGCCCGCAGCCCCACTGAGAGAGGGGATGATCAGCCGGCCGTGGCCTCCCCCGGCGCGGGAGAACTCGAGCAGCGCGACCAACAAGGTGACGACCATCGCCGCACCCAGGAGCTCCAGGGCGAGGCGCACGGTGCGGAGCTTGAGGACCTCGGCACGAATCGCGCGCATCACCCGGCCACCTCCGGCGTTGGGGCGGAGTTGGTTAGTTTGAAGAACACCTCCTCCAGGCTGGAGGCGTCGGCGGTGAGCTCGAAGATCGGCGCCCCGAGCTCAGCCGCCAGCAGCCCGACCTCCTCGGCGGTGGCTCCGGGAACCTCCAGCCGGTCCTCGGCCACTGAGCGTGAGGCAGTCCCGCGGGCGGCGAGGGCGACCTTGAGGTCCTGGGCTCGCGGCGACCTGACCCGGACCACCCGAGTGGCGCTGGCGGTGAGAGCGTCGAGGGTGGACTGGGTCACCAGCCGGCCCCGGTCCAGGATGCACACGCTGTCGACCGTCTGGGCGATCTCGGCCAGTATGTGGCTGGATATCAAGACCGCGCGACCCTCACCGGCCAGCCCGCGGAGGAGCTCTCGCAGCCAGCGCACGCCCTCTGGGTCCAGCCCGTTGGCGGGCTCGTCCAGGATCAGGATGCCGGGATCTCCAAGCAGGGCCGTGGCGATCCCCAGCCGCTGGCGCATCCCCAGCGAGAAGCCGCCGACTCGGCGGTTGGCGGCGTCGGCGATCCCCACCCGTTCCAGCACCGAGTCGGCCCTGGTCGGGTCGAGGCCGCCGGCCACCGCCTGCACCCGCAGGTGATCACGAGCAGTCCGTCCGGGATGGAATCCCGAGGCCTCCAGAACCGCGCCCACATGCCGCAGCGGATCCACCAGGCTGCGGTAGCGCTGGCCGTTGATGGTGGCGCTTCCCGAGGTGGGCCTGACCAGCCCCAGCAGCATCCGCATGGTGGTGGTCTTGCCGGCTCCATTGGGCCCCAGGAAGCCCAGCACCGTTCCCCCTTCGACTGTGAAGCTCAGGCCGTCGACAGCCAGGATCGATCCGAATCGCTTGCTGAGATGACGGACTTCGATGGCGCTCATGCCCTGTTCCTCATGGGTGGTCCCCTGCCGGTGGCAAGCGCCACGGTACTGTCCGGTCCGATCCGGCGCATCATCCCAAGTGGGTGCCCCGGGGAAGCGCTGTCACCGGGGGCAGCGGACCGATGAAGCGCGAACTGCGCGACCTGGTGCGGGCGGACATCCCCGCCCATGACTACGGGCTGGCGCATCCGGGACATCCACCGTCGCCATGAGTTCGCGCCCCGGCGGCCAGTTGTGGCCGAGCCAAGAGAGCTGGGCCGGTGAAGGCACTCGCCGAGCGGGGACGGCGGTTGAGGGCCCACCCGAGCTCGCTCTCTCGGGGTCCGCCCGGAAATGCGCTCGATCGAGTGGCGGCTGGAGCCGGAGCCTCGGGCCGCCGGGCGGTCTAGCTGCCTGTCAGAGGCTGTGGCTCCAGCAGGGTCGCCACATACCAGCGGCCCTGGATGTAGACGCACTGGAATCCCGAGTTGAGGCCGAGGGGCTGTTTGTCCAGCAGCTCGCAGGTGTAGTGGGCCGAGGTGCTGCGACGGTAGCAGACCTCCAGAGTGGCCTCGACGGTGACGGTGGTGCCGGTGCCCACGACGGCGCCCACCGCGGGCGCCACCAGCTTGACCTGGTCCGCCTTCAGGGCGCGGAACATCGCGGAAGCCTGGCCTCGCACGGCCGGCGCTAGGTAGCCCTCGGCGCCGACCAGGTCGGAGGCGCGCAGGGCGGTCAGGTAGCCGGCAACCGCTCCCTGGGGGGTTTGATGGGATGGCCCCGGCACCGGGTGAGACGTGACCAGCCTGAGCACCACCAGCAGGCCCAGCAGCCCCCCGGCAAGACCTGTGAGCCTCCAGTTTCCACCTCGTGGCGGAGGCGCCAGGCTGGGGGGGAGTGGAGCCGGCGGGGTCGGAACCGGCGCCATGCTCATCCCTATCCTTGCCTCCTGGAACGCCTGCCCGGCGGGCACCGTGATCGCCTGGCGATTCTGCAACAACCAGCTGGCATAGTGGGTGCCGGGGACTGTCCACGGAGACGATCGCAAACTCAAGGAAACCAAATCAAGAGCTCTCGCGTTCTGGAAGTTGGGCGTGGCGCGTGTTGTGCGCCTCCCCCGCCTGGCCGGACCCCGGGACAACCCCGCGATCCTCGGCCCCGCGCCGCGCCCAATCGACAACTATGCGTGAGATCAACATAGAGCGGAAGAGCAGCCCGGCTCCGCGCGCCCGGCGCGGCCGGCGGGAGCCCGCCTCAAACTGGCGCCGCGTGGTCGGGCTGGTGGTGGTGGCAGCCTTGGCGGCCGTGGTGCTCCTGGCGGTCCCGGTCACCGCCCTGGGCCGGGCCTACAGCGCCCTGCCCGCCGCGGCTGCGCTTCCCACCGACACCGTCATCTACGGGCAGAACGATCAGGTGGTGGCCGACCTGCACCCGTCCGGGACCAGCCGGATCCCGGTGACCCTGGCGCAGATAGCGCCGGTGATGCGCACCGCGGTGGTGGCCATCGAAGACCACTCCTTCTGGACCGCCCCCAGCTTCGACCTGGCCCGGATCGTGGAGGCGGGGATGTTCGACCTGATCCACCACAGCGCCGCCCAGGGGGCCAGCACCATCCCCGAACAGGTGGCCAAGCTCCTCTACCTGCACGACAACAAGTCGATCTCCTACAAGGTGAAGGAGATCCTCTATGGCAACGAACTGGCGTCGCAGATGACCAAGTCGCAGATCCTCGACAACTACCTCAACGACGTCTACTTCGGCCAGGGCGCGACCGGCATCCAGGCGGCCGCGGAGACCTACTTCGGGGTCAGCGCCAGCCAGCTCACGGCAGCTCAGGCCACCCTGCTGGCGGGCCTGTTGCCGGCGCCCTCCTACCTTGACCCCTTCTCGAATATGGCCGGGGCCCGCGCGCGGCAGCAGGCGGTCGTGGCCGCGATGGTGAAGTATGGAAATCTGAGCCAGGCCGAGGCGACCAAGATCCTGGCCGCACCGCCGCCTCTGGCCTCGGGCAGCGAGGCACCAGTGGATTACGCCCCTTACTTCGTCGATCAGGTGAAGCTCTGGCTGCAGTCCCACTACGGATCCGGCTACTCCACCATGGGCCTGCGGGTCTACACCAGCCTCAATCTGGCGCTCAACCAGAAGGCCCAGCAGCTGGTCACAGCCGACATCGCCCGCCACCAGGCGATGCACATGACCGATGGCGCCCTGGTGGCGGAGGATCCCACCACCGGCAACATCGAGGTCTGGGTGGGAGGGGCGGGCCAGAACGTCCCCGGCGGGCAGATCAACATGGCCGCCGTGCCGCGACAGCCGGGATCCACCTTCAAGCTCTTCACCTACTCGGCGGCGATCACGGCCCACAAGGTGACCATGACCACGCCGGTGCTGGACAGCCCGCTGACCTTCCCCACAGGTGGGCCCGGCGGGGGCCCCTTCGTGGTCCACGACTACGAGGGGGTGTACGCCGGGGTGGTACCGATCCAGGTCGCCCTGGGCAACTCGCTGAACGTTCCGGCGGTCAGGGTTGAAATGGCAACCGGGATTCCCCAGGTGCTGGCCATGGCGCGGTCGATGGGGGTGACCACGCTGACCGGACCGGCCTCCAGCTATGGGCCGAGCATGACCCTGGGAGCCTACCCAGTTCCGCTGTGGGAGCTAGCTCAGGCCGGCTCGGTGTTCGCCGCCCAGGGCATCCTGCACCCGGCGAAATTCGTTTTGGAGGTGGTGAACCAGAGCGGCGCCATCATCTACACCCCCAAGCCCCAGGCCCAGCTGGTGCTGTCGCCCCAGGTGGCCTACATCATGAACACCATCCTCTCCCGCAACAACAACCGCCTGCTCGCCTTCGGCCCGAACACCGACCTGATCCTCCCGGGGCACACCGCCGCGGTCAAGACGGGCACCTCCAACAACTACGTCGACAACCTGGCGGTGGGCTGGACCCCCACCCTGGTCGGCGCAACCTGGGTGGGCAACGCCAGTGATGCCCCCATGTACGGGGGTGGCATCAACGGCATCAGCGGCGCGGCCAGCCTCTGGAACCAGTTCATGGAGGCGGCCCTCGCCAAAACTCCCAACACCTGGTACCCGCCCCCCACCGGGCTGGTCACCCATAGGGTTAGCGGCCAGACCGCCTACTACCTGCCCGGGACCGGGGTCAGCTACCAGGTCCTCGGAGGGGGCTCGATCGCGCCCACACCGTCACCTACGCCCAGCCCTTCGGCCAGCCCTTCGGCCAGCCCCTCGGCCAGCCCCTCGCCGAGCGCGAGTCCGACCGCGTCCCCAGCTCCAAGCTCGAGCGCGCCGGCCGGAGGGGGCGCCCCTGGCACCGGTCAGTCGGCCGGCAATTCTCCGTCGCCACCGGGCTGATCCGGACGCGCTAAGGGCCAGGTCGAGGGCGGCTCAGCCCTCGACGGCAGCCTCGGCCCGGGCCAACACCTGCGCCCGGTCGGGGCGGGCCTGCTGGATCTGACCCCCGCTGGCAAGCGCATCCCCCACCGAAGCCAGCAGTTGGTCGGCGCGGAACGGCTTGGCCAGGTAGGCGAAGCCACCGGCCTGCATGCCTACCTCCAGGTCCAAGCTGGGTTGCCGGGCGCTGGTGAAGATCACCGGGGTCCAGTCCCAGCCCGCTTTGGCCAGCAACCGGCGGCACAGTTCGAAGGCACCCATCTCAATCAAATTGAGATCGAGAATGGCGCATGAGTAGGGGCCACCGCGGGCCTGGGCGAGCGCTGCCCGGGACGACTCCACCGCCACCACCTCAAAGCCGAGCCGCTGCAGGATCGCTCCGGTGGCGGTCCGGGCGAGCTGGTCGCGATCCGCCACCAGGATGGAACGCCCCCCCAAAGGGCGTCGGGTGGACTTGGGGCTGGGCGCGGTAGCTGCCATCGGTGCCAGTCTAGGCGCGGGCTGGGCCGACTTTGTGCAAGTTCCTGCACCGGTCCAGCGATGCCCTGTAACACTCACGCGACCGCCCAAAACACTGCTGTCGCAAAGCCCGCTCCGCCCTCCCGAACGCCCTTCGGGGGACTCTCGCGAAGAGGTGGAGAGAGCTGGATCGACGACCAACCTGGGGGAGCTGGCACAGCCGGCCGCGCTGCTGGGAGTGGCCCTGGTGGCGATGGCGCTGCGCAGCAGCCCAAGCAGGCCCCGGCCAGGTGGGCCTGTCTCATCTGTGCTCCAGGTAGTGACCCGGCCGCTGGTATCTGGCCCGGCCCCCGCGCTGACGGGCGCCGCCCTCCTCCTCCTGCTGGCGGGATGTCTCTGGCTGTGGGCCCAGGAGCGCCGACTGCTTCGCCCCGGAATTCTGGGGGGCGCTCGCCGCGCCCGCGGACGGGACCTGAGGGCCCTTCGAGCCAGCCGCCTGAGAGGCCGACCATCGGCCTCGGTCCAGCTGGGCAGCCACCGCGGCGGAGGGATTCTGCTGCCAGCCGAGGAGCACCTGCTGGTCCTCGGCCCCACCGGAGCCGGGAAGTCAAGCGCTCTGGCGATTCCGGCGATTCTGGAGTGGCCGGGGCCGGTGGTGGTCACGGACCCCAAGGGGGAGCTGCTGGAGGCGACCCTGCCCGCCCGCCGCAGCCGCGGCCAGGTGGCTGTGTTCGCCCCGCTGATGCTGCCCTCGGACCGGTGGAACCCGATCAGCTCGGTCACGAGTTCGGAGGACGCTCTGCGCACCGCATCCTTTCTGATGGGCAAGGCTCCCGAGCGCGAGCCGTTTTGGCACGACCTTGCCCTCCAGCTGCTGCACGGGCTGGTGGTCGAGGCGGCCGCCGAGGGTCAGACCCTGAACCAGGTCCTGAGCCTGCTCCAGGCCGTCCCTGGCGACGAGCTCGCCGACGAGATGACCCACCCCCTGGCGAGGCGACTGGTTTTGGGGGCGCTCAGTGGGGGTGATCGGACCGCCCTGGGAGTGGTGGCCACCCTGGTCTCCCACCTCGGCCCCTATGGCACCGAGCAGGTGGCGTGGGCGACCGGGGAGAGCAGTTTCGATCCCAGCTCGATCGCAGGGCCGGGCCCGAGCACTATCTACTGTCTGGTCACACCGGCCGACGCACCCCTGCTCCGGGGCCTGGTGAGCGCCCTGCTGTCCTGCTGCTGGCGGGCGATCTACGCCAGTCCCCCCGAGGTGCCTGTGCTGTTCGTGCTGGACGAGTTCGCCCAGCTGACGTTCCTGCCGGAGCTGGCGGCGCTGGTCCAACTGGGCCGCTCTCAGGGCGCTCGCATCCTCCTGCTGGCGCAGGACCTGGCTTCGATATCGGCCAACTACGGGGGGGACACCACATCCGCCCTCTGGGCCAACTGCCGCACCAAGCTGCTGCTGCCGGGGATCTCCGAGGTCGAGCTGCTGGAACGGGTGAGCAAGCTGGCCGGGTCAGCCACCATCCACGGCCTCCGCGACGGCCGCCGGGGGGAGCCGATGGGAGCTCACCCGCTGCTCCCGCCGGACGAGATCAGGCGGATCCGCCATGACCGCGCCCTGGTCCTGCACGGTGGCGATCAGCCCGCGGTGATCCGGCAGCGACGCTGGTATCAGGACGCCCGCCTGCGGCGCCTGGTCGGCTCGGGGCTCCCGCCGTCCCAGATCCCCCGGCCGGCGCGCGGACGATCCCTGCGCGAGTGGCCGAGCAGGACGGGGGCCCGGGGGTCCGATCCCCTCCCCTGGGTGACCGACCGGGCCTGCAAGCCGCCGGAAACCATCTCGGCATGACGGTACTGGCCACCTTCGCAGCCGGGCTCGACAGCGTCATCCACACGGTGACTTCGCTGGCTCTGGGAGCCGTGGCGGTGCTCTGCCTCAGCTTCGCCGCGATCCGTTACATGACCTCGATGGACAACAGTCAGCGCCGAGCGGCCGCCATCCAGGGTCTGGTCACGGTCCTACTCGGGGTCCTGCTGCTGGTCAACGAGGGCGCCATCCTCAGCTTCGTGGAGGGGCTGTCAGGCAGCAACACCACCTGCTCCACCAGCAGCTGCTCAGCCACCAGCCCCTGAACCGACGGCGGGCGCGGCACCCGCTGCTGGGCCCGGCGGTCCTGGGGCTCGCCATTCTGGTTCCCGCCGCCGTCCTGTGGATCGGCAGCCGCGCGCCGGCCCGGGACAGCTCGGC